>Ga0302326_10029723_pt1 | contig 10957 bp, 10 predicted proteins | sample Palsa_T0_3_FD_202264 | JGI IMG/M metagenome (GOLD analysis project Ga0302326, IMG submission 202264) | Peat permafrost microbial communities from Stordalen Mire near Abisko, Sweden - Palsa_T0_3 | ecosystem: Environmental > Terrestrial > Soil > Palsa > Peat permafrost | place: Sweden: Abisko...
GCCGGACTGACCTATACGGACGCGATCAATGAACGCATGAACGGCATTCTGCACGTGGGCAGCTCGCTGGTCGGGCCGAACGTGGACCAGGCAGCGGTTCGTCAAACGCTGCCGTCTTACAATCTGATCGACGCGCGCGCGGGGGTATCCAGCGGCCCATGGGCGGCCTACGTGTTCGGCACCAACCTCACCAACAAGGTGGCGGAGGAGACGATCAACAACACGGTGTTTGCGTGGCAGACCTTCGCGATCACCCGTATCTCGACCAATCAGCCGCGTACCATCGGCGTGGATTTCCAGTATAAGTTCTGACGCTGGCGCCATCGGCGTCGATGTATCCATCAGATACCGGGGGGCGCTGGCCCCCCGAATTTCGTGAGATGATGATGCTCAAGGCTCGGCGCGCAGGCGATCCGAGCTGTACGAATGGGGTTGGGGGGAATCGAGGGTGAACGATAATTCCGGATTGGGCGTCGATCGAGACGCCGAGCAATTGAAAGCCTTGGGTTATGTATCGCATTTCGATAGGACCATGTCGAAATGGGAAAATTTTTCCCTGGGATTCACGTACTTGTCGCCGGTGGTGGGCGTTTACACCATATTTGCGGGCGCGTTCGTCGCCGGCGGGCCGCCCATGTGGTGGACGTATATCCTGGTCGGCCTGGGCCAGTTCCTGGTGTGCCTGGTATTCGGCGAGATCGTTTCGCAATTTCCAATTTCGGGCGGCCTGTACCCCTGGGCGCGCCGCCTCATGGGCAAGCGCTGGGCGTGGATGGCGGGATGGGTTTATGCCTGGGCCCTGTGCTGCACCATGGCCGGGGTGGCGACCGGCGTTGCGCCGTATCTCGCTCAACTGTTCGGTGTCGACAGCACTCCCGTCGCGACGACCATCATTGCATTGGTCCTCATCGCGCTGACCACGATGCTGAATTTGAGCGGCACGCGCCTGCTGGCTCGGGTGGCGATGTTCGGCTTCATCTGCGAATTGGTCGGGGCCATCGTCGTCGGCGGCTATCTGCTGCTGTTCGCCCGCCATCAGCCGCTCAGAATCCTGGTGGACACGACCTTGGTGCATTCCGACGGCAGCTATCTGCCCGCATTCCTCGCCTCCTCGCTGGCCGCCATGTTCTGCTACTACGGTTTCGAGGCCTGCGGCGATGTCGCCGAGGAAACGCCGAACGCCAGCCGGATGATTCCCAAGGCCATGCGCATGACGATTTACATCGGCGGTGCCGCGGCCACCTGGGTTTGCCTGGCCTTCGTCCTGTCCATTCCGGACATGTCGGCGGTGATGTCGGGCGCCGACAAGGACCCGATCGTCACCCTGCTGCGCGCCGCGATGGGTGAAGCCGGCTTTCGGGCGGTCATCGTGGTGGTGCTGGTGTCCTTCATTTCCTGCCTGTTGAGTTTGCAGGCGGCGGCGAGCCGGTTGATATTCGCCTATGCCCGCGATCAGATGATTTTCGGCAGCAAGTACCTGAGCCGCATGTCGCCGGGCCACCATGTGCCGTCCACGGCGCTCATCGTCATGGGCGCCATACCCGCGCTCATCGCACTCTCGGCGCTGTGGCTGCAAGACGCCATCACCATCATCATCAGCTTCGCGGCGGTCGGCATCTATATTTCCTTTCAGATGATCGTGCTGGCGGCCTTGATCGCGCGCACCAAGGGCTGGCGGCCCCTGGGCCCGTTCACGCTGGGAGCCTGGGGTTGGTGCGTGAACGTGCTTGCCCTGGCCTACGGCGTCGGCGCCATCGTCAACATCCTGTGGCCGCGCAGCCCGGGCGATCCGTGGTACAGCGACTACTCCATGCTGGTGACCACCGTGGGCATCGTGGTGCTCGGTGCGTTCTACATGGTGGCGGCCAAACCCTACGAGCATGGCAATGCACCCGCGGGCGACGCGCATCTGCTCGGCTCGGCGGAGCGGCCGGCCAAAGCAACCAAGCAGTCTTACGGGTAAGGACCCGCCGTGGCGTCATTACCGCCGTCGACGCTCAAGTTCGTACCCGTCACGTAGCTCGCGAGGTCGGATGCCAGGAAATGCACGCAGCGCGCCACTTCCGCGGGATGAGCCAGGCGCCGCATGGGAATTCCCGCGGCGAGTTCGCGAAGATTGTCGGCGGGATCGCCGCCGCGTTTCGCGAGAATCTCATCCACCATTCGCGTGTGGATCTCGCCGGGACACACCGAATTGACGCGGATGTTGTCGCGCGCATGATCGAGCGCCATGCAGCGGGTGATCTGAATCACGGCCCCCTTGCTGGCGCAGTAGGCTACGTGATTGGCTTCGCCGTTCAAACCCCACTCGGAGGCGACGTTGACGATCGCTCCCTTGCCGGCCGCCTTCATATGCCTGACCGCCGCGCGGCTCAGATAGAACAAGGCGTTGACGTTGACCGCCATGGTATCCAGCCATTGCTCGTTGCTGGTGTCGAGCGCATTGGCCGTATAGAGAATGCCGGCGTTGTTGACCAAAATGTCCAAGCCGCCCAGACGCTCGACGGTGTCGCCGACGAGGCGCTCGCAGGCATCTGCGGCGCGCAAATCCACCGCTGCGAATTGCGCGCTGCCGCCCGCCGCCCGGATGGCTTCAGCCACGGCCAGGCCGCGCGGCTCGCTGCGGCCCGACACCATGACACGGGCGCCCGATTCCGCGAAGACGCGGGCGCAGGCCTCGCCAATTCCGGTGGTCGAGCCCGTGACCAATACCGCCTTTCCAGCAAAGCTCATCGGTATTTCTCCGCCACGCGGCGCTGATGCCGCACGCACATTATAGACAGGCACATAAGGATCACAGTCTATGTCCCGCGATCCCAAGCACGATGTGTTGTTCGAGCCGATCAAGATCGGCCCCAAGACGCTGCGCAATCGATTCTGGCAGACCTCGCACTGCGCCGGACCCGGCGCCGAACGACCCGGCGCGCAAGCTCATTTGCGCGGCATGAAGGCCGAGGGCGGCTGGGGAGCGGTGTTCACGGAATTCTGCTCCATCCATCCCGAATCCGACGAATACCCCTATACCTCGGCGCGCATATGGGATCAGGGAGACGTGGTCAACTTGGGTTACATGTGCGAGGTCGCGCACAGGTACGGCAGCCTCGCCGGGGTTCAGCTGTGGTACAGCGGCGGCAATGCCCCCTCGCTCGAGTCCCGGGAGTTCGGCCGCGCTCCGAGCCAGTGGCTGTCGCCGATATTCGCCACGCGCTCGGTCTACGGCTGCGAGATGGACGAGTTGGACATCCGGAGCGTGATCAACATGTATGTCGAAGCCGGAAAGCGCGCCGCGCAGGCCGGATTCGATCTTCTCGAAGTTTCGGCTGGCGACGATACTCTGCCCATGCAATTTCTCGAGCCGCGCTTCAACCGCCGCACCGACGGCTACGGCGGCAGTTTCGAAAACCGTTCGCGATTCTGCATCGAGCTGCTGCAGACACTGAAACGCGCTCTCGGTGGTAGCTGCGGCATCACGACGCGCTTCGAGATCGACACCCTGCATGGCCCCGAAGGCGTCGAGGCCCGCGAGGATGGCGTGCGCATGCTCGAGTTATTCCGCAAGGAAGGAGTCGTGGATGCGGTGGCGTTGAAAATCGGCGACTACGCGGAATGGGGCGAGGATGCGGGCGTCTCGCGCTTTCGCAAATCCGGCTGGATGACGCCGTTCATCAAGCAGGGCAAGTCGATTTTGGGATCGGGCATACCCGTGGTCGGCAACGGCCGCCTCACCAGTCCCGACGACATGGTCGGGCTGATCCGTGCCGGAGTGCTGGACATCATCGGCGCGGCACGCCCCTCCATCGCAGACCCCTTTCTGCCCACCAAGATCTCGGAAGGGCGGGTTGAGGACATCCGCGAGTGCATAGGCTGCAATATCTGCGTCTCCAAGTTCCAGCAGGGCGGCCAGATCATGTGCACCCAGAACGTGACCATCGGCGAGGAATACCGCCGCGGTTGGCATCCTGAGAAATTCACCAAGACTACCCGGCCTGGCTCCGTGCTGGTGGTCGGCGGCGGCCCGGCGGGCATGGAATGCGCGCGCATTCTGGGAGAGCGCGGCTACGTGGTGCACCTGCGTGAAGCCGAAAAAGAGCTGGGCGGACATTGGAAGGCCGTCGCGGCCCTGCCTCGGCTGAACGAATGGGGCCGCGTGATCACGTACCGGCAAATCCAGCTCGCCAAGCTGAAGAAGGCCGTCCAAGTCCATCTCGGCGTCGGCAGAATGAGCGCCGACGACGTACTGCGCTACGGCGCCGACCGGGTCGTCATTGCCACCGGCGCGCACTGGAACGGCGACGGGCGGGGGGCCAACTTCGGCCCGATTCCCGGCGCCGACGATTCCCTGCCGCATGTGTTGACCCCCTTTCAAATCACCGCGGGCAAGCCGGTGCCGGGCAAGCGCGTCCTGGTTCTCGACGGCGACGGGCATTTCATGGGCATCACCCTCGCGGAGCACATGGCCAATCAGGGCAAGGACGTCACCTACGTCTGCGACGCCGGCGATATCGCCGAATACGGCGTCTTTACCATGGAGTCCTTCAACAACAAGCGCATGCTGTTCGAAAAGGGCGTCAAAGTGTACTGCAGCCATTGGGTGGATAAAATCGAACCGGGCAAGGTCCGCTTGAGCTACCTCTACAAGTATGGACCCGACCTGCAAAACCCTGAGTCCGGGCGAATACCGCGCAGGGACAACGGCGGCGAGTTCGACCTGAGCGTGGATGCCGTCATCCTCGTGACCTCGCGCCGCTCGGACGATGAGCTATGGCGCGAGCTGAAGGCGCGCAAGGCCGAATGGGGGCAGAACGAGATTCAAGACATCTTTCGCACCGGCGATTGCAAGGCGCCGGCGCAGCTCAACCAGGCCCTGTGGGATGCCCATCGGCTGGCGCGCGAATTCGACAGCCCACACCCTGCCTACCCGCTGCCCTGGATCCGCGAGCGGCAGCTATGGGGCAGCCCCACGGTGCCAAAGCTGGGCGACCCGCGGACCGACGTCGAAGCAAGGTAACATACGCCTGAAATTGCCCGGAAAATTATTAAGGGACAACTGATGAGCCAAACAAAACCGTCCGCACAGGCCGCCCCGAAGTACGAACTCAGCCGCTCGCTGAAAGGCCGCCACTTGACGATGATATCCATCGGCGGAATCATCGGAGCGGGGCTGTTCGTCAGCAGCAGCACTTCCATCATCGCCGGCGGGCCGGCAAGCTTCATCAGCTACGCGATTACCGGGATGCTCATGCTCCTGGTCATGCGGATGACCGGGGAAATGACCACTGCCCTGCCCCATGTTCGCTCGTTCACAGAGTTTGCGCGCGCAGGCTTGGGCGATGGAGCGGGATTCGTGGTGGGCTGGCTGTACTGGTATTTTTGGGTGTTGGTCGTGCCTGTGGAGGCCATCGCCGGCGCAAAAATCCTGCAACATTGGTTTCCCACGTTCTCACCTCTGCAGATCGGCGTCGCACTGATGTCGGTCATGACCTGCGTCAATCTCATGTCGGCACGCTCCTATGCCGAGTTCGAGTTCTGGTTCGCATCCATCAAGGTCGCCGCCATTCTGGTGTTCATCGCCATCGCAGCCTCGTATGCCTTCGGCTGGACCTCTCCGCAGGGCGCCACCTTCGCCAATCTCGTCGACCACGGCGGCTTCACGCCGCATGGATGGATCGCCGTGCTGGCCGCTGTCCCCACCGTGTTCTTCGCCATGACCGGCGCGGAAATCACCACCATTGCGGCCGCGGAGTCGGCTCAGCCCGGCCGCGCCATCGCCAGAATGAGCACCGCCGTGATCGTGCGCATCCTGATTTTCTACGTGATCTCGATATTGCTGATCGTCTCCGTGACGCCGTGGAACACGGTTCGCTCCGGCGAGTCGCCGTTCACCTTGGCATTGAATACCATGCATGTGCCGTGGGCCGGCACGATCATGAGCTTCATCATTCTCACCGCGGTGCTGTCCTGCCTCAATTCCGCGTTCTACGTCAGCTCGCGCGTGCTGTTCATCCTCGCCGAACGCGGCGATGCGCCGCAGTCGCTGGTGAAGCTGAACGCGCGGCGCGTACCTGTGGGCTCGGTCCTGATGGGTGCGCTCGCCGGGTTTTTGGGAATCATTGCGGCCACTCAGGCGCCCCAGGTCGTGTTCGATTTTCTGGTCAGTTCTTCGGGCGCCGTGATCGTATTCGTCTACATGGCCATCTGCGTCGCGCAAATCACACTGCGCCGGCGCCGCGAACGCGACGGCCTCCCCCAGCCCGCGGTCAACATGTGGCTGTTTCCCTATTTGAGTTTCGCCGCGATCGCGGCCATGGGAGCCGTGCTCGTCGCAATGGCGTTTACAACCGGGCTGCAGAGGGACTTTTACTTCAGCTGCATCACGCTGGCAGTGGCCATCCTCGCCTATCTGATCGCAAACCGCGTGCGGCAGCCGCGCCCGGCAGCGTCCACCGCCTGAGGCCAACAATTAGCTCATCAGCAATTGAATTTTTGTCAAGCGATAAAAATTTAATCGCCAGTTATAAAGCATACGCCCGCCGCGCCGCCGGTTTTGGCACGATGCACTCCAGCTTCGGTGCTCGACACAGGGTTCGAAGCTAAGTTTGAGGAGACCCTCGCGCCGGCAACCAGCCAACATCCCCCGTCGGTGCGATATCCCAGCGGCGTGCGCCCCAAAGGCCACGCCGTTTTTTATTTCCTAATCATCCCGATCATTGCAGGGCGGCGTCGTGCCGTCCCGGCACAAGGTGGGACCCAGGTCGCGATTGACCGCTCCTGGACTATCCTCGTGCGTCATGCCCCCCGGCCCAATGCAGCCCGCTGTCAGGCACGCGACAATGAACAAACTGATGACTACCTTCATGCTTCCTCCCAGGCATCAATGTGGCGATGCGAGGTTTCCGTATGAACGCTCAGCATCTACCCGAAGTCCGCCGCTAGCTAGAACCCAAATGCTGTTGTGGCTGTAGGAAACCGCCCTACTTCATCTGCAACGCAGCTTCCGTTCACAGCGCGGCTTCCGTGCGCGCCGCAGCGGAACGTTTCCCCTCTCCCAGCATCCAATTCGATACGACTATCGAATGAGCCTGCGCAACCCAATGAAGAGGCCTGGACAATCCCCTGCACTGGTATTGGCTTTCGCCATTCTTCTGACCGGCGTTCTTTCCGGCTGCACGACCTTCGAAAAGTGCGGCTTGAGCGGCTGTCCCGGGGACGCCGATATAACGGCGCAAGTGAACAAACTGCTGGCTCAGCATCCTGCTTTGCAGCCTCCAAACCTGATCCAAGTGCAAACTGTCAATCACGTGGTGTATCTGAGCGGCTTGGTCGACACCGACTTCCAGCAACAGATGGCCCAGTCGGTGGCTCTCCAGGCACCCGGCGTATCGAGGGTCGTCAACTCGATCGGCCTCAGCGGAGGCCGATAACACCTCAGCGCTCGAATTTCGTCGAAAGAATGATGGACGAAGTGGTGCGTTCCACGCCATCGAGCGCGCCGATGCGATCGATGACCTGATCCATCTCGGCGACGGAAGCTGCGGCAGCGACCGCGATCAAATCGACATCGCCGCTCACCGAATGCAGCACGCGCACCTGAGAGATCGAGCGCAGCGCAGCGGTGACGGCGCGCGCCTCTTTCGGACCCACCTTGATCATGACGTGCGCACGCACGGCGCCCAGGCCGTGCTCCGGCGCCAGCAGAACTCCATAGCCCACGATGACGCCCTGCCTCTCCAGGCGCTCGATGCGGCTCTGCACGCTCGTGCGCGAGCGCCCCACCAATCGGGCCAATTGCGCCGTCGAGGCGCGGCCGTTTTCCCGCAAGGCCAGAAGCAGCTTTTCGTCGATGGCATCCATGGCGTTTTGCCGTTTTTACCCTACGTAACGCCGTAATTATACCTTAAAAACGTCTAAAACGACCCTACCATTCGTAGGGTCCCGGGCCGAGAATGGCGCCAATATTCGGAGGCACCATGAAAAGCATCGTTATCGTCGGCGCGGGCAAAATCGGATCCATGATCGCGGACCTGCTGGGCGGATCCGGCGACTATTCGGTCACGATCATCGACCGCTCGCAGCATCAGCTGGATCGCCTCGAAACGGCCGCCCCCATTACCAAGATCGTGGCCGACATTACGCAGGCTGACGCCTTGCGCAAGATACTCACGGGCAAGTTCGCCGTGTTGAGCGCCGCGCCCTATCACGCCACCCGGCTGATTGCCGAAGCGGCCAAAGCCGCCGGCGCTCATTACCTGGATTTGACCGAGGATGTGGCCAGCACGCGCGCGGTGAAGCAGCTCGCCGAAGGCGCCCGCACGGCATTCATTCCGCAATGCGGTCTGGCCCCCGGGTTCATCACCATCGTGGCGAGCGACCTGGCCTCGCGCTTCGATACGTTGCAGGATGTGCGCATGCGAGTCGGCGCACTGCCGAAGTTCCCGTCGAACGCGCTCAACTACAATCTCACCTGGAGCACCGACGGCGTCATCAACGAGTACTGCGAGCCCTGCGAAGCCATCGTCAACGGCCAGCTACGTGAAACGCAGCCGCTCGAAGAATTGGAAGAGTTCTCGCTCGACGGCATTTTATACGAGGCCTTCAACACCTCGGGCGGTCTCGGCACTCTATGCGAGACTCTCGCCGGCAAGGTCCGCAACCTCAATTACCGCACCATCCGCTACCCGGGCCACGCGGCCATCATGAAGGCCCTGCTCAACGATCTGCGGCTGCGCGATCGCCGCGAGCTCCTGAAGGATATTTTGGAGAACGCCGTCCCGGTCACGCTGCAGGATGTCGTGATCGTGTTCGTAACGGTCAGCGGCCTGCGCGGCGGCCAGCTCATGCAAGAAACCTATGCCAATAAAATCTATGCCGCGCCCCTGGGCGGCCGCGTCCGCAGCGCCATTCAGATCACCACTGCGGGCGGCATCTGCACCGTGCTCGACATGTTGAGCCAGGGCAAGCTGCCGCAGTCCGGCCTCATCCGCCAGGAGGACATCAAGTTGCCTGCGTTTCTCGCGAATCGCTTCGGGCGATGCTATGCAATGGCGGCGCCGGCTGCTTCCGCGGCACCGGCGGCGACCCCGACGCCAACCCCGGTGGCGGCCTGACAGAGTCCGTGTCGGGGGCTCACCGGCAGGCATAGGTGATGCGCCCCTGCAGATCGAGCAGCCCATGGCGGATCAGCCAGCTGCGCGCATCCTCGGCGTCTGCGGCGAACCAGGCCGCAGCGCTGCCCAGTCTGAAGCTGTAGCCCCAGTCATCCATGTCGTGGCACATGCTCTCCCGGCCGACATTGGGCAGCGACTCCGACAGAATCAGCTGCAGGTAGCACACTGCGTTCTCTTCCGCGTCGTCACCGCCCGCATCGGTGTCGAGCCCGGCGCGCCGTTCCGGAGTCATGCAGATAAAATGTGCGCTCTCGTGCAGCACCGAATGCAGCGGTGTGTCGAGGCGCGCGAAGATTTTGGCGCCGATCAAGCCCGCCTCGCGCTCGCCCCAATAGGATCCTGGAATGACTTCCTGAGGGGCGACCAAGTGCAGTGCCAGGCCGTAGCGGTCCAGCAGCATCTCGAGACTCAATCGATCGATGGCGTTGAGCAGTAGCACGCCGTTACCCGTAGCGGACGCTACTTCAAGCTCGAGAGCCGGTGCATCGCAATGCGCACCAAATCGCGCGCCATCTGCTGGCGGAGGCCGTCGGCCTCGTTCTGCTTCGCCAGCAACGCGTTCTCCTGGAAACTGTAGTCCTGCGCCAGGCTGATGGTCTGTGGCGCCATCAGCTGCTTGTCGGGACCCCGCACGACGAAGGTCACCGTGTACACGAGCTCGTACTCGGTGGGAATATTTTGCGAGGTCACCGACAGAGTCCGCGTCTCGACCAGGTCCTTGGTCACTTCGATGGACGCGGTGGAGTCAGCGCGCACCTGCTGCAGCGTGGCACCGGCGCTCTTGAGCTGACGCTCGAACTCGCGCGAGAAATCCGTATAGGGATCTTTGAGCGATAGATAGGGACGCGCCAGCACGCCCGGCAGAGGCTCGCTGCCAGCCAGCCGAAAGCCGCAGGCGGACACGGCCAGCAAGCCCACCGTCGCAAGCCAGATGCGCAGCATGGGCACGATTAAACCACGATGTTGACGAGCTTACCCGGCACGATGATGACTTTGCGGATGGCGGCCGCACCGATGAATTTCTGCGCATGCGGATCGGCGAGCGCCGCGGCGCGTATCGTGGCCTCCTCGGCGCCGACGGGCACCGAGATGTGGCCCCGCAGTTTGCCGTTGACCTGCACCACCATGGCGATGCACGAGGTTTGCAGAGCCGCGGCATCCACCGTCATCCAGGGCTCGTCGATGAGCGCCGTGGCGTGGCCCAAAGCGCGCCACAAGGCATGCGTCACATGCGGAATGATGGGCGAGAGCCCGAGCACTGCGATTTCCAGCGCCTCGTGCACCACGCTGCGATCCTGCGGCGAGCCCTGCGGATGCTTCGCCAGGGCGTTCAATAACTCCATGGCCGCCGCGATCGCCGTGTTGAAAGTCCGGCGGCGGCCGATGTCGTCGGTGATCTTTGCCAGGGTCTGATGCGCTTGCCGCCTAATCGCCCGCTGTGCCTCATTCAGCGCCCCCTTGTCGAGCGCCGGTGCCTCGCCCTGCGTTACGTGGTCGTGTACGGCCTTCCACAGGCGCTTGATGAATCGATAGGCGCCCTGCACTCCCTCATCCGACCACTCGAGCGTTTGTTCCGGCGGCGCCGCGAACATGGTGAACAGCCGCGCGGTGTCCGCGCCCAACTCATCCACCAGGGCCTGCGGGTCGATGCCGTTCTTCTTGGATTTGGACATGGTGACGACGCCGCCGGACTCCACTTCCTTGCCGTCCGAGCGCAGCGTCAGCTTGCGGCGTTGCGTGTCCTTATCCACGGCGACCTCGACTTCTTCCGGCGAGTAGTACTCCACACGGCC
>Ga0302326_10029724_pt1 | contig 10957 bp, 12 predicted proteins | sample Palsa_T0_3_FD_202264 | JGI IMG/M metagenome (GOLD analysis project Ga0302326, IMG submission 202264) | Peat permafrost microbial communities from Stordalen Mire near Abisko, Sweden - Palsa_T0_3 | ecosystem: Environmental > Terrestrial > Soil > Palsa > Peat permafrost | place: Sweden: Abisko...
GTTGGAAGCGCCGGATTGCTGGATCGTGCACGGCTTCGATGAGGATCTGGACGTGGCCATGCGCCACGCCGCGCTCGACATGCTGCAGCTGCTCACCGAGCAGCAGCGATTGTCGAGAAACGACGCTTATTCCTTGATGAGCGTGGCCGCCGACTTCGGCGTCACACAGGTAGTCGATGGCCGCAAGGGCATTCACGTGCGCATCGAGCGTGGAATATTTCCGGCCAGATAGGCGGGGCGCCGCTAGCCGCGCTTGCAGACCTCGAGCCACAGCACATCGCAGCTGAACGATCCGTCGGCGTCCACCGCAAAGTACTCGCGCGCTTCCGCCGGCAGGTCGTCGAACACCGCCCGCAGCGCCTCCACCCTGCGCTCCGGCGTCGCGATGCGACGGATCCAGCTGGCGAATTCGAGCCGCAATCTCCATGACTCGCCGATCGCACTCGTCAGCCCGGGCACGCTGAGCATCGAGCGCCACTCGGATGCGCGGTAGTTACGCACGTGCGACATGTCACGCAGCAGCTCGAGGGTCTGCAGAGTCGTATCGAGCAGCGCCGACTCCGGCGCGATCACATCGATGACCACGAGCGTGCCGCCGGGTGCCAGCACGCGCACCACTTCAGCCACGGCCGAGGGCACCGACGGCCAGTGATGCGCGGAGAAGCGCGTGACGATCAGATCAAGGCTGGCGTCGGCCAACGGCAGCTGGTCGGCCGCGCCGCGCTGGGTGGCGATCAGCGCATGCCCGCGCGCCTGCGCCTCGCGCTCGACCACGGCCAGCATCTGCTCGGACGGGTCGTAGGCGATCACGCTCGCGGCGCCGCCGCGGGCGAGCGCGAAGGCCGCATGGCCGGCCCCGCAGCCCAGGTCGAGCGCCCGGCCCGGCCGCAGGCGCTGCGCCAGGGCTTCGAGCCGATCCAGATCGGCGCCGCGTGCATGCACGCTGCTGTCGAGATAATTCGCGGCGGTATCGCCGAACTGGCGCGCCGCCAGGGTGCCCTGATCCATGTCTGCTCCAAGCCGCCGGCCGCCGTGGCGTCAAGTTAGACGTTTATTGTAACGGTACCCGCGTGGCAGCATGTAGCCGTGGCGCTTGCCGCCGCGCTTCGAGCAACCGCAGTGAACATCAGGTGCATGCATCCCTGGCCATTGCTGCTGCTGGCCACAGCCAACGCCAGCGAGCTCGCGGCCGTCGACGCCACCATGCGGGCGGCGGTGGTCACTGGCGGCACCATCCGCGTGCAACAGGTCGCTCGACCGGTCGCCGGGCCGGGACAGGTACTGGTGCAGATTCGCTACGCCGGCGTCAATCCCGCCGACTGGAAGACGGCCGGCGGCTCCGCAGAGGAGCCCATGGCTCGCACCGGCGCGGGCGCCCCCAACGCTGCTGGCTCACCGATCCCGGGCTCAATCCCGGGCGTGGACGCCTCCGGCGTAATCGCGGCCTTAGGGCGCGGTGTCAGCGGCTACAAAATTGGCGACCCCGTGCTGGTCTGGTCGCAGGCTCGCGGCACCTATGCGCAGTACGTCGCCGTGCCCGCGCACAGCATTGCTCACAAGCCTGACAGCCTGTCGTTTGCCGAGGCCGCGGGCGTCGCGCACGCGAGTCTTGCGGCCTGGAATCTGCTGATCGATCAGGCCAAGGTGCGCCCCGGCCAGAGCGTGCTGGTGCTCGGGGGCGCCGGTGGCGTCGGGTCGGCGGCCGTGCAGATCGCCCGCAACCGGGGCGCGCGCGTAATCGCGACCGCCTCGGCGCGCAACGCCGACTACCTCAAGGCCCTGGGTGCGGACACGGTGTTCGATTACACCACGCAACATTTCGAGGAGCAGCTGCGCGATATCGACATCGCGATCAATACCGTGGACATCGACAACGCCTATCGCGCGCTCGCGGTGGTCAGGCGGGGCGGTTATCTGCTCTCATCCGTCGGCCTGCCCGCGGCCGCGCAATGTGCGGCACGCGGCGTGATCTGCTCCGGGCGCACGCTCACCGGCACGCCGACTGCCGTGGCGCTCCAACAGATCGTCGACTGGTCGCGCGCGGGTCGATTCAAGGTCAACATCGATCGGACCTTCGAACTGACCGAGGTGTTCAAGGCCTGGCAGTACAGCCAGGGCGGCCACACCCGCGGCAAGTCGGTGATCCGGATAAGCGACTGAAAGCCAGATCCGGGCGGCCTTGCGTGCATTATGGCGCGCTGTACGGCCGATTGCGGGCCGCGGCCCGACGGGAACTTTGACTTAGTGAATTCCGTCTCAGGATGAGCGCCAGGATTCTGTCAAGCTGCGCGCCGTCGAACTCAAGGGGGCCTCGAGCGCTACGTGAAATCCTACAAATTAAGCACCGCGCTCGCGCTGGGCGTTTTCGGCCTGTTCGGCGCGCTATTGCTGCAGGCGCCGGCCGCGGCTCATCTGGGTGGCGATGCCGCCTCGGTCGGTAACGATCGGGACGTCCTGCATGCGCAGCTGCGCAGCACCCCGATGGTGCTCTACGACCTGCATGAAATCAGCACCGAGGCCGGCACTCTGGTACACGAATACACGACCCCTCAGGGCACAGTGTTCGCGCTCACCTGGCAAGGTCCCTTGCCGCCGGATCTGCAGCAGCTGTTCGGCAATTATTACAAACAGTTTCAGGATGCGGCGGCAGTCCAGGCCCGCACCGGGATGCATCGGCTGCTGACCATCGCACAGCCCGATCTGGTGGTGCAATCGACGGGACGCCTGCGCAATTTCCGCGGCCAGGCCTATGTCCCGAGTCTCGTACCTGCCGGCGTCGACGTCGCCGAACTTCCATAAGCGAGACTGTCGCATGAGCCACTGGTTGCGTTGGACCCTATTGCTTGGCCTGTGCGTTCTCGCCGGCTGCGGCGGCGGCGGCGGTAGCAGCGCGAGCAACTCCACCAGCTCGAGCAGCAGCAGCTCGAGTAGCAGCAGTTCAAGCAGCAGCAGTAGCTCCGGGGGCATCAGCAGCTCAAGCAGCTCGAGCGGTTCGAATGTCGTTGCGCTCACCGTCGGCCCGGGGCCGCCTGCGGCCAACGGCGGCACGTTCAATGTCTCCTATGTCAACGTGACGCTCTGCAAGCCGGGTACCAGCACCTGCGCAACCATCGACAACGTGCTGGTCGACACCGGCTCCTATGGCCTGCGCATCTTTGCCTCGGCCCTGCACAGCAGCGGCCTGAGTCTGGCGATTCAGCCGGATCCCACCAATAGCAGCAACAGCATTGCCGAATGCCTGCCGTTCGCCGATGGCTATACGTGGGGACCGCTGGTGACGGCCGACGTGCGCCTCGGCGGTGAGGTCGCGTCCGGCCTGTCGGTCAATATCATCGATGACAATGGTTCCTACGCACCGGCCGTGCCGTCGGGCTGCACCAGCACGAACGGCAGCATGTCGCTGAACTCAGTCACCGCCCTGTCCGCCAACGGCGTACTCGGCGTCGGCCCGTTCGATCAGGACTGCGGCGCCGCCTGTGCCACTTGCAACAGCGACGCGGGTGGCTGCACGGCCAGTAACGACCTGTACTTCAGCTGCGATTCCGGCACCAATATGTGCATGGCAACGCAGGTGGCCGAGGCGGCGCAGGTGCGAAATCCCGTGGCGTTGTTCGCGGTCGACAACAACGGCATCATCCTGCAATTGGAGGCTATTTCCACGGCCGGACAGACCGGGGCGACCGGCTCGCTGATCTTCGGCATAGAGACCCGGAGCAACAATGCTCTGGGCAGCGCCACGGTACTCACGGCCAACGACCTAGGCGATATCACCACGGTTTACAAGGGCCAGACCCTCACCGGCAGCTTCTTCGACTCGGGCTCCAACGGTCTGTACTTCCCTGACGGCTCGATTGCGGTGTGCCCGACTACGAATTCTGATCCGAACGGGAGCGATTTCTACTGCCCCAGCTCGCCGCTGATGCTCCAGGCGACCAATGAGGGCCAGAACGGCGCAACCAGCCTGGTGCCGTTCGAGATCACAAATCTGAGCGATCGCGACCAGAGCAACTACGCGAACGCAACCCTCGGCGGCCCCGCCAGCAGCAACCCTTCGCTAGGCATGTATTTCGACTGGGGCCTGCCGTTCTTCTACGGCCGAAGCGTGTACACGGCCATTGACGGCCAGAAGGCCGGCAGCGCGACCGGTCCCTACTACGCCTATTGAGCAGCGGCGCGCGGGTCCATAGCCGGCGGACACCGCATGCCTATCCTTCACACCGACCTGGTGCCGGGCCTCTGGATCGCCTGGTTCATCTACTGGCGTATCGCGTCGGCCGGAGTCAAAGCGGCCCGGCGCCGCGAATCCGCGCTGTCGCGCGCAGCGCATATCGTGCCGATCGTGCTCGCCGGCGTGCTGCTATGGGTGCCGCCCTTTCGCGGCGGCGGCGTGCTGTTCCAGCGCTTCCTGCCGCCGAGCGATGGCGCCTATTGGGCGGGCACGCTGCTGGTAGCGCTGGGACTCGCCTTCAGCGTCTGGGCACGCGTGAGCATCGGACGCAACTGGAGCGCGACGGTGACCGTGAAGGAAGACCACGAGCTGATCCGGGGCGGTCCGTACGCGCTCGTGCGCCACCCGATCTACACCGGCCTGCTGCTCGGGTTCATTGGAACCGCGCTGGTGCGCGGCGAGTGGCGCGGCGTGCTCGCGGTGCTGATCGTGTTCGCGGCGCTATGGCGCAAGCTGCGCCTGGAGGAGCGCTGGATGAGCGAGACCTTCGGTGACCAATATCGGGACTACCGCAAGCACACCGCGGCGTTGATACCGTTTCTATTCTGAAGGCGCGGCGCCACGGCGCCATCCTTCAGCCAATCCCGCCGTGTTCGCTGTCGAGCATGCGCATCTGCTGCTCCCCGTAGCGCTCGCCGGCCACGGCTGAACTGGGCACCGCGGCGCCGATATGCTGCAACTCGGCCGCGCTCAGCTGCAGCCGCGTCGCAGCTAGCGCATCCGCGAGCTGACTGCGCTTGCGCGCGCCGATCACCGCGACGATCGACGGCGATTGCGAGAGCACCCAGGCGATCGCCAGCTGTGCGGCCGGCAGCCCTTTCCCGGCGGCGAGCTGTTCGAGCGGCGCCAGCAGTGCGCGGTTGCGCTGCAGATTCTCGGGGCTGAAGCGCGGCAGATACGCACGAAAATCCCCCGCCGCGCCGGGGCGCGAGCCACTGATCAGTCCGCGCGACAGCACCCCATACGCCGTGACGCCGATGCCGAGCTGCTGCAGCAGCGGAAAAATCGCACTCTCGGGCCCACGACTGAGCAGCGAGTATTCGATCTGCAGATCGCAGATCGGATGTACGGCATGCGCCCGGCGAATAGTCACCACACCGACTTCCGACAGGCCGATGTAGCGTACATAGCCGGCCCTGACCAGCTCGGCCATGGTCCCGACGACGTCTTCTATCGGCACCTGCGGATCGAGCCGGGCCGGGCGGTAGATATCGATATGCTCGACCTTGAGGCGCTTGAGGCTATAGGTGGCGAAATTCCTAATGGCCATCGGCCGTGCGTCGAAACCGCCCCAGCCGCCCTCCGGCGTACGCAGTGCACCGAATTTCACCGACAGCAGCGCCTGCTCGCGCCGCCCCGCGATCGCGCGGGCGATCAGCATTTCATTGTGGCCGCTGCCGTAGAAATCCCCGGTATCGAGCACGGTCACGCCGGCGTCCAGCGCCGCCTGGATGGTGGCGATGCTCTCGGCTTCATCCGACGCACCGTACATCCCGGACATGCCCATGCAGCCCAGCGCCAGCGGGAACACCGGCGGCCCGGCGCTGCCGAGCCGGCGCGACGCCGGCACCGAGACGCTCGCCGATGTCACTGCAGCGCTCCCGCCGGGTTGAGCAGCGGAACACCGATGATCAACGCGTGCAGACGGAAGATGAACAAGACGTACAGTGCCAGTCCCAGCACCAGCGCCAGCAGGTCGTTGTAGCGCGACGAAGGCGCGCCACGCACCGGCACCGGGACGCGCCGTTTGAGCGAAATGCGCACCGCGACCGCCCAGATCAGAAAACTTCCGAACAGCAGCACGTCGGCGAGCGTGCCGTTGACCAGTAGATGCGCCGTCGCCCAGAGCTTTATCGCCGCCAGCATCGGATGCCTGGCCGCGGTTTGAATTCGTCCCGGCAGGTAGGCGGCGAACAGCAGCGGAAACACCGGCAGCATCATCACCCAGGTCACATCGTGCAGCCATGCCGGCGACGCATACAGCACCACCGGCGAGCGTCGTGCCTGCGCAAAGCCGAGCACGATGAGAATCAATCCGGCCGCACTGAGCAGCGAGTACGCGCCCTTCCACGACCGTGGGCGCAGATGCATCACCATGCGATTGCGCCAGCTCGGGGCCATGACCGCCACCGAATGCGGCGCGAAGAACAGGATCAGCCCCGCAAGCAACATCAGCATCGCAACATCCTCGCCCGCCTCCGGGCCCATCGGGCCTCTCTCCTATGATGCGCCTTGCGGCGAGCGATGTGCGCATCTGCGAGGCGGCTGAGCGTGGTTCCGCCGCTGGTCGAAAATGTTAGCATCGCGTTTCGGCAGCGCAGATTTCCGGGCAATTGACGGGAGCAAACTCATGGCTGACACGCGTTCGGGTCTGTTATCGCCGCGGCTGGCTGGCATCGCCGCCCTGGCGCTGACTTTGGTAATCGGCGCCGCGGCAGCGGCCGACGGCAGCTTCAGGCTGCGCAGTCCGACGGTCGCAACCAATGGCACGCTGTCGAACGATCAGGTCTACAGCGGCTTTGGCTGCAGCGGCAAGAACATTTCGCCGGCGCTCACCTGGAGCGGCGCCCCGAACGGCACCAAGAGTTTTGCGGTCACCGTCTATGACCCGGATGCCCCCACCGGATCGGGCTGGTGGCATTGGGTGGTCTACAACATTCCGGCCACGGCCACCGGGCTGCCGGTCGGCGCCGGCAATGCCGGCGGCAAACTGCCCGCGGGCGCCGTGCAGAGCCACACCGATTTCGGCACCCCCGGCTATGGCGGTCCGTGCCCGCCGGCCGGCGATAAACCGCATCGCTATATCTTTACCGTGTACGCGCTCAAGGCCGAGAGAATCGACGCGCCGGATGAGGCCAGCGCGGCCATGGTGGGTTTCATGATTCACGCCAATACGCTGGCGAAGGCCGGCTTGACGGCGCGCTACGGCCGCTGAGCGCGATGAGCTGATCTCGCCCCAGCGCTCAGGGCCGCCGCCGCGCTCGCGATCAGGCGTGATGCTCACACCGGCTGACGGCGTCAAGGGCGGATTCATCGGCGTCCTGATCGTGGCGGTCACTACCCTCGGCGCCGCCGGCGTCTCGGCTGCTCCCGCGTCCGGCTCGACCGCCGGCACGGCGCTGCTCGCCGCACGCAACCTGCGCACTCAGGGCTGTGGCGGCCACCCCGGCACACGCGTTGCGCTGCGCGACAGCGCTGCGTTGAATGCGGCCGCATTGCAGTGGTCGCGTGGCGCCTATCTCAAGGGTGCGGTCGAGCAGTCCGGCTACCGCGAGGAGCAGTCGGCCGCGCTGCATGTCAGCGGTGATGCGGCTCTCCTGCAGCAGGCGCTCAGGAGCAAGCTGTGCGCCGAACTCACCGACCGCAGCTTTATCGATCTCGGCAGCGTGCAGCGCGGCCAGGACATCTGGGTCATCATCGCGGCGCCCTTCGCGCCCCCCGCACGGGCCGATGCTGATGAAATCGCCGCTGAACTGTTGCAGCGTATCAACCGCGCGCGTGCCGAGCCCAGGCGTTGCGGCGACCGCGCCTTCCCGCCGGCACCCGCGCTGCAGTCGAGTGCGCTGCTGCGCCGTGCGGCCGAAGCGCACACGCAGGAGATGCTCGCGCACGATTATTTCGCGCACCAGGGCTACGATGGCAGCACTCCGGCGCAGCGTGTCACCGCCACCGGTTATCGCTATCTGCTGGTCGGGGAAAACATCGCCTCGGGACCGCAGAGCGCGGCCGAAGCCGCCGACGGCTGGCTCGCGAGTCCGGCGCATTGCGAGAACATCATGGATCCGCGCTTCAGCGAAACCGGCATCGCCTACGCGGCCAACAGCAGCGGCACGCCGCGCATTTACTGGGTTCAGGAATTCGCCGCGCCGCGCCCCTGAAGCAGCAGCGACACCGAGCAGGCGCGCCGGGCTTGCGCTAAGCTTCGCGGCCCGATTTCCAATCAGCACACGCGTCCGGGAGGGGCCATGGCTTCGTATTCGGCCGAGATCATCTGGGAGCGGGGCGATGCGCTCTTTACCGACAACCGCTACCCCCGCAGGCACCGCTGGCGCTTCGACGGCGGCCTGGAGGTGCCGGGCTCGTCCTCCCCGCACTCGGTGCCGGTGCCATTGTCGGATCCTGCCGCCGTCGACCCTGAAGAAGCGCTGATCGCCGCGCTCTCGAGCTGCCACATGCTGTGGTTTCTCGCGATCGCCGCCAAGCGTAAGTTCCGGGTGGATCGCTATCGCGACCGGGCGACAGCAACTCTGGCGAAAAATGACGCCGGCAAGTTGTACATGAACGTCGTGACCCTGCAGCCCGAGGTGCAGTTTTCCGGCGATGCGCTGCCGAGCAGGGAGCAGATCGAGGCGATGCACCACACCGCCCACGCCGAGTGCTACATCGCCAACTCAGTGAAGGCCGAGGTGCGCGTCGAGCCGGTATGGACGACTACGGGTCAGCCGTCAGAACAGCGATAGCTCCGCCGGCAGCGCCTGCGCCGCCGTGCGCGCCGCCGCATCGCTGCGCACCAGCCCGGCGACCTTGACGCCGAGCAGGCGCAGCCGGCGCTCCAGTGGCGCGCGCTTCAGACACAGCCCGGCGGTGCGCCGGATCAGCGTGGCATCGTTGGTATAGCCATCGATGGTCTGATCGCGCGTCGCGCGCTGAAAATTGTCATAGCGCAGCTTGACGCCGATGGTCTTGCCCACGTAGCCGTGCCGCTGCAGATCCCCTGCCAGGCTCTCGCACAGCGTGGTGAACAGTTCGCGCAGTTCCTCGCGGTCGCGCACGGCATGCATATCGCGCTCGAACGTGGTCTCGCGGCTCATCGACACCGGCTCGCTCTCGGTCACCACCGCGCGATCGTCCCAGCCCCAGGCGGCCTCGTACATCCAGGTGCCGTGGCTGCGGCCGAACTGCTGCACCAGCCAGTCGCGCTCACAACGCGCCAGCTCGCCGATGCTGCCGATGCCGAGCTGTTCGAGCCGCGCGCTCATGCGCGGACCGATGCCATGGATCCTGCGGCACGGCAGCGGCCAGATGTGCTCGGCCAGGTCCGATTCGTACACGATGGATATGCCGTTCGGCTTCTGGAACTCGCTCGCCATCTTGGCGATCAGCTTGTTCGGCGCCACCCCGATCGAGCAGGTCAGGCCGGTGCGCTCGTAGATCGCGCCCTGAATGCGCAGCGCGAGCGCCCTGCCGCCCAGTTCAAGTCCGCCCTCGGCGGCGCTGAAGTCGATATAAACCTCGTCGACCCCGCGATCCTCCACCACCGGCGCCAGCTCGGCGATCACGGCCTTGAACAGCCGTGAATACCTGCGGTACTCGTCGAAATCCACGGGCAGCAGCACCGCTTGCGGGCACAGCCGAGCCGCATTCATCAGGCCCATCGCCGAATGCACCCCGAACTCGCGCGCCGCATAGGTTGCCGTCGTGACCACGCCGCGACCGGCATAGTCGCGCAGTAACGCGTGATCTTCGGGCCCGCCAGCACCCTGTCCCAGCCGGCGCTGGCTGCCGCCGATCACGACCGGCAGTCCGCGCAGTTCCGGGTAGCGCAGCAGCTCGACCGATGCATAAAACGCGTCCATATCCAGATGCGCAATGCGGCGATTTGCAGGCATTTGGTGGCTCGCGTTCATGCCCCGCCGATGATAGGCGCATCCAGGTTCGGCCGCCAAAATACGCCGGCGCGGCGCTCGCTGCGCCTCGGTTGAGTAAATCTCAATGCCGCTTGAGCACTTTGCAATTCACTGCCCGCCGCCCCGCGCATCCTGTCTGTCAGCACTTTCACACAGAACAGGAGATTCCCATGTACAGCATCAGCAAGATCTTGATCGGGGGCGCCATCGCGTTGGCAATGTGCGTTGGCGAGGCGGCGCTGTTTGCCTCCAGCACGTCCGCGTCCGAGCCGACCCGCACGCGCACCGAGCAGCGTGCCGATCAGAACCTGGATCGCTCCGCGCGCAGCGCTTACCATCAGCAGCTGTTGGGGCGTGCGCCCCGGCGCGATGCGCTCATCGCGCAGCGCTAGCGGCCACGGCGCCGGCAACTAAGTGGCACGGGTAAGTGGCGCAGGGAGTCGGAGTATCGCGACCCAGAAGCAGGCCAGACCGGTTCGCAGGCGCGCCACCCCCGACCGGTCGTCGGCTCCCTCCGTGCGCAGGCTGCCCTTGGGCAGCCTGCGCGTATTCATTGCGGTCGCACACCACCTGAGTTTCACGCGCGCGGCCGATGCGCTCGGGGTCACGGCCAGCGCTGCCAGCCTGCAGATCCGTTCGCTGGAGGAATACCTGGGACGCGCCCTGTTCCGCCGCAATGGCCGGGAAGTGCGTCTCACGGACGAAGGGGCGGCCTTGCTGCCGCGCGTGCGCCAGGCGCTCGAGCAGCTCGAACGCGCGGTCGATGACGCGCGCCGCGACCGTACCGCCGGTCCGCTGCGGGTCAGTCTGTTGGCCTCGTTTCTGCAGCAGTGGCTGCTGCCGCGCCTGGAACGCTTTCGCCTCGCCTTTCCCGAGATTGATCTGCACCTGCATACCTCGGACAAACTGGTGGATTTCGTACGCGAGGACTTCCATCTGGCGGTGCGCTTCGGCAAGGGCGTCTACCCGAATCTGCACAGTGAAAAACTGCTGGGCGAGTGGGTGCTGCCGGTCTGCACGCCAGCCCTCTATGAGCGGTTCGGTCCGCTGCGCGCAGCCGACGACTTACGGCGCTACCCGCTGCTGCATAGCGTGGGCGAGC
>Ga0302326_10029725_pt1 | contig 10957 bp, 9 predicted proteins | sample Palsa_T0_3_FD_202264 | JGI IMG/M metagenome (GOLD analysis project Ga0302326, IMG submission 202264) | Peat permafrost microbial communities from Stordalen Mire near Abisko, Sweden - Palsa_T0_3 | ecosystem: Environmental > Terrestrial > Soil > Palsa > Peat permafrost | place: Sweden: Abisko...
TTATTCCTTTGACCATGGCCGCGCTGGGCTTCATGACCTACCAAATGTGGGCGGACGTTGGATCCATGCCGATTGAGCGCGCCATCGAACTTCTGGTGGCATCGCTCTTCGTGTGCTGCATGGCATGTCATGGTGAGTTAGCGCGTCTTAAACCCCCTCCCCGGCGGCTCACCAGCTTTTATGTCACCGTCTCGCTGGGCGGCGCGATGGGCGGCCTGTTTGTGGGCCTGGCGGCGCCGAACTTCTTTCGCGCATACTACGAATTCCCGTTGGGATTGGGATTTTGCGCGGTGGTTTTGACCGCGGTTTGCATACCCGTGGTGTGGCGTTTTCCGGCCTTGCCGCGATACGCCGTGGTTGCACTGATGGCTGTCATGCTGGGCGGCTTCGGATGGTGCCAGTTCCACATCATGAAAGTGATGGTGACCGGATACCGCCTGGTGACGCGCAACTTCTACGGCCAACTCCGGGTGCAGGACGACGGGGATCCGAAAAACGATGACTCAGCGTCGCGGACGCTGGTGCATGGAACCATCAACCACGGCGAGCAGTTCCTTCGGGACAAGTACCGGCGGCGTCCGGTTACCTATTTCTGTCCGGAATCCGGCGTCGGGCGCGGCATGGGCGCGCTCACCGGCTCGGGACGCAGCCTCGGCGTGATCGGCCTGGGTTGCGGCACGCTGGCGGCCTACGGCCGATCCGGCGACACGCTGCGCATCTACGAAATCAATCCCCTGGTGCTCGATATCGCGCGCACTCAATTCAGCTACCTGCGGGACACGCCTGCGAAAGTGGATGTGGCGATGGGCGATGCGCGCCTGAGCCTCGAAGCCGAGTCGAGCCGCCAATTCGACATCCTGGTGGTAGATGCTTTTTCCGGCGATTCGGTGCCGGTCCATCTGCTCACGCTGGAAGCGTTCGGCCTTTATTTCCGGCACCTCAAACCGGACGGAATTCTGGCGGTCAATATCACCAACCGCTATCTGGATCTGAACCCGGTAATGGCGCGCGCGGCCAGCGCATTCGGCAAAGTGGCGCTATATTTCGACTACGAAGAAGATTCGAACGACGTTTTCTGCTTCTCTTGCGACTGGGTGCTGATCATGAGCCCGAGTACTCTGGCGGAGCATGCCGAACTCAAGCATGGCGGCCAGATCTTGAAGCCGAAGCCGTCGTTTCGCGCATGGACCGACGATTTTTCGAATCTCTACAGTATTCTGCGGTGATTTCTCGAGTTTTTGTACCGCCGGCGATCAGCCGGCGACTGGGGGAGCGGAGGGTGCGCTCGCGGCCGGCGCAGTGCTCTTGGCGAAGTAGAGCGCCACGGCCCGGTCGATATTGCTTTTTGTAAATCGAACGGGACGGCCTTCGTACTCACCGATCGCCTTGACTAACTGGAAAATATCGGTGGGGTAGCACGCCCGCAGGTGGTTCACTCCCAGTTCGAGGCACCGTTCCCGCAAATGCTGCGCCGCGCCCGGCTCGGCGGGAGCGTTTTGGGCTTGCGCTACACGCTGGAAGATCCGGTCGAATACCTCGGGGGTGACGTCGTCCACCAGCACTTTAGTCCGGATGCGGCGCAGGAACGCTTCGTCGGCCAAATCGTGCGGATCGAGATTGGTGGAGAACACCACCATCAGTTCGAACGGAACCTGAAACTTCATGCCAGATGCAAGGGTGAGGTAATCCACGCGCCGGTCGAGCGGAACGATCCACCGGTTCAAGAGCTCGCGCGGAGAAAGCATCTGCCGGCCGAAATCGTCGATGATCAGAATGCCGTTGTTGGCCTTCAGCTGACAGGGCGCGATGAAAACGTGCGGCGATTCGTCGAGCCGCAATTCCAGCATGGCGGCGGAAAGCTCGCCGCCCACGGTGATGCAGGGGCGCTCGCAGACCACCCATCGCGGATCGAGCATGTCATCGTCGTGGGGAACCGCGCGATGCACCACAGGGTCGTATATGGTGACGATATGGCCATCCACTTCCACCGCGTAGGGCACCAGCACGGTGTCTTTGTAAATGTGTAAAATGCGCTCCGCGATACTGGTTTTTCCGTTGCCGGTGCCGCCGTAGAGAAAGAGCGATTGATGCCCGACGAGGGATGGGCCAAGCTGATCGAGGAGCCCATCGGGCAAAACCAGATCGTCGAAGGCTTTGCGCAACGTTTCGCGGCGCAGGTAGATCTTAGCCGTCTGCGCCTTGACGATCTCGTGGTATTGCCGCAACGAAACCGGAGCCGGACCGACGTACCCGCACACCTCGTTGCGCGACGTGGCGAGGGCGCGTCCCCCCGCGGTAAGGGTGAAGGAATAGTCGTTGCCGAGCATGCCTTTCACTTCCAGCACCTGCTGCGTCCGCAATTGATGGAAGAGAGTTTCGAGCAACTGGAACGACAGCTTGAGGGTCGCGTGCAAGCTGGCCAACGTGCCCGACCCGTGGAGCCACAAATAGCGCAAAACCAGATCGGAGACGAGCGAGTGCTGGATTCCCAAATCCTCGATGCGTTCGGGAGGCGTCGGGCGGGGAGGGGCATCCTGCAGCGGTACGGCAACGGTGCGTGGCGTAGGTAAAGTCTGTGTCAAGCTACTCGAACATACAACGCGGGGCCGGGCGCGGCCAATACGCCCTTGGTTAACGGTAGGGATTACCCGAAGGCTATCGAAGTGGGGCGGACCCCCTGGTCCGCGCGGGCCCCCCTGGACCCGCCCTCGCCGAGTAGAATCAGCTTCATGCGAGTTCCCAGAGGCCGGCCGGGGGGCCGGCCGCGGACCGGGGGGTCCGCCCTACTTTTGCGCGCCGAGGAACTAATGATCGTGATGGTGGTGTTCTTCCGTCTGAACCGGGATTGCGCAGCCGCTTTCGGAAATGGCGCAGCTTACGTGCTCAAACTGTACAGTGGTATGGAAAATCCGGTACCGCTCGGCCAGCACGCCATTGAGCCGGCGTAGAATGCAGTCGCTGGCCGAGGGAGGAACGTCCTCAATCAATACATGGCAGCTCAAGGCATGCGTGCTCGATCCCAGGCTCCAGATATGCAGGTCGTGGACATCCAGCACGCCGTCGAGAGACTTCAGGGAGTCGCTGACATTGCGCAGATCAATCCCGCGGGGCAAGCCTTCGAGCAGAATGTTGAGCGACTCGCGGATGATATCCCACGCGGTCCATACGATCATGGCGGCGATGAGAATGGAGAGAACGGGGTCCACGCGCTCCCAGCCCGTGTAGCGGATGGCGATGGCGCCGGCCATGATGGCAACGGAGCCGAGCGCATCGCCCAACATGTGGATGAAGGCGCTGCGCACGTTGATGTCACCGTGGCTGGCGCTGCGCAACGAGAGCATGATGCCCCCGTTCAGCAGCAATCCCAGTGCGGCAACGCCGAGCATCAAGCCATCCTGAACGGGCTCGGGATGCCGCAGGCGGCCAATGCCCTCGAACAGAATCCAACCCGACAGCGCTACCAGCGTCAGGGCATTCACGAAAGCCGCCAGTACGCCGCCGCGGTGATAGCCGAAGGTCTTGACTTCATCCGCCGGCTTCGATTGCAGGTAAAAACAGAACCACGAAAGGAACAGGGCAACCGCGTCGGTGAAGTTATGCCCGGCATCGGAAAGCAACGCCAACGAATGCGACTCGATTCCGGCGGCGAGCTCGATCAGGACGAAGAGGCAGGTGGCCGCAAGCGACCATCGGAGGACGTTCCCGGTTCCAACGTGGTGGTGATGATGGTGGCCGTGTGAATGCGAATCCAAGGCGAAGCCTCTAACTACAGTTTACCCCGGCGCCGCCGGCCGCCGGCGTTACCAGGCTTACCGCACGTCGATAGCTACCGGCATCAGGCGGAGCATGCCACCCTTCATCCAGGCGTGAAAAGGCACGCGGCCGAAGACCTGTTGCAGCCTGGCATCGAGCATATCGGCGCTCTGCGAGCGCTTGAGAAGCATATTGATCAGGCTCTGGCGCGGCGGATAGACCATCAGCGTTACGTTCTCGCCGGCGGGAATATTGGCCTTCTTCTTCACCAGCTCAATCGCCGTATCGAGGCCGCCCAGCTCATCCACCAGGCCGTTCACCTTGGCTTGCGAACCGAGCCAGACTCGGCCTTGCGACAGCGGTTCAATCTGGTCGTAAGCGCGATGCCGCGCGGCTGCTACCTTGCCCACAAAATCGCGATAGTTTTCGTCGACGCCGTCGCGCAAGAGCTGGCGCTCGCTGGGGGTGAGCTCGGTATAATCGGAATCGATATCGGCGTGGGCGCCCTCTTGTACGGCGTCCTTAGTCACGCCGAGTTTATCGTAAAGCCCATGCAGGTCGGGCTTGCCGAACACGACGCCGATCGACCCGGTTTCGGTTTGCGGATAGGCCACTATCGGGTCGCCGGTCATGGCCATGTAATAGCCGCCGGAAGCAGCTACGTCCGACATGGAAATCACCAGCGGCTTTTTCTTGCTCAGCAGATTCATCTCGCGCCAGATCTCATCCGACGCAAAGGCGTCGCCGCCGGGCGAATCGATGCGCACCACCACGCCGCGAATCGTGGAATCGCCGCCCACTTCGCGCAGCACCTTGTTGAAGCCGAACGAGGTCAGCGCGCCATCCTCCGAGCCATCGTCGCCCGGGCCCCCGCGGACGATATCGCCGGAAGCGACCACCAATGCGACGTGGCTGTGTCCCGGCAGGCCGGCTGCTTCCTGTGGCACGGTGGCATATTGAGCCGCATTGACCTTCACCGGGTTGGCGCCGATTTTATCCCTGACTTCACCCCACATTTGGTCCTCGAACCGGATTGCATCGACCAGACCGGCATTCAGCGCCTGACTCGCCGTGAATGGACCTTGATCGACAAGTGCGCGCACCTGATCGGGAGTTTTCTTGCGCGCGGCAGCGATGCGGTCCACCAGGTTGCCGTAGAGATCGGTCACCAGGCTGCCGATCACTTCGCGGGTTTCCGGACTCATATCCGAGCGCGTAAACATGTCGCCGTAATCTTTATACTTGCCCGCGTGTTCCACATAGACGGTGACGCCGAGCTTATCTAGGGACTTCTTGAAGTACATGATTTCAGCGCGCAGGCCTTTCAGGTAGACCGGTTCCTGGTCGCCCAAATAGATGCGGTCGGCGGGCAGCGAGACATAGTATTCCCGGCCGCCCGGGGCGCGCAGAAATGCGTAGAGCGGCTTGCCGGATTTGTGAAACTGTTCCAGGCCGGCGCGGATTTCTTCCAGTTTGCCCCAGCCCGCGCTCAGACCATCGGGCTCAACCACCACGGCGCGAATATGCGAATCGGCCGCGGCTTTGCGCAAGAGCATCCACACGTCCGGGAGGGTAAGCGTGCCGTTGCCGCTGCCGAGGATGTTAGAAAGATCTAGCGGCGCCCGTTCGGGAATCTGACCCGAGAGACGCAGCACGAGCACGGAATTATTCACGATATCCGGCGGCTTTTCGCGGAAGCGCATCAATGCGAAAAAGACCAGAATGAAACTGAGAAAGATGAGGAGAACGCCAGTGACCAACCCGAGTATGAACTTGACCATGAGTTTAATCCGAACGAGCTATTCCGAAAGTAGCATGGGGCTGCAGAAGCAGGAGTGGACTGCGATTTGCCGAAGGACTAATCCGCACAGGGGAATCGGGGCACTGGCGCCCTGCTGTCGCTCAACGATAGGCGTCGCGGCGATTGCGGACGCGGAGGATCTCGATGCAATCACCATGGTCGTGAAAACGAATGCGCCAATCGCCAACGTGCAGACGAAAATTGGGCGGATGAACTCCATGGAGTCCTGAACATTGCCGGCGCCGGTGGTTGTGAAATGATGAATGGCTCCGGCGATACGAAGCGCGATTGAGCGGTCCAGCGCGGCCAGGTCTGCCTGTGCCTGAATGGAAAGGACCACGCGTTTAATCACGAGGGGTCCTGGCAGCTCCTTACTTCCTCCATGGTGAAGCCGAGTTTGGCGACCGCCTTCTCGAAGGGAACCCCTGGGTTGTGCTTGAGCCACTCGCGGGCTTCAGCAACTGCGCGCTCTTCCTCTTCAGTCACTGGCTCGTCGTCGATGGGGGCGTTGGCTAGAACTCGGGAGACTGGATTAAGCATTGCTTCGAGCAGTCCGCGGACGGCGGAGACTTGCGTGTCAGGCAGATGGTCGAGGTAGGCATGAGCCTGTTGGCGCTCTTGCTCGGTATTGAGCTCCATAACGTTGTTTCCTTCTCCAATATACTATTTGCGCAGGTCGAAGGCGCCGAGCGTCACCATATTGGCGCTCAGCGATCCCGGCGCCTTCTCGCTAAGCGTCCCCTAAAAAACTCAGACCGTTACCCGGAAAACCGGCGCGTCGTCTCGTTATTCAAGCAGGCTGACAAGGAAATTGTGGAGCGCTGTTTGAGCAGTGACGAAGAACGGCTGTTCGTGGCTACCGGGTGCGGCCATAGCGGTGAGTTGCCGGCCCGCACGGAAGCAGCATGGTGGTTCGAGGAGCTGCGCGTCCCCGTTTATCGCTACCTGGTGTGCAGTGGCCTGGGATCGGCGGACGCCGAGGAGGTGGTGCAGGAAACCTTCCTGCGGCTTTATCGCCATCTGGCCCGGCGCGGCAGCCGCACTAACCTGCGTGGATGGATCTTCGAGGTGGCGCGAAACGCCGCCCGGGACCGGCGCAAGAGCGCTGGGTGGCAACGAACCGTGGCGCTCGATCCCGCGGCCGGAATCGTCGACCAGCGGGCGGGACCTGAGGACGAGGCGATCCGCCAGGAGCGCGGACGCCGGCTGCAGGCCGCCATCGAGCGCCTTTCGGCGCCGCAGCGCGAATGTATTCTGCTGCGGATTTCCGGATTGCGCTACCGTGAGATCGCCGAGGCGGTGGGGATCAACGTCGCGAGCGTAGGGGAACTGGTGGAGCGCGCCACCGCGCGCTTGAGTGAGGATATTCCATGAATGACAACTGCGTGCGGGCGCGGGGATGGCTGGCCCAGTGGGCGGATGGCGAACTGGCGGCCGCGCAAGCCGCTTGGATCGAGAACCACTGGGAAGAATGCGCGTCATGCCGCGGCGAGCGCGACCGGTTTTACGGGTTCGATGGGCGCTTGCAGTCTTTCGGCGAAATGATCGGTCCGCCCGCGGAAGCAGGCATGGCGCGGCTCCGGTTCCTGGCGCGCATCGACGAAGTGGACCGCGGCCGGCGAAAGTCACTGGTCCTGGTTCCGGCGGCGGCATTACTGGCGGCTGCCGCGGTGCTGGCGTTGTGGCTGCCGCGGACGGCGCGGCCCACCGCAGGCGCAGACGAAAACGGCTTTGTGGCGGTCCCCTATGTTCCCCCGGTTGCGTCATATGAGCGGTCATCGGTGGTTTCCATGCAGATTCCGGTGGCGAATCTGTTGGCGGAGGGGTACAGCGTGGCGGCCGATCCGTCGTCGATGGTACAGGCGGATGTCCTGCTGGGCGAAGATGGCCGCGTGCACGCCGTTCGGCTAGCGGCGAATCAGATTCTGAAGGGAATCGGAGATTGAACCAATGAGGAAGCTCGCCTGTATCTTTCTGGCGTTCGGGCTGAACTCCCAAACGCCCCAATTCGAAGTAGCGTCGATGAAGGCCCTCCCGCCGGGCGAACCGGGTCGAGCCCGGTCTGCCGATGGCGCACAGGTTCACTATCCGAGCACCAGCCTGCTCTTTCTGCTGAGAGAGGCCTATCGCCTGAAAAGCCGTGAACAGGTTGAGGGTCCGGATTGGATGCGCACGCAGATGTACGACATCGAGGCCAAGCTGCCCGCCAATGCCTCAAAGAATCAGATACCGGAAATGCTTCAAGCACTGCTGACGGAACGATTGAAACTCTCGGTTCACCATGAAACCCGTCTGTTGCCCGCCAATATTTTGCTGGTCGCCAGGAAGGGGCCGAAAATGCGCCGGGTCACGGACGCGGACGACGATTTGGAGCTCAAACTCGACGTTCCCATGGTACGCCTGAGCGGCAAGGGATCGATCGCACAACTCATCGATCAGCTCAACCACGGTTTGGGAGGGTCAGACCCCTGGGTGGATATGACGGGGCTCACCGGGTTCTTCGAGATCAAGCTGGAGTATGATATGTCGCCCGACTCGGCCGCCCAGCGGGAGGATAGCGTCGGCGCGCCTAAGCTGGCCCAGGCGCTAGACGAACAGCTAGGCCTTCGCGTGGAAGTAAGAAAAGCGCCCACCGATATCGTCGTCGTGGATCGCGCGGAAAAAATTCCCGTCGCCAACTGAATTGCTAGCTGAATTAAGGAGATGGAATTATGAAGATGAGCGCATGTGCATTGGCCTGCTGCGTAAGCCTGTTGGCCCAGACCGATAACCCCTATATCGCCCAAATTGCGGGGGCGGGTCGCGCGGTCGGAAAACCGTATTCGGCCAACCAGGTGACCCGTTCCGTGCAGACCCTGTTCAACGGCTCGCATATCGACCGCACCGTTACCAACCTGGTCTGGCAGGACGATCAGGGAAGGTTCCGCATGGAGACCACGGATGACCGGCGGCGCGTTGTCATTCAGGATATGGTCGCCCAGGTGATCTACAGCATTGATATGGAGCACAAAACCGCGCGCAAGAGCGCGATGATGCCAGCCCGGGAGGCGCAAAAGATTGCGGGCGATGTTTCTCCGCTGGAGGAGGCCCGTGCAACGGCCCGGCGGACTCCTAACGAGATGGTGGAAGATCTGGGCTCCCAATTGATCAATGGCGTCTCGGCTCTGGGCGTGCGCGTTACCACGACCATTCCGATTGGGGCAATCGGCAACGATCAGGAGCTGAAATCCTTTAGCGAGCGATGGTACTCGAACGACATCCACGCGCTGGTCAAGACTGTTACCACGGATCCCCGCAGCGGAATCCACACCTACGAATTGACCGACATCGTCCGCTCGGCGCCCGATCCGGCGCTGTTCCAGGTTCCGCCCGGGATCACCGTCACCACGGTCCCCGACGGCTCGCTTCCCAGGGAGCAGTAAATGTGCGGGGAACCGCCGCGCGTCGCACGCAACTGTATTTCGGCATACAATACCTTCTATGCACTTCCGCCGCACTCTGCTTCGCTTTGCACTGGCGTTCGCCTGCCTGGCGCTCACGCTATCCCTTGCCTTGGCTCAAACCAAGCGGCCCATCAACCACCACGATTACGATAGCTGGCGCACCATTTCCGGCCAGCGCCTTACCAATGACGGTAAGTTCCTCGCCTACAGCCTGCTTCCGGAGGAAGGCGACGGCGACGTGGTAATTCGCAATCTGGTCACCGGTCAGGAGACGCGCATCCCGGTGGGAGCGCGGCCGCTTGCGCCCGCCGCGGCGACAGACGAAGAGGAAGCTCCAGCGGCGCCGCGCGGCGTCACCATCGAATTTTCGGCTGACAGTAAGACGGTGGTGTTCTCCACATTCCCCTCTCAAGCCGAAACCAATCAGGCCAAGAAGGCCAAGAAAACCCCCGACCAGATGCCCAAGGACGGCATGGTGATCGTGGACCTGGCATCCCTGCGCCAGACGCGCATCGAGCGCGTGCGGCGCTTCGCGATGCCGCTCAAAGGCAACGGATATTTGGTCTACTCGAAGGAAGCGCCCGAAGGCAGCGCGGCCGCGGATGCGCCGAAGCCGGACGGCGGGGATTATGCCGGCGATCAGCAGGCGGGACGCGGCGGTCGCGGCGGCCGTGGCGGCGGCGGTGGACGCGGCGGCGCGCGTGGAGCCTTTGGAACCGACCTGGTGCTGCGCAGCTTGATCGATGGCGCCGAGCGCACCTTCCCGGATACCGCGGAGTTCATGTTGACCGAGGACGGCAAGCAACTCGTCTATACCGTCTCCGCGCGCGACACCTCGAAGAACGGAGTCTTCGCCGTAGCCATCGGGTCGAGCGACACGCCGGCCGCGCTGCTCACCGGCAAGGGCAAGTATGAGAAGCTGACCGCGGATGAGAACCAGACCGAAATCGCATTCCTCAGCGATAAAGGCGACGCTGCATCCAAGCCCCCGAAATTCAAGCTGTACCGTTGGGACCGGCAATCGCCTGCCGCAACCGAACTGGTCTCTGTCGCCACGCCCGGGTTCCGCAAAGACTTCGTCATCAGCGAGAACGGCAATATCAGCTTTTCGAAAGACGGCAAGCACGTTTACTTCGGCGCCGCGCCGCAAGCGCCCGAGAGGCCGGACGCCGCCGCGGCCGATCCAACCGAAGAAAAAGCCGTCGTCGATCTCTGGTCCTATAAAGACGACTACCTGCAGCCGGAGCAGAAACTGCGCGCCGCGCGCGATCGCAACCGCACGTTCCTGGCCGATTACTCGATCCCCGAGCACAAGCTGCTCCACCTTGCCGACGAACAACTGGAGGCCGTCACGCCTTCGGAAAACAGCCAGTGGGTGCTAGGCACGGACGACCGCGAATACCGCAAGGCCGACGACTATGACGAGCATTACTCGGACACTTATCTCATCGATACGGCCACCGGTACGCGCAAACTGCTGGCGAAGAAACATACCGGTCAGGTATCGTTTTCGCCGAATGGGCGCTACATGCTGGCGTTCGACGGCAAGGATTGGAGCACGATTTCCGTCCCCGATGGCAAGTCCGTAAACCTGACCGCCAAGCTGCCGGTGAAGTTCTTCAATGAAGAAACCGATACGCCTAGTCTTCCCGGTTCATATGGCGTGGCTGGCTGGACGAAGGACGGCAAATCGGTGCTGCTCTACGATCACTACGACATCTGGCAGGTTTCGCCCGATGGATCCGGCGCCAAAAATATTACTGCCGGCTACGGACGGGCACACGACTTGCAGTTCCGTTACGTGCGCACCGAGACCGATCAGCGCGACCGCTGGGTAGACCCCGCCAAGCCGATCCTGCTGCACGCGGTGAATGTCAAGACGCGGGATACCGGCTTCTTCCGCGGCGGCTTCGATGGCGCCGAGCCCAAGCAACTCCTCATGGCGGCGAAGGACCTTTCC
>Ga0302326_10029726_pt1 | contig 10956 bp, 8 predicted proteins | sample Palsa_T0_3_FD_202264 | JGI IMG/M metagenome (GOLD analysis project Ga0302326, IMG submission 202264) | Peat permafrost microbial communities from Stordalen Mire near Abisko, Sweden - Palsa_T0_3 | ecosystem: Environmental > Terrestrial > Soil > Palsa > Peat permafrost | place: Sweden: Abisko...
CCACTCCTCTGTCGTGTAGCCAATTCCCTCAAGGAACGCTCGAATTTGCCCTACCTGGGTGGGATCGTGGACCTCGCAAAGTAATTTCGGCTGCGCTTCCGTCAAGAGATGGCGCGCTCCCTGCAAAGCCTCCCATTCTGCGCCTTCGACATCCATTTTCACCAGATGGGGCGCTGGATGCCCCTGGCTAAAAATAAAATCGTCCAGGCGAACTGCCGGCACCAAGATGAGCTCGAGTCCAGGGTCTTTCGCAGAGGAAACATGCCCCTGCGTCCGGTTCGACGAATCCGATGCTCGCTCAAAAGCCACATGACCTGGCGAGCACCAGACTGCAGCCTCCGCCACGCTTACTTGCGTGAGGCCATTTTTCGCAATGTTAGTCTGCAAGGCATCGACATTCACTGGGTCTGGCTCGAATGCCACAATGGCTCCCGATGACCCCACGAATCGCGACGCTATCAAACAGAAAAAGCCTGTGTGTGCACCGACATCATAGTAACAATCGCCTTGGTGAAGCTCGGCTTTCAGGAGCTCTTGAATCCAAGGCTCGTGGTCGCCGTTCGTGTAACCAAGCTCAGATCTTGGATCGGCGTAGATCCATAGGCCCTTGCCGAGGCCATCGGGTATTTGAATCCATAATTTCATTCCGGGCGGCATTGTGGCATGGACGAGTTTTCGTACTCCCACGCCTATCAATGGAATCTTTTGGAGAACGCCATAAGTGCCGCGGACAAAATCCGACCGCGTCATGCTGTGCAGGATTCGTTCCTTTGCGCTCACGCAACCTTCCCCATATTTTCGCGAAACGGTGACATTCCTGCGTAATCCCACTTGACCTCGGAGCGTTCCCATTGCAGCATTGCCGGCGTGGAAAAAGCAACTCGAATTCCCGAACTCGATGGACTCCGCGGGCTGGCCATTCTTCTCGTCATTTTCTTTCACTACACCAACGGATACCCGCTTACGCGGTTTGACGGACTTGCATATTATGTGCAGCGGAGCGCAGCCGAAGGGACGACTGGTGTGGATTTGTTCTTCGTGTTATCAGGATTTCTGATTGGGGGAATCCTGATGGATGCTCGCGGGTCGGATTCCTATTTTCGGACGTTCTATATTCGGCGGTTTTTTCGTATCATTCCTATCTATTATCTGTGGATCTGCCTGTATATCGCCCTTGTTTTTGCTGCTGGACCGGCGATTCAATCGCGATCGTTTTCTGGTAGAGTCCTGCCCCGTGGATTTGAGGTCTATGCACATTTCCTCTTTATTCAAAATCTTGTTCCCTTTAATTGGTCGGCTCAGTCGGGTTTGTGGGGCTCGTGGTTTGGACACCTTTGGTCGCTTGCCGTGGAAGAACAGTTCTATTTGGTCGCGCCTTTGGTGATCACTTGGTTTTCTTCGCGCCAGTTGCTATGTGTCACGGTGGGAATCATTTGCAGCGCTCCCCTGGTTCGGGTCCTGCTGTTTCTTCATGTCTACCAGGTCGATTGCACTCGCCTGATGCCATTCCGCGCAGACACTCTTGCAATGGGAATATTTGCGGCAATCATTTGGAGAGACCCCGTGTCTCGTCTGTGGCTTAGCAGAAAAATTCAAGCTATTTATTGGACGACGGTTATAGTGTTCGTTTTGGGATTGGGGCTTCATTATTATGGCTCCGGCTTGGAAGGTTTCGGTGTCGCCTCGCTCGGCTTTACGTGGATCGCGATTTTTTATACGCTTCTTTTGCTGATGGTTTTAGTCGAATCGAAAGGATGGGTTGCTCGCGCGATGCGCGCAGGATGGCTGGGTGCCGTTGGTCGCGTATCGTACTGCATGTACCTCATTCACTGGGTTATGGATCTATTATTCCACTCGACCTTTTTGCACGCACGTCCACAAATTGTTACCTTGCCAGGAGCGAGCATTTCAGTTATGGCAGCAGTTGCGACCTACGCGCTCGCCGCAGTTTCGTGGGAACTTATTGAACGTCCGCTTGTCCGCATTGGGCATGGGTTTCGATATTCGATGTCAGCAGGCAAACAGGCCGCATGATACCGACGAAAGAGTTTTTGGCAGGCCTCGTCGAGGGATAGGCCCAGTAGTGCTCGCTCCCCCTCGGGGAGATAAGGGTTTTTCGCTTCGGCTGGTCAAATAGCCTCCGGTTGAAGGACGAAAGCTTCCCGATCAGGATTCGATATGGGTGGACCCGCGAGGTTTCTTACGCCGCATCCCGTAAGCCGAACGCGGGTCGCCATTCAGCGATTCAACAAACATATCGGCAATGTGATTCCAAGAAAAATGCTTTCGCTGAGCCTGTATGCTTCTCTCATGCATCTGCCGCCACAGGTCGCGATCATCGAGGATTCGCGCAAGGGAATCCGCTAGCGCGTCATGGTCGCGATAGGGAACGAGGAGTAAACCGGCTTCACTGATTGGAAATATGTTCGAACCGTCTCCGTAGGCAACAATCGGCAGGCCGCAACAGATTCCCGCGATCGCACTCCCACGACGCGGGTAGAGTATTCCCCGAACGCAAAGCATTACGTCACATTCGACCAAAATACGACTCACCTGTTCCGCGCTTTGCAACCCAATATTGGAAACCTCGGCGCGAATACCCCTAAAAACGCTTTCGATTTCTTCTCTCGCTTCCTCAGTTCCTCGTCCGATGAAAATAAAGCGAGGTTTTGAGCCGTCCTTTGCGATAAATCGCGCGGCATGAGAGATGTCGGCAAGTTCACGGTGCCGGTTCGGTCGGTCGCTAAGGCAAAACACCGCGACCGTTTTTGTCAAGCAGTTGCTGCGGTCAACGGACGTGTCCCGCACCAGACATTCAGGAATGTTTGCACCGATTGGAATGAACACCGTCTTTGTGTCCCTATCCGGGAGCCACGCGATCAACTCGAGAGGGTCAAGAAAAATGGCTTTCGAGGAGCATCCGTACAGTTTGCGGACGACCCAGTCCTGGCACGCTCCGCGAATCGCACCGATCCAGCTCGATCTACCCGGGTGACGCCAAGGTTCGTGAAATACGACCGCGCAGCGAACTCCGCGACGGCGTAGAATTGCGAGAGCAGCCACCGCACCTAGGCTAAATCCCCGGCGCGACCATGCGAACGCCGTGTATTGGAAAATGACCCAGTGTTCCCTCCAATCAGTGCACTCGCGCTGAAGCTGGAGAAATGCTCGCACCCAGCCCTTTTGTACCCATGGCACGCGAACCTGCTTCAGGTCGACACCGCGCAGCGCAAGCGCCCGGCCGAGAAAAGTGCAATAGTCCTCGACACCATCGGTTGGCATGTCGCGACGGCCAAGCAGAGCGATCCACGTCTGGGAGCGTGCGATTCCATCGTTCATTGCCATCTTCGCAATCCTATCTCCGTTCCGTCTCTTTTTCAGGATCGAATCTGATGGACAGCGAGAAATATTGGAACTAAAGGTATCCCGCGGACTCGATACAAGGCCTTGTTCCATAGCATCCCTGCAAAGTTAAGAACATCTCGTGTCGTTTTCGGTTTTCACATTCACAATGAAGTCGACTATGATGGAGCGTGCATTCAAGCGACAGAGAATGGCTCGTGAGCCTGTCCTCGCTCGAGTAGTTCAAACTCTCCTTTAATTATCACTGACCAACCGAACGACATTATCCCATTGCAGCGTCGTGCGTGCGACTCAGATTACCCACAATCGAAGCCCTGGCAAACCGGAACGCGTCACATAAGCGAGAAAATATCAGCCTAACCGCCAGGTGAAAATGGTACACCCTCGAGATCCCCCCCCGGTGTGGCAGAGTTTGGTTTCTCGCTCCACAAAACGCTATTTTCTCTTCGAAAGATTCGTAATGTTAACAAACCGGAACATTCCTAACGGAAGCGAAGAGGTGTAAACTGACGTGGCTTGATTCGTTTTATGTATCAGCGACCCGATAGTGGCCTGATTCTGGTTTGTGATTTGGATGACCTCCTGGTTCCGAGGGTATAAACACATTTACAATTGAGCCCGCTGGCCTACAATCTCGGCAAACTGTGGCTTTGTGTCGCCGGCCGGCTAGCAGCCGGGGACCGTGAAGATTCTAAGGCAACCGATCAAGCGCGTCGCTACTAGTGGTTTTTGCTGGCTGAGGGACGTCTGGGAATGCGGCTGTTTGGGCAATGCTGCGACGGCTTCTCAGTTGGCGGTGCCCATTGGGCGGCGTTGCGATTGCAGTTACAGTGGCTAGCGACGAGGAAGAGGGCCCCGTCAGCATCTGTGAAATTGGCAGCGCGGCGGTAAGCCCGCCCCTCAGGCGACAAGAACGGGCCCTCGGATTCCAGCAATCTCTGTCGGTCCAGATCTGATGGCCAGTTCGTTGTGTTCAGCTAGGAGAGGCGTGCGATGCACAATCCGGAGGCTAAATCGGAAATGCCGGATTTAATGTAATGAGCCAAGCGTGCGTCCTGGTAACCGGATCGTGTGGTTTAATTGGATCCGAAGTGTGTTTGCATTTTCATCGGGCTGGATACACGGTGCTTGGTATCGACAATAATCAACGCGCTGTGTTTTTCGGACCGGCAGGGGATACTTCCTGGTCGCTTCAACGATTGGGCCAAGAGATTCCCGGATATAAACATCACGCAATTGATATTCGAGATCGGGAAGGCATTCTCCGCTTGGTCGAGAGCGCAAGACCAGCGGTGATTGTGCATACCGCGGCCCAGCCGTCACACGACCGCGCCGCCCAGATCGCCTACGAGGATTTTGATACGAATGCAGTAGGCACGCTCAACCTCCTGGAAGCCGCGCGCCGCTGGACGCCGGAGTCGCCCTTTATTCACATGTCAACGAATAAGGTTTATGGCGATCGGCCGAACACGCTGGCGCTCGTGGAAAAAGAAACGCGCTGGGACTATGGCGATCCCGAGTACCGGTTGGGTATTTCGGAGAGCTTTCCGATCGACCAATCTCTGCACTCTTTGTTCGGAGCGTCGAAAGTGGCTTCCGACGTCCTGGTGCAAGAGTACGGGCGCTACTTCGGTATGCCCACGTGCGCCTTACGCGGTGGCTGCCTAACCGGACCTAATCATTCCGGCGTGGAACTGCACGGATTCCTTAGCTATCTAATCCGCTGCAACATCACCGGCGAGAAATACAAGGTTTTTGGCTACAAAGGCAAACAGGTTCGCGACAGCATCCACTCTGAAGATGTCGCCAGGTTTGTATTGGCCTTTGCGCGGAAGCCGCGTTGTGGTGAAGTCTACAACATTGGCGGTGGCGTGGAAAATTCATGCTCGATTCTGGAAGCCTTTGCGTTAGCGGCCGAGGCTTCCGGACGCGAACAGGTATGGACGTACGTGGAGAACAACCGTATTGGAGATCATATCTGTTACTACAGTAATTTGACTAAGATGAGGGCTCACTATCCAGACTGGGGTATTACGAGGAGCCTGAGCCAAACCATAGCCGAAATTGCCGCCTCATGGTCTTCGCGGCTGGCGGCCCGGAAATAGAGTGAAGATTCTCATCTCAGGCGTCTGCGGGTTCGCCGGGAGCCACCTCGCGCGTTATCTTATGGAATCGCGCGAAGGGATCACGATCGTCGGAATCGATAACCTGGCGCGATCGGGAAGCGAAACGAACCGTGTTTCGCTTAAGCGCTTTGGCGTGCAACTATTCCATGGCGACATCCGTATGGCGAGCGACTTGGAAACGCTTCCCCGTGCCGATTGGGTCATCGACGCCGCAGCGCAGCCGAGCGTTCTCGCCGGCAGTGACGGAAGGACGAGCAGCCGCCAGTTACTGGAACACAACTTGCTAGGCACAATCAATTTGCTGGAATATTGCCGGGTATCCTGCGCCGGCTTGATTCTGTTGAGCACGAGCCGCGTTTACTCGATTCCGGTGCTGACGCAATTGCCATTGCGCACCGAATCTTCGGCTTTTGTTCTCGACCAAGCGCGACCATGGCCGGTTGGGGTCAGCATCGCCGGCGTGGGAGAGGGCTTTAGCACCGAGCCTCCGATTTCGATGTATGGCGCGACTAAGCTTGCGTCTGAACGCTTAGCACAGGAGTATGCCGCCGGGTTTCAGATGCCGGTCTGGATTAACCGCTGCGGGGTGCTAGCGGGAGCCGGGCAGTTTGGCACCGCCGAGCAGGGCATTTTCTCCTATTGGCTGCACGCACACTCTACGCGGCGCGCCCTAAAATATCTGGGCTTTGGCGGTCATGGATTCCAGGTCCGGGACGCCTTGCATCCGCGCGACTTAGCGCGCATGGTGGATTTTCAGTTGCGCAATAGCGGACCCGGCGATCTCCTTAACGTCTCCGGAGGCCGTGCGAACTCGATGTCCCTGGCCCAACTGACGGAGTGGTGCGACCAGCGCTTTGGCCCGCATCAACCCATAGCGGACGGCTCCGCCCGTCTCTACGACGTTCCTTGGCTGATTCTGGATTCCAGTAAAGCGCTTAAAGCAAGCACGTGGGAGCCCCACATTCGTCTGGATCAGATCCTCGAAGAGATCGCCGACCACGCTGCGGCGAATCCCGATTGGCTCACATCGTGCGGAGCGTGAGCCCTCCCCTTTCCGCGAAATCCGATTTAAAACTTCTGTCGGTTGTCATTCCGGCTCGCAATGAAGAGGGCTGCGTCGCATCTACCGTGGAGCATCTGCATTTGGAGCTGCGGCTGAATCGCATCGCGCACGAGATCATTGTGGTAAACGATGGTAGCACGGACCGGACGGCGGCGATTGTTGCGGGACTGAGCGAGAGAATTCCCGAAACTCGTTTGGTCAACAATGGACCGCCGCACGGCTTTGGCCGCGCCATCGCGTGCGGCCTGCAAAGGATGAGCGGCGATGCTGTGGTAATAATGATGGCGGACGAATCCGACGATTGCCGAGACGTGGTGCGCTATTGGAATACGCTTAACGACGGGTGGGATGCGGTATTCGGTTCGCGCTTTATGAAGGGTGGTGGCGTAATCGACTATCCGTGGTTAAAGCTACGTTTAAATCGAATAGCCAATTTTTTCATCCGTCTTTTGTTCGGCATTTCGCTGAACGACACGACAAACGCGTTCAAGGGCTACCGGCGCAAGGTCATCGAGGGCTGCGAGCCGTTACTTTCAGCGCACTTCAACCTCACCGTGGAAATTCCGTTGAAAGCCATCATTCGCGGTTACTCGTGGACAGTGCTTCCGATTACCTGGCGTAACCGCCGTACCGGGGTAGCCAAGTTGGAAATTCAAGAGATGGGCGGCCGCTATCTGTTCATCTGCCTCTACCTGTGGTTGGAGAAGCATCTGAGCCGCGGAGATTACAAGAAGGAAGTTACATGAGCACCCCACATTCGCCGGCCGAACTGCAGAGCTTGTACGCGAAACGCTTTGCCGACAAGAGCGAGTACCGCGCTAAGGTCTGGCGATTGCTGGTGGACGAGTACTTCGCGCGGTGGCTTCCGGCGCGTGGCGCTGTACTGGACTTGGGCTGCGGACACTGCGAGTTCATTAACAACGTCCAATTGGAAAAACGCTTCGGCATGGACCTCAATCCGGATTCTGTCCAGCAGGCTGCGCCCGGCGTTCATATCCTGTCCCAGAGTTGCTCTGAACCCTGGCAGATGCCGGACGATTCGCTCGACGTCGTATTCACCAGCAACTTTTTCGAACATCTGTACACCAAACGCGACCTTCGTGATACGTTGATACAAGGTTGGCGCTGTCTGCGTCCTGGTGGCCGACTCATCGCGCTAGGCCCGAATATTCGTTATCTGCCGGGCGAGTATTGGGACTTCTACGATCACCATCTGGCGCTTACAGAATTGTCGCTGGGTGAAGTGATGACCGAGACGGGCTTTACACTGGAGGAACAGATCCCACGATTTCTGCCCTACACGATGTCCCGGGGCCGGCAAATGCCGGTATGGATATTGCGTCTGTATTTGAAGTTGAAGCTTGCTTGGCCGCTCTTCGGCAAGCAATTTCTCGTTGTGGCAAGAAAATGAATATTCGGAAGCGCGTAATCCCTGCCGGTTAAAGATCGTTTGTGAATCTTAATGGATCATGCCCATCTCGGACTGGTACTGGTGTTCCTTGTCCCGGCAGAGTCCTGCCGTATTCGTTGTTGATACAGGCGCAAGCGGCAGAACCAGGCTGCAAAGGGCGGAAGCTCCGCCCGTAAACGTCGACTATCATGCAAAGTACGCAAATCGATCATGTTTGAGTTATCTTAAACACGGTAATGAACCCAATCAGGGACCTACGGTAGACTTGAGCTTGCTTCGCCGTCTGAACAAATCGCAACCCCGGGCAGCAATCGACGGTCTCCCCGCGACATTCGTGCGACAAGGAGATGCTCTGTTCCGCGGGCTGTGCTCCCTCTTACTCATTGCGACGTTAGGAATTCTTCTTGCGTTGGTTACGAGATTCCCGCACTACGAAATGCTCTCACAGCTTCCGAAACGTGTCGAGAATCAAGCGATGTCTTGGCAGGTGCATCATCCGCTTACGCCCATTCCTGCAGATTTGAAAGACGTTGGCTTGAATGGCTGGGCTGCAAGTCACGTAGACAAAATGGAGTTGCGGCTGACCGTACCGCTATTGGGATGCCTCAGTGGTACCGGCATCTGGACGGTGGTGATATGGACCCCGATTGCCGCTATGCTTCTGTTTTACCTGCTTGCGTTGTGCGGACGTGATGCCACCGGAGACACGACCGCCGCTGCTTTTTTTGTCATCGGATTTGGAGCTACTTTCTTTGGCTCATGGGGTTTCAACGATTTCATCTGCGGAGATGCAGTTGCCTTTGCCCTGACGCTGCTTTCTGCATGTTGTTTGCGCCGCCCATGGCTGAGTGGCCTCTGCCTCCTCGGTGCGGCATTCTGTGATGAGCGGTCGGTCATAGCCGCGCCACTTCTACTCTTATATTTCATAGTTCGATGCGCAGAGCCTGCAGAGAAAACACAGCGGAACCAACTGTTATTCGCCATACTGGGTACGATCGGTGTGTGGGTCTTATTGCGATGGTGGCTTTCCGCCACGTTCCACCTCGCAATGGGAACGTCGTTTCTTGCATCGTGGGATACCTTCCGCGGCCATCTGATCCCCCAGACATTGTTTTCCCTCGTCGGAATTTTCCGAGCATCCTGGATCATCCCAGTTCTAGCAGTTCGCAACCTGATTTTGCACAAAGACAGGATGCTTGCGACAGCGCTGGTGGCGGCCTTCGGCATTGCTATTGTTCCAGCATTCCTGGTCGTTGACTTGAATCGCAGCATTTGTTATTCGTTCATGATATTTTTCATTTCGCTTCGCTTACTGCGGCATAATGCAAATTATCTTTCAAACAAATACCTCGCTGCTATTATGCTGATCAATATTCTGATCAGTCCGCCGTCTAAGACTATCCTTCGGTTCTTGATCTAAAAAATGCTCCCAAATCTCGTCATATACGCCTTTGAGCCGACCGAGGGGATCTTTGCTGCGTTGCGGATCGCAATATCACCGATCAGAAATCTGCTCTACGCAAAGAAGGAGGTACTCTCCAGAGTTTGTCGCACGTGTGTTGAGCCATAGGCCTGGTGAGTGTTCGTTTCTCCCTCCGGGGAGCCGAGGGTTTTGCGCGCATATTCATGCTGATTCACTCGTTTTAGTGGCTGCCTGGCGCTCATCTGCAGCTGCCGTAGGAACTCACTCGCCTATCCCTCCTTACCTCGATTCGGACCACCCGGCACCACAAAAACAATATGCTTCTCCATTGAGCGCGTATTACTTTTCCCAGGGTGCTCCTCCTGCCACGTAACGAGCCAGCTTTCTCGGCTTGGTGAAGGTGCATAGATGTTGATCATCTATATCGTCGTTCAACGGTGAGCACAATGTGGCAATAGCAGCTATCTCCGGCGGATTGAAGCCGGCTGCGGTGACGGTTGCGTACAACACATCCCGGGTTCGAGAGAAACAATGCAATCCAAAGCGCCATCTTAGCCGCCCGCGAAGGCTGTGGTCGGTGCGCCACTGTGCTTCAGATCTCCAACCTTCTGCATTGAGCGCGACTTGACAAATGACCGTAGCACCAGGGCGAAGTACACGCCACCATTCGCCTAGGATCGACCGGAACACATCCTCGGTGACGTGCTGGACAACCGCAAACGAGTAGATTAGATCCACGCTGGCGTCCGGAACAGGAATACGCCCGTTACGGTCAATCAGAACATAGCTAATATTTGGACCCTCATTGAGGGCTCGGGCACATTCAAGGGCCCCCGTCGACACATCACAGGCGAGAACCTTCCGTACCTGGCGAGAAACTGCTCTTGCCAGAAATCCGGGGCCGCAACCATAGTCCAGGACTACCTGTTCCGGGTTTAAGTCTTTCTGCAAAAGTGATCGGAAGATGCGCCGCCTAGAGGCGGTGTTTCTTCGGAACTCCGAAATCAAGAACTGGTGGCTACTGAGTTCGCTATTGAGCGGAGTACGATAGAAATAATGAGGACTGAAGGACACATATCGAAGAGCCAATGCCCTTCGCCAAGACCTCGTCCCAAAGGCGAGAGACCAAACGATCCATCGCGATTCAAGAAATCGCTGAGATCCCAGTCCTGCGAGAGGGGCACGTACCGCCTGGAGCCAACGGGCAAGAGTTGACAGGGATTTTCTTTTTAGCCTCGAAGGTCTGCAGTTTACACCCGCTTCGCCCGTTCGACGCTGTTTTGAAATGAATTTCATATGAAGCGCCCCGAATCGGCATCCGGTCGGCACGAGCATCTCCGAGAGAAGGCTATCTGCGGCCTGGTTTTGCGAGACCTTGCTTTACGTCGACACGCCTTCTGCGGATTCCGCGCACCAACCTGACCACCATCTCTCTATCCTGTCGCTATCGGCAGCGGCACCGTTCACGCTCGTATGGTTCCGGAAGACTGCAGGGCTACTTGTGCTTCCGTCAAGTGCGACCAACTTTATCGATTTGATCCTCCCGGCCCTATGCGCTTGCAGGGGGATT
>Ga0302326_10029729_pt1 | contig 10955 bp, 9 predicted proteins | sample Palsa_T0_3_FD_202264 | JGI IMG/M metagenome (GOLD analysis project Ga0302326, IMG submission 202264) | Peat permafrost microbial communities from Stordalen Mire near Abisko, Sweden - Palsa_T0_3 | ecosystem: Environmental > Terrestrial > Soil > Palsa > Peat permafrost | place: Sweden: Abisko...
CGATGCCACTAAGTCGGTCATTTCAGAAATGCGCTAACGTACTAAAATGGCGCATTCGTGGGGCAGCGCCTCGCGCTGCGGCGGCCTCCCAGGCCGCCCGCCCGGAGGCGGACCGGGGGTCCGCCGCAGCGCACGGCGCTGCCCCACTATCCTCGGAGTACGTTGGCGAAATTCTGAAATTGCGAGTCTGTATGCGCATGATGACCAAACTATGGCGGAGATCGACAAGGTCATGCAACGGGTGAATTGTCACACTCGGGGCAACAAACAAGTGAAGCCGTACTCGGTTGACGATTTTGCAAGCGCAATGATCGAGTTGGGTTTGTATGAAGACTGAGAAAAAAGATATCGCCCATTACCTGGCGTTGCCATACGCGACGATTCTGAGGCGCGACCAGGACGGCGACGTGGTTGCCACGATCTCCGAGATGCCTGGCTGTTCAACCCACGGAGCAAATGAGCAGGAGGCCCTGCAAAACCTCCAGGAGACGCAACGGCTCTGGCTCGAAGATTGTATTGCAGCGGGTGATGCCGTCCCCGAGCCGGAAACGGAAGCCCCTCTGCCGAGCGGAAAATGGGTGCAACGAGTCCCGAGAAGCCTGCATCGAAGACTCTCGCAGCGCGCCAAAGAAGAAGGCGTAAGCCTGAATCAACTCGTCACGTCGATGCTCTCCTTGCAACTGGGAAGCCGGACCTTCCAGAAGCCGCCAAGGCGGGTCCTCCTCGCCCCGGTGTCCGCGGGCCGCGCGCGCAAAACCTGACACAAGGACAGGCGCCGATGCTCAACGTGAGAGATTTCCCCGTCCCTGCCGCACTAATTGTTTACCACCATGCGGCTATGGATACTCCTTCTCGCCTGCGGCTTGGCCGCCGCCCAAACTCCCGACCCCGCCTACACCTCCCTCAACCAGGCATATGAGTCCCTCCGCGCCCGCAACTACGACGCCGCCGTCGCCGAATTCCTGAAAGCCATCGAATCCGCCCCATCCCGCACCGCTATCCGCAAAGATCTCGCCTACACCTACCTTAAGATCGGCGAAAACACCGCCGCACGTGAGCAGTTTCGCGAAGCCATGCTGCTCGACCCCAAGGATCTCCACGTCGCCCTCGAATACGCCTTCCTCTGCTATGAAACCAAGCAGCAGGCCCAGGCCCGCCGCGTCTTCGACCGTGTCCGCAAAGCCGCCGACCCGGCCATCCGCGCCACCGCCGAGCGCGCCTTTCAAAACATCGACCGCCCCCTGGCCGAAGGCATCGACCGCTGGACCAAGGCCCTCGCCCTGGGCGCCGATAACTTCAGCGGCCACTTCGAGCTGGCCACTCTCGCCGAACAGCGCGACCGATTGGAGCTGGCCGCCGAACATTATGAGAAGGCCTGGCGCCTGATCCCCGACCGCCGCTCCGTGCTGGTCGATCTGGGCCGCGTGCTGCAGTCCCTGAACCGCACCGAAGAAGCCAACGCCGCCCTGCTGGCCGCATCCCGCGGAGGCGAACCGCGCGCCGCCGAATCCGCCCGGGAATTGCTGCCTACCCGCTATCCCTACGTTTCCGAATTCCGCCGCGCGCTCGATCTCGATCCCAAGAACCTCGATCTCCGCCGCGAACTCGCCTACCTTCTGCTGCGCATGAACCGCCAGGCCGAAGCCGAACAGGAATTCCGCCTGCTCACCGGCATGTCCGCCACCGATTTCCTCTCGGCGGCGCAGCTCGGCTTCCTGTTGCTGGCGCGCGGCGATACGGCCGACGCCATGCCGCTGCTTGAGCGCGTGATGAAGGGCGGCGATGAAGATCTCGCCAACCGCGTGCGCGCCGTCCTGCGCCTGCCCCAGACTCTCCAGAAGCGCAGCGCGCAACCCGCTCCGCCGTCCATCGACGCCAAAGTCATGGCTGAGCGCAGCCTGAAGGCCGGCTTCATCCGCGACGCGCTCAAGTACCTGCAGCTTGCCCAGGAGGACGATCCCGCCGATTTCGCCGTCATGCTCAAGCTCGGCTGGACCTATAACCTTCTGCATAACGACCGCCAGGCCATCCGCTGGTTCGACCTCGCCCGCAAAAGCTCCGACCCCAAAATCGCCAAGGAAGCTGCCGCGGCCTATCGCAACCTGCAGCCGTCGTTCGAAACTTTCCGCACCACGGTTTGGATGTATCCCATGTACTCCACGCGCTGGAGCGATTTCTTCTCCTACGCGCAAGCCAAGACCGAGTTGCAGCTCGATCTTCCGATTCATCCTTATATAAGCCTGCGTTTCGTGGGTGACACGCGCGGGACCATCGGCCCGGAGGGCAGCGGCATCGCGCCGCAATACCTCTCGGAGAGCGCGCTCATTCCCGGAGTGGGAGTAGCCAGCTCGGTGTGGCACGGTGTGATGGGCTGGGCCGAAGCGGGCTCATCCATGGGATATCTGACGCATCACATCGTGCCGGATTATCGCGGCGGCGTCTCGTTTACCAAGGGCTTCGGCCACTTGTTGAAATCCAAAACCGGCGGCCTGTTCTACGAGACCAATGCGGACGCCATCTTCGTCAGCCGCTTCGATAACGACTTCCTGCTGTACTCGCAGAACCGCGTCGGCTACACGCCCTCCCTGGGAGCCTTCCAGTCGCAGTTCTATTGGAACGTGAACCTGACCATGGATCAAAAGCGCCAGGCCTGGGCCAACTTCTTCGAAACCGGACCGGGAGTGCGTTTCCGTGTCTCCACCATGCCGAGTGCGCTGTATCTAACTGTGAACTACCTGCACGGGAGCTACACAGTGCCAGGCGATCCCTACGGCCCCACCTTCAATGACTTTAGAGCCGGATTCTGGTATGCCATCACTCACTAAAATGTTCACTCGCCTGAAGTACCCAGTACCCAGCACCCAGCACCCAGAACCCAGAACCCATCACCCATCACCCATCACCTGGGCCATCCTATTCACCACTCTGTCCATCCCCCAAGCCCGGCCCGCGACGCCGGCCACCTACGCCATCCTCTCCGAAGACCACGGCGGCTGGCCCCTTCTCCTCCAATCCGTAGGCTTCACCCCCCAACCCGCCGCCAATGCCCGCCTTTTCGTTCTCCGCGCGGGCGCCCCCGGCTCCCCCGAATGGCCCGCCCGAGTCGAAGCCGGCGCATACCTCATCCTGGAAGGCGACTCCTCCACCGCCGAGTCCTTCGGCTTCCGCCCCGCCAAAGACAACGTGCGCGTCACCAGCCTGGAAGATGTCCACGCGCCCAAGCTCCTCATCGTCTGGGAGAAAGGCCTGGAACTCCCCCGCCACGAAGTGCCCGCCGAAGCCAAAGTCTTCGCGAAAGAGCGCTGGACCGGCGCCCCCATGCTGGCCGGCTTCCGCCGCGGCTCAGGCGCCGTCTTATGGTTGGCCGTTCCCCCCGGCGAACGCGGCTACGAGCGCTTCCCCTACCTGCTGCATGCCCTCGCCGATCTCGGCCTCGACCCGCCCTTCCGCTCCACGCGCCTGTGGGCCTTCTTCGATTCCTCCTACCGCCTGCGCGTCGATCTCGACTACTTCGCGGCCCGCTGGCGCAACGCCGGCATCGCCGCCCTGCACGTGGCCGCCTGGCATTTCTACGATCCCGACCCCGAGCGCGACGCCTACCTCAAGCGCCTGATCGCCGCCTGCCACGCCAACGGCATCCTGGTCTACGCTTGGCTCGAACTGCCGCACGTCAGCGACAAGTTCTGGGACGATCACCCGCAGTGGCGCGAGAAAACGGCCGTGCTGCAGGACGCCCAACTCGACTGGCGCAAGCTCATGAACCTCTCGAACCGCGATTGCTTCCACGCGGCCGCCGCCGGCGTGAAGAATCTGGTCGAGGGTTTCGATTGGGACGGCGTCAACCTCGCCGAGCTGTATTTCGAGTCGCTCGAAGGCCTCTCCAACGCCTCCCGCTTCACGCCCATGAATGACGATGTGCGCGCGCAGTTTCGCGCCGCTGGCGGCTTCGACCCCATCGAACTATTCGGCGCCCGCAAAGACGCGCCGTCGCAGCGCGCCTTCCTGGATTTCCGTGCCAAACTGGCCCGCGATATGCAGCAGGAGTGGCTGGCCGAAATCGAGAAGATCCGCCGCACGCACGCCTATCTCGACGTCGTGCTCACGCACGTCGACGATCGCCTGGATACTTCCATGCGCGACGCCATCGGCGCGGATTCCGCCCAGCTTCTGCCGCTGCTCGAGCATCACAACTTCACCTTCCTGGTGGAGGACCCCGCCACCGTGTGGAACGAAGCGCCGCAGCGTTACGACGAGATCGCCCGCCGCTATCCGCGCAACGGGCACCTCGCCATCGACCTCAACATCGTCGACCGATATCAAAACGTATATCCCACCAAGCAACAAACGGGAGCCGAGCTCTTCGAATTGGTGCACTCCGCGGCCGGAGCGTTTCCGCAAGTCGCGCTCTACTTCGAAAACTCCATCCTCAATCCGGATCTCCCGCTGCTTCCTGCCGCCGCCGCGGTGGTCACCCGTGTGGAAACCATCGGGCCGAAGCTCATGGTGGATTCGCCGCACGGCGTCGCGATGCGCTGGACCGGCCCCGCGCGAGTGGATGGCCAAGCCTGGCCCATACTGAGTGACACACTCCTGTTCCTGCCCGCGGGAGCCCACTCTGTAGAAGCGGGTGGTGAGTCGCCCGCCCTGCGAGTGACTCACTTCAACGGCGAGCTGGCCTCCGCAGAAATGGTGGACGGCCACGCCATCGAGCTGTCATACCGCGCTTCGGGCCGTGCCATCGCGCTGCTAAATCGCACTCCGACGCGAGTCGAAATCGACGGCGCCGAAACCGCGGTCGCCAACCCACTCATGCTGCCACGCGGCCAGCACTTAGTAACCATCGAGTGACTGTGCTTTTCTCACCGTGGGGCGGGCCCTCGGCCGGGGGACCCTCTGGGTCGGGTCCCCTGGACCTGCTTGTCGCCCGGAAATTGAGCTCTGCAAGAAAGAAGAAGGCGGCCTGGGAGGCCGCCGCAGGCCATGGGCCTGCCCCACTATTTATGCAGACCCATCGACAACTCTAAACAATTCTGGCCGCCCACGATCAACGCAGAATCCTTATCCCAACCCCAATACCTCCAGCACCGCCTCGCTGGGCTCCAGTTCCACCGCATGCGGCGGCACCACCGCCCCCGCCTCCAGCAGCGCCTGCACCACCCCCACGAAATCCCCCGTATCCCGATGCCACCCGTTCCCGGATCCGTACAGCGCCCATCCCAGCGCCGTCCCCTCATACTCGCGCGATTTCAATTCCAACCCCGGATGGAACCGCAGAATCTCGCGGGCCATCTCCGCATTGCCATTGAACCCCGCCCAATGCAGCGCCGTCGCGCCCATCTCTCCCGGTGCATCCACCGGCCAGCCCGCCTCCAGCATCAACCGCACCGCTGGTGTGTTGTTATTCTGTGCCACATTCGGCAGCTTCCGCTGCTCCGCCTCCGACAGCGTCTTTACCGTATCCGGATGCTGCGAGAGGAACTCGTGAAACACCGCTTCGTCCCCCAACTCACAAGCCAGCGCCAGCTTCAGGTCCTCCGGAGTCCGCTCCATCAGCAACTGGAACACCGCCTCATGGCCGAAATCGCGCGCCACCGCGTGCGCCGTGCGATGCGCCCCCAGTTGCCAGATGTAGATCGTGCCGCCCGCGCGCGGGTCCTGTTTCGGAAACCACTCCTCCGATACGTTCATCCGGATACGCCCCGGATCGGCGTCCAGGTGCCGCCGCACCAGGTCCGCATCGCCCAGCGCCGCCGCCATCAGGATGTCCGTGCGGCATCCGCGCGATATCAGGTACCGCGCCACATCCTGCCGGTCCCGCCTGTAGTGCCGCTTCTGCTCCACGCGCAGCATGTACTGCGCCGCCGTCGATTCGTGATCCACATCGCGCGCATCGATCTCCGCGCCGTTGGCCAACAGGAACTCCGCAACCTCCACCGTGGAGGCGAAGTGCAGCGGCATCTGCCCGTCTCCGCCGCGCGCGTGCACCACTCCCGGATCGGCTGCCACCAGTTCTCGCAGCTTCGCCATCATGCCCAACCGCGACGCCGCATGCGTATCCAGCACCGCCCCGCGCTCCGTCAGAAACTCCACCAGGCTTGGATCGCAATCGTCCAGCACGCCGAATCCGCCGGCCCACCACTCGGTTCGCTTCCGGATGTTCGCGCCCGCCTGCAGCAGCACCTCGATAGTCGCGCGATTGCTTCGCTGCACCGCCGCGAACAGCGCGTGTTGGCCGAAGCCGTAGTTGGGCAGCGGGTCGTCGATCCGCGCGCGCAGTTCCGGATATCGTTCCAGGACTTCGCGCACCTGGTCCGAATCGCCATCGCAGACCGCCGCCTTCAGCGCCTCGGCGGGACTGAACCCCAGCGCCTCCACGTGCGCTTTCAGCTTCGCCCAGGTGGCGAAACCGTATTCGTTGGCCAGCGTGTGTTGCGCATCGGCAAGTTTGCCCTGCCGCATGTCGCGCAGCAGTTCTTTAGCTTGTTTTTTGAGAAATTCGAGATTAGGTTTTTCAGGCAGTTGACGAGACATCACTCCTCCTTTTATGGCCCGGTGTCCGCTATGACGGGCAGAAGAGAAGTCAATGCTCGGTACTCAGTGACTCATGCAGGTGGGATCATCCCTTTCCGCGGACGGGGTGCAACCTGTATTGCGCCTCCCACTATACCAAAAGTAGAGTGGGGCAGGCTCCCAGCCTGCGGCGGCCTCCCAGGCCGCCATCTAATCTAATTCAAAATAATTCAAAGCTAAGCGCCATTGGCCTTCACCCCCGTAACCGCCACCAGCGGAGGACGTGCGTAAGCCCGCACCTCCGCAAACCCCGCGCGCTTCGCATAGGTCGTCAATTCCGCCGCCGTGGAAACCCGAGGCTGATATGGCGGACGCTCCAACTGCTGTGCCGCGGCGGCGCCCTCTGCAAAGGCCCGCCACCCGCCGTCCGACTCCAGATCGACGTTGTCGATGTACAGCCGCCCGCCCGGCCGCAGCACCCGGAATGCATCCTGCACATACCGCCAACGGTCCATCTCATCCAGGTGGGCCAGCACGTTGGTGCAATAGACCAGGTCGAACGAGCCGCCCGCGAGTTCGTCCAGGCCCACCGCGTGCAGTTGCACGAGCCTCACGTTGGCGAGGCCGCGCAGCCGATCCGCAGCCACGGCCAACATGTTGGATGAGATATCCGCACCAGTCCACGACCGGCAGCGTCCCGCCAATCCGATTCCGATCCGGCCCACGCCGCAACCGATCTCCAGGATGTCGTCCTGCTGGCGAATTCGCGCCAACTCCGTGAGCCGTTCATGCACCAGCGCGGCGGTTCGATCCAGCCCGGCTTCCGCAGTCTCGCCGGATGCCGCGGCCTTCGCCTCGCGCGGCGAGGCGGCCAAGGTGTTCCAAACCTCGGCGTATTGCCTGCGTTGCAGATGGCGCACAGCGGGCCAATCCAGGTGGCTCAGAGCGTGCGTCGCATAGCCCCATGCGTACGCTGTCAACAATAGACATACAGCGCCCAGCGCCACCAGCCCGTCCCAGTGCATCGCCAGCGCCAGCGTAAACCCAACCGCGCTGGCTGCCGTCGCGGCGCCAAGCAGCCATGGGTAGCGTCGTATGATCGCGCTTGCGCGGGCGCGCAGGCCGCGCGCTGGAGTGGCCGGTGTCATCTGTTACCCTGAAACTTCCCACTCCAACACATATGGTGGAAACAATTCAATGGACCCCTGCCGGCGTGGTGATGATCGACCAGACCCGCCTGCCCCTGCACGAAGAGTACATCACTTGCCGCACTTATGAAGATGTCGCCGCCGCCATCCGCAACATGGTCATTCGCGGTGCGCCGGCCATCGGCGTCGCCGCGGCCATGGGAGTGGCGCTGGGCGTGGCGCAAGCGGACGCCGCCGATCTGGATGCCCAATTCGATCAAATCTGCGATACGTTGGCGCGCACCCGCCCTACCGCTGTCAACTTGTTCTGGGCGCTGGACCGCATGCGCAAGCTTTACCAGTCGCTGCGCGGCCGCCCGCTGGCCGAGATCCGTGAGCGCCTGTCGGCCGAGGCGCAGCAAATCCGTCTGGAAGATATCGCCATCAACCAGGCCATGGGCCGGCACGGCGCGGATCTGGTGCCCGACGGCAAAACTGTACTCACGCACTGCAATGCCGGCGCGCTGGCCACCGCGGGATACGGCACCGCGCTGGGTGTGATTCGCGCCGCCGTGGAAGCCGGCAAGAAAGTGGATGTCTTCGCCGACGAAACCCGCCCCTTCCTGCAAGGCGCGCGCCTGACCGTCTGGGAATTACAGCAGGACCACATCCCCGCTACGCTGATCACCGACAACATGGCGGGCCATTTTCTGAAATCCGGGCGCATCGGCTGCGTGGTGGTGGGCGCCGACCGCATCGCCGCCAATGGCGATGTGGCCAACAAGATCGGCACTTACTCCGTGGCTGTGCTGGCCAAGGAAAATGGCGTTCCGTTCTACGTGGCCGCGCCTATTTCGACCCTGGATCTCACCCTCGCATCCGGTGACCAGATTCCCATCGAGCGCCGCCCCGATGCCGAAGTCACGCACGTCTTTGGCACTCAAGTCGCGCCCGACGGCACGCCAGTGGAGAACCCGGCTTTCGACGTCACCCCCAACCGCTACGTGACCGCCATCATCACCGAACGGGGCGTGGCGCGCGCGCCCTATACCGAATCGCTGCGCCAACTTTCTTCTCAGTGATAACCTGCGCTCCATCCCTGCGTAACTATCCGGTAGAGAGGCAATCATGACGCAGGTCAAACGACTTCTGGCAGTGCTGGCGATAACGATGAGCGCATGGGCGCAAGCGCCAAAGACCACTGTCCTCACCGTGGAACAGCCGGACGCCCAGCGCACCAAGGAGGAACTGTCGGCCCTTCTGGAGCACTATCCGCCTTCGTTGCGTGGCGTCCTGGCGCTCGACCCGAATCTGCTCGGCAACGAGTCCTATCTTGCGCCCTATCCCGCCCTCGTGAGCTTTCTAAACACGCACCCCGACATCGCGCACAATCCTGCATTCTACGTGGGCGATGGCGCGGGTCCTCACCCTCGTCAGGACCCGGCCGGCCAGATCCTGGATATTTGGAGGGACGTGCTCAATGGGCTGGCCATCTTTGCCGGGTTCGGCATGGCGATCGGCCTGATTGTGTGGCTGATCCGCACGCTGGTCGATTACAGGCGATGGAGCCGCCTGGCCAAAGTTCAGACCGACGCGCACACCAAACTCCTCGACCGGTTCACGGCCAACGAAGACCTGCTCGCTTATGTCCAATCGCCGGCGGGCTCGAAATTCCTGCAATCGTCGCCCATCGCGCTGGATGCCGGTCCGCGCAGCGTAGGCGCGCCTCTCAGCCGCATCCTCTGGTCGGTGCAGGGTGGCGTGGTGCTGATGGCCGGCGGTATCGGCCTGCATCTGGTTAGCTTACGAGTGGCGGACCACAACGCCTCGGACCCCTTGCACGCGCTGGGCGTTCTCGGTATCGCGCTGGGCGTGGGGTTCGTAATTTCCGCGGTAGTCTCATACGCGATCTCGCAGCGGCTTGGGCTGATCGAAGCCGCGGCCCCGCCGCGGCGGACTGAGTTGCCAGGCGTCTAATCGACTTCTATGCTTCGTGAGACCACCTTTACCGGCATCGGGCAAGCGCGCGCTCTGGATGACGCCGCGGACTTCGTGATGGACGAGGACACCTTCCGCGCCTTCTACGACCGCACCGCGCGCGGGCTGTGGGCCTACCTCGCCCGTGTCACGAACGACCGTCAGCTCGCGGACGATCTGCTTCAGGAAACCTTCTATCGTTTCCTCCGCGCCGCGGCCACCCACGACAACGAGACGCACCGCCGCAATTCGTTGTACCGCATCGCCACCAATCTGGCGCGGGATGCGCGGCGGCGCAGCTTGACGCGCGTGCCTCCCAGCCTGGCGGGCGACGACATCGAGCGCGTTCCCTCCGGCCACGACGCAGGCGCAGCGGAACAGCGGACGGATTTCACGCGCGCCATGTCGCATCTGAAGCCGCGCGAACGCGCCATCTTGTGGCTCGCCTATGCCGAGGGTGCTTCGCATCGGGAGATCGCGGACGTGCTGGGACTGCGCGCCACCAGCCTGAAGCCCATGCTGTTTCGCGCGCGGCGCAAGCTGGCCGCGTTGTTGAACGGGAGTAGGCCATGAAGGCTGTGGATTGCGAATTCGAATGCGAGGTACTGGCCGCGGTTCTCCAGTCGCGCTGGCCGGAGCGCGTGGATGCCAACTTGCTCACGCACGCGGCGGCCTGCGCGATCTGCTCCGATGTGGCGGCCATCGCCGGAGCCATTGATGGCGCCCGCGACCAGATCCGCGCGCACGCCGTGGTTCCCGATTCAGGCCGCATGTGGTGGCTCGCCCAACTGCGCGCGCGCCGCGAAGCCGCCGCTGCCGCGGGACGTCCCATCACCGCCGCCCAGGTGATCGCATTCGCCTGCGCCGTAGGCCTGCTGGGCGCCTGCTTCGGCGCCACCTCCACCTGGTTTCAGTCGGCGCTGGCAAGGATGCACACGCTGCTCCCCGCGACCACCGCCCTCATCGCCGGACACGGCGTGCTGGTGCTCGCGGCGGCCGCCGTGGTGGTCCTGGTGCCCGCCGCCGTGTATCTCACCATGCTAAGGGATTAAGCCCCGCCGCATGTTCGGGCAGGCGCACTGGCCACCGGCGTTCCATGTAGAATAATCGTAGAATAATCGGTGCCATGGGCTACGATCCGGTCGTCTTTATTTCATCCACCTCCGAGGATCTGAAAGAGCACCGCGAAATGGCGATGCATGCCGCGCGCGCCAGCGGCTTTTCGCCGCGAGCGATGGAGTGTTTTCCCGCCAGCGGCCACTTGCCATCCCTTCCTGCATGTCTGGAAAAGGTTGACGACGCAGAGGTGGCAGTGGTGCTGGTGGCGCACCGCTATGGATG
>Ga0302326_10029731_pt1 | contig 10955 bp, 8 predicted proteins | sample Palsa_T0_3_FD_202264 | JGI IMG/M metagenome (GOLD analysis project Ga0302326, IMG submission 202264) | Peat permafrost microbial communities from Stordalen Mire near Abisko, Sweden - Palsa_T0_3 | ecosystem: Environmental > Terrestrial > Soil > Palsa > Peat permafrost | place: Sweden: Abisko...
CGCGACAACATCGAGCGATTCCGCAAAGAGCCGCCTTTCGCCTACATCATCCCGCGCGAGCAGCGCGATCTCCCCACTGCCGCGACATTGGTGGACAAGCTGCTGATCAACGGCATTGAAGTGCATCAGGCGGTGCAGCCTTTCCTGGCCAACAGCCGTCAATACAAAGACGCCTGGGTGATTCTGATGGACCAGCCCTTCTCGCCGCTGGTAAAAGAATTGTTCGAGACGCAGCAATATCCCGATTTGCGGCAGTTTCCCAATGGGCCGCCCATTCGCCCTTATGATGTCGCCGGCTGGACCCTGCCCATGCAGATGGGCGTGGAAACCGCGGTGGTGACTGAGCCGTTGAGCGAGAGCCAGCGGGCGTCGCTCAAGCGAATCGATCGCGCGGAGCTTCCTGACAGCACCGTGGATGGCACAGGCCCGGTGTTCGTGCTGAGCCATCAGGCCAACGCGAGCTTCGCGGCCGTGAACGAAATTCTATCCGCGGGAGGGCAAGTAAGTTTTTCCAAAACGGAAATCACCACACCCAACGGTTCCGAATCCGGCGCCATCCTTGTTTCGAACCTCGATCGCGCTCGTATGGGCGAGATCGTCCGCAAACATTCGGTCCCTGCGCTGGCCGTTGCAAAGACGCCTGTGGATGTCGTGTCCACCAAGAAGCCGCGCGTTGGACTGTACCGTTCCTGGACCGGAAATATCGACGAAGGCTGGACCCGCTGGATCCTCGAAAACTACGGCTTTGCTCCCGTATCCTTGCGCAATGGGGACATTCAAGCCGGGCACTTGCGGGATCGGCTGGATGCCATCATAATCCCGGATGCGGGGACCAACCAGATCCTGAACGGTTTCGCACCCGGCACAATTTCGGGCGAGTATGCCGGCGGCGTGGGAGAAACCGGAGCCGAGGCGCTCAGAATCTTCGTGCGCGCCGGTGGAACGCTCATCGCATTCAACAATGCTTCGCTCATGGCCATTTCCAGCCTGGGCCTCGCAGTAAGCAACACTTTGGATGGATTGAATTGCTCGGGGTCGCTGCTCCGAGTGGAGCTGCGCGACGTGAATCATCCGGCCCTGTGGGGAATGCCACGCGAGCCTATCGTGATGTTTGAACGTGGCCCCGCATTCGAGACCAAAAGCGGATTCCGCGGAACCATTCTGGCGTCCTACTCGAAGGAACGAAATCCGCTGGCCAGCGGCTATTTGCTGCATCCGGAGCGCATTCAGGGAAAGGCCGCGGCGCTGGAGGTTTTCTATGGCGATGGGCGCGTGTATCTATTCGGATTCCGTCCGCAGTGGCGCGGCCAATCGCACGGCACGTACAAGCTGGTGTTTAACGCCATCTACGATTCTCCTAGCGCGTCCAAGCCCACCGCGTATCAACGTCCGGCCGAGCCGCCGAATACATCGCTCGAAAGCTGGCGGACCGCCGCGGGAAAAGTGCACGGCGATCTGGCCTCGCTGCTGGCCGATAATCGGGCATTTTTCGCAGCGCGCGGACCGGCGGCCGTTGAGGCGCGCGCGAAACTGGGCGCCGCCGTGGATCAATTCGAGAAAGAGCGCGTCGCCGAAGTGGACGACGCCGGAGCGGGTCTAGATGACGCCGCCCGCAGAAAATCCGCCGAATATGTGCGCCAGTTGCGGCGCTTGGCGGCCGATCTGCGTAGCAAAGAATTCGAGACTCCCGTGGATGCGGACTCGCTCGCTGAGCGCTACCGGCTCCCGGCCCTTGAGCAAGAAATTACCGCCAGCCTGCGGCCGAAATGATCGATTCGGCAAATGTGGTGACTGGCTCGAATTTTCGCGCACCTAAATACAACAACCCGCGAGACCGGTCAAGCGCGAAATTTCGTGCCTGTCACCATTTTTGCCAGCCTCCGCACTTTCCACCACAGGCTGCTCGTTGCAGTCTCTCCCTCCCGCAGGCCGCCAATTTCGCTCGCCCACGTCAGGATCTGATAAACTCGCCACCAATGACCCGCCGAACCACGCTCTCCCTCGCCGCATTCCTGGCCGCTCTCACTCTGCCCGCCGTCGCAGCCACGCCGCCCGCGCTAATCGCGAAATCCGTCACCATTTATCGCGACAATTACGGCGTCCCGCACGTCTATGGACCCACCGACGCCGCCTGCGTCTTCGGCTATATCTACGCCCAGGCGGAAGACAATTTCTGGCAGATTGAGGATAGTTATATCCGCGCCCTGGGCCGCGCATCCGAAGTGTATGGCGACAAAACTCTGGATGACGACCGCCTGGTGCGGGCGCTCCAGATTCCGAAATTGGCGCAGGAAGAATACCAGCGCGCCGGCCCTGAAAGCAGGAAACTGGCGGATGCCTCCGCGGAAGGTCTGAATTATTTCCTCGCGCGCAACCTGCAAGTGAAGCCGCGCCTCATCGCGCATTTCGAGCCCTGGTACGTCTACGCCTTCAATCGCTACGCCCTCTACTACAAATTCATCTTCGGCAAAAGTGGTCTAAAACCCGCGGAGATTTCCAGCGCTTCTGAATCGCAAGGCTCCAACATGTGGGCCGTCACGCCCGCCAAAAGCGCCGATGGTCACGCGCTGCTTTTCATCAATCCCCACCAGCCCTTCTTCGGCGTCGGCCAATGGTATGAGGGACACGTCCATAGCGAGCAAGGCTGGAACATGAGCGGCGCTTCGTTCTTCGGTTCCGGATTCCCCACCATTGGTCACAATGATGTGCTCGGCTGGAGCCACACAGTGAACGACCCCGATATCGTGGACGTCTACGAAGAAACTTTCGACAATCCGAGCGACCCCCTGGCCTATCGCTACGACGGCGCATACAAACATGCCGTCGAATGGACGGAAACCATCAAAGTCAAAACGCCCAGTGGATTCAGCAATCCCACCTTTACTTTCCGCCGCACCCATCACGGACCCATCGTCGCCAAACGCAACGGCAAACCCTTGGCTGTGAAAATGGCGAAGTTCGAAGAAGGCGGACAAGTGGACGAATGGTACGCCATGAGCAAAGCGCGCAACTTCGACGAGTTTAAGCAAGCCATGTCGCCGGTCGCGGTACCTATGTTCAACGCCATCTATGCCGACCGGGAAGGGAACATATTCTACGTCTACAACGGCGCTGTTCCCAAGCGATCCCTCAAGTTCGACTGGTCGAAACCTGTTGACGGCAGTACGTCTGAAACCGAATGGCACGGTTACCACACTTTCAATGAACTTCCGCAGGTGACCAATCCGAAATCCGGCTTCGTGCAGAATTGCAATTCCACGCCGTTCGCCACCACCGTTTTCGGCAATCCGGATCCGTCCGAATATCCCAAGTACATGGTGGGCGAACCGGACAACGCGCGCGCCCGCATCTCACGCCGCATCCTTTGGAACAAAGACAAATTCAGTTTCGACGAATGGGCCAAAGCCGGTTTCGACACCTACGTCATCCAAGCCGAGACTGAAATTCCGAAACTGGTGGAAGCGTTTGACCAGGCGCATCCCGCCAAACTCCTGGACCCGATCACGGAACTACGCAACTGGGATCACGTCAGCCGCATTAACTCAGTTCCGATGACTCTGTTCCTGCTCTATCACGAAAAACAATATGGCACCGCGGTGTTTCCAGCGGCCAAGCCCACCGAAACCCCTCTGGAATCGCTTGAGAAAGTGGTCGATACTTTGGAGAAGACCTTCGGAACCTGGCGCGTACCCTATGGCGATATCAACCGGTTGGAGCGCCGCCAATCCGGTGGCGACCAGCCTTTCAGCGATGCAGTAGCCAGTCTCCCCATTGCCGGCGCGCCTGGAGATGTTGGAATCGTGTTCAATTTTTATTCGCGTCCCGAAAAAGGCCAGAAACGCCGCTACGGCGTGGCCGGCCACTCGTTCATCAGCGTGGTGGATTTCGGTCCTGAAGTGCAGGCGCGATCCATTCTGGTGTTTGGCGAGAATTCCGATCCCAACTCCAAGCACTATTTCGATCAGTCTCAGCTCTACGCCAAGCAGGAGTTCAAACCCGCCTGGTTCAGCCTGGCCGACATAAAATCCCACGCCGAACGAACTTATCACCCCGGTGATGGCGCGGGTGAAGGCAGGCCTTGAGAACCAAACCACCTTCTGTGGTGGCGCTGTATCCGGGCTCGTTCGATCCCATTACCAACGGGCATCTGGATTTGATCCAGCGCGGTTCGGCTTTGTTCGACAAACTCTTCGTCGCCATTCTTCGGAATGACGAAAAGGAGGCGCTTTTCAGCGTCCAGGAGCGAATCGAAATGCTGCGGGAAGTGGTGCAAGGATACCCCAACGTGGAAGTCGGCTCCTTCGACGGTCTGCTGGTGGAATACGCCGCGCAGTGCGGCGCAAGCGTAATCCTGCGCGGCATTCGCGCAGTCTCCGACTATGAGTATGAGCTCCAGATGGCGCTCATGAATCGCCGGCTGGGGCCCGACATCGAAACCGTATTCCTGATGGCCAGCGAAGCCCACTCATTCTTGAGTTCCAAGCTGGTGAAGGAAGTCATCCGCTTGGGCGGAAAAATCACCGGTCTGGTGCCGCCTTCAATTGAAGGTAAACTAAGAAAAAGACTGTTAGGAGACAACTAGGAGAAATTGACACCTTCCATGCAAGCTACCACTGATCTCGCCGAGCGGATTTCGCTGATCAGCGAGTCTTCCACCATGAAAGTTGCAGCCGACGCCGACCGCCTGCGCCGAGAAGGAAAAGACGTGGTCGACTTCGGGGCCGGTGAGCCGGATTTCCCTACGCCGGAAAACATCAAGAAAGCGGCCATCGCCGCCATCGATGCCAATTTCACCAAGTACACGCCCACCGGCGGTACCCTCGAGCTGAAGAACGCCATCTGCGACCGGCATCGTACCGATTACGGAACCAATTACTCACCTGCTGAATGCATGGTGACGGTGGGCGGCAAGCACGCGATTTTCAATTTGATGCAGGCCGTGATCGGCCCGGGCGACGAAGTGATCATCCCAGTCCCCTACTGGGTCACTTACAAAGACGTGGTGAACTACGCGGGCGGTAAATGCGTTTTTGTCCCCACCGACGAAGCCGCCGGCTTCACTTTTACCGCCGACATGATCGCGCCTTATATCACGTCGCGTTCCAAGCTTCTAATCATTAACTCGCCCTGCAATCCCAGCGGGGCTGTGCTTAGCCGCGAAGAGTTCGAGAAGATTTACAAGCTGGCATCCAAACGGGGTGTCCGTTTGATGACTGACGAGTGCTACTGCCGCTTTCTCTATGAGGGCGAGCCGTTCTCCATCGCGTCCCTGCCGGACGCCAAAGAGCACGTGGTAGTGGCCGGCTCGCTTTCGAAAACCTACGCGATGACCGGCTGGCGGATCGGTTTCGCTCTCGCGCCCAAGCCTCTGATCGACGCCATGATGAAGCTGCAAAGCCACACTACGTCCAATCCCACGTCGGTGTCGCAGAAGGCGGCCATTGAGGCACTACTCGGGCCCCAGGATTCCATCGGTGTGATGCTGGCTGAGTATCTGAAGCGCCGCGACTACGTAGTGGGGCGGCTGCGGGCTATTCCCGGCGTCCGGATCGCTGAGCCTAAGGGGGCTTTCTATGCATATCCTAACGTCTCAATCGGATTTCGCAATGGGATCACATCGGCCCTGCAGTTCTCCGAAAAATTGCTTGCAGAAGAGTACGTCGCCGTGGTTCCAGGCGAAGCATTCGGAACCAGCGAGCATGTTCGAATCTCTTATGCGACGTCCATAAATGAACTAGCGCGCGGCTTGGACCGTATCGAGCGCTTCATCCGTGAGCGGTAACGTCCCGTTCCGGCTTCCCAGCGTTTTCAAAGAAAAAATTTGGGGCGCTCTGGACCTGGCTCCCTGGTATGCGGACCCTGGGAAGAAAATCGGCGAAGTGTGGTTTGAAGCCGATATTCCCCTTCTCGTCAAGTTCGTGTTCACCAGCCAGCGGCTCTCGGTGCAGGTGCACCCGGATGACGCATTTGCCGCGGATCACGAAAAATCGCTCGGGAAAACCGAGATGTGGTACGTCTTGCGCGCGGACCCGGGCGCGCGGCTCGCACTCGGTTTTCGCGAAACCATTACCCGCGAGCGTTTGCGGGAATCCGCGTTGAGCGGCGAAATTGAAGGCTTGCTGAATTGGATAGACGTGAAGCAGGGCGATGCATTCTTCGTCCCCGCCGGAACCGTACACTCCATCGGCGCTGGACTCGCCTTGTGCGAAGTGCAGCAGCATTCCGACATCACGTACCGCCTGTACGATTATGGCCGGCCCCGCGAACTGCATCTGGAGAAAGCCCTGCAGGTTGCATTCACCGAAGCGAGCGATGGCAAGCCTGTTTCACTTCCCATAGATTGCAAATATTTCCACACCGAAGTGGACAGAATCACAACACCCATCGACTACCCCGCGGCCCTCGACCGTTTCCACTTGCTGATCTTCGCCGGCGGCAGCGGCAAAATCTCAGGCCAGCCCTTTCGCGAAGGCGAAGCCTGGCTTGTGCCGGCCGGCGCCGGACTGTTTTCCATTGAGCCGGCCGAACCAACCAAATTCCTCAGAACCTGGGTGCCCTAACTGCACCGAGCGCTACCACGACAACTCAAGGCTGCAACCCCGGCGCAACATACGCGTAAAACAAAACAATCAAACCAATCACGCTAGCGAGAAACAAACTATGCTTCAGCGTAAAGCGAAATAACCGCGCCTCATCCGCGCGCGCCATTCCAGTTGCGCAGGTCGCTACGGCGATGCTCGACAGGCTGATCATTTTCCCCATCACACCCCCGGCCGAGTTCGATGCGGCCATCAATACCGGATTCAGCCCCAACTTCGAAGCCGTCACCACTTGCAAATTCCCGAATAACGCGTTGGCCGACGTATCGGAGCCAGTCAGAAATACGCCCATCCAGCCCAGTAATGCGCTGAAGAACGGGAAGGATGCACCGGTGGCGGCGAACGCCAATCCCAGAGTCGCGGTAGCGCCGCAATAATTCATCAGGAACGCCAGGCCCAGCACAGCAGCCAGGGTGACCAGAGAGAAGGCCAGCTGCCGCAGAGTGCTGGCCAGGATCTTCAGAAACTGCAGCGGCGGTATTCTCAATACCAGCGCAGTCAGCAATGTGGCGATGAGGCAGGCAGTTCCCGAAGCCGAAAGCCAGTTCAGGCTGAAGACAGCCGGGTAGGGCGAAACACGCGCGCTAACCGGGGGCATGCGGGCGATGAGATTGTGCAAGCCGGGCCAGGGTATCGGGACAGTCACGGAATTCAGCGGTCCCTGCATGGGCTTGTAACCCCAGAGAAGCACGCAGGCTACCAGCAGAAGATACGGACTCCAGGCCAGCAGAATCTGCCCAGCCGAAAGACGGACTGCTACTGTGTTGGCAGGCGCGAGGTCCTTCGGCTTCCATACCAGGAACAGCAGCACCAGCGTGATGATCGCGGTAAGCGACGCGATCAGGTCCGTGAGTTGCGCGCCCACGAAGTTCGAGATGACGAACTGCATGCCGGCAAACGAGACTCCGCAAAGCAAAGCGGCCGGAAGCACTGGGCGGAGGGCCTTCCATCCGCCCATCACCAGAATCAGGTAGGCGGGGACGAAGAGAGACACCGGAGCGCAGATGCGTCCCACGCCGGCGCTTAAACGATCCAGCGGCAGACCGGTGATTCCCGCCAAAGTGACAATGGGAATCGCGATGGAGCCGAATGCCACCGGTGCGGTGTTCGCCAGCAGGCAGATGGCGGCCGCATAGAACGGCGTAAATCCGAGACCCGCCAACATGGCGGACGCCACCGCCACCGGTGTTCCGAATCCGGCGGCGCCTTCCACGAACGCACCGAAGGCGAACGCGATCAGCAGGGCCTGTAAACGCCGGTCGCTGGTAAGGCTTCCAATGGAGTGCTTGATGGCTTCGAACTTGCCGGTGTCGAGCGTCAGCCGATACAGGAATACAGCCCAGATCACGATCCAGCCGATGGGCAAGAGGCCGAAGGCCGCGCCGTAAGTGGTGGCTGCGACCACTTTTGTGATCGGCATGCCATAAAGGAAGACGGCAATCACGACAGTTGCCCCAAGCCCTGAAAGCGCGGCCATCCAGGCGGGCTTGCGCAGGATGGCCAGCAGGAATAGCAGCGTGAAAATCGGCAGCGCGGCCCCGAGCGCTGAAAGAGGGAGGCTGCCTAACGGGGTATAGTTTTGCTGCCACATGGGAAAGGGAAGTATAGCCGAAGAGTGCGCCACGGCGGGAATCGGGGTACAATAAAGGTGTCCGATAAAGGAGGCCGCATGTTTCGTTCAATAGGCTTGCCTGAGCTGATTGTCATTTTGGTAGTCGCAGTTCTGCTGTTTGGCGGAAAGAAGATTCCCGAGCTGGCGAAGGGTTTAGGAGAAGGCATCAAGAACTTCAAGGGTGCTATGAAAGAGGATCAACACCCTAACGTCGACGAAAAGAAGCAGGCCTAAGGCTTCCTGGCTTTGCTCGCACCTTGAGCGGACCTAGTATCGACTTCAGAAAAAGATGAACCCCCGCGAGGTTATCGCGGGGGTTTTCGTTTTAGAGCTGCGCTTGCAGGTTGATGATGCTACTTCTTCTTGGGTACGATCGCGTCCTTCACGGCTTTTGCGACCCGGAATTTGACCACTTTCTTGGCCGGGATCTTGATCGCTTCGCCGGTGGCGGGATTGCGGCCCATGCGGGCTTTGCGGTCCACGCGAACCAGGCGGCCGATGCCGGGAATGACGAACATTCCGTTCTTCTTGGTCTCGCGAACGGCCATATCGGCGAAGGTCTCGACGAATGTCTTGGCCGCTTTGGTAGTGCTTCCGGTGGCTGTCGCGAGTTCTTTCATGATCTGCGACTGCGTCATCTTGGTTGCTGCCATTTACTTCTCCTTAGTTTCCTTAGTGGGGTTCTTCCATCCAGTAGTCCGGTCACGTAAAACATAACCGTACAAGATTGTTTCCTCCCAAATCATACGGGAAGCGGAGCCGGATGTAAAGGGAAGATTGTGTAAAAAAGACGGTTTTCCTCAGTTTTTTTGATGTCCCAGGCTTCGGAAGCCGATGAAACGGGCTTTTGACGCCGGGCTGCGCCTCCGAAGCTTGAATTCAGGCGCTTTGGGCAGCCTTGTTCAGCGAAAGCTGACCCGCCGCGATCGGCTTCGGCGCAGCTTCGGCCGGGTTGGAGCCGTCGAATCCCAGCTTTTTGCGCAGGCCGGCATCCAGTTGTTCGCGGGCTTTGGGATTCGCCAGCAGGTACGCGCGGGCATTATCGCGGCCCTGGCCGATGCGCTCGCCGCCGAAGCTGAACCAGGAGCCGCTCTTTTCCACCAGCTCGTGCACTACGCCCAAATCCAGCAGATCGCCCTCGCGCGAAATGCCTTCTCCATAAAGGATATCCACCTCCACTTCGCGGAAGGGCGCCGCCACTTTGTTCTTCACAACCTTGATTTTGGTGCGGTTCCCGATTACCTTGTCACCGTCCTTCAACGCGGTCATCCTGCGCACTTCCACTCGGACCGAGGAATAGAACTTGAGCGCGCGGCCGCCGGTGGTGGTTTCCGGATTGCCGAACATGACGCCGATCTTTTCGCGAATCTGGTTGATGAAGAGCAGCAGGGTGTTGGTACGCGCTACCGTCCCGGTAAGCTTTCGAAGCGCCTGCGACATCAGCCGCGCATGCAGGCCCATGTGGCTATCGCCCATATCACCGTCCAGCTCGGCTTTGGGCACCAGCGCTGCAACGGAATCCACCACGACAACATCGATGCCTCCGGAGCCGATCAGAGCTCCGGCGATCTCAAGCGCCTGTTCGCCGTAGTCGGGCTGCGAGACGATGAGGTTGTCCACATCCACACCTAAATTGCGTGCATAGGCTGGATCCATGGCATGCTCGGCGTCAATAAAGACCGCGGCGCCGCCCGCTTTTTGCGCTTGGGCGATCACTTGTAATGCGAGAGTGGTCTTTCCCGAGGATTCAGGGCCAAAGACTTCCACCACGCGTCCGCGCGGGAATCCGCCCACCCCCAAAGCCGCGTCCAGCGATATGGAGCCCGTAGGAATCACCGCGACAGGCAGTACATTGCGGGAGCCGAGGCGGAGCACGGAGCCTTTACCGAACTGTTTGTCCATTTGGCTGAGGGCGGCGTCAATAGCGCGCTGGCGTGCGGGAATGTCGATGAGAACAGCTTGATCTTTCACAACATTCTAGTGGCTGGAAAGACAGGATCGTCTCAGGGAAGTGTTAACCTTTGCGTGAGAATCGGCGTCAAACCCTCATGCAAACTCTGTGGCAGGACTTGCGGTATTCGGTTCGATCCCTGGCGAAGAGCCCTGGGTTTGCGCTTCTGGCGGTTCTTGCCTTGGCCTTGGGCATCGGCGCCAACACGGCTATTTTCAGCGTCGTGAATGGAATCTTGCTGCGGCCAATGGCGTACGGCGATCCCGGCCGGCTGGTAACGATTCTGCACTTCGGAGAGGATCCGGTTTCGCCGGATGATTATCTGGATTGGCGCAAGCAATCGCGATCCTTTATAGCGATGGGCGCGGTCCAGGCCTGGAGCGCTGCTCTAACCGGCCGCGATAACGCAGAGGAATTGCCGGGGATGCAGGTTAGTCCGAACCTGTTCTCTGTGCTGGGCGTTCCGCCGCTCCGTGGAGGGACCTTCGAAACGGGCGATGATCAGCCATCGCGCGGTCACAGGGCGGTGCTGAGTTATGCGCTGTGGCAGCGCCGCTTCGGCGCGGACCCGAAGATTGTCGGCCAGCAGATCAAATTGAATGGCGAAAGCTACACGGTGAACGGCGTCATGCCGGAATCGTTCCATTTCGCTCCGTTCTGGGCCACAAACGCGGAAGTTTGGGTCCCGTTGCAATTGGACAAAAGGCTGAATGATCGGGGAGGCCGGTCATTGCGGGTCTTCGCCCGGCTGCGCGATGGAGTGCCGCTACAGCAAGCCCAAGCCGATATCGAC
>Ga0302326_10029734_pt1 | contig 10954 bp, 6 predicted proteins | sample Palsa_T0_3_FD_202264 | JGI IMG/M metagenome (GOLD analysis project Ga0302326, IMG submission 202264) | Peat permafrost microbial communities from Stordalen Mire near Abisko, Sweden - Palsa_T0_3 | ecosystem: Environmental > Terrestrial > Soil > Palsa > Peat permafrost | place: Sweden: Abisko...
CCCGGCCTCGTCCAGCGGCGCGTCGTAGTCGTAACTGGTGGTGATGGGCTGATACGTGCCCTTGTCGTTGGCGCCGTTGGTCAGGCCGAAGTTCGTCCCGCCGTGGAACATGTAGATGTTGACCGAGGCGCCCGCCCCGAGCATGTCCTCGAGGTGCCCGGCGGTCTCGGGCACGGGCGTGACGTGGTGGTGGCCACCCCAGTCGTCGAACCAGCCGTGCCAGAACTCCGAGCACATCAGCGGCCCGTCGGCCTGGTGGGCGCGCAGCGCGGCCAGCCGCTGCGCGACGTGGCCGCCGAAGGAACCGGTGGCGAGGGCGCCCGGCACCGACCCGTTCGCCAGCATGTCGCCGACCGGCTGGTCCACCGTCGTCAGCGGCACGGTGATCCCGGCTGCGCGGATCAGCCCGGCCAGTTCCCGCAGGTACTCCGCGTCCGAGCCGTAGGCGCCGTACTCGTTCTCGACCTGGACCAGGATGACCGGCCCGCCTCGGTCGGCCTGCCGGGAGACGACGACCGGCGCGAGCCGCTCGAGGTACCCGCGCACCGCCGTCATGAACGCCGGGTCGCTGCTGCGGACGGCCCCCGCGCCCGCCTGGCGGAGCCAGCCGGGCAGGCCCCCGTTGGTCAGCTCGGCGCAGATGTACGGCCCGGGACGGACGATCGCGAACATCCCCTCGGCCGCCACCAGGTCGAGGAAGCGCCCGAGGTCGAGCCCGCCGTCGAGCCGGAACTCACCCGGCCGGGGCGCGTGCGCGTTCCAGGCGACGTAGGTCTCGACCGTGTTCAGGCCCATCTGCCGTGCCTTCCTGATCCGGTCGGCCCAGTGGCCGGGGTGGACCCGGAAGTAGTGCAGCGCGCCGGAGAGGATGCGGAACGGCTCGCCGTCGAGCAGGAAGTCGCGCTCGCCGACGGTGAACTTGCGGGGCTGGCTCGGCCCGGGGGGCTCGCTGAGGGTGCGGGTCTCCCTCACTGGCTGATGCTGAACCCTTGCTGGGTGCCGTAGCTGGCGGACTGCTGCTGCCACGCCTGCAGCCCCGCGTCGAGGCTGGACTTGCCGGTGTAGGCCTGGCCGACCGTGTCGGGGAAGATGCTGTTGGCGTAGACCTGGAACGGCAGGTAGGACCAGCCGGGCAGCACCTGGGAGGCGGCCTGCGAGAGGACCTGGTTGATCTTCTGCCCGCCGAAGTAGGCCGGGGCCTGGTCGAGGAACGCCGACGAGTTGAGCATGGTGTTGGACGACGGGAAGTCGCCCGAGTTGGCGGAGATCTGCATCCCCGGTCCGGTGTTCATGAACTGCAGGAACCCGGCCGCCGCGAGCTGGTTCTTGCTCGAGGCGAGGACGGAGTCGGCGCTGCCGCCGTTCTCCGAGGTGGCGGCGGTCCCCGCGGTCCACTCCGGCAGCGGCGCGACCCGCCAGTCGCCCTTGCCCGAGGGCACGCCGGTTTCCAGGTCGACGCCCATCCAGCCGCCGGTCACCAGGCTCGCGATGCTGCCGTTGGCCAGGCCGGTGTACCACTGGGTGGACCAGGACGTGATCGGCGCGAGCAGGTTCTTGGTAATCAGCGGGGACCAGAGCGCGGCGAACTTCTTGGCCCCGGCGTCCTGCAGGTTGATGGTCACGTTCTTGGTGCCGCTGACCGCGTACGGGTCGCCCCCCGCCGCCCAGATCATGCTGGTGACGAAGCCGGGGTCGCCGGTGTCGTTGCCGATGTACTCCTTCGGGTTGGCCGCGTGCAGCGCGGCCGCGTCGGCGGCGTACTGCGCCCAGGTGGCCGGCACGGTCAGGTGGTACCTGTCGAAGATCGTCTTGTTGTAGAACAGCGCCATCGGCCCGGTGTCCTGCGGCAGCCCGACGAGCTTCCCGCCGATGGTGACCGAGTCCCAGACCGCGCTGGAGAACTGGCCCTGCGCGCTGCCGAGGCCGTCGGCGGACAGGTTGGCCAGCGCGCCCTGGAGCGCGAACTGGGGGAGCGCGTAGTACTCGATCTGGGCGACGTCGGGGGCGCCGGAGCCGGCCTTGATCGCGTTCTCCAGCTTGGTGTACTCGGCCGAGCCGGTGCCCGCGTTGACCAGGTTCACTTTTACCTTCGGGTACTGCTGCTCGAACGCCTTGACGATGTCGGCCGTCTGCGGCGCCCACGCCCACACGGTCAGCGTGGTCGGCTGCTGCAGCGCCGCCGCCACGGCCGCCGCGCCGGTGCTGGCGCCGCCCGAAGCGCTGCTGGCGCCGGCCGTGCTGCTCGTCCCGGCCGGGCTGGTTGAGCCGCTCGCGCCGCAGGCCGCGAGGCCGGCCGCCAGGGCCAGGCCGGCGGTGGCGACGGTCGCGGTGACGCCCGCCTTCCGCCAGTGACGGGATCTCGCTGCCTGCCGTGAATTCTCGTGCATTGTCGTGCCTTCCACTTCGTTGTCGACGGTCTGATGACGGGTTGGGGGTTGACGAGTGAAACGGAATGCGTCAGGAGCGGCGCAGACCCGTCACTGCTTCACGCTCCCGGCGGCCAGACCCGACCGCCAGTAGCGCTGCATGACGAGGAAGGCGATCATGATCGGGATGACGGTGAGCAGCGACCCGGTGATCACGAGGTTGTAGATGGCCTGGCCGCCGGCCGTGAACGACTGCTGGTCCCAGTCGTTGAGCCCGACCGTCAGCGGGTACCACTGCGGCGTGCTCAGCATGATCAGCGGCAGGAAGTAGTTGTTCCAGGTGGCGACCACCGTGAACAGCAGCACGGTGACCACGCCTGGCGTCAGCAGCCGGAGCGAGATCTGGAAGAACGTCCGCACCTCGCCCGCGCCGTCGATCCGCGCGGCCTCGAGCAGTTCGCCCGGCACCGCGTCCTGCGCGTACACCCAGATCAGGTAGAGGCCGAACGGGCTGACCAGGGAAGGGATGATGACCGACCACGGCGTGTTGGTCAGGTGCAGGTCAGAGAAGAGCAGGAAGGTCGGCACGGCCAGCGCCGTGCCCGGCACCGCGACCGCGGCCAGCACGACGAAGAAGACGGCCCGTCGGCCGGGGAAGTCGAACTTGGCCAGGCCGTAGCCCGCCAGCGTGGCCAGGAAGGTGGCGCCGCCGGCGCCGACGACGACGTACAGCAGCGTGTTCGCGAGCCAGCGGACGAAGATGCCGTTGTCGTAGGTCAGCACCTGGTGGATGTTGGACCAGAGCGCGAACGGCCCGCCGAACCAGAGGCCGAAGGTGCTGAACAGCGCCCCCGGGGTCTTGGTGGAGTTGACCACCAGCCACAGCAGCGGCAGCAGGGCGTACAGCAGCATCACCGTCATCAGCAGGCTGAGGATGAGCGAGTGCCGGTTGCGGCCGCGCTGTCTGCGCGTCACCCGCGCCGCGTGCGCGGCGCTCGCCTCGCGGGCGGGCCGGGCCGGGGTCGTCGTCGCGGTCACGCCATCCGCCTCCGGCCGTACCACTGCACCCCGCCCGCCGCGAGCATCGTGAGGACGCCCATGACCACGGCGATCGTGGCCGAGTAGTTGTACTCCTGACCAGAGAACGACAGGTTGTAGGCGTACATGTTGGGGGTGAAGTTGGGCGGGATCGTGTTGGGCGCGAGCCAGTGCAGGACGTTGGGCTCGTTGAACAGCTGCAGGCTGCCGATGATCGAGAAGACCAGCGCGACCACCAGCGCCGGGCGCAGCGCGGGCAGCTTGATGGACCGGGCGATCCGGAGCCCGCCGGCCCCGTCGATCTCGGCCGCCTCGTACAGGTCGCCCGGGACCGAGCGCAGCGCGGCGTAGCAGATCAGCATGTTGTAGCCGACGAACTCCCAGGTGACCACGTTGCCGATGGACGCGAGGACCCAGCTGCCCGACAGCGGGTCGGGCAGGTCGACGTGCAGCGCGCTGCGCAGGCGCGACACCAGGCCGAACTGCGCGCCGTAGACGAACCCCCACATCAGCGACGCGACCACGGCCGGCACGGCGTACGGCAGGAAGATCGACAGCCGGTACAGCGGCGCCCAGCGCAGCCGCGCGCTGTCCAGGCCGAGCGCGGCCAGCAGCGCCAGGCTCAGCATGATCGGGACCTGCACCGCGAGGAAGATCGCCACCCGGCGCACCGACGCCCAGAACTGCGGGTCGGTCAGCGCCTGCCGGTAGTTGTCGAACCAGACGAAGGAGTTGCCGCCGATCAGCTGCTCCCGGAACAGGCTGAGGTAGATCGCGTAGCCAATGGGCGCGACCAGCGCGAACGCGAAGACGACGAGGAACGGCCCGACGAATCCCCAGCCCGTCAAGCGGCGGCGATGGGCCCGCCTGGCGGCTAGTGGTATGTCTGCCATACGATGGTCCGTCCGTTTGTCACCGAACTGATGTTTACGCAAACATCTGATGTTTACGCGAACATACACTGGCCTAACATGGACGCGCAAGCATTGCTTTTGCGGCCAGACTTCAGCGATGGGGGAGACGCGGACAGATATGACGCGGACCAGAATCACGGCGGCCGGAGCGCCGCGTCCCTCGATGGCCGATGTCGCCCGGCTGGCCGGAGTGTCCTCGCAGACGGTGTCGCGGGTGTCCAACGGCCACTCGAACGTCGACGAGCAGACCCGCGCCCGGGTCGCGGCGGCCATGCAGACCCTCGGGTACCGGCCCAACGGCGCCGCCCGCGCGCTCAAGAGCGGCCGCTTCCACACCGTCGGCGTGATCATGACGTCCCTGCAGACCTTCGGCAACATCCGCACGCTGGACGCGATCGCGCAGGAGGCGGCGGACACCGGCTACTCGGTCACGCTGCTGCCGATCTCCGATCCGACGCTGCACCGGGTGTCCGGCGCCTACCAGCGGCTGAGCGCCCAGGCGGTCGACGGCGCGGTGATACTGCTGGAGGCGCGCCTGCTCGACCAGGCCGAGTTCGCGCTCCCGCCGGGCATTCCCGTCGTCCTCATCGACTCCGGGGCCGGCCCCGACTACACGGTGGTCGACACCGACCAGGCCCTGGGCGCTCGGCAGGCCACCGAGCACCTGCTGCACCTCGGCCACCGCCAGGTCTGGCACATCGCCGGCCCGGAGACGGCGTTCTCCGCCTCCCGCCGCGCCCAGTCCTGGGCGCGCACGCTGGGGGAGGCGGGCATCACGCCACCGCCGGTGCTGCGCGGCGACTGGACCTCAGAGTCCGGCTACCAGCACGGCCTGGCCCTCGGGGGGCGGCCCGACGTCACGGCGATCTTCGCCGCCAACGACCAGATGGCGCTCGGGGTGATGCGCGCGCTGCACGAGCTCGGCCGCGACATCCCCGGTGACGTCAGCATCGTCGGCTTCGACGACATGGCCGAGGCCGGCTCGTTCTGGCCGCCGCTCACCACCGTCCACCAGGACTTCCCCGCCGTCGGCCGGCTGAGCATCCGCAAGCTGCTGGCGAAGGTGTCCGGGGCGAACACCGAGAACGACAAGACCTCGGTCCCCACCGAGCTCATCGTCAGGCGCAGCACCGGCGCCCCGCCCGGCTGAGCGCCGGGGACCCCGGGGTGGGAGAATTCGCAGGCGGCGCCGGAGGGGCATCGCGAGCCCGCACCAGAAAGGGACCCGTGTTCGAGAACCTGCCGCCCCGGCTCGACCTGATACACCCGGCCGAGCTGGCCCCGGCCCAGCGCGCCCTCTACGACGCGATCACCGGCGGCCCGCGGGCCGGCCAGGCGGGGACCGTGCCGATCACCGATGCCGACGGGCGGCTGCTCGGCCCGTTCGCGGTCATGCTGCTCTCGCCCGAGGTCGGCAACGCGATGCAGCAGGTCGGCGCGAAGATCCGGTTCGGCACGGCCCTCACCGGGCGGGAACGCGAGCTCGCCATCCTGTCCGTGGCGGGCGTGCTGCGCAGCGACTTCGAGCGGCTGGCGCACGAGCCCGCCGCCCGCGCCCTCGACCTGGCGCAGCCGCAGATCAACGCGGCCCTGGCGGGGCGGATCCCGGACGGCCTGCCGGCCGATGAGGCGATGGTGTGCCGGCTGGCCCGGCTGATGGCGGCCGACCGGACCCTGTCGGACGAGGACTACTCCGACGGCCTGGCGGCGCTCGGCCGCGAGCGGCTGGCCGAGCTGACCTGGCTGGTCGGCTACTACGGTGCGCTCGCGCTCGCGCTCGCCGTCTTCCGGCCGACGCTGCCGGAGTCCTTCGCCGACGGGCGCTAGCCCCGTTTTACGGCCACTGGTGACGCGGGCTCGCTTACGGTCTCGGGGCCGGGATGAGGGGGAGGGGGGCGGTTACGGGGAAGCCATTGCGGGCGAGTTCCTCGGCCTCGTTCGGCGGCATCGGCATCGCCAGCAGGAACCCCTGCCCGTAGTGGCAGCCCGCCGCGGTGAGCAGCTCCCGCTGGATTTCGCTTTCGATCCCCTCGGCGACCACCTCGAGCTGGAGCGTCCGCGCTATCTGGATGATGCCCTCGGCCAGGGCCAGCCGCTGCTCGGACTCCGCGATCCCGTCGACGAAGGACTTGTCCATCTTGACCACGTCGATCGGCAGCTCCCGCAGGTAGCTGAGGGAGCTGTAGCCGGTGCCGAAGTCGTCGATGGCCAGCTTGACGCCGATCTCCTTCAGCTCGGCCAGGTCCGCGTGCAGCCGTTCGTCCCGGCGCAGCAGGGCGGTCTCCGTCAGCTCGAGCGTGAGCGCGCGCGCTTCGAGGCCGGATGCGGCCAGGACCCGCCGCACGTCGTTGGCGAAGCCGGAATCGCCGAACTGGCGGGCCGACACGTTCACGCTGACGTACAGGTTGCTCTGTCCGGTCGGCGCGGCCGCCCCGGCGCGCTCCGCGCCCACGGCCGCCGTCGCGGCGATCCTCCTGCGCCACCGCGCGAGGTCGGCCGTCGCGCGGCCGAGCACCCAGGCGCCAAGCGCGATGATCTGGCCGGTTTCCTCGGCCAAGGCGATGAACTGATTGGGCTGCATCATGCCCCACTGCGGGTGCGGCCAGCGGATCAGTGCCTCGAAGCCCGCGAGCAGCCCGGTGTCGAGCGCGACGATCGGCTGGTAGACGAGCGTGAACGCGGACGTGATCACCGCCTCCTCCAGTGCCTCCTGGAGCTCCCGCCGCCTCAGCAGGCCGGCGCTCAGCACCGGCTGGTAGCGCCGCCACTGCCGCTTGCCCGCGGCCTTGGCCGCATAGAGCGCCAGGTCCGCGTGCCTGAGCAGTTCATCGGTATCGACGCTGTCCAAGGTGGTGGCGACGCCGACGGTGACGGTACTCGTCACCAGCCCGACGGTGAGGGCGAACGGCTCCGCGAAGGCGACGACGATGCGCTCGGCCGCCGCCTCGACTGCGGTGGGGTTATCGGCGTTGCCGATCAGCAGCGCGAACTCGTCACCGCCGAGGCGCGCCGCCGTGTCAGAGTCGCGGACCAGGGTGGTGAGACGGGCGGCGGCGGCCACCAGCAGCTCATCGCCGACGCTGTGGCCCATCGTGTCGTTGACGATCTTGAAGTCGTCCAGGTCGACGAAGAGCACGCCCGCGATCACCCCCGACCGCCTGGAGGAGGCGAGCTGCTGTGCTATCCGGTCCTGAAGCATGACCCGGTTGGGCAGCCCGGTCAGCGCGTCGTGGAAGGCCCGGTGCTTCATCTCCTCCTCGAGCTTGTGCTGGTCGGTCACGTCGCGCAGGGTGAAGACGAGTCCGTCGACGGTCGGTTCGGCGCGCAGGTCGCTGCACCTGGCCTGGATATGGACCCTCCGGCCGTCCCGGCGGGTGATCCGCTGGTCGACGAAGCGCGGCCCGAATCGGGCGCGCTCCCGCAGCTCCATGAAGGTATGGGCGAAATCGTCGCGCTCCTCCGGCGCGACCAGGTCCCAGATGTGCTCGCCCTCGGCCGGGATATCGCCGAAGACGGTAGCGGTCGAGGGCGTGGCGTACTTCACCCTCCCGTCGTCTCCGACGATCATGATGGCGTCCGAGGCGTCCTGGACCAGGGTCCGGAAATAGGCCTCGTTGCGCTGCCGGATCATTGCCTGGCGGAGCGTGATGCTCTCGACCGTCAGCGCCACCTGGTGCGCGAGGATTTCCAGCGTCGCGGACTGGTCGGCCAGGATTCGCTCCTCGCCGAACACCGCGATCAGGCCGATGAGCGGGTCGCCCGTGGGCCTGTCCTTGAGCGTGACCGGGCACAGCAGCATCCAGTCAGCGCCGGGCAGGACCGTACCGGCCTGCTCGGGCAGATGGCGAATCGCGGTCAGAATCGGGGTGGTTCCGGTCACCAGCGGCAGCCAGCTCTCGGCTAGCCTGTCCAGCTGCTCGTGCTGCGGCGGCTCGGCGCCGCCGGGGGCCGCGGGCCGGAGCCTGCCGTCAATCCGCACCTCGAGCAGCGCGTCGCCACGCGAGCGCTCGCCCAGCAGGGCGCCCACGGCCGTCTTGACCGTGGCCGCGACCGCGGGCAGGTCGGCCGCGGTCACCAGGGACAGGCCGGCCTCGCGGAGCACGCGCTCGCGGTTGAGCGCGCGATGGTGGGACGCGGCGGCGTCCCACAGCCGGGCCAGCACCAGCAGGTACAGGACGGCGGAGAACACCGCGATCACGCTCACGTCGGTGGCGATGCCTCTGGGCACCGCGGTGATCAACACGACCGGGGCGATCAGCGACGCCAGCATGAGCAGCGCCAGCCGGGCGGGCGAGACCTCTTCCTGCTGTCTGGGCACCGGCTCGGTCAGCGTGGTCATGCTCGGGTGCAGCGCGGCGGCGCCCCAGGCGGTGTAGAAGAGGGCCCAGCCGAGATCGATGACGGTCCCGTTGTTGAACGTCCCGTGCAGCTGGACCCAGTCGAAGGCCACGTCGGATAGCAGGCACCCGACGGTGCCGACGGTGAGGAGCTGGACGCACCTGGTCGCCCGTCCGACTCCCGGCGCGAGCAGCCTCGCCAGCAGTGCCAGCGTGAGTACGTCGCCCAGCGGGTAGGCGATCGCGACGCTCCGCTGCAGCACCGACAGCCCCGATTCGTGCACATAGGGCCGGATCAGGAAGGTCCAGGAAAGCAGGGCGAGACCGGCCGTGATCGTCAGCGCGTCGATCAGGCTGCGCCGGTCCTTGTCCGGAGACCGGCAGTAGATGAAGATCAGCAGCCCGACCGCGTAGAGCGGATAGGTCAACAGGTAGAGCGCGTCGGCGAAGGACGGAAAGGGGAGCAGCACCCCGATCCGGGCCGCAATAAGGAAGCTGAGCTGGCCGGCCGCGAAACTCGCCTGCGCGGCGGCGAGCACCAGCCACGGCGTCTTGCGGGCGGGCTGGTTGAGAAACGTGCCCGCCACGATGGCGACGACTCCGCTCACGCTGATGAGACTCCAGGTCTCGATGCGCAGCCCGCTCAGCCCGTAGTACAGCGCGATCAGGAGCCCCACCCAGACGGCATAGCAACCGAGAACATACCGTCTCAATTTCACGGTAATCCTCCCGTGCTCGTTTATATCTCGGCTAGGTAATGCTCCCGCAAATGGACTCTACCCATTTTCTGCCACTCGTGTAACAGCCCGGTGTGCGCGCATCGTAGGCGCCCCGCGAGTGATAGATGGCTTTGTTACTTATCATGAAAATTGGGACGTAAAATGATGAAAGATTCCGCTTCTGATTATTCGCCGAGCGGCGGGGGGTTTGCCCATAACAAAAACGGAAGTGTCGCCCATGGGTATCGTGGGGAAGCAGTAATGAAATGTCAGGTGTTTTTCACTACGCATTTTAGGACATTATATGGGAAATAATTAGTGGCTACCGTAAACCAGCCGGAAGGGGCGGCGCCGGAAGCCTTCCTGGTCGTCGTCAACGACGAGGACCAGCACGCGCTCTGGCAGGCAGGGCTCGACCTGCCGTCCGGCTGGGAGCGCGGCTCCGCGGTCATGTCAAGCGGCGAGTGCCTGGCCGCCATCGCCCGCTCCTGGCCGGACGTGACCCCCGCCAGCGTCCGCGTCCGCGCCGCGACTCGCGGCGCGGACGGCGGCCCGTTCGTGCACGAGCTCTTCGCGCGGCAGGCCGCCCGGCGTCCCGACGCGTGGGCCGTGATCGCCGGCCGGGAACGGCTGACCTATCGCGAGCTGGACGCCTCGGCCAATCGGCTCGCGCACTACCTCCGCGAAATCGGCGTCGGCCCGGAAACGGTGATCGGCGTCCACGTGGAGCGGGGCGTCGACGTGATCCGCGCCATCCTCGCGATCATGAAGGCAGGCGGCGCGTACCTGCCGCTCGAACCGTCGCTCCCGACCGAGCGCCTGAACGAGATCTGCTCCCAGGTGCGCCCGGCGGCGGTGATCGCGGCCCGGTCCGACGCGTTCACCTGCACCGACACTCGGCTGATCCCGCTCGATGATCTCACCGACGACCTCGCCGGGCGGCCCGCCACGGCCCCGGCCGGCCGCCTGCACCCGGACAACGTCTGCTACGTCATCTACACCTCGGGGTCGACCGGGGATCCCAAGCCGGTCGCCGTCAGCCACGGCAGCCTGGCCTGCGTCATCGGCGAGCTCGCGGGCGAATACGCGGTTGCCGACGATGACCGGGTGGCGCAGTTCGCGTCCATCGCCTTTGACACGTCCATCGAGCAGACGTTCGTCACGCTGACGGGCGGCGCGACGCTGATGCTGCCGCCGCCGGGCACGATGGCGCCATCGGAGCTGCTGCGAAGGCTCCGGGGCAAGCGGGTCAGTGTGCTCGACCTGACCCCCGCGTACTGGAACCACCTGCTCGCGCACACCGAGCCGGCTGACGAGCGGCTGCGCAGCGTCCGGCTGATGATCACCGGCGGCGAGCCTGCTGACCCCGAGGTCTGCCGGGCCGCGCTGCGAGCGGCGCCCTGGGCCCGGTTGCTGAACGCGTACGGGCTGACCGAGACGACCATCACCTCAACCCTGTTCGACGTCAGCGCGGATCCGTCGGTCCTGTCAGCAGCGCCATCGCCCGCGCCCGCGGCTCCATCACCACCGCCCGCAGCTCCGCTACCCCCGCCCGCAGCTCCGCTACCCCCGCCCGCGGC
>Ga0302326_10029735_pt1 | contig 10954 bp, 7 predicted proteins | sample Palsa_T0_3_FD_202264 | JGI IMG/M metagenome (GOLD analysis project Ga0302326, IMG submission 202264) | Peat permafrost microbial communities from Stordalen Mire near Abisko, Sweden - Palsa_T0_3 | ecosystem: Environmental > Terrestrial > Soil > Palsa > Peat permafrost | place: Sweden: Abisko...
CCGCGCCGGTCGCAACCGCGCCGCCGCTACCCGCGTGTGCGCAACCCAACGTCGACGCGCACACACGCAGCGTCGTGGAACCGGACGTAGACACCGAGGATGCCGCGCAAGGTGCCGGAAGCGAAGCGCAGATTCGTGTCGATCTTGCCGACACCGGCGCTGTGCTCGCGGCGACCGTCTCCCGATCGACCGGCAACCCGCGGCTCGATGAAGCCGCGCGCCTTGCGGCGCTGCATTCGACGTACGCGCCGGAGATCGTCGACTGCAAAGCGCGCGCCGGCTCGTACCTGTTCCGCGTCGATTTCACCGGGTAGCCAGATAGCCGCAGCGAAGAAGGCGGCGATATGCTGCTCTCGCTCCTTCTTGCTGCGGGGATGGGATTGGTGCCGAGGCCCGCAACGCCCGCGCCTGGTCCGGTTACCTTTGCAGCCGCCGACGGCGTCACGATCTACGCGGATTCCTACCCGGGCGCGTCGCCTCAAGCTCCCGTCGTGCTGCTCTTTCACCAAGCCGATTCGAGCAAAAACGAATACGCGCCGATCGCGCCGCAGCTCGTGTCGCTCGGCTATAACGTGCTAGCGATCGATCAGCGCTCCGGCGGCGATATTTACCCTCCACCCAACGAAACCGTCGAGCACCTCGGCAAGAGCGCCGACTACATCGACGTGTTGCCGGATATGGACGCCGCGCTCGTGTGGGCGAAGAAGACCTACCCCGGAGCACCCGTGTACGCGTGGGGAAGTTCGTATTCGGCGGCACTCGTGTTCGCGTTTGCGGCCAAGCACCAGCGCGAGATTGCAGCCGTTTTGGCGTTTTCGCCGGGCGAGTATCTGTCCGATAAGAAGTTCGTCGCGCACGCCGCGCGTCACGTCCGGATGCCGTTGTTCGTCGATTCGGCGAGTACGCCCGCGGAGGAACAAACGGCGCGCGACATCTTTAACGCGTCGCCCTCGCACCTCAAGGTCGACTACGTTCCGAAAAACGGTATTCACGGTTCGTCGACGTTGCGGCCCGATAAGGATCCCGACGGCGCGCAAGAAAATTGGGACGCGGTTACGGCGTTTCTCGCGCGGCTGAAGCCGGGGCCGCCACCACACTAAAGCCTGCCCGGCCGCGCCGTACGTGCGGCCCTGCACTGAAGTGGACGAGCGACGTCCCCGAACGCGAACGTGCGACCAGTTCGTGCGTGCCCACGCGCAGCGGTATCACAAACGCCCCCGAGCGCGCCGCGACCTCGCGGCCGTCGAGCGTCAATCGCGCCTCGTCGCGACCCGAGATCTCAACCTGGAGACGCGCCGCGGGATCTGCCACGAACCGGTCACCGTCGCGCGGAAAGAGAATGCGCGTCGCGATCGCGCGCCGCTGCGGCTGCGAGATCAACCACGTGTCGTACGCCGGATCCGAAAGTGCCTTCGGCGGCGCGCTCGCGACGTACGCGCGGTCGCCCGCGTCGAGCCACTCCGAAACGACCGCCGGGCAACGGGCATCCGGCCGAGTTCCGGTGGTCGCACACATCGGGCGACGCTCGTACCCGGCGGGCGGCGCGAACGGTCCGGCATCGCGATCGGCGTAGAGGTGCAGCATGATACGATTCCAGAGCGGCGCCGCGCCGGTGACGCCCGAGATGCCGCGCATCGGATGTCCGTCGAAGTTTCCTACCCATACCGCGACCGTGTAGTCGCGCGTAAAGCCGGCGGTCCACGTATCGCGAAAATCGGATGACGTTCCGGTCTTGGCTGCCGCCGGGAAGGGCAGCGACAGAATCGAGTTCGCCCCGAACGCCCCGGCTCGCGCGACCGGATCGGCGAGGACGTCCGTGATCCACGCCCACGCGGCGTCGCCTTGCGAGGCGCCGGCCGCAGGGCCGACGGGAGCAGACCCGTCGAGCGTCGTCTTCAAGTGCGTCGGCGCTCCGCCGCGAGCGAGCGACGTGTAGGCGCGCGCGAGCTCGTACAGCGAGACCTCTCCGCCGCCGAGCGTGAGGCCGAGGCCGTAATAACCGGCCGATCGATCGAGATGCGTAAATCCCAGGGCGTGGAGCCGGTCGAGGAAGTTTGAAACGCCGACGTGCGAGAGCACGCGAACCGCGGGTACGTTGAGCGAATCCGCGAGTGCGATCCGCGCGCGCACCGGACCGGCAAAGCGTTCGCTGTAATCGGCCGGCGCGTAGACGCGGGCGCCCGGTAACGCGTAGGCGACGGGAACGTCGGCGAGGATCGTCGTCGGCCGGACGTCGCGACGCTCGAGGGCGAACTCGTACAGAAACGGCTTGAGCGTCGAGCCGGGCTGACGAAGCGCCTGAACGCCGTCGTTGCGTCCCAAGTGTTTCTCGTCGAAATAGTCGGGTGAGCCGGCATATGCGAGGACCTCGCCCGTCGCGTTGTCGACGACGATCGCGGCGCCCGCGGTGACGTCGTTTGGAGCGAGTCCGGCGACGACGTCCGCGAGCTGGCGTTCGACGAAGCGTTGCAGGTTGCGATCGATCGTCGTCCGCACGTGCGCCTGGCCCGGCGCGATCTGCGGCGCGAGGAAGAAGAGGAACTGCGCGCCCGCGAGGATCCCCGCTCCGCGCGGCTGGAGCGTGAGGTGTTCGCGGCTCGCGATTCGCTCGGTCGCGGCATCGATGTAGCCCACGGCACGCATGCGCGCGAGCACCACCCTCTGGCGCGCGCGCGCTGCCTCGAAATTATGGTAGGGATCGAGTCGCGCGGGGTCGTTGGGGAGACCCGCCAGCAATGCCGCTTGTGCGAGGTCGAGTTGGGACGCGGCGACGCCGAAGTAGGTGCGCGACGCAGCCTCGACGCCGTAAAGGTTCGAGCCCATCGGGGCGCGGTTCGCATACGCTTCCAAAATCGCGCCTTTGGAGAGGCCGTTTTCGAGCCTTTGGGCGATGACGGTTTCGACGATCTTGCCCCACACGTTCGGCGCGACCGGAACGAGTTGACGCGCGAGCTGCATGGTTAGCGTTGACGCGCCACCCGGGATGCGGCGGTCGCCGGCGGCGCCGGCGAAGGCGCGCAAGGTGGCAATCGGGTCGATCGCGCCGTGGACTGCGAAGCGCGCGTCCTCCGTCGCGCGCAACGCGTCGAGGAAGTCCGGCGCGATCCGCGCGAGCGGGACCGCGATCGTGTGCCGATCGTCCCGGCCTAAGATCGTTCCAAGCGAGGCGCCGTTGCGATCGGCGAGCGTGAGCGCGCGCGCGTCTTGCGGCAAATCGCCAGGGCCGATCGGGCGCAAGATTATCGCGAGCAAACCCATCGCAACCCCGAGCGAGAGCGTCACAATGGTTCGCCGTCCCGCGCTCGAAGAATGTTGCCGGAGGTCTGACATGCGCTTGTTATGGACGCTCATGATCGCGTGCGTCGTCGTTTTCGCCGCAAGTGGATGCACGTCCCGGACTACCGCGACCGCGGCGGAAGGTAGCGCGACGCCGGTCGCTCCGCCAACCGCGCTGCCGCCGGTGGAAGCCGCACCCAAACAAACGATGCCGGCCTGGATCGACTCGATCTCGCCGCTCGGTGAGGCGAAAGACGGCGCGCAGATTCGCGTGCGCTTCAAGAACGACTTGGTTCCGATCGAGGCGCTCGAGTCGACCGATCGCACGGGCGTTCTTTCTCATTTCGTGCTGGAGCCGGCGGTCCCGGGTCGCTTCATCATCTTGACCCCGAAGATGGTCGGGTTTGAGGCCGACGTTGCAATCCCACACGCGTCGCGGATCAAGGTGACGCTCACCGCGGGGCTCGCGGACCGCTCCGGCAACACGCTCGCGAGCGATTACAGCTGGAGCTTCACGAGCACGCCGCTTACGATCTCGAACCTTCCCGGATCGGACGGCACGACGGTGACCGGCCAGAATTTAACGCCCACGTTTGCGATCGAAACGAGCGACGACGTCGATGTCGATTCGCTCGTCGCTCACGCGCATTTCGTCGACGCGAAAGACAGCTCGAAGACGATCGCCGCCCAGACCCCGCCCTCGCCGGCGCCCAACCCCAGTGCCGTCGCGACGGACAGTTCGGATGCGAGCGGACCCGAGTCGTCCGACACGAGCACGAGCTACGAACTGATGCCCGCGCAGCCGCTCGCGCTCGATACCAAGTACAAGCTCGAGATTTCGGCCGGCGTTGCGTCCGCAGCCGGCAACGTGCCGACCGACTCGGCGTATAAGGGAACGTTCCAGACCTACGGGCCGCTGACGTTCGACGGCGCGGCCCTCGATGGTGGGAACGGATCGCGCTTTGCCGGAGGACAACCCGAGCTCAGTTTCAGCAACAGCATCGATGCGAAGACCACCAAAGGCGCGATCACCGTGTCACCGGCGCCGAATCCGAACCTGCCGCTCTTTCGCGTCGACGGCGACAGCATAACCTTCGATTCCGACGCGCTCAAGCCGGCGACGACGTACACCGTGAAGGTCGCGGCGACGGTTGCCGACGAGTTCGGCCAGGCGCTCGGGAAGCCGGTGAACGCGACGTTCTCGACCGGCCACCTCTCGGCGGAACTCTGGGCGCCCACGGGCCTGAGCATTTTCCCATCGCGGCCGCCGCTCGCACTCAACCTTTCAACGACGAATCTGCCGGAGAAGGGCTACCACGCCGCGTTCGCAGCGATCAAGCCGACAGATCTGATCGCGAATGATATCGGCTACGATTCGGGTCAGCGCGCGTTGCTTCCTAAGGAAGACGATTGGCAACTGCGGCCGCTCGCGCAGCCGGTGGATACCGAGGTGGCTAAGACGCTGCCTCTCTCGAGTCTCGTGAGCGGCGCCGCGGGCGCGTTCGCCTATGGGTTCAAGGCCCGTACGTATAAGAACAGCGACGGTACGTGGGTCGCGCCCGATTTTGTGGGTGCGGTCGTACTGACCGATGTCGGCATCTTCGCTCAGTGGTTCCCCGACGGCGGGCTCGTGCGCACGCAGCGCCTCAGCGACGGTTCGGCGATCGCCGGCGCCAAAGTCGAGATCTACGAGTCGTATTCGCAGGATTCGTCGCAGCACGCCTCGCCGAACGAAAGCCCGTGCGCGACCGGCACGACTGGTGCGGACGGTACGCTTGTCCTCGACCGCGCGGCCTTTACGCCCTGCGCGAGCACGGCAACCGATCCGACCCAAGCGCCTTCGCTGCTCGTGATCGCGCACGACGGTGCAGACTGGTCGTACGCGCGGACGGGCCAATACGGCGAAGGCTACGCTTACGGGCTCGGCAACGAAGGCTGGTCGGCCGGCGCGCCGGTAGCGCTCGGTACGATCGTCTCGGATCGCACGCTCTACCAGCCGGGCGAAGCCGCGAAGTTCCTGGCCGTTGCGTATTTCGAAACCGACGGTACGATCGCGCGCGCGCACTCCTCGACATTTACGGTCAAGGCGACCTCTCCGAGCAACGCCGTCATCAATTTAGGGACGTTTACACCGGATGCGTACGGCGCGTTTACGATCCCGCTTGCGATCGCAAAGAACGCGGAGGTCGGCTATTGGGACATCAACGCGAAGGGTTCGGGCGGCGAAACGATCGATGGATCGTATCGCGTCGCCGAATTCAAGCCGCCGAACTTCAAGGTCGATCTCGCGCTCGACAAAGACATCGTCACCCCCGGCACGAGCGTCGGCTCGCAGTCGACGAGCCTCTATCTCTTTGGCGCACCGGTTGAAGGCGGCACCTCGCACGTCGCCGTGACTCGCCAAATGACGACGTTTGCGCCGAACGGCTGGGACGGATTCACCTTCGGAAGGGAATGGTTTTACCCCGAAGAGCAGCCGTCGCTTTCGAGCGACGTCATCCAGCAAGATCTACCGATCGATGCGAAGGGCAATGCATCGCTTCCGATTCCGGTCGCGAGCGATCTTCCTTTTGCGGCGCAATATACGGTCTCGGCGCAGACGACCGACGTTTCGCATCTCGCAGTCTCCGACACGAAGACGTTCGTTGCCGTCCCATCGGACGAACTGATCGGCCTCCGGACGGATTTCATCGCGACCCAAAACTCGCCGTTCAAAGTCGACACAATCGTGACCGACCCGCACGGCAAAGCGGTCACCGACCGCAACGTTCGCATCGTGCTTTCGCAACGCGTCTATTCGAGCGCCACCCAGATTACCGAAGGCAGTGAGACTCCGCAAGAGAGCGTGCACTACGTCGACGTCTCTTCGCAGGAAGTGACACCGAAGGACACGGCGCAGACGGTGCAGTTTACGGCGCCGAAGCCGGGCGAGTACCGGCTCCGCGCCAATTTCGACGGTGCGACGACCGATGCGAGTGCCACGGACTCCGGCATCTGGGTCGCGGGCGCGGGCGAAACGGCGTGGTACTCGCAACTCGACCGCGGCATCACGGTCAAGCTCGACAAGCCGTCGTACCGCCCGGGCGATACGGCGACGGCGCTGATCGAGTCTCCCTTCGCCGATGCCGACCTGTACTTCGCCGTGATTCGTCACGGCGTGCTCTACACGACCCGGCAAACGGTGCACGGATCCGCACCGCAAGTGCGCTTTACGGTGACGCCCCAGATGCTGCCGAACGCAGCCGTCGAGGCAGTCCTCGTGCGGCGCGGGGCGGCGCTTGCGAACGGCGAGCCGCCCGCGCTCAAGCACCTCTCCGGTGTTGGGTTCGCGACGTTCGAAGTCGCCCTCGACGCGAAATACCTCAAGGTCGCATTGAAGCCCCAGGCTGCCACGCTGGAGCCCGCGGGGGCGCAACACGTCACCGTCCACGTGACCGGCCGCGACGGCAAACCCGTCCAGGGCGAAGTCGCACTCGCCGTCGTCAACGATGCGATCTTGCAACTGACCGGCTATCGTTTCCCGGACCTTGTGAAAATGGTCTACGCGGATCAGCCGATCTCGACGCGATTCGCCGACAATCGCGAGGACGTAAAACTGCAATCCGAGCACCAGAGCGTCGAGAAGGGCTTCGGCTTCGGCGGCGGCGTGGCGGCTGGGCCGGCCGGCACGCGCGTGCGCACCAAGTTCGTGCCGCTCGCATATTGGAACGGCTCGATACACACCGACGCAAACGGCGACGCAACGGTCGCATTCAGCTTGCCGGACGATCTGACGACCTGGCGTGTGATGGCGCTCGGCCTCAGCAGCGATGCACGCTTCGGCAACGGCGAGGCTACGTTCATTACGACCAAGGCGCTCGTCACGAACCCCGTTCTGCCGCAATTCGCGCGGCCGGGAGATACCTTTGACGCGGGTGTCGCGGTGACGAACGTCTTGCACGGCACGGGGACCCTCGCTGTGAACGGTGCCGTTAGCGGCGGCGCGACGTTTGCGAGCGGCGACCCGGCTGCAGCGCAGACGAGCGCCCCCGCGGGCTCCGCGACGGAGGCCTATCGGTTCTCGACGGTTGCGGGAGCCGGCTCAACGGCGACCTTTACGTTCGCAACGAAGCTCGGCGACAAGTCCGATGCGTTCGCGTTCAGCATCCCGATCCTGAACGACGACATCCTCGAGAACACGGTGACGACCGGGACGACCAAGACGACGGTAAACGTTCCGCTCAACGCTGCGACATCGCTGCACGGGCCGCTCGGCGCGCTCGACGTGACGGTCGCGAGCACGCTGCTCGGCGATGTGAGCGAACCGCTAGATGCGCTCAAACTGGAACCGTATCCGTTTGGAACGTTGCTTGCGTCGCGCATCGGCGTCGCTTCGGACGGGATCGTGCTCGGCAAACAGTACGGGCGGACCCATGACGTCGCAGCGCTGACAAAAGCGGCGACGGCAGATCTCGCCGGCCTCCGCGCCCTCGCCATCGCCTCAGACGGCGGATTCGCCGATTGGCCCGGCGCGCAAAGGAGCGATGTTTACACCACGGCGTTCGACGTGCAACAGTTGCTTCAAGCGAGGCTTGCGGGCTTCGACGTGTCGGCAGATCTCGCACATGCGAATCATTTCCTCAAGCACGTGCTCGCCAATCCGGTTGAAGATAGCGGGCCGTGTGCGGGCGGCGATCCGCAGTGCGTCGCCGAGGCGCGGCTCGAGGTGCTCGAGACGCTCGGCGCCGAGGGCGACGTCGAGACCGATTTCGTCGGCGACATCATGAAGTATCAGGATCAGTTCTCGTACTACGAACGTGTCGAACTCGCACGCTTCCTCTTACGCTCGCCCGATTGGCATGCTCGCGGCATCTCGCTGCGCGACGAACTCTTCCAGCAAGTCAATCTGTCCGCGCGGCATGCGACCATCGACGTGCGCGGAGCGTTCGGCGAAAGTGACGTTTCGGGTCAATCGCAGATGCTGGGGCTCGCGATTGCGAGCGGGACGAAGGCCGAAGATGTCGACCGGTTGTTGCAGACATTGCTCGACTATCGCCATCAGGGCCGCTGGGGTTGCGAGTGCGACGATGCCGAGGCGATGAACGCGCTCGTGCTCTACGCCGCGCAAAACGCAACGCCGCCGAACTTCATCGCATCGGTCATCCTTCCGGCGATGCCGCCCAAGACGTCGCAGACGAAGTTCGTGGGTTACACGACGACGCTCGCGACGACGAGCCTGCCGATCGACCAGATCACGCGCGGGCCGAGCAACGTCTCGCTTTCGATGAAGGGAACGGGCACGCTGCACTACGTTGTCGACCTCAGCTACCGCGTTCCGGACGCCTCGCCCGGCATCTACCAAGGGCTGCGTATCGACCGGATCGTCCGCGCGGCCGGCGCTACCGACGTGGTCGCGTCCTTTGGGCTGGCGGCTCCGGCGGGTCCGACGAAGGTCGCGCCGGGGGAGGTGTTCGACATCGAGGACCGGATCGTGACCGACCATCCCGTCGACAGCGTCCTGATCACGGATCCCTTGCCCGCCGGCTTCGAAGCGGTGGACCAGAGTTTCCGCACGGCCTCACCGGCCGACCTCGAGGGTGCCGATACTTGGAGTGTGGACTATCAGGAAATCTACCGGAACCGCGTCATCTCGTTCAGCTCGCACCTCGAAGCGGGCTCGTACGCGGTGCACTATCTCGTGCGCTCCGTGACCCCGGGCACATATGCATGGCCCGGCGCGAGCGCACAGTTGCAGTACGCACCTGAGGAGTTCGGCCGCAGCGCGGTCTCGCAACTGGTGGTGACCGGATCGTGACCCACGTCTTGGCCCTGAGCATCCTGCTCGCTCAACTGAGTCCCACCGTCGGCGAGCCCATTTCCGGCGGAGCTTCGCAGAGTTCCGGCGAGACGGTGCTCGTGAAGCTGCCTTCATCGTTCGGAATGTACCAGCGCGTCGTCGCGCATCACGGCACCGAGATCTACGCACTGCAGGAGTGGAAGACGGTGTGTCCGATCCCGCACGTCAAAAAGCCGCGCGTACAATATGTCGATGGGGTGCTCTCCGTCGAGCGCAGCGGTATCGAGTACGATATGCGCACGCTGTCCGACGAGCGCGAATATGCGCTCGGGTGCCACATGTTTCCGATGCACGGCCGTTTCACGTTGATCTTAGCCGACCCGGGCCATCCGAAGGCGCCGGCGCTGGCGTCCCGTACACCCGATTTCGTGGTGCCGTAGACGCTCGCTGAGCCCTTGGTCTGGGTTACAGGGGAGCGTACCCGATCGTTCCCGTAGGAGGCAGAACGGCAAGGGCGCGTTCCTCGTGCAGAACAGCTTCGGTCCGAGCTGGAACGCGGGCACGGGCGACAGCTTCAATGCACGCATCTGGTTCGGATACGCCCAGTTGTTCGAAAGTCAAGGGCTCGGCCTCATCGAGTTTCCGAATTCCGACGCCGCACCGTCCGGCGTGCGGCTCACCGCAAGCCGTGCCGGCCCCGAGCTGTTCGTGCGTGAAAGCAAAACGTATCAAGAGGGCGGCAATCCGTACTCGATGCTCATCTTGCACGGAACGAACGCCGTCAATCTCAAGGCGATTCCGTCATCACGGCAGCGTGCAAGTCACCTAAACCAGACGTCACCCATTGTCGCCGTCGCCTCCATCACATTTGGGCCCAGGCAGGTAAAAAGACCGAGGAACCTGACAGTACGTTCGTGATCCGAAGTCTCAAGGCCGTAGCTGCTTTCGGTCTGCTGATCGCATACCCGACCGTCGCGGGGTGTTCGGGAAATGCTACGCCGCCGTGCGATGGGCAGTACGTCGGTTCGGCGGGCGCGATCTATGGGCTTCAGGTTTCGCCCACGAGCGGTGCGACGGGCGTTCCAACCTCCGTCCGGACGCTCGTCTTTAGCGAAGCGACTGACTTCGACATCGTGCTCGAGCTGCTTGGCGGTTCTACAACCGTGGTCGTCCAAACGACCCCGACCGCATTGCCGTCACCCTACCAGACGAACGCACCGGGCACTGGGACGAACGGTTACTACGCCGTCTCGGTTCCTACGCTTAGTGCAAAAACAACGTACGCCACCGGGGTCAGTAGCGACCAAAATTATTGTGCCGGTGACTATCACTTTTACCAGTTCGGAACGTTCACAACACAATAGATTGAGCGCGGCTAGCGGTTGCACCCGCGCTTGTATTTTTGCCATAATTTGCGCGCCGAATCGTCTCCGGTCAGATCGGCGAGGATGCCTTCACCCATGATGCCGCCACCGTGCGCGAGCCGGTACCAACCCTTGTTCGGCGCGTATTCCAGGAGCGATTGGCCGCCCTCGTCCGCGTACGACCAGCCGATCAGCGCAAACCGCTCGACCACGATGACGTCGAGCTGCGGATCGCGGCAGCGCACCCGAGGACAATTCAGATGCCAGCGGTGGAGTTCCGCGAGCCGTGCGGCATGCACCTCGGCGGCGGGGCCGCAGTCCGCCCGCGCCCCATTCGTCGCGCAGAGCGCAAACAGCACGGCGAGCGCGAGACTACGTGCGTTCCGGACCATAGGTCGCATCGATCGCGTACGTCCCCGCGTCGTCGCGGCGGTAAATGGCAGTCGTCGTCGAGCCATCGGCAGACACATCGTGGATAGAGAAGCCCGCTCGTTCGCGTTGCATCCGGGCGACCCGCCCCTGCGCGAACAGCAGGGGA
>Ga0302326_10029737_pt1 | contig 10954 bp, 4 predicted proteins | sample Palsa_T0_3_FD_202264 | JGI IMG/M metagenome (GOLD analysis project Ga0302326, IMG submission 202264) | Peat permafrost microbial communities from Stordalen Mire near Abisko, Sweden - Palsa_T0_3 | ecosystem: Environmental > Terrestrial > Soil > Palsa > Peat permafrost | place: Sweden: Abisko...
GCGATCCTATCCAAGTATCTTCAATGGCAATTCGCGAAGGCCCTCTATGATCTCCGTTACCGTCTCGTAGGCCTCGAAGCACTCAGCCCCGAGGCTGTCGGTCAACTCCTCGCCGCTAACGCATGGCAAGCATCATCGCGATTCCGGGAGTTTCTCCAGCAGGAGGCACTGACTGGAAGGATCGTCCTGGCACTTCTCAGCGACAGAAGCGTGGGGGGCCAGAGTCCCATCTACCCGCAGACACTTCAGCGGCTCGTCTCCGACCTGGAGCGGGTACATAGCACTGGTGAATGGCTTAAGGAAACTCGACGCTTCGTCGCCGACCGACTGAAAGGAGCGGGAAGGGGGCTGACGGGCGGATTGGCTAGTCCTGAGGCGCGGACCTCCGATCGAAACGAGACTGCCGATGCTTCGCTTTGCATCCGATCCTCGCTGATGCTGCAGCGTTCCGGAGCATCAACATGGTCGGCAGTCGTTGATATTCCCTCCTTCGCCTGCATCGCCGCACTCTCGCCAGAACTTCGTGCCTTTCTTGCCGGAACTCGTTGCAAAATCGCCGGAACGGGCGACACATGGTTGCCGAAGGGCTGGCTCCTTGCCAGTGCACGAAGGCGCGTGCTCAAGTCCTGGCCCGCAGCGGGTGCGCCTCTGGTGAGATTCGAGGTGCCCAACGAGATGTTGGATCACTCCGTCGCCAGTGGAACCCGGCTGTCGGCGGGGCCTGTCTGGCTCTGCCGCATCGGCCGCGATGGTCTCGCTCACGAGATCACCGGACGCGTTATCCGGCCGGGCCGGAAATACATCCTCCTCAGCGAGGCGGCGGAGCTTCTTTCCCGCCATCCGTTCCTTACCGCGTGTGACGTGGACTGTGACGGAGTATCCGCCGCCGTTCTTACCATGCCCGACACAGTCCCGAATGATCTTTCGAGCGGGTTAGAGCAGTTGGGGTTACACGTCGCTCGTACTGTCCGTATCTGGCCAGCGGGCTTGTCGAGGCGAGGCTGGGATGGCGAGGGCTACAGCGAGTGGCTGACGACCGAAGAGCCTTGTTTCGGTATGGTCCATGACCATCCAGTGGACCAGTACGGCCTCAGTCTCAACAATGGCGCCGAGACTCTGATCAAAGCGCGTCCCGTCGGGTCTCCTCTTTTTGTGAAACTTCCCCCGCTTCCTGCGGGAAGCCACACGCTTTGCATCACCACCCGGCGAGGCTACCAAGCTTCTGCGACACCTTCTTCACCGGCAGCAGGCGTGGTGACTCTGCATGTGCGCGAACCAGAGCCCTGGGTTCCAGGCACCACATCGCACTCTGGGCTCGCCATCTCCGTAGACCCCCTCGATCCTTCCTTGGACACGTTCTGGGAGGGCGGTGTCGGGGTGAGCGTCCTCGGTCCGGCAGGCCGTCACGTCACATGCACAATAAGCCTCACCAGTGCGAGCGGAAAGGAATTGCTTTCGGACGAGATCGGCAGCTTCGAGCTGCCAGTCACCACTGCGGAATGGGCGAAGAAATTCTCACGGTTCGCAAAGGATGAGGGTCGCGTGTGGACTTATCTGGAGGCGGCCTCCGGCCGGTTCCTAATCAAGGGCGACGAACTCGGCGAATTTGCGCTTCGGCTGGAGAGGGATGTAAAACCCGTTCGGTGGGTTTCCCGCAGCATCAATCGAGTTCCGACGGTCCGGCTAACCGACGATACGGGCAGGGATGAAGCGGCCGTTTGCCGTTTCTTCAGTCTGCGTCGCCCGGCGGCACCGATACCTCTCGACACAGAAACGGTCCTCTCGGGTTTTCCAGTTTCGCTTCCCGGCGGACTTTTCGAGGCCTGCCATGGAGATTTTCAGGACACAATCATCGTTAGTGTGCCGCAAATCGAAGGGGGGTTCCAGGGCTTGGTTGTCGAGCCGGATCTGCACGATCTCGACGGCGACACCGTTCATGTCACATTTATTCTCGATCTTCTTCAGCGATGGAGCACCGCCCGCCTCTTGGGCCCGCTCGTTGGCCTACGGCGAAGCCGCGTCACGGAGAGACTAATTAACCGCCTTTATTCTCGGCTCTGTGGCAAGCCATGGGCTGAGGCCGAGGCTGCCTATCTTTCCAATCCGCGTCCAGAGGACAAATTGCGGCAGCTTGAGCGATTGGTCGGTGGATCACCTGGGTTTCCTGTCGTTCTGCGACGCGACTACGAGAGAATGCAAACAGGTACGGCGTCGGGAACCCAATGGTACGCAGAGGTCGCAAAACGTTATCAGGTTTGTTCGGAGAATGGCCTCTGTGAATTCGCCTTACAACTTGCCAGTAATTCGGATAAGTTGCTCAAACTACCCAAGCCGGTACTTGACGGCTTGCTGCTGGAGATTAAAGAGAATACGGTGCTATTGCGCGGGGCGCGCCTTTTGGCCATCCTCACCGCTTCCAAGGAACTTGGCCTTGCCAATATCGGTCTTCCGAGGTGGAAATGGTGATCACGGAGATTTCAGCGGCAGAAGTCGTAAGGTCTAGCCGCGAGGCGCTTGGGCTTCACGCACTCGCTGCCGACGTTATCGATGATACCTTGCTGGCGGCTTCCCTCCGACGCGCTGCCGGAATCCTGTGCCCTTGCTCGCCATCAACGCTCGTTACGGCAGTTCTGGAAAGCCTCCAGTATCTCTTCGAAGATAGTGATGACGATATGGAAGAGCGCATCGCGGCCACCGCGGAGGCGCTCATCATTGGTGGAGACCTGCTTGAATTAAACCAGGTAACCACGGACGATCCGGACGTAAAGGGCACGTGGATTTTTTCGGCACCACCCAGTTTTATCGCGAGGCCGGGCGGAAATGTCTTCCTTGTCGGCATCGCGCCAGACGAGATAACCCCGCTGCCGGCATCTTTGAATACGCGGATTATTTCAGAAGGTTTTGCACGGGTGCTGAGTCCGCAGCCTGCAGAGGACTTACCTTCCATCCTGCGCGATCTTGGATTGGTTGAGATCTCAAAGTCGGCTTGGCTTAAAGCCCCCAAGGTTGAATCTGCCACCGAATTGCACGACAGTATGCTTCGCCGGCTGGAAGAACAGCCGCCCAGCGGATCTGTGGCTGATATCTCCATTCTCGATCCCGCCCGCGCGGTTGACTACTATACGGGGCGCTGGCGCACGCCATCAAACGAATCCGGCAATTACGTCGCGCGACGGCCGCAGGCGTATGGAGCACATCTCTGGGGATTTGCCAAATTGGTGGACGGTATCGTCGTCAGGTTCCTGGATTTTCCGCTGCCAAAGACACGCTGGCGAGGGTGCGACGTTGCCTGGCACTTTCAGATGGCCATCGACCAGTGTCGCGGAACGCCGCAATCATATGGGCGTCGCCCGGTCTCGACCGGCGCCTGCCTCGATTTCTTCTCTCCCTTGCCGCTCTGGGCTCAGCGGCGTCTGGCAGTTCTGGGCCGCCCCGCTCCGCGAGAGAAGTGTCTGTTGTCTTACTGGATACCACAACGCGAACTTCTCTTCGAAGAAGCGTTTCTTCAGGAGCGTCTCTGGCTTTCCCCCCACGATAAGTGTGAACAAGGAGGAGGGGAATGACCCAGACCATACAAGAGACGATAAAGCAATTGCATAGCGCCCTCCGGGATTACATAGAGGCCACCTATCACATCAGCGCGCAGGTTCTCATTGAGCAACGTCGGGAATTGTTGGAGCGGCCCGGCGTCATCTATCAGGTGCCTTACCTGGAATCAACACCTCGGTACCAGGTGGGAGAGCACTTTGCCGAAATGAAAGGCCTCCCGGACGCTGCGCTGGAGGTCTACACGACGCTGTCAAAGGCGAGCGAAGGCTTGCCAGTCCTCATCTACGATCCCCCATACAAACATCAGTCCGAGGCCATCCGCCACAGTCTCATCGACGGGAAAAATCTTCTCATTATGACGGGAACCGGCTCGGGAAAGACCGAGTCCTTCCTTCTTCCGATCCTCGGGAATCTGGCGCGTGAAGCAAAGACAAAGCCATCTTCATTCGAAGATAACCTCGCGGTCCGCGCACTCATCCTGTATCCGATGAACGCTCTCGTGAACGACCAGCTCGGCCGCCTGCGTTCACTGTTTGGCGATCGTCGCCTTGTCAGGCTTTTCAAGCAATGGGCCAACCGTCCCCCGCGCTTCGCACGCTATACAAGCCGGACTCCCTATGCGGGCGTACGCACCGCGGAAAAGGACTCTCCAAAACTAAGGGCCTTTGACGCGTTCTACGTCGAAACTCAACGTCGCGCCGGCGGGCCGAAATCGGCAGAGCAGCAACAGGCACAGCACCTACTGGAACAATTGAAAGGGCGCGGAAAGTGGCCGGCGAAGCCGGACCTTGCCGCGTGGTTCGGTGAAAAAGGAAGCCGCTGGCAGGAACCGAAGACCGGTGCCTTTCGCCGGGCTGTCATGCTCCCTGATGATTCCGAACTGATCACGCGTCATGAAGTTCAAAGCGCCCCACCGGACCTTCTCCTCACAAACTATTCCATGCTCGAATACATGCTGATGCGACCAATCGAACGCCCAATTTTCGACCGGACGCGTGAGTGGCTCTCGAAGAATCCCCACGAGAAGTTCATGGTCGTCCTGGACGAAGCGCATCTTTATAGGGGCGCAGCCGGGGCGGAAGTCGGCTTACTGCTGAGACGGCTGCGCGACCGGCTGGACATCCCGGCGAGCCGGTTCCAGGTCATTTGCGCTACCGCCAGCTTCAAGGACGAGCACTATGCGCCCCATTTTGGTGCGCAACTTGCCGGCGTTCCTGCTGAAACTTTCCGCGCTGTGACGGGAACCCTCGATCTACGCGCGCCTGAAGGTCAAGGGTCTGTACTCGACGCAAAAGCCCTGGCGAGCATCAACCTAGCCGGTTTCTACGAGGCCGCGGACGATACCGCGCGCACAAAGCTTGTGCTGTCCTTTCTGGAATATCTTGGCGTGAAGACGGGTCAGGGCCTTGAGCCTGATCTTTATCATGCGTTGGCCGGTTTCCCGCCGATGGGCCTCCTGGTCAATATGACGATGGAAGAGGCGCTCCCGGTCGGCAAACTGGGACACACGCTGTTCCCCTCCGCGCCAATAGTTCAGGCGAACACCGCCTTGACCGTGCTTATGGCACTCGGAAGCCTCGCGCGCACCGACCCGAAGGGACCGGGACTTCTTCCCTGCCGCATCCACAATTTTTTCCGAGGTCTGCCAGGCCTCTGGGTATGCATGGACCCTAAATGCTCCCAGATATCCGCGAATCGGCAAAGCGGTATATGCGGCAAGATGTACGGCCAGCCTCGTGAGCGTTGCGATTGCGGGTCTAGGGTTCTTGAGTTGTACACCTGCCGTTATTGCGGGACCGCATACGCGCGCGCTTACACGGACGACGTGGACAACCCCACCGCTCTCTGGTCCGAACCTGGTCGGCGTCTACGGATGGCGGGCGGTGATACAAGCCCGCTTCTTCCACTTGACCTGCTATTGGAAGAACCGCGAGAGGGCGATGTCGCAGAGCCCGCCGATTACGATCTTGAGACCGGACGCCTCAACCCGAACGCGCTCGGACCGCGAACCCGACGTGTCTATCTTCGGCACGACCGCGTCACGCCGCCAACTGACGAGGACGGCGATGTAGACACCAGCATGGAAGCGCGCGGTCAGTTCGTGCCTTGCGCCGTCTGTGGTGAGCAAGCCCGCTTTGGACGTACGACCGTCCAGGACCACCAGACGAAGGGCGACGAGCCCTTCCAAGCTCTTGTCGCGCGGCAAATCCAGATACAACCGCCGGGTCCCGTTGAAGCGAGCCCTTTTGCGCCCCTGCGCGGGCGCAAGGTTCTTGTGTTCTCGGATTCGAGGCAGGTTGCGGCGCGACTCGCCCCAAACCTTCAGATGTATTCGGTCCGTGATTCGCTGCGACCCCTCATCGCGTGGGGTTTCAGAAAACTCCAGGGCGTCACGCCTTTGAGGCCACTTCTGAGCTTAGAGGATCTTTACCTCGCAATCCTTCTCGCCTCCAAGACCCTCAGAGTCCGCCTGCGGCCGGAACTGAAAAGCACCGAAGGCCTTGGCGGAGAGAATGTCGTCGAGACGGCGGTGAACAATGGCGAAGCGGACACTGATGCCGGCCTTTATGTCCTATGCATGGAGATGCGGACGGAACGTGCGCCAGAAGCGTTGCTCGACAACATTATCAATACCGTGCAAAACCGCTTTCTCGGCCTTGAGGCCCTTGCTCTTGCGTCCCTTGTCGAACGTAGCAAACACACGGCAGCACTTGAAAACTTGCCGGTCATCCCTGGCGTCGCGGAAACAGCCGAAGCCAAACTCGGACTGGTGCGGACTTGGCTGCGCTGTTGGCGGAGTAATGGTTTCTGGCTGAACACAATGCCGCCCGTCTGGTGGAAGCGTCCAAAGACCCAGGGGACGAGCGTCCGCGGGCAGAAAGGAAAGTTCAAGGGGATGGACACCGTTCTCAAGGACAAAGCAGCCAAAAAACTCTTTTCCGATAGGTGGTTGCCCGAACTGCTCCGCATATTTACGGAAGAGATGGAGAGCGGAGTCCGCCGCCTGCGCGGCAGCGAACTCTCGTTGCTGTTCGATGGTCCATGGGCACGATGCGCCGTCTGTAAATCGGTGCACCGACCCATTTTGGGATTCCTGCATTGCCTAGACTGCGGCAGCAACGAGATCGCTCCCCTAGATCCGGCAACCGATCAGGTCTTCCTTGCCCGGAAAGGCTACTATCGCAATCCTGTTATGGCCGCGCTAGGGACACCTCCGCAGCAGCCGATGGCTTTGATAGCCGCCGAACACACGGCGCAGCTCAACGCGCCGCAGAACGACGATGTCTTTTCTAAGGCCGAAGAGAACGAACTGCTGTTCCAGGATATCGTCCTGAGCGCCGGCGCAGCGGCCAGCCGCGCCACCGCGATCGATGTCCTCTCAAGCACCACGACCATGGAAGTCGGTATTGATATCGGCGCTCTGTCGGGAGTCGCGTTGCGCAACATGCCTCCTGGCCGCGCCAACTACCAGCAGCGCGCTGGCCGGGCCGGCCGCCGCGGAAACGCGGTAGCAACAGTCGTCGCATTCGGCAGCGCCGACAGTCACGACGAACACTACTTTTCTGAGCCGGACGGGATGATCCGCGGGGCTGTAGTTGACCCCAAGCTCACCCTCGACAATCGAGAGATCGTGCGGCGCCACATCCGAGCATTCTTATTGCAGAACTATCACCAGGATCGGCTTCCTGAAATCGACCCATCGCAGCCTCATGACTTGTTTTCGGTTCTCGGCACGGTGTCGGGCTTTCGCACCGGGACCGCCATGCTAAACCGGAACGACTTCAAGGAATGGCTGTCAACCAATGAGGACCTCTTAGAGCGGCGCATCGCATCATGGATTCCGAGCCAGTTATCGGATGAGGATCGCGGTTCCCTTCTTGCTGAAATGAAGGATGACTGCCTCCGGGAGATAGACGCTGCCATCCGGCCCGGTACAGGGGAGGAGGTCGAAGCCGCAGGCGATGACGCTGAGGACGCACCGGAAGAAGGAGAAGAGCGGCCCCGTAAGGACGCTGCGAGCGGGAAACTGCTCGACCGCCTTCTCTACTGCGGCGTTCTTCCGCGTTACGCATTCCCGACAGATGTTGCGACGTTTCACGTCTTCGACCGCGACCGCTCGACGGGATTTCGCGCCATCATGCGCTTCGCGCCCTCCCAAGGGCTTCCCATCGCGCTCACGCAGTATGCTCCAGGTAAGCAGATATGGATATCGGGCAAATGCTACACATCAGGGGCGATTTATTCGCCCATGCGCGACGAGCGGTACGATGCATGGCAAGCGAAGCGTCTTTATCTTGAATGTAGTGAGTGCGGTTTTGCCCGGACTTTCGATGTGGGCGCCGCTGAGTTGAGGGATACCAGGGACTGCGAAGCCTGCGGTGCCGAAGAAACGTTCGGCCCGGCGCGCTATTGGCTGCGCCCTCCAGGCTTCGCCCATCCGGTGGATATCGATGAGGTCACTTCCCCTGACGACACGCCGGAGACCAGCTACGCGACCCGCGCCAAGCTCACGATGCCCACGCCCGCAGAGGAAAGCAAATGGGTCCAGGTCAATGACCGCCTCCGCGTTCTGAAAGAACGACAACACCTTCTGGTGTCGAACACGGGGCCGGGCGACGATGGTTATTCTTACTGCACGAAGTGCGGACGCATTGAAGCGAGCAGCGATCCTAACCCCACTCTACTCATGCCTCATCGCAAGCCGTACCCGGATGACAAGCAACCCGCCTGCGAAGGCAACGGCACGACACGGCACATTGTTCTGGGAACAGATTTCATAACGGACATAGCCCTGTTTTCATTGCGGGTCGCAGTTCCCCTGAAGCTGAAGCCCGGCTACTACCCGACCGACGTTGCGCTGCGGACCATCAGCGAGGCTTTGGCAAAAGCGTCCTGCCAGATCCTTGAGATCGAGCCAGGAGAACTCATGGCCGAGTACAGACCGGCCCTTACGCCTGCCGGGCGCAAGGGACTAGAAGCGGAAATTTTTCTCTACGACACGCTGCCCGGCGGCGCTGGGTTTGCCAGTCGGTTGGTCGATCGCGGCACGGAGCTGTTTCAATATGCGCTCAGGTTGGTGAAGACATGCCCGGAAAACTGTGATGCCTCTTGTTATCGGTGCCTTCGCAGCTTCAAAAACAAATTTGAGCACGGCCTCCTGGACCGGCATGTCGGTGCGGAACTGCTGGAGTATCTGCTGTCGGGAACTCTACCTGAATTCGACGCTCAGAGACTAAAGAACTCTACTGCGCTGCTTTACAGTGACCTTCTCCGGCAGGGCGATGAAAGCGTCGACTTCAAAGCGAGCGTCAAAGTCAGCGTCGTCGGTGCTGGGGACGTAGAGGTCCCAATACTTGCCTTGACGAAGAGCGGGAAGCGGTTTGTGATCGCGCTTTCCGATCCGCTGACGACCGATCATCCCGCCGAGTCGTCAATCAGAGAGCTGCGCGAGAAGACAAGCAACATCCAACTCATTGTGGTCAATGAGCTTCTCGTTCGTGGCAATCTACCCGCCGCCACGCTTGAAGTCCGGCAACGGGTAGGTGCTTGAAGAATGTCAATGCGCCGCAGGTCAAAACCCGAATCATCACTGGGCTGTAATCTTCATCGCTAAATTGCACTGAGGGGTTTTTTGCCCAACCCCGCGAAAAGGTTCAATCCAGAAAAAACCCTGCAAGATTTGAGGATGTTAGATTGCGGAGTGCTGGAACCGAAACAAACCCAACAACGCAAAGACGGAATCGCAAAAGTCTCAAGTTGTGCGTCACGAGGCCGGAGGCAGGCTTTTCGCCAGTTTTGCCGTCGCAAAACATAGGTGCGAAACGCATTCGTTTTGCGACATGATTTGCACCCGCGAATCTGAAATGGTATTTTTCGCGGCGTTGGGCAAAAATCCCCTTCTTGAGCAAACAGAACCCCTAACCAGAGCTTGCACGTACAATGATGGTTGAGTTTCAGTAACCACGATGGAATTTCCGATAGTTCTGAATAGAGCTCGTCAGATTGCGAACCTTGTTTTCGCCGGGCCACATGACTTTGGCTTTGTCGACGCTTGGCGCGAAAAACTCGGTGATGACCAGAATCCGGTCAGGAATGATGCGGTGGATTTCGCACAGCTCGTTTTGGATCGAGTTTCCACCTCAGTGACACAATCTTATGCCAGAAGTATCGGAGACATCGCCGATCACATCGCCAATAATCCACAATGCGAAGTGGCATGTTGTGTGCTTCTGAAGTGCGATTGGTTCCAGGACTCAAATGTACTTGGGGTTTGCCATTTTCGGCGAACCTGGAGCAACAACATTGTTTTGGATTACCTTACGGTACATCCGTTCATAGCCAGGCCTCCGGATCAATATCCCAATGTCGTTCAGGGGGTTGGCACCGCGTTGCTTTACTTTTTAAGTCACGTGGCCAAGAAATACGAGTGCAGCGCCATTTGGGGAGAGGCAACGGCGATTTCGTCCGGGTTCTACAAGAAGGTGTTCTCGTTGGACTCTGTTGAGGACATGATCTACGTTCCTCGTGATAAATTCATCGAATTTGCCGACGAGCTTGAGAAAAAGTTGGCGGAAACGAAATAGTGCTATGGCAATCAAGGACTTAACGCTCGACCAGCTTTACAATCTTGAAGTGGATCACCCTCCACTGACAGGAAACAGATCCGCTGTGTTCAATCCGCCGCGCAGACTCGCGTATCATTTCTTGGATTTGCCCTACCATCTCCAAATGGAAATTGCGCAAATCCTCGACCTGCTACAGGATGAGGACCGGGACCAACTAGATGATGAGTTGTTCCGACGTTTTTTCCGACGTGCAGCGGGGAGCGGGAAGCTGTCGGACCTGTGGAGCGAAGTGGAGAAGAGACATCCAGAGGGTGAACCGGAGAAGAACCCATTCAAGGAAGGCAAATAGAGAAGGGGCCGCATATGCATAAAGACTTCGCTGAATGGTACAGATCCGCGGGTATCACCCCGAACGGCGAAATCTTGCCGAAGCGGTGGGCCGCAATTCAGGAGTACCAACCAGGGCGCGATGAAATCGTGTCGCTGGCTCAGCTTTTTTATCGTTTGGGCAAGCCAAGCGAGGAGTTCTTGAACAAATTCCGGACCAGCTTTCAAAACGTGGATCCTGCATTTCCAATGCGGGATAACGATCAAGAGCTTGTCGTTCTGGCGGGCGCTCAATTGGTCGCCACCATCGAAAGTGGACCGATAAACCTGGCTGATCTGGCGGCGCTGTCTCTTGTCACTGGTGCGGCACAAAACATGCGCGGAAGTCCTGCAGTTGCGGACATTCCAGAGATCGCAGTCACGTATTTGAGTAAACGAGCAGTCGCCAGAGCGGCGAACGGTGACGGAAATTCCAATAGCGCAAATGAGCTCCTGTTTGATGGGCTCACGGA
>Ga0302326_10029738_pt1 | contig 10954 bp, 10 predicted proteins | sample Palsa_T0_3_FD_202264 | JGI IMG/M metagenome (GOLD analysis project Ga0302326, IMG submission 202264) | Peat permafrost microbial communities from Stordalen Mire near Abisko, Sweden - Palsa_T0_3 | ecosystem: Environmental > Terrestrial > Soil > Palsa > Peat permafrost | place: Sweden: Abisko...
CCCGTCACGCGCTCGTGTGGCCGCGCTTAGGTTGACAGGTTCGCGCCTGCAGGAGCTTTTTCGCTTGATTCCTAAACTATAAATTACCGCAGATTAGTATCTTAACCAATTGTTTAATTTAGGCCTGAGCCGCTTACCTCGCAGCGGCAATCACCGAAAGGCGCGCGTGTCGAAGCGATGACTCACATGCCCCAGAAGCTGCCGCAGTACACTTTCCACGCGAGGCCAGCGCGGCTGGTAGCGGGCGTAGGCAGATCGCCTGAACAACGCCGCAGTCCAGGCAGGCTTCGCCTCCGGCCTCGGCGCTTCACCTTCTTCCAAATCGCTGCACACCAGCGGCAGATCCATGATCGGTTCCAGCGCAGCCACATCCCGATCTTCCGCTCGACCGTAAACGAGATCCAGAATCAAGCCCACGATGAACGTCAGGAATGAAACACCGATCAGAGAAATAATCCATATCATGAATAGCATCCTTTAGCTCCTGAACGGCCCTCTCGTTAGCGGCCTCAACATTCAGATGCAGTGTTTCCCGGCACTAGCTGCGTGGTCTGTCGGCTAAGAGGCAATGACTTTGTAGGATTGGACCTTACTTCAGGCTCTATCAGTGCGCGAGGGATACCCAGCACATTGGAGCTCAAACGTTACGGTCCCGCTTTTACGCGGCGCGCTGGCGCGCTGGCGCGGCCTTATTACGGCGCCGTGAGCGTGGACGCACCACGCGCGTGATGCAATTGCGCCACCGCGGCCTTCAACCCATCGGCATTGACCGGCTTGGTCAGATGAACCTGGAAACCTGCCTCAATCGCATCGGCGCGATCCTCCGGCCGCGAAAACGCGGTCAATGCGATGGCGGGTAGCTGCTGCGCCGTGTAGCCGCCGGCGCGCAGCGCGCGTATGAGCTGATAGCCGTGTTTCTTGGCCATACCGATGTCACTGATCAACACATCCGGCGTCGACTGGCCGATGTGCGCGAGCGCCTCATCGGCACCGGCCGCCTGGCTGACCTGGGCACCCGAATCGCTCAGGATTCGTGCGATCAGTGTGCGGGCATCGCTGTCGTCTTCAACGATCAGCACATGTACACCGGCCAGGATGGCCGAGACCGGCTCCGGTGCAGCGTGAATCTGCTCCTGGGTCAAGGGCAGGCGAACGCGGAAGGTCGCGCCCCGCCCCTCGCCGGCGCTGCTCGCCTCAATGGTGCCGCGATGCACATCCACCAGATGCTTGACGATGGTCAGGCCTATGCCCAGGCCCGCAAAACTCTTGCCGGCTCCGGATTCCTGTTGGCTGAAGCGATCGAAAAGCCTTGGCAAAAACTCCGGGCTGATGCCCTGACCGCTATCGCTGACTTCAATCTGGTAATGGCCGCCTTCGATCTTTGCGCTGACATCGATATGACCGTCCTGCGGCGTGAACTTTATTGAATTGTTCAACAGATTCCAGACGATCTGCTGCAGGCGGTTCTCATCGGCCAGCACCCGCGCCTCAGGCCCGTTAATCCGGGCTTGAATGTGCAGGCCCTTGCTTTGCGCCTGCGGGGCCACCACATCCACCGCCGCCTGAACGGCGATCGCCGGATCGACCACGCTCAGATCAAGGCGCATTTTGCCAAAGCGAATGCCGGCAAAATCCAGCAGGTCGGCTATCAAATGCGTTTGCAGGCGAGAGTTGCGTTCAATGGCCTCCAGACCCTGCATGATCAGAGGCGTGGTGCCCGGAGTTCGGCTGAGCACCTTGGACCAGCCTAGAATTGCATTGAGCGGATTGCGCAGTTCATGCGACAGCATGGCCAGAAACTCATCCTTGAGTTGATTGCTGCGTTCCGCTTCAGCACGCGCTGCGCGCTCGCCCTCCAGCAGGCGCTCTCGTTCGAGCTCGGACCGGCGCCGCTCCGTGACATCGGTGGCGATCGCAATGCGGGTGCCGCTGGCCGTCTCGCTGGCGACGCGCCATTCCACATCGGCCAACGTGCCGTCGGCACGCGACACCCATAAGGTGTGCTCCCATTGTCCGCTCGTGTCCAACTGCTGGCGCAGCGCCTCAATCTCGGCACTCTGCCCCGGTGCAATCAAACTCTCGATCCGGCGTCCGATGATGTCGCCGCGGCTGCGGCCGGCCAGCGCGCAGAAGGCCGGGTTGACATCCCGGTAGATGAGATTTTCATCAAGCAATGCAATGCCGCCCGAGGCCAGTTCAAATACCTTGCGAAAGCGCGCATCGGCCGCACGCTTGACCACATCCGCCTGCCGTGCGAACAGCAGGGCGCGCACGGTGGCCACCAGCACCGCCGGGTCGGCGGGATGCGTCAGATAGCTGTCGGCACCGGCCGCCAGTCCCTGCGACATGTCCTCGCTGTCCATAAACGTAGCCGACAGGTGCACAATGGGCAGATAGGCTGTGTTGCTGCGCGCCCGCAACTGGCGACAGACTTCGAAGCCATCGATGTCGGGAAGATTGATGTCGAGCACCAATAGACCGATCTGATCGGCGAGCGCCAGCGCTTTGCCGCCATTGTCCGCTTCAATCACATCAAATCCTGCCGCCCGCAGCACGCGCGTGGTGGCGTACAGCGATGCCGCATTGTCATCGACAACCAGTATCTTTTGCCTTTCAACTTCCTCGGGCAGCAGCTGACTCATGTGTTTTCCGCGGTCACGCCGCTGCTGACGTAGTGGACCGGGATCACTACCCAGAAACGCGAACCTTTCCCGAGTTCGCTGTCGGCGCCCACGCGTCCACCCAGGAGCTCGGCGAATTTACGCGCCAGCGAAAGTCCCAGGCCGGTGCCGCGCAGACGCCGTTGCAGGCGGGTATCGAGCTGGACGAAATCGGAAAACAGGCTGGGCAAATGCTCGGCCGATATGCCGATGCCGGTGTCCGTCACTGCGAACTCCACGTCGCCATCGGCCGTGACCTGGGCGCTGACGCGCACTTCACCTTCGCTGGTGAACTTCAGCGCATTCGAAATGTAGTTGCGCAGAATCTGCGACAGTTTCTTGTCATCGGTGTACAGCCGTGGAATGGCCTTAGGCTCATCAAACAGCAGCGCGATCGATGACAGGGTCACGATAGGCTTGAACATGCCGCGCAGTGCAGAGAACAGGTCCACCATTTCAAACCATTCAGGCGAGATGGTTATTCTTCCGGCTTCAACTTTGGCTAAATCGAGCAGATCGTCAACCATTTCGCTCAATTCGAGCACCGAGCTGCGAACGAATTCCACCTGGCGCACCTGCTCGGCGGTCAAGGGCCCGTCCAGGCGGGAAAGCAAAATGTTGGTCAAACTGATGATCGAGGTCAGCGGTGTCCGGAACTCATGGCTCATGTAGGACAGGAAGCGGCTCTTGAGCTCCAGCGCCTGGCGCAATTCCGCCGCCTTGTCATCGAGCTCGGCATAGAGCGCCACGACGCCCTTGTTGGTCTCTTCGAGTTCCGTGCGCAGCGCTGCAATATCGGCATCGCGCTCGGACAGTTGTTGCGCCAGATCAGCTGACATCAGCCTATTACCAGTGCCGTGCTGTCGTCGCGGCCGCGCCCATGATCGCGATACAGCACGGCCGCGATGATAGCAGGGTGCCGCTGCAGCAGTCCGGCCCTGCCCGCCAGGTCCCAGCGTGCAGAGATACCATCCGAGTGCATGATTAAAAGTGCCTTGGGCGCGCGCTGATACTCGAATTGCTGCATTCGGCCCACCCGCAGCCCGAGCGTGCCATTGTGCGAGACCAGACCGTGGGAAGCCTGCGGTGAAGTGAGGCTCCCGGAGATGTTGCCAATCCCCGCATACGACACGGTGCCGCGATGGTCGAGGCGTGCGCACGCCGCGGCCGCGCCGCGGGTACCCGCCATGGCAGCGTGCGCGCGCTCGAGCACGCTGCGGGGCGCATCGAAGGGCGCCTTGGCGAATGCCGCCGTGGCGCACCGCGCCGCTTGTGCTGCAAAAGTACCGTGCCCCAAACCATCGATGACTATTGCCGAGGTCACGCCATCCTCGATCGCCAGGCGCCAGGCATCGCCACATTCGCTCTCACCGGCGAGCGCCACGCTGATCGCGCCGAAGCGCTCGGCAGGGCCGGCGCCGATGCGCGCCATGATCACCGTACCCTCGCCGGCGACCGAATAGATGTCGAACTCGCTTGCCAGCCGACGCACTGCCCCCAGTCCATTGCCGGCCGTTCCAGCGGTCGAGTAGCCGTCGGCCATGCAGCGCGCCACATTCTCCATGCCAGGGCCGCGGTCGATCGATATGAGCTCGATCATATGAGCGCCTTGCGAGGCAACGGCTTGCGTCAGCAGCTCACCACCGCCGCTATGCCGTACTAGATTGGTGGCGAGCTCGGTGGCGGCAATGGCCACGCGACCGGCCGCAGTGGCGTCCAGTCCGTGCAATTGGGCGAGCCGTTGAGCCTGCCGCCGAGCCTCACCAATTTTGCTCTCCTCGTCGATATGATGACGGCTCTGGATCGTCAGACCATGCATGGCCACGTTTCACTTCCAGCGGGCAATGCTGACCCGAGTGCCCGCACCCGCGCGCGAATCGATTTCAAACTGATTGACCAATCGTCGGGCGCCGGACAGACCCAGACCCAGTCCGGTGCCCGATGTCCAACCATCGCTCATCGCTAGCTCGAGATCCGGGATGCCGGGACCCTCGTCACTGAAGGTCAGTTTCAGACCGTTACGGGTCCCCTCTTTCAGCAGCTCCCAATGCATGGTGCCGCCGCCGCCGTAAATCAGCGCATTACGCGCCAGCTCGCTGGCAGCGGTCACGATCTTGGTCTGATCCACCAGTGAAAACTCAAGGCTCTGGGACATTCGTCGTACCAGCTGGCGTGCAAGCACGATATCGTGCTCGGAACGCAGCGGCGCTTCACCGCTCGTTGGCGTCGTGGTCATCGAGGTTGGAAAGTTTTCCACGTAGCAGACTCATTCCTCGTTCGACATTGAGCGCCGTGGCAATACCCGGAAGCGACAGACCCAGCTCCACCAGCGTGATGGCCACCGCGGGCTGCATGCCCACCAGTACCGTGGCGCAGTCCAAAATTCGCCCCATGGCGGAAATGTCGGACAGCATGCGGCCGATGAATGAATCGACCATTTCCAAGGCAGAGATATCAATCAGCACACCCTTGGCGCCGTTACGTTCAATCGCGTTGGTCAAATCATCCTGAAGTTGCAGCGCCAATTGATCATGCATATCGACCTGAATGGTGACAAGTAGGAAGTTGCCCATTCGCAGGACCGGAATTCGCTCCATGGTGGCGCTCAGTGCGTAATCTTGTAGCCGCTGCGCTTGAGCGCTAAAGCTAACGCATCTGCCAGGTTGGCTTTGGTGGTCACGCCCTGCAGATCCACGCCCAGGTGCACGATGGTCTGTGCGATCTGCGGCCGAATGCCGCTGATGATGCATTCGGCGCCCATCAGGCGCAGCGCGGTCACAGTCTTCAGGAGATGTTGCGCCACCAGCGTATCGACGGTGGGTACGCCGGTGATGTCGATAATGGCGATCTCCGAACCGGTGTCGACGATTTTCTGCAGCAGAGACTCCATGACGATCTGTGTGCGGGCGGAATCGAGCGTGCCGACTGGCGTCGACAGCTCGAGCATTTCCTGCTGCTGACGATTGATCAATTCTTCGCGCGCCTTTTGAAAGGTCGATACCGTGTGCAGTCCCAATGTATCCAGCAGCTCGGTGGCAGCCCAGACTTCGTCGGCCAGAAGCGCGGCGTCCTTGCCCGACTCTGTCCGCAGGGCATCGAACAGCGGTCGCTTGAACGAGAAAATGAAACTGGCGGTTTCGCCCGATGAGAAACCCTGCTGCGCGCGTGAACGCGACAGGCCCTCGAGGAATTCACGCAGTGGACGCGCTTCGGGGCTCTTTAGATCGGCCGGGTTCCTAACCTGGGCCGCCGCGCTCAGCAGTTGCAGGAATTGCCTGCTCTGCTGCTCGAGTTCATCCGGAGTAATCCGCCCCTGAGCCGAGACGGCGTTTGAGGTCGACAGGTCCTTGAGCCATTGGGCGTTTAATTCGCCGGCGCGCTGTTTGAGTACAGTCGCGATCATGCCGCTGGACGCCATTTCCGTTCCTCCTCCGCCAAGTCATTGATAGTGCAAGCAGTTCAGCAGCGTTGCTTGGCAGCGGCTGTCGAGACCGTTGTTCATTTGAGCCGAGAGCCCCCGTAGCCTCGCCACGCTGGATGCGCTGCGTGGCCGCGTGCAGGGTGTTCAGATCGGTAAATTTTACGCACGCCGCGGCGAAGGCTACATCGCCGATATGGCCGAGCGTCATTATAACGGGGGGCTGTCCGCGACAGGCGCTTTTTCAATGAGATGGCGCGCCGACTACTCGGACCCCATTGCGCCGCTGCCCCCGACGCGGGTCAATTCTGGCGGGAACGGTGGGTATCGCCCATCCGTCCCCGCCAAATCAGCGCCCTCACGGATTGCCCATGGAACCTGATGAAGACGAGCCAAAACCGCCGCCGGACGATGAGGAACCCGCCGGCCCCGTATTCGCAGGCGGCACCGCTGTGCTTGAGGGCGGCACCCCTGTGCTTGAAGGCGGCACCGGCGTGCTTGAGGGCGGCACCGGCGTGCTGCTCGGGGGTACCGCAGGGTTCACGCCAGGTGTCGTGGGCACTCCCGGGGCTGTGGGAACGCCGGGGGCGGTGGGCGCACCCGGTGCAGCTGGCGCACTCGCCGCGCCCGGCGCCCCACCCGCTCCTGGCGCGGCTGCGCCCGCGCTCGAGCCTGGGGCCGCTGCCCTCGCCAGAGGCACGATTGCGCCAGCAAGGGCCAGCAATATCAGCGCGGCCATTGAGGGGCCGCCAAATCTCGTTGCACGCATAAGCTGCTCCTACGACACTTTGTAATGGAATATCAAGCTAGCTTGCTCCGCAGCAGGCGAATGTCGGCGCAGCGGCCGGATCAGCGTCAGTGCAGACGCCTTGAACTCAGCGCGTTTGCTCACTCGCAGAATCGGGCGTTCGCTCGTGCTGCAGTTGCGCGCAAAAGTTTTCCAACAGCTGCTCAATGCGCTCCGGTTCGGCCGGTTTCGGCAGATGAACGTCAAAGCCGGCCTCGCTCGACGCCTTGCGGTCCTCACGCTGATCCCAGCCGCTGATTGCCAGTAGCAATGCCTGCTTGCCCCACTCCTGCTGTCGCACGCCGCGAGCCACATCACAGCCAGTGAGCTCAGGCATACCAATATCAAGGATCAATGCATTCGGCTGCTCGCGCAAGGCAAGCCTTAGCGCTTCGTCGCCTGAATGCGCGAGCCACACGCGGCAGCCCGACATGGTCAGCAGTATGGCGAGCGACTCGGCGGCATCGCGATTGTCATCGGCCACTAGCACTTTGAATCCTGGAATCATAATCCAGTATTTCCAAGCCACCGCGCGAGCGCAATAAGTGCTCTCCGACACGGGCGCTTAGATTGGCGGTTGCGCCATCAGAGCGTCCGACAGCAGCCGCGCGCGGCATGGACCTACAGACTCTGGCGCTGCGCGCGCCGACACTGCATCCTCTGCATTCATGGCAGCGAGGAACGCAAGTGCCCAGCACCAGGCTCTCGATCTATCGCGCCAAGCGCGACTTCGGGCAGACCTCGGAGCCGAAAGGCTCCAAGGGGACCACCAAGTCGAAGCGCTTGCGCTTCGTCATCCAAAAACATGCTGCTCGACGCTTGCACTATGATTTGCGGCTCGAGCTCGACGGAGTGTTCAAGTCCTGGGCCGTCACGCGCGGCCCCTCGCTGAATCCCGCCGATAAGCGTCTGGCGGTCGAAGTCGAGGACCATCCGCTCGACTATGGTGATTTCGAGGGCACCATCCCTCAGGGGCAGTACGGCGGCGGCACGGTGCAGCTGTGGGACCGAGGCTATTGGGACCCGCTGCCCGGACGCAGCGCACAGGAAGCACTCAAGGCCGGAGATCTCAAGTTCACGCTCGACGGCCAGCGCCTGCATGGCAGCTGGGTGCTGGTGCGCATGCGCCACGAGCGCAACGGGGGCAAGCGCAACAACTGGCTGTTGATCAAACATCGCGATCAGGCTGCGGACACTACTGACGCGCAGGCGCTGCTCGCCGAAGACCGATCGGTCGCCTCGGGCCGCAGCATGGCAACAATCGCCGCAGGAAAGGGCAAGGGGCCGAAGCCCTTCATGCTGGCAGCGCCGAGCGCGAAGCCGGACGCAGTTTGGCAATCCAAGCAAGTCGCGGCCAGGAAATCCACGGCCGCGCCATCGCCAGCCACCAAGAGCGGGCCCATGCCGCGCTTCATCGAACCGCAGTTGTGCACATTGGTTGAGCGGCCGCCTGCCTCGGACGGCTGGGTACACGAAGTCAAGCTGGACGGCTATCGCTTGCAGTTGCGCGTTGAGGACCGCCACAGCGTGCTAAGCACGCGCAGCGGACTGGATTGGAGCGCGAAATTTCCTGAGATAGCGTATGCGGCGCAGCCGCTGCCCGACTGTATCGTCGATGGTGAGGTGGTAGCGCTCGATGCAAATCGAGTGCCGAGTTTTGCCGATCTGCAGGCGGCACTATCGGATCGCGAGACTGCGCAACTGACATTCTTCGCCTTCGATCTGCTGTACCTGAAGGGCGAGGATGTGCGCGCGTTGCCGCTGTCCGAGCGCAAGCGGTGGCTCGAGGACATGCTGCAACGCCTGGACGCGCAGGCCATCCGCTACTTGCAGCATTTCGAAGCCAAAGCCGACGCGGTACTGGCGTCGGCTTGCCAAATGTCGTTGGAGGGAATCGTGTCAAAGCGCCTGGATGCCGCGTACGTTTCGGGCCGCTCCGGCGACTGGACCAAAGCCAAGTGTCGCGCGGGACACGAAGTGGTGATCGGCGGCTATACGCTACGCGCGGGGCTGCCGAGATCGTTGCTGGTCGGGGTCAACCGCGAGGATCACCTGGTGTACGTCGGCCGCGTCGGCACTGGCTTTGGGCAGCGCGCGCTCAAAACACTGTGGCCGCGATTGAAGGCGGCCACCTCGAAGAGCAATCCTTTTGCCGCCCGTGGCGCGCCACCAGCGGATAAGGACGTGCGTTGGGTCAAGCCGGAACTGGTGGCCGAGATCGAATTTGCCGGCTGGACCGAATCGGGCATGGTGCGTCAGGCCGCCTTCAAGGGTCTGCGCGAGGACAAGCCCGCGCGCAGCGTGCAGGCCGAGCGGCCATCGAAGTTGCGCCGCACCGACCCGCCCGCTCTGCCCGCCGCATCAACGCCCCGCTCTGTGCGTGCCAGCGCTAAAGCAACCCGTCGTGCCAGTCCGGCCGCGTCGGCGCCGAGCGACGCCGCCGTGGTCATGGGGCTGCGGATTTCCCAGCCGGATAAGAGCCTGTGGCCCGATGCCGGGGACGGACGGCCGGTCAGCAAGCTCGAGCTGGCGCAGTATTTTGCAGCCGTCGGCGACTGGATGATCGGCCACATCGCCGCACGCCCGTGCTCGTTGGTGCGGGCACCGGATGGCATCGGACGACAGCGTTTTTTTCAACGTCACGCCATGCCGGGCCAGTCGAACCTGTTCGAGCTGATCACGGTCAGCGGCGATCGCAAGCCCTACCTCGCCATCGACCGCGTTGAGGGTTTGATCGCTGCTGCACAGAGCGCAGCGCTCGAACTGCATCCATGGAACTGCGCCCCGCATGAGCCTGACGTGCCCGGCCGGCTGGTGTTCGATCTCGACCCCGCACCCGATGTCGCCTTCAGCGCGGTCATTGCTGCCGCGATCGAAATGCGCCAACGCCTTGAAGCCGTGGGTCTTACCAGTTTCTGCAAAACCACAGGCGGCAAGGGCCTGCACGTGGTCACACCTCTTTCTGCGGGCCGTGAACAGCTCGACTGGAGCGCCGCCAAAACCTTTGCCCAGGCCATCTGCGTACACATGGCAGCGGACAGTCCCGAGCGCTTCCTGACCACCATGGCCAAGAAGGATCGCCACGGACGGATATTTCTCGACTACCTGCGCAATGACCGCATGGCCACCGCCGTGGCGCCGCTGTCCCCGCGCGCACGCGAGGGCGCGAGCGTGTCGATGCCATTGCTGTGGTCGCAGGTTCGCGCCGGCCTGGATCCTATGCGCTTCACGGTGCGCACTGCCCCGGCACTTCTGACCCGCTCAAAGCCGTGGAGCGACTACGACAAAGCGGCACAGCCGCTGCGCGCGGCGATCGCGCGTTTCACACAAGCCGAACCCGCCGACGACTCGAAGCTCGCGCGCAAGCATCGCGCACCACGGTCAAAACGCGCTACCGCCCGCGCGCGAACGCAGGCGGCCACCTGAGAGTGTTTCAGGCTTGCTGTGCCGGCGCGTCCAAAAGCTTTTCCAGACGAATCGGCAGTTCGGGTACTCTGACGCCGGTGGCATGGAATACCGCATTGGCGATGGCGGCATTCATGCCGACTTTGCCCAGTTCCCCTACACCCTTGATGCCCAGCGGATTCATCTGGGTATCGAGCTCGGGCAGCATGATGGTTTGGATGTCGATGATGTCGGCATTGACTGGAATCAGATACTCGGCGAGATCGTCGTTGTAATAACGCGCCTGCCGGCGGTCGATATCGGTCGACTCGTGCAGTGCTGCGGAAATGCCCCAGATCTGGCCGCCCATGAGCTGGCTTTTCGCAGCCATCGGGTTCACGATTCGACCGAATGAGAATGCGCCCACGGCGCGCGGCACCCGAATCTCACAGGTGCGCCTGTGCACGCGCACCTCCACGAACTGCGCGCCGAAGGCAAACTGCATTCTGTCCTTCAAATTGGCGCCGCCCACGAGCGCGGCTTTGCCGGTATAGAGTTTTGACGGCGCGTCCGGCTTGACGCCCGGCGGATTGTTTTCCACATAAACCTCGATCGCGCCCTGTCCGATGCGGCCGGCTGCCTGCTGCAACGACTCGCGACGATCGTCCGGCGCCACCAGGCTGCCGTCATGCAGCTTAAGGACCG
>Ga0302326_10029741_pt1 | contig 10952 bp, 10 predicted proteins | sample Palsa_T0_3_FD_202264 | JGI IMG/M metagenome (GOLD analysis project Ga0302326, IMG submission 202264) | Peat permafrost microbial communities from Stordalen Mire near Abisko, Sweden - Palsa_T0_3 | ecosystem: Environmental > Terrestrial > Soil > Palsa > Peat permafrost | place: Sweden: Abisko...
CTGAAGAACTATGTGACTGAAACCGGCAAGATTGTTCCGAGCCGCATCACCGGCACCAAAAGCTTCTACCAGCGGCAGCTGGCTACGGCCATCAAGCGCGCGCGCTTCCTGGCGCTGCTGCCCTATACCGATCAGCACTGAGGGCGATTGGCATGGAACTGATCCTGCTGCAGAAAGTGGCCAATCTGGGCAATATCGGCGATCGCGTGCGCGTGAAGTCCGGCTATGGTCGCAATCATCTGCTGCCCAAGGGCAAGGCCACGCTCGCCACGCCGCAGAACATTGCGCGCTTTGAGGCGCGCCGCGCCGAGCTCGAGCGCAGTGCTCACGATGAGCTCGCACGTGCGCAGCAGCGCGCCGAGGCGCTCAAGGAATTCAAGCTCACGATTGCGGCCAAGGCTGGCAGCGAGGGCAAGCTGTTCGGCTCGGTCGGCACGGCCGATATCGCCGAGTACAGCACCAAGGCCGGTCACGCACTGGCGCGCAGCGAAGTGCGTCTGCCCGCCGGACCGCTGCGCACGGTCGGCGAATACACCGTGCAATTGCATCTGCATGCCGACGTCAACGTCGAGCTGCCGATCGTGATCGTCGCCGAAGAAGCGGCCTGAGCAGCCGCGAGCAACGGCTCGGTCGCATGGAGCCTGCGCGGATAATGGGGGAAAGCCAGTGAGCACCATGCCGCTGCGCTCGCGCCGCGATAATGACAAAGCCGGCACGGAAGGCCTGACACCGCCGCATTCGGTCGAAGCCGAACAGTCCGTACTCGGCGCACTGCTCATCGATGCGACTACCTGGGAGCAGGTCGCGGACGTGCTGAGCGCCGAGGATTTCTATCGCCCCGACCATCGCCTGATCTACGAGGCCATCGCCGAGCTGATCAACGTCGGGCGACCGGGTGATGTGGTCACGGTGTCCGAGCAGCTCGAGCGGCGGGCGCGGCTCGAGGATGCCGGCGGCCTGGCTTATCTGGGCACGCTGGCGCGTGATACGCCGACGGCGGCCAATGCGCGCGCCTATGCCACGATCGTGCGTGAGCGCGCGCTCTTGCGCCGGTTGATCGAAGCCGGCCACGCCATCGTCGCTTCAGTGTTCAGCGATGAAGGCCTGCCGGTGCGCGAACTGGTCGATCGCGCCGAGGCCCGGGTGTTCGAGATCGCGGAACAGGGTGCGCATAGCCGCGGCGGGGCGCGCAAAGTCAGTGCGTTGCTGCCCGAGTTGATCGACAAGATCGACGAATGGCACACCAATCCGAACAAGCTGCGCGGGCTGGCGAGCGGCTTCACTGATTTCGACCACAAGACCGGCGGTCTGCGCGGCGGTGATCTGATCGTGATCGCGGGCCGCCCGTCGATGGGCAAGACGACCCTCGCGCTCAATATCGCCGAATACGCCGCCGTCAGTCCGGACAGTAAGGCCGCGGTTGCGATTTTCAGCATGGAGATGCCGTCCGAGCAATTGGTCACGCGCATGCTGGCCTCGATCGGTCACGTGCCACTCAACAGCATCCGCAGCGGTCATATCTCCGACGATGACTGGGTGCGCATCACCGCGGCCACGAGCCAGCTGTCCGAGGCACGGATTTTCATCGATGAGACCAGCGCGCTGACGCCAACGGAGCTTAGGGCTCGAGCGCGGCGCATCAAGCGCGAGGCGAATGGGCTGGATCTGATCGTGGTGGATTACCTGCAGCTTATGCAGGTGCCCGGCACGCAGGAGAATCGAGCCACCGAGATCGCCGAGATCTCGCGCGGCCTCAAGGCGCTGGCGAAGGAACTGGACGTGCCGGTGATTGCAGTCTCGCAGCTCAATCGCGGCGTCGAGCAGCGCGTCGATAAGAAGCCGGTGATGTCGGATCTGAGGGAATCGGGCGCGATCGAGCAGGACGCAGACATGATCCTGTTGATCTATCGCGATGAGGCGTACGACAAGAATTCGACCCGCAAAGGCATCGCGGACATCGATCTGGCCAAACACCGCAATGGCGAAACCGGCACCTTCCACCTGACCTTTCAGGGCCAGTACACGCGCTTCATCAACTTCGCGCCCGACGCCTACGCCGAGGGCGTATTGCGGTGATTTGGGCAAACCGCGCTGGCCGCCGGCAGCCCGGGCACGGTCGGTAGAGCCGGTCCGTGGCCGTGCTGGGGCAATTCGGTTCGCGTCTGATCGGGCGCGCCGATCGAATGCTGCGTGCCACGGTGAGCGCGGCCAAGCAGGGGCAGCTCAGCGGCATCATGTTCTGGGCGGCCCTGATCGGCGTATGTGGCGCGTTCACCGGCGTGGCGTTTCGCGCCAGCGTGCGGCTGGTACAGCGAGTGCTGACCGGTCAGTACGCGGGTCTGGTCGAGACCGCCGAGCTGCTGCCCTGGTGGGCGCGCATTGCGGTGCCAACGATCGGCGGGGCCTGCGCGGGAGCGTTGCTGTGGCTCGCAGCACGCACGCGAGGTCAATCGCGCAGCGTCGACTACATGGAGGCGGTAGCCGTGGGGAACGGGCAGCTCGGCAGTCGCGCCGCGCTGCTTCAGGCCGCCTCCTCATTCTTCACGATCGGATCGGGCGGCTCGATTGGCCGCGAAGGCCCGCTGGTGCAGCTGGCAGCCACGGTGGCCTCGAAGATTGGTCAGTGGACCCAGGCCCCGGTACCGCGACTGCGGCTGCTCGTGGCCTGCGGCGCCGCCGCGGGTATTGCGGCGGCGTATAACGCGCCGATTGCCGGGGCGCTGTTCGTGGCCGAGGTCGTGCTCGGCTCGATCGCGATGGAGAGCTTTGGCCCGTTGATCGTCTCCTCGGTGGTCTCTGATGCAGTCACACGGCATTTTCTGGGCTACGGCCCGGTATACCAGGTGCCCCACATCCATTTTGGCGAGCCCTGGGAGCTGGCGCTCTACGCTCTGCTTGGTGTTCTGCTCGGGCATCTGGCGCCCACGTATCTGGCGCTGCTCGAGCGGGCACGCGTGGGCTTTCGCAGCCTGCACCTGGGACCGCCCGTGACGCTGGCGCTCGGTGGTGTGATCGTCGGGCTCATCTCGGTACGCGTGCCCAGCGTCTGGGGCAACGGCTACAGCGTCGTGAACGAGATGCTCAACGATCAGCTGCCGCTCGAGGCCCTCGCGATCGTGCTCGTGGCCAAGCTGGTCAGCACCGCCGCTACGGTCGGATCGGGGGCCGCCGGCGGCATTCTGACGCCGACGCTGTTTATGGGCGCGGCACTCGGGGCCCTGTTTGGGGGTGCCCTGCATCGGATCGATCCGCACTCGAGCTCGCAGCTCGCAGCCTACGCGGTGGTTGGCATGGGCGGCTTTCTCGCCGCGACCACGCACGCGCCACTGACCTCAATTTTGCTGATATTCGAGATGACCCTGGACTACGAGGTGGTGCTGCCGTTGATGCTGGCCTGTGTCACAGGGCACTACGTCGCGCGCATCTATCGACGCGGCGAGTCGGTCTATACGCGCTCGCTGCAGTCCCGGGGACGAGGCGAAGAGGAGGATTGGCGATTGCGCCAGATCGCCGCGCTGATCCGGCCTCCGGCGTGGCTCGTGCAGCGCGATGAACCGCTCGATGCGCTGCTCGAGCGCCCACAGGCGCGCAGTGGAGCGGTAGCCTACGTGCTCGATGAGCAGAAACAGCTCGTGGGGCAGCTGGATGTGGGTTCGCTGCGGCGCCCCGCAGCGGAGCACAAGGAGCCGCCCGGCTATACGGTAGGGCAGGTCATGCAGCCACCACCGTCGATGCTGACCGCTGAGATGCTATTGGGCGATGCGCTCGATGTATTCATCGAGCACCGCTGCAAGCGACTGCCGGTGGTTTCGGGTCACTGGAGCCCGGTACTGCTCGGGGAGGTCTCCCGGCACGATGTCATGCTGGCGCTGCAGGATCGCATGACCGAGCAGCGCGAACCGAGTCCTGCGAGCTAGCCTTCGAAGAATCCCATCTTCACGCCGGCGAGCTGGATGACGTCGTTGTCCGAGAGCTTGCGGGCCTGAGCGCCAATCTTCGCGCCGTTGACCAGTGGATAATTCTCCGCGCCCTCGGCATCGACGTGCACGATGAAGTAGCCTTCAGCGCGCCGTGTGATCGCGGCGACCTGCACACCGGGGCGCCCCAGAGTCGTCAGCGCTTTGGTGAGCTCGAGCTCGCGTCCGGCAAAAGCCCCCGAGAGCACCTGCAGCTTCGCTTTCTTGATCGATGGCGCGCCGTTGCCCAACGTGCGCCGCGAGGCTGTCGTGCTGCCGGGCGCGGTATCTGCGACTGCGGCACGAATGCGCTCGACGGGCCGCGCCGAAGGCTGGATCACCATGGTCTTTTCGAATTCGTCCTGCTGTGCCTCGTCATCTTCGACAAAACGCAACTGGTGATGGCCGGCCGTGATCACATCCCCATGCTGTAAGGCATGTTTCTTGATCAGCTTGCCATTGACGTAAGTACCGTTGGTGCTGTTGAGATCCTCGAGGAACGAATCGTTGAGGATATTAATGATCAGCGAGTGGTGCCCGCTGACGGCCGGGTTGTCGATACGAATGTCGTTGTCCGGGAGCCGCCCGATCGTGTAGCGCTCCTTATTCATGTTGTATTCGGCGAGGACCGCGCTATCCAGACTCAGAATCAACCTAGCCATGTGCCATTAGCCTCAGGTGGAGCTGAACCAACCCAGCATCTTGTCCAATATTCCGCGATGTGCAGGGAATGATTCCATGATTTCTGCCACAAGCACCGAAATATTATCCTTACCACCATTGTCATTACCCAGCTGGATCAGCTGCTTAGTGGCATTCTCAAGATTAGCACCAAAGGTGCTGATGGTTAAGTGAATATCATCATCCTCGACCATGTCGGAGAGCCCGTCGGAGCAAATGAGATACAAGTCTCCTTTCTGCACGGGCACTTCTTGCACTTCGACCTCGACGTTCGGCTCCACGCCGAGCGCCCGTGTCACATAGTTCTTGTTGGCCGCGCGCAGCGCTTCCTCCGGGGAATAGAAACCGCGATCCACGAGCTCCTGCAGGAGCGAGTGGTCCATGGTCAGCTGCTCGAATCCGGCGCTGCGCATGCGATAAAGACGCGAATCTCCGACATGGGCAATTGAGATACGATTGTCATAGAACAGCGCGCCGACCACGGTCGTGCCCATGCCCTCGCATTGCGGTTGTGTGCGGGCGGTCTGGAAGATGATCTTGTTGGCCCGCAATATGGCATCGCGCAGGATGATCGAGGCGCGCGTCAGGCCGGCCGCGGAATCGTGGTTGCGCAAGTCCTCGCGCTCCACGGCGTCGCGCACCAGCCCAACGATGGTCTTTACGGCGATGCCGCTGGCGACCTCGCCGGCGTTATAACCGCCCATCCCGTCGGCCAGCACCAGCAAGCCGATGTCGCAATCGAAGGCAATCGTATCCTCATTATGGTCCCGGACCCGTCCAGTGTCGGTCAGTCCCACGCAGCGCAGCTTGCCCTTGAGGCTCATGGGACGCCCGGACCACCGCATAACAATGGGCTTCGAAAGAACTTGAACTGCGTCACACTTCGTTCCGTGCCTTTGTTTTCAGCGCCACCCGCCGCCATTGCCCAGCAGACCAGGGCGCGTCGATGCAGTGCATTCCTTAGAGTCTATAACTTAGCATCGCGGCAGGGCCAATGCGCGGCTCGGATCACAATTGCGGGGTGGCGTGCAGTATCCCCAGGCGCGCAGCCGATGATTCCGGTATGCGCACCATCAAGCGCAAATCAGCTCAGCGGGAATCAACGCCGTGGCCCGTAGCCAGAGCGTCTTTGTCTGTCGCGCCTGCGGCGCCGAAGCGCTCAAATGGCAGGGACAGTGCGATCATTGCAAGGCTTGGGACTCACTCGAACGCCTCGCGACGGTGCCGGGCGCGCCCGAACGCGTCGAGCCGTCGCTGGCAGCCTCTCTGGAGGCGGCGAATCTGCAGGCCCAGTCATCCCTGCGGCTGCCCTTCGGCCTGGCCGAGCTCGATCGTGTCTTCGGCGGCGGCCTGGTGCCCGGCTCGGTGACGCTGCTGGGCGGGGAGCCGGGCATTGGCAAATCGACCTTGCTGTTGCAGGTGGCCTGCAGCCTCGCGCAGCAGCTGCCGATCCTGTATGCCAGCGGCGAGGAGTCGGTGGCGCAGATTGCGCTGCGGGCGCAGCGCCTGCAGTTGAGCGCCGCGCAACTCGAGCTCATCGCCGACAATGCGCTCGAAGCCATCCTGCAACGGGCCGTGCAGCGCCAGTGCGCACTGCTCGTGATCGACTCGATCCAGTCCATGCGCAGCACTCTGGCCGAGGCAGGTGCGGGCTCGGCGGTGCAATTGCGCGAGTGCACGCTGGCGCTGGTGCGCCATGCGAAGACTCGCGGCAGCGCAGTCATGATCATCGGCCACGTGACCAAGGAGGGCAGTATCGCCGGACCGAAGCTACTCGAGCACCTCGTCGACACGGTGCTGTACTTTACCAGCGATGCCGGTAGCCGCTATCGGATGCTGCGAGCGACCAAGAATCGCTTCGGACCGGTCAATGAGCTGGGCTTCTTTGCCATGAGTGAGCGCGGGCTCAAAGAGGTCCGAAATCCGTCCGCGATTTTGCTCTCGCGCCACGCGCAGCCCGTGCCCGGCAGCGTCGTGATGGTTGCGCGCGATGGCGCACGACCACTGCTCATTGAAGTTCAGGCGCTGGTGGATCGCAGTCGCGCCGTAGCGCCGCGCCGCGTGGCCCAGGGCCTCGACGTGAATCGGCTCTCGATGCTACTAGCCATCCTCAGTCGCCATGCCGAACTGCCGCTGGCGGACTACGATGTGTTCGTCAACCTGGTCGGCGGCATCGAGATCGCTGAGACCGCCACCGACCTGCCCCTGGCACTCGCACTCGCTTCGAGTCTGCGCGCGCGCGCGCTGTCCGCATCGCTGGCCGTATACGGTGAGCTCGGACTGACCGGAGAGGTGCGGCCGGTCGCGCATGGCGAGGAACGGCTGCGCGAGCTGGTCAAGTTCGGCTTCAAGAGCGTGATTCTGCCGCGCGATAACTTGCCGCGCACGGCCTCGCCCGAGCTGCTTTTGCTGGGCGTCTCGAGCATCCAGGAGGCGCTCGCGGCGGCATTTGATACTCAGCTCAGGCCGTAGCCGAGGCGCTCGCGCTCGGCGGTGCCAGATGCACGCGCACGGTGCGGATCGCATTGTCGGCGATCTGCAGGATTTCGAACTCGTAATCGCCGATGCGCAGCGCCGTGCCCGGTGTCGGGATGGTCTCGAGCTTCTCGAGCAGCAGCCCGTTGAGCGTGCGCGGCCCAAGCGCGGGCAACTGCCAGCCGAGCGTGCGATTGAGCACTCGAATGCTTGCGCTGGCATTCACGAGCCAGTTGCCGGCGGCATCGCGGCTGACGTCCTTATGTGTGAGTGCGGCCGGATCGGTCGTGAATTCCCCGACGATCTCCTCGAGTATGTCCTCGAGCGTGACCAGCCCGGCGATGTCGCCGTACTCATCGACCACGAATGCGAGGCGCCGACGGGTGCGCTGGAACTGCGCGAGCTGCTGTGTGAGCGAGGTGCCCTCGGGAACGAAGTAAGGCTCGCGCGAGGCGGCGATCTCGACCAGGCGCTCGCGGCTCAAAGTGCCGCGCGCCAACTCCTGGGCCACGCGCTTCATGTGCAAGATGCCGATCAGATTGCTGAGCGAGCCCTCATAAACGGGCAGGCGCGAGTGCGGCGTCTGGCGCAGCCGCTCGAGGATGTCCTCCCAGTTCATGGCGACGTCTATCGCGGCGATCTCCTGGCGTGGAATCATGATGTCGTTCACGCTGACGCGCTCCAGATCCAGGATCGAGAGCAGCATCTGGCGGTGACGCTGTGGCACCAGCGCGCTGGCCTCGGCGACTACGGTGCGCAGCTCATCGGTCGAGAGCGCCTGATTCGCGTGCGGCGTGCGCCGCGTGACGCCGACGAGGCGCAGGAAACCGCGTGCGACCTGATTGGTTACCCAGACCACCGGCGAGGTGATCCACAGCAGCACCAGATAAATATAAGCCGAATTCAGTGCCACGCTCTCGCTGTACACCGCGGCAAAGATCTTCGGCGAGAGCTCGCAGAAAACGACCACGACGACGGTGAGCACGATCATCATGAGCGGCAGTGCCAGCGGCTGCCCGGTGCGCTGCGCCAGTAGCGTCGCGACGGTCGAGACCGCGACACTGGCCAGCGCGAGCACGACCAGATTGGCGCCGAGCCAGCGATCGGGCCGGGCCAGCAGTTTTTCGAGCAGTAATGCGCGGCGCTCACCGCGACCGGCGCGATGGCGGATGCGGTAGCGGTTCACCGACAGCATGGCCACTTCGGTGCCGGAAGAGAAGCCGATGACGAGCAGCAGCGCGAACAGGATCAGGATCAGGATGATCGACGGCGCGTGGTCCACCGGGTCCTTATAATGGGTCATCCAGGGGCTGTATAGGGCGGCCTGACCGCACTCGCGCACCATGTTCGATAAACTCACCGAGCGCCTCGCCGGCGCCGTGCAACGCCTGCGCGGGCTTGGTCGTGTGACCGAAGATAACGTGGCCGAGACCCTGCGCGACGTGCGCATGGCGCTGCTCGAGGCCGATGTCGCGCTGCCGGTGGTCAAGAGCTTCACTGAGAGCGTCAAGGCGCGCGCACTCGGGGCCGAGGTGGCTACCAGCCTGACGCCCGGTCAGGCCTTCATTGGCATCCTGCATCGCGAGCTGGTCGCGTTGCTCGGCGAGACTCAAGCCGGCTTTGCGCTCAACGTGCAGCCACCACAGGTCGTTCTGCTCGCCGGGCTGCAGGGCGCGGGCAAGACCACCACGGCCGGCAAGCTCGCGCACTGGCTCAAGCAAACGCATCGTCGCCGCGTGCTGCTCGTCAGCACCGACGTGCGCCGTCCAGCGGCCATCCTGCAATTGCAACGACTGGCGCAGGAGGTCGGCGCGGACTTCTTTCCAAGCGCATCGGCGCAGGAGCCCACTGCAATCGCGCAAGCCGCGCTCGAGGCGGCACGTCGTGGCGTCTATGAGACCTTGATCATCGATACGGCAGGCCGGTTGCACGTTGATGCGCAGCTCATGGCGGAAATGCAAGCCATCGATCGTGTCGCCGGCGCGCATCAGCGGCTCTTCGTGGTCGATGCGATGTCCGGGCAGGATGCGCTCAATGCGGCGCGCGCCTTCAGTGCCGCACTCGAGCTCACCGGCATCATCCTGACCAAGGCCGACGGCGATGCGCGTGGTGGTGCAGCCCTGTCGGTGCGCGCCGTGACCGGCAAGCCGATCGTGTTTCTCGGCGTTGGAGAGAAGCTCGAGGCACTGCAGCCGTTTGATCCCGAACGCATGGCCACGCGCATTCTGGGCATGGGCGATGTGCTCTCGCTGGTCGAGGATGTGCAGCGCCAGGTCGATGTCAAACAGGCCGAGAAGCTCGCCCGCAAAGTGGCGGCCGGCAAGAGCTTCAGCCTGCTGGATCTGCGCGAGCAGCTCGAGCAGGTCGCCAAGCTCGGCGGCATGAGCGCCGTCATGGAGAAGTTGCCGGCGCAGCTGGGCGCTCGCACACCGATGCCGGGCGCACAGGCCGACCGCCAGCTCAAGCGTCAGATCGCGATCATCGATTCAATGACGCGCCAGGAGCGCGCACGCTCCGCGATCATCGATGGCTCGCGTCGGCGCCGAATTGCCGCCGGCGCCGGCGTCCAGGTGCAGGACGTGAACCGCTTGCTCAAGCAATTCATGGAGATGCAGAAGCTCATGAAGGGTATGAAGGGCGGCAAGCTCGGCCGGCTGATGGCGGGGCTGCGCGGCGCCATGCCCCCCAACCTGCCGCGGGGGCGCCAAGGCTAGGCCCCCGAGTCGGCGCCAAACGCATAAGCCTTTCTTCCAGGAGCGCTTTTGCGTAGAATCCGCGCTCTTTTTTTGCACCCTCGAACACGCACACCATGGTCACGATTCGTTTGACGCGCCGCGGCGCCAAGAACCAACCCTTCTACCACGTCGTGGTCACGGACAGCCGTGAGCGCCAGGGCGGCTCGAGCCTGGAGCTGGTCGGCTACTTCAATCCGGTTGCACGCGGCAAGGACACCCGATTGAAGCTCGATCTTGAGCGCATCGATCACTGGCTGGCCGTGGGTGCGCAGCAATCCGAGCGGGTGCGGGCTTTGGTCGCCAAGCACCGGCGGGAGGCTGGCGCGCAGGTCCCGGCCGCCTGAACCGCCAAGTCGTACTCGGTCGCATCGTCGCCTCGCATGGTCTGCGCGGCTGGGTGAAGGTGCAGTCGTATACCGATCCGCCCGATGCGTTGCTGCAATACCGTGCCTGGCGCCTGCGAGCTACACGGGCTCCTACCGCTGCAGCGGAACTCACGCTGCAGGTACTGCACTCGCAATGGGATGGCCGCAACATGCGCGTAGCACTGGCCGGGCTCAGTGACCGCGATGCCGCCGAGGCGCTGCGCGACTATGAGATTGTCGTCGAGCGTGCGGCACTGCCGGCCGTGGCCGGGCGCGAATACTACTGCGACGACCTGCTGGGTTTTACGGTGCGTAACGTCGAGGGCGTGCTGCTGGGCAAGCTGGAGCATTTCCTGGCTGCCCCTTCGATGCCGCTGATGCTGGTGCGCGGCGAGCGCGAGTATGCCGTGCCGGCCGGACCACCGCATTTGCGGCGTGTGGATCTGCAGCGACACGAGATCGAGGTGGACTGGCCGGCGGATTTTTGAGGGTCTCGTGCAGATCGAAGTCGTCACATTGTTCCCGACGATGATCGCCGATGCGCTGCGCCACGGGGTGCTCGCGCGCGCGCTCGGCCGGGGCTTGCTGCGCGTGGGCACCGAGGATCCGCGCACGCATACGATGGACGCGCATCGCAGCGTGGATGATCGGCCCTACGGCGGCGGGCCCGGCATGGTGCTCAAGCCGGAGCCGCTGTGCGCGGCCATCGGCGCGGCACTGCAGCGCGTGCCGCCGGGCAG
>Ga0302326_10029743_pt1 | contig 10952 bp, 4 predicted proteins | sample Palsa_T0_3_FD_202264 | JGI IMG/M metagenome (GOLD analysis project Ga0302326, IMG submission 202264) | Peat permafrost microbial communities from Stordalen Mire near Abisko, Sweden - Palsa_T0_3 | ecosystem: Environmental > Terrestrial > Soil > Palsa > Peat permafrost | place: Sweden: Abisko...
AGAAAGCAGCGGTCGAAAGCGGCGTGGCGGAAAACGGCGTGGCCGCGCCCGGAACGTTGGTCCAAAGGGACGAGGCGGTGAGGTTGGTGGCGGATTCAAGGTGGCAGACGACGTTTGAGGGCCACGTCAATAACAGCTTTCCGCCAACCAGGCCGGCAGTGAGCTGCATCGGGGACGTCAGGTTGTAGAGGCGCACGTAATCGACCATCATCTGGCCGGGGAAAGTGGTATTCGCGTTGATGGTGGCGGTGGAGGGGTAGCCGAGATAACTGCCGCCGATGGCCAAGTTCATGATGATGAAGAATGGCTGATTGAATGGCGTTGGATAGGTTCCCACAGAACTGGACCAATTGGTCTGCGTTTCGTACGGCAGGCCATCCACATACCAACGGATGGCGTTGGGTGTCCATTCCAGAAGGTATTGGTGGAAATTGGTGACGCTGCCGCCGGGCAACGTATAAATCTCGGTTTCGTCGCTGCCGGAGTGGAGGCTGCCCTGGACGTTGGTCAGCGCGCCACCGGCGTTTTCCATGACATCGATTTCGCCGCAGCCCGGCCAACCGATGGAGTTGATGTTGACGCCGAGCATCCAAAGGGCCGGCCAAAAACCCGCGCCGGCGGGCAGACTGGCGCGCCATTCGAACCGGCCATATTCGGCGCTGTAGAGGCCCTCGGTTTTCATGCGGGCGGAGGTATAATTGTAGCCGCCCATGGATTGCTGCAACGCGACGATGTGCAGAAAACCATTGGACACGTATGCGTTCTGGCTGGAACTGGTGTAGTACTCCAATTCACTGTTGCCCCAGCCGCTGTTGTTGCCCAGCTCGTAGGTCCAGATATTCGTGTTGATGGAGATGCCGTTGAATTCGTCGCTCCAGACGATATTCCAATTGCCCTGCGGCCCGCCTCCCGTTTGCGTCAGGGTCAGATCATCGAAATACACCGAGCCGGCACTGTAGGCCGCGTCGCCCTGGAAATCGATTTGAAAGCGGACAAAACTGGTTCCGGCGGGAGCCACCAGAGCGGCGGTGTAATTGGTGACGACGTCGGTGTTGGGGTTATATTGATTGGTGATGGGCAGGTTGATCCAGGTGTTGGTCGGGAAGGTCTTGCTGGCGATGGCGTTGGTGGTGATGAACGCGGAACGGTAGAGGGCGAGAATGTTGGCATTGACATCTCGGAAAGTAACCTCGATCCAGGCAACGTTTTGGCCTGCCAGCGTGTCGGACGCCGGGGTGTAGGCCCAACCGTTGGCCGCATAGACTGCGCCAGGCCCGGAAAGGTTGTCCTGATAGACGCCGCTGTAGTTCACGGAATCAACGAATTGCTGATACACCTTCAGGTAATTGGTTCCACTATGGGCGAGAGTGGCCGAAGTTTGCACAGAGACATTCCCTACGGAATTGCCGTACATGTGCCATGCCAGGGAAGTCGGTCCCGTCTCGAACCCGGGGTTGGTCAGCAAGCCTGTGGCGTGAACAAACGTCGCCGGCAAAATTAAGCCAACAATCAAAGCTAGACCATTATTGAACTGAAACCGCATTTGTTCCCCGCACGTTTTCTCTTACGGATCCAAAGCAGGGTTCCATTTCAGACTGTTGATGATCTGTTGGTCGTACGGGCTGGTGATTTCGCTCGTTCTTTGATAGAACCAAAGCTCGTTGGCCGTCGTCCAAGTCGTAAACTGGTACATCGTCTCCACTTTGCACCAACTGGCTGAACAATCCGCAAACACTTCATTTCCACCCGCGGGATAGGGATGATTGCCTGCGCGATGCGGCGGCCAAAACTTGTAGGACGCGTCGATGTCCGGCGAAGTGATAAGTGCCTCCGAACCGCCCCAAGTGTTGTTGATTTTGGCCACCAAATCCGCCGCCAGGCACCAATACGGCAAGGACTGGCTGAGCTTGACCGGACTATGGGTGCCCGGAATCTCGCCGACATCGCCTTTGGGCGACCATTCGGTGAAGCCGCCAAAATATTGGTAGCCAATGATCCATTGCGGGTAGTTAACAGTGTCGGGGTACGGCAGCCCCGGAATCTCAGGACACGACCAAACAGAAGGGCCATTCGTCACGAGCGGGATTCCCGTCATTTGGACCGCATTGGTCCACATCGAATCGATGCCGTATTGCACGAAGGGCGGGGTGCCCGGCGTGGTGGTATCGTTGTCGCTGGGTTTGGCGGGTATGAAGTAATCCTGGCTGTCTTGAGCGTAACCGGAAACGCCAATGGCAAGTTGGCGCAAATTGCTCAGGCACTTGGTGCGTTGCGCCTGTTCCTTGCTGGTGGCGAGCACGGGCAGCAGAATCGCCGCCAGGATGGCGATGATGGCGATGACCACCAGCAATTCGATCAGCGTGAACCCGCCAGGAGCGGGGCTTCTGCGCCGCTGCCAATCCGCAATAACAAATCTTGCTTTCATGTTCTTGACTGGTCCTCTCAGTGTGCTGTGGCTGTATAGAAACCTTGCGTGCCGTTCAAAGTTTCGGTAACATTAGTAACCGATCCAGTACCGATGATGGGTGAGCCTACCGGGATCCACGTCGGGGCCGTCAAACTGCTCTTGTATAGGATCGTGTAGGTCAATCCGCTCTCCGTGGGAAAGGATAGATTGAGATGGCCTGACACCAGCGAGGGCGTCAAGGTGAATGGCGGCGGCGCAGGAACTAGCATAAAGAATTCCATATTGCAATACTGCGGACTTCCACTTGTAACCTGCAGCGTCTCCAAACCTCCCTGGCCCTGGCCCAAGGAGACAACGACCTTGTTGCCGTTCGTGTCCAGGAGAGGAATCCAGTGCCAGGCTTGAAAACCTGCCGCATTGGGATCGGAGAAGGTACCCAAAACATTGCTCGTCTGAACCGAGGTCCCATAGCCGCTGGTCAGTATGCTCATTTGGGTATTGGTGTAGGCAGGGGTGCCTGCCAAACGGCCCCAGACATAAAAGCTGTTCGTAGGGTAATGGCGGGTGTAATTAAGCCACGATCCGGCCGCATAATAGCAGATGTTAAAGGGACCGATGTTGGGGTCTGAGAACTCCTGCTGCGCAGCCGTGAATTTGGCGCGCAGATCGTCGGTGGTCGGCTGCGTGGCCACTCCGTCGGCCCTGTAGTCCATCACCTGTCCTGTGGCTGTGACCCAGCCAACGTCCACGCCCTGTTGGGCCGCGGACAAGAAAACCAAGTCTGCGGGGAAGTCGTAGTAACTGTTGGTGGCGAAGGTTCCCATGCTCGGCGCCCCGGCGGGAGGCGCTACATTGTTGTCGGTTGTCGGCACGGGATTGTCAATGAACAGGCCTCCGACGCCGTTGGTGCTGAAGTCATAGTCAACGGCTTCCCACTGGTAATTGGACGGGTTGAAAGTGTCAAAAGTCTCCGAGAAAGTGAGGGTCTGTCCGGCTGTGTTCGTGACATTGATGACAGCCGTATATAGCGAATTTTGGTAGATCTGATAACTGATGGTCCAAGCGGTTCCCACCTGGCTGAGGCTCAATCCCGATGTGACATTGACACCATTCAGGAGCAGACTGATACCGCTACTGGCGATGGGAGCGCCGCTGTTGGCGTTAACGACAAAAGTGAGTTCGTTCGTGCCCTCAAGCAGACCCGATCCGTTGGGATAAACGTATGTCAAAGTGGGTGTCAAGACGGGAACCGGAGGCGTCAGCATGTAAAAGCCAAGATTGGGATTGCCCACCACCGTGGAACGAAGCGTTTCCGTGCCATTCAAGGTAACGGTGGCGATATTGCCATATTGGTCCAACAAGGGCAAGTAAACAAAGTTGTTATAACTCGTGTTCACGTAATTGGAATTGCCGAACGCACCAAGGAGGCTCGTGGTCTGATTTGGCTGAGTCGGGTCGCTGGTGACCTGGAAGAGATCGGACTGGACGCCGGTGCCTGAAGTAGCCGAGAAAAGCCAGACGTTATAGGTCCCCGCCGGAGCCGAGTTGGAGGAAGCGGAACCATAAGACCTCGTATAATCCAACCATTCACCCGGACTGTTGTAGCCGACTTCCACTTCCACATCCGTCGTGTCGCCGTTGGCGGCCGCGGTGATAAATTTTTGCTCTGTCAGCGAGGTTGAACCGGCCGCTTGTATAATAACAGCGTCGCTGGGGCGGTAATAACTTTGCGCGGACGTGCGTGTGGCCCCGTTCTCATCAATTCCAATCGCCCCGACCTGTCCCTGGTAAAGAGCCAATCCGCCGTTGGCCGGAGTATTTATGTACTGTCCGCCGCTGAAGTTGAAATCGGCGGCTTCAATGACTAAAGCAGGCTCCAACGTGTCCAGTGAGTCCGCCGCGGAGGAGACAGTGACGTTGTTCTTATCGGTGGCCTTGACCACGATGAAACTGTAAATGGTGTTGGTGGTTAACGCATAACTTACGTTGGCCGTGGCCGTTCCAATACCGATCACAGTCAACCCCGGTGAGCCGATTGTATTGGTCACAGTCGTGGAGGTCGTGCTGCCGAGAGTTGTTGTGGTGACGATGACTTGAATGTTCGTGATGGTGGTGGAGGAGGAAGTGGCTGAACAAGTCACGGCCGTGTTGGTGCAAAGCGTAATTTGGCTGGGCGAAAGCGCGGAAAGGGTTGGAGGCACGGGGCCGCTCAGGAGCACCAAATCCGCATCATCCACATAAACAGAGCCGCCATCGAGTCCGTTTTGTTGGGTGAAGATGCCTTGAAACTGGGCGTTGGCGGCATTGACCGGAGCCACCAAAACACCCGTCGGGACGTTGCTGATGACCGTGCCGGTATTAACGCCGCCGGTGATTTGCATGGCGTTGGTCAGGCCCAAAAACACCCAACTATCCACCGGAAACGGAGTTGTTTCACCACATTCCAAGTTGCTTACGATGAATGATTGATAGGCGGCCAGCAGATTGCCGCTGCCATCCAGAAAATTGAGCTGGTAATAAAAGCTGTTTTTGCCGGCCATGAGATCCTCGTGCGAGACATAGGCAAATCCGCCCCCGGTCAAAGTTGAGCCGCCGTAAGTGGCGATGGTCTGCCTCAAAAAGGCGGTGTTAGCCACCCCGTTGGATGCGCCAAAGAGACGGGCTACGTTGGAGCCGCTATGGCTGACGACAAACTCCGCCGTCGCATCGTGGGTGCATGCGCCGTTGGTGCCGTTGAGATACATGGTGTTGGTGGCGACCACAGTGGTGTTGGTAGTGGAATTCCACCCGAATTTGGCGGGCGGTAACTCAAAGCCTGGGTTGATGAGTTGATTGCCCAAGCCGTATGGCACTGCATCCGGGTTTGAAGCCGCGCTCGTGCCATCGGCATTCACTCCGATGACCTCGTAATAATAAAAACTAACCCCTGAAACCACGGTGGGGTCGGTATAGGTTGTTGCAGTAATGCCCTCGGCAATAAATGTATAGGGACCGGCCAGGTTGGTGGAACGCAAAATAACATAACTGGTGGCGCCAGAGTCAGTCCAATTCAAAACGACCTGGTTGCTGCCCTCCAATGAGCCGGGGAAAAGCGTTGGAGCAGGCGGTGGCGGCGGAATCGTGCCGCCCGTAATCGTCAAAGCAATGGTGTTGCTGCTTGTTTGCGAAAGTGAACCGATGACTCCGGCTGGCAGATTGAGGATGGGCTGAACGAGAGAGTTATTGATCGAGGAAAATGCGATGAGATTAAAAGTGCTGCCAACGACCGTGCCAGCCGGCAGCCCGGCGATGTTGATGGTCAAGCCGGTGTCAGGGGAAGGCCATGTGAGCGTCCCCACGATGGCGTTGGTTTCAGCAGCGCCCAACGGACTCAGATCCCAAGTCGCGTTGTTGGACAGCGTGAAGTTGTTGATTGGCTGACTCACGGTGCCAATGTAGGTGTCCAGTCCCATGTTTAAAGTGCCGCCTATGTTAAGGTTGCCTGTGCCCGGAAGCCCGGTTGAGATCGCCTCTGTTATGTTGCCCTCGCAGTTGACTGTCCCCCCATTGGCAATATCCAAAGTGCCGGTGGACAAACCGCTGGCCGTTTGAGTGGCCATTGAAACACCTCCGAAGCCGACGATGAGCGTTCCGTTGGCTCCTACAGAAATGGTGCCATTGGCCGCACCGGCGGCCGTCGCGGAATTGGCCATGATGATGGTCGTCGCATCCAATACACCGGTGTCAAACTGCACAATGCCCGTGCCCGTATCTCCAGTGGTGGTCCCGGTATTGGGATTGGCTCCGACGGTCAGCGTGGAGGCCTTGATATTGACTGGGCAGCCGTTGAGCGCCAACGTGCCCAAGCAGGTGCCGGTGCCGGTTTGGTTGCGATTGCCAATGGTGATGGCGGGGCGATCCGTATCCGCTCCGCTGACGCCGCGAAGCTTGAGTCCGCCGCCCGTGTTGGTCACCGTGAAAGTGCTCTTGTTATTGGCGAGGTTGATATTGGCGACGTTGATGACGTTCGTGCCCGGTCCGAGCGTTAAAATGGCGAATGTGCCGCCGCTGGGCCCAGCCTGCGCGGAGGTGCTCGTGCCCATGTTCAGGTTGCTGGCGGTGATATAATTGCTGATGGCGGCCAGGAGCACGCTCCCGCCGAGCCGGGTGAGGCTGCCGGGGTTGTCCTCGATGCTGATGGTCCCGGCGCTGTTGCTATAAACGAAGTTGCTCAAAGAAGTGAGATTCAAGTAGGCTGCGGCATTGGCGCCACTGGCGCTGCCATAGTTTTGCACGGTGAAAGGGGTTCCGGTCGCCAGGAAAGTCCCGCCGCCCGTCATATAAGCATAAGTGGTGTATCCGCCGGCGCCTTCATTCAGTCCGCCCACGAGCACCGGGCCGGTGGCGGTCAAGGTCTCCCCGGTTAGAATTTCGGTGACGTTATAGATCGCGGCATTAGCCGAAGGGAAAACTGAATTGTAGGTCAGCCCCGTGATCGTGCCTGGGAAATTGGCATCCACGATGTTGTTCACGGTAGTGGCACTGCTGCTGGCGTCGGTGTTGCCAAAGATCACCGAATCCGCAGCCAGCGGGCCATTGGCCCCGGTGGTGGTGGGCGTCCAATTGGTTGGAGCGCTCCAATTGCCACTGGCGACATTCCACGTATAGGAGGTGGCATGAGCCAATTGGGTCATGGCCAACAGGGAGGCCAAGAGCGGCGTTGCGGTATTTTTTAAGAGATGGATTTTTTTCATGTAATGGTTTGACGGGTTGCCCGTTTCCAATTTGTTATTGCCAGTGAACATAGCGCAACTCTACCAGCGGCGAAAAAATTGGGTATCCCCTCTTTATAGGGGGTCGAGAGCGGTCTTGACCTCTGCCACTTTTTTGTGCAGAGCGCGTGAATCGGTCATCAAGCCCTGGATTTTTTCCTTGCCGCGCGCCGGTTCACCCTTAAATTGAAGGCATGAAGACATTTGGCCATTTCGTTTGTTCTCTCGCGGCATTCGTGGTTGCGTTCGGGGTCTGCCGCGACGCGCAGGCAGGGGATACCCCAAAGAAAATCCTCTTTTTCTCCAAGTCCGCGGGCTTTGAGCACGATATGATCAAGGAAAAGAACGGGCAGCCGAGTGAGGCGCAAAAAATCCTGGCCAAACTGGGCAAAGAGAATAACTTCGAGTTCACGTTCACCAAGGACGGCTCGGTTTTCACGCCGGAAAATATCGCCCAATACGACGCGTTCTTCTTCTACACCACTGGTGATTTGACCGAACCGGGAACGGACAAAAACCCACCCATGAGCAAGGCGGGCAAAGCGGCATTTCTGGACGCAATCCACAACGGCAAGGGGTTTATCGGGACGCATTCGGCCGAGGATACGTTCCATTCTCCTGGCGGACGTTGGGTGTTGGACGGGGACAAGGCCGATCCGTACGTCAAAATGATCGGCGGGGAGTTTATCATTCACGGTTCCCAGCAAAAGGCGCATCAGATCGTCGTGGACAAAAATTTTCCGGGGATGAGCGCGGTGCCGGATGATTTCGGACCACAGGAGGAATGGTATTCGTTGAAGAATTTCCAACCCAACCTGCACGTGCTGCTGGTGCAGGAAACTTCAACCATGAAAAGAGATGCCGGCGGTGATCGGACGGCTTACAATCGCCCGAATTACCCTTCCACCTGGGCGCGGATGTATGGCAAAGGCCGGGTCTTTTACACCAGCATGGGACATCGGTCGGATGTCTGGACCAATCCTGTTTTCCAATCGGTGCTGCTGGGCGGGATCAATTGGGCCGTCGGCAATGTGGAGGCCGATGTCACCCCGAACATCCAGACAGCAGCGCCGGAAGCGAATGTGCTGCCACCGGCGAAGTAGATGAAGAAGGCAAAAATGAGTGAGATCAGATATGGCCGCCGCGCCCGTCAGTGTCTTATTGATTGATGATGAAGAAAGTTTCTTCATTCTCTTGCGACGCCTGCTGGCGAAGGTTCCTGACAAAAAATTTGTCACCGATTGGGTGGCCGGCTATGACGAAGGACTGGCGGCGTTGAGGGAAAACCGGCACGACGCCTGTCTGCTGGATTACCGCCTGGGCCGCCGCACGGGTTTGGAATTGCTGCGCGAAGCCATCGCCCATGGCGTCCAGGCTCCCATCATTATTCTCACCGGTTCCGATGATCCCAAGGTTGATCTGGAGGCCATGGAGTTGGGCGCGGCGGACTTCCTGCTCAAAGATCAGTTGGACCCGGTCATGCTGGAACGGGTCATTCGGTATTCGGTGCAACACGCGGCCACCCTGCAGGCGTTGCAAAAAAGCCATGAACGCTTCCGCCTGCTGTTCGAGCGCAGCCTGGATGCGATCTTGATCTCCGATGACGGTGGCAGGTTGGTGGAAGTCAACGGCGCGGCCTGCCGCCTGCTGGGGTTGAGCCGGGAACAATTGCTGCAAGGCACATGGAGCGATTTGCCGGCCAAGGCGCTGCACCAACATAGCCAGAGACGCGCGGAGGGATTGGGAGAATTGTCCTTCGCCAAACCCAACGGCGAACGTTGTTTCATCGAATTCTCTTCCACTCGATTGGCGTCCGATCTCAATCTAAGCATCTTGCGCGATGTCACCGAGCGCCGCGCCTTGGAACACGAAATACAGGAAATCAGCGAACAGGAACAACGGCGCCTGGGCCAGGATTTGCACGATGGCTTGGGACAATCCATGACGGGCATCGCTTTTCTGGCCAAAGTTCTTCAGCAAAAGCTCCAAGCCCGAAATATCGAAGAGTCGGAGGCCGCCGGCAACATCGCCGCTCTCATCAACGAGGCGTTGGCCCAGACTCGCCAGCTTTCTCGCGGCCTTTGCCCGGTCGTGCTGGACACCAACGACATTGAAGCCGCGCTGGAGCAATTAGCGGAGAACTTGCGCACCCTCTTCTCGGTTTCCTGCGAGCTGCAGTGCGAGCCTGAGATTAAAATCCCCGACAACACCGTCGCGGTTCATCTTTACCGCATCGCCCAGGAAGCCGCCAGCAATGCCATCAAACACGGCCACGCCAAGAACATTCTTCTGAGCCTTGGGTCGAGCAACTCGCGCCTGACCTTGAAGATCAAGGACGACGGGGCCGGCTTCCCGGCCACGGCGCCCAAGGGAAAAGGCATGGGATTGCGGGTCATGCATCATCGGGCGCGGATGATCGGCGCCACCATCAGGCTGCGCCCGTCCAAAGCAGGGGGAGTGACCGTGACCTGTTCTCTGCCATGGCGCCGAAATTGAGGATGCCGTTTTGTTGCCGTTGTGGCTAACATCGAAAGCGATGACAGACATTGGAAGCCGATGGCAGAAATGGGTTGTTTGCCTCTTGCTGGGCGCGGCCGTGCTGGCCGCGTTTTGGCCGGCGCTTAAATGCAACTTTGTTACTTATGACGACGTGGATTACGTCACGACCAACCCGGTCGTTCAACAAGGCTTGACCTGGGCGGGTCTCAAATGGGCCTTCACCACAACCTGCGCCGCCAATTGGCATCCACTGACTTGGGTGTCGCACATGGCGGATTGTCAGGTTTACGGTTTGAAACCAGCCGGGCATCATTTTACCAGTCTGCTCTTGCACGCGGTCAACGCCATCTTGCTCTTCCTTCTGCTGCAACACATGACCGGCGTCCTCTGGCCCAGTGCGTGGGTGGCGGTCATGTTTGCCCTCCATCCGCTCCGGGTCGAATCGGTCGTGTGGGTGGCGGAGCGAAAGGATGTGCTGAGCACATTTTTTTGGATGCTGACAGTCGGAGCCTACATCCGCTACGCCAAAATTGTCAATTGTCAATTGTCAATTGTCAATTATTATTCCGCGCTCGTGTTTTTTGCCCTCGGTCTGATGGCCAAACCGATGTTGGTCACATTGCCGTTCGTACTGCTGTTGCTGGATTATTGGCCTTTGGGCCGCTTAAAATTTGGACCCAATTTCTCATGGCGCCTGCTTGTTGAGAAAGTGCCCTTTCTTGTTTTGGCGGCGGCCGACAGCCTGGCAACATTTCTGATTCAACGTCACTCTGGATCGGTGGCGACTTTATCAAGATTTCCGCTCGATGTGCGTCTAGCCAACGTGCCCTTTGCCTACGTCACTTACATCCGCAAGAATTTTTGGCCGACCGGCTTGGCTGTTTTTTATCCGCACCGAGCGTTGGGGGTGCTGGAAGTCGGTGGTTCGGTCTGCCTGTTAGGAGCGATCAGCGTGTGGGTGCTGCGACGTTGGCAGGGGCAACCCTTTTTGGTCGTGGGCTGGTTTTGGTTTTTGGGCATGCTTTTGCCCACCATCGGCTTGGTGCAGGTGGGTTATCAGGCGATGGCGGACCGTTACAGTTACCTCCCAAGCGTCGGTCTTTGGATTATGGTCGCTTGGGGGGTGCGAGATTGGATCGCCGGCCGTGCGTTGCCGCGCATGTTGGCGGCTGTGGCCGGGGGCTTGGCGGTCATCGCTTGCATGGAGTTGGTTCCCCAGCAAACTCTTTACTGGCGGACGTCCCGCGACCTCTTCCAGCGCGCGGTGGACACCTCAAGTCAGAATTATCTGGCTT
>Ga0302326_10029744_pt1 | contig 10952 bp, 13 predicted proteins | sample Palsa_T0_3_FD_202264 | JGI IMG/M metagenome (GOLD analysis project Ga0302326, IMG submission 202264) | Peat permafrost microbial communities from Stordalen Mire near Abisko, Sweden - Palsa_T0_3 | ecosystem: Environmental > Terrestrial > Soil > Palsa > Peat permafrost | place: Sweden: Abisko...
CCCGATCACGGCGACTTCTCTTCAAACGTCGCGCTCCAACTCGCGAAGCGCGCGCGCCGCCCGCCGCAACAGTTGGCTGCCGGCATCGTCGCGCGGTTGTCCGCCGACGATAGCCTGCGCCCGTTCCTCTCCGAGATCACGGCGCTCGGCGGGTTCATCAACATTCGGATGTCGCCCGCGTACTGGCAGGCCGCAGTCGCGGAGATATTGTCCTCGGGCGTCGACTACGGCCGTGGCGCCTCGACGGGCGAGCGCGTCTCGCTCGAGTTCGGCAGCGCGAACCCGACGGGTCCGCTCGTCGTCGTCCAAGGCCGCACGCTCTCGCTCGGCGACTCGATCGCAAAGGCAATGCGCTTCTGCGGCATCGAGGTCGTCAGCGAGTGGATCATCAACGACGCGGGCTCGCAAGTCGATACGCTCGGACGCTCGCTCTACGCCCGTTATCGCGAACTCGCCGACCCATCGTTTCCGTTTCCCGAGGAGGGCTATCCGGGCGACTACCTCGTGCCGATCGCGCAAGAGCTGCGAGCGCGCGAGGGCGATCGCTACGACGCAGCGCCGGAATCGGAATGGCTGCCGTTCTTCGCGAAGTACGGCCGCGACGCGCTCGTCGCGGGACAAGAAGCCACGGCCGAACGTTTCCGCGTGCACTACGACCTGTGGCAGAGCGAGAAAGCGCTGCACGACAACGGCGCGGTAACCGCCGGCATCGCGGCGTTGCGCGAGCGCGGGCTGACCTACGAACGAGACGGCGCGATCTACATGCGCACGACCCAGTTCGGCGACGACAAGGACCGCGTCATCGTGCGCAGCGACGGGCGCCCCACCTACTATGCTCCCGACGTCGCCTATCACTACGAGAAGCTCCAGCGTGCCGATAGTGCGATCCTCATCTTGGGCCCGGATCATCACGGATACATCACGCGGCTCCATACGATAGCCGAAGCGTTCGGCCGGCCGGGCGCGATCGAGGTGCTGATCGCGCAACAGATGACGACGGTTCGCGACGGCGAGATCGTTTCGCTCAGCAAACGCCACGGCGACGTGCTCATGCTCGACGAAGTGCTCGACGAAGTCGGCGTCGATGCAGCGCGCTTCTTCTTCGTCATGCCGAACGCCGAATCGCCGATGACCTTCGATCTTACGCTCGCGAAGGAACAGACCAAAGAGAACCCGGTGTTCTACGTGCAGTACGCGCACGCGCGCATCGCATCGGTCGCGCGCCGTGCGGACGAGGCGACGCTCGCGGCAGCGCGCCGCGGCGAGGGCTTGCATCGCCTGACGGAGCCCGCCGAGATCGCGCTCGCGCGCCGCCTCGCCGAATTTCCCGCTACCGTCCGGGCGGTCGCGCAGCGCCGCGCGCCGAGCATCCTCGCACGCTACGCGCAGACGGTCGCCGCGGACTTCACGCAATTCTACGACGCCTGCCGCGTCCTCACCGGCGACACGGAGCTTTCGGCCGGGCGGCTCGGACTCGCGCTCGCGGCGAAAGGCGTCCTCGGTTCGGCGCTCGGCCTGCTCGGCGTCAGTGCGCCCGAGGCGATGGAGCGGCTCGAACCCGAAGGCTAAGCGTCTGCGGTCGCGCTGCAAGGTGTAAGCGAGCCCTCGCTGCAAGGCCCCACGATGGAGCAGAATTTGATCGCCGACCTGGACTCGCGCATCAAGCGGCTCGAGTCATCCATCCGCCGCGACCGAACGATCGCGCTCGGAGTCATTGCGTTCGTCTTCGCGACGGCGCAGTCGCCTTCTACGGGCACCGCATCCGCTCCAATCGTCGTCCGCGACGCCTCGGGAGCGAGCGCGACGCTCGAAGCGAAAGGCCTGACTTTCCGCGATGCGGCCGGACACGAGCGCCTGTTCTCGGGCATCGATTCCGGGGACCGTCCCTCACTCGACCTGAGCGACACGAACGGAACGTTGCGCGAATCGATGTACCTTCTCGACAACTTGCCCGTGTTGCGACAATTCGACAATAACGGAAAGCGTCGCGCGGAGTTCCGGCTCGATGCCTCGGAAAACGGCGAACTGCTCATCAACGACGAGTCCGAAAACATCCGATTGGGGCTGTTCCGCGCCAAGAACGGCGACCCGCAGATCGGGCTCTACGGATCGGATGCGAAACTGCGCGCATACTTCGCGACCGACGACGATTCGCCGTATCTCGTGATGCGCGACGCCGCAGCCAACACCCGGGTCTACATCGGCGGATACACGGGCGGCAAGATCGGTATGGACGTTCGCGCAGCCAACGGCAACGTTCTCTGGGACGAGCCGCCCGCGGCACCCGCACCGGCGGCGCAGAGACCGAACTAAAGCGCTTCGACCGGAGCGACGATCTCGACCGTCGCCGGAACCACGATCTCGGCGGGGATTTCCGCGACGACCGCGTCGTGCGGCCGAGAGCGGAAGAAGCGCCATGCGACCTTCGCTAGGGCTGCTGCCGGAATGCCGAGCAGCAGCCCGGGTAAGCCGAACAGCTCGCCGCCCGCAAACGTAGCGAACATAACGACGATCGGCGAGACGCCGACGCTGTCGGACATAATTTTCGGAACGAAGACGTTGTCGGCGACACGCGCGACGACGAAGACGATGATCTGCACCCAGATCACGGTTTGGAGGCCTTGCGGGGCCGCAAGCACGAGACCGACGACGTGCGCTACGATCATGCCGACGAAGGGAACCGCATACGCGAGCCCGGCGATGATCCCGAGCAGCAGCGCGAACTTGAAGCCGGTCAACAGCGTGAACGCGAAGATCAGTGCGCCGGTCACCGTGCACAGCGCCGCTTGGCCCGCAACGAAACTGCCGAAGACGTGAGCCAGCTCGAAGCCGAGTTCTCGCGCCGTCGCGCGACGGCGCTCGGGCAGCAGCGCGTAGAACGGATCGGCAACCGTGTCGCCGCGCATCAGAAAGAACGCCGACAGCACGAGCGCGGAGATGCCGATGAATGCAGCGGTAAACGTGCCGACCAGAATGTTCGTCACGGACGACAGCATGCTGTTGAACCCAAGCGAGGCTTGCGCCGCGATGTACCCGCGCAGGTCGCTGTAGCCTGGCGGCAAGTATCTACTGCCCAAGTGCTCGGCTAGGAAGCGCTGGGTCGCATCGATCCAGCTCTGCGACGCCGAGACGTACGAAGGAACGTCGACGCCGATCGCCTGGACTTGGCCAAGCGTCGCCGGAACGACGAGCACCGCGAGGACGATGACGATCGCAATGAGGCCCAAATAGATCACGGCAATCGCCCAGCCGCGCGGCATCATCCGCTCGAGCCGTCGCAAGATCGGGTTGACGCCGAACGCAATGAACGCGGCGGTCACGAAAACCGTCAAGGTGCGGGGAATGTGCGACGCGAGCCACAGCGCCGCAATGCCGAGCGCGATGAGGCCGAGCGTAACCAACGCCCGGCGCCGCAGGATCGGCGAGTTTAGAGTTGCTTGCACAACAGGCGCCGTTCGGTCGTATAGCCGGCGTGCGCGTAGAACTCGCGCGCGGGGGCGTTGTCCTCGGTGACCATCAGCGCGACGTGCGGTAGCCCGCGCACGCGCGCGGCGTCTTCTGCCGCGGCGAGCAACTGGGTCGCGACGCCGTGCCGCCGCGCATCCGGTTCTACCGCCATATAGGCGATGAAGCCTTGCGGAAGGCCGGTCACTTCGTCCGGCATTTCGTCGAGCATGAGCAAGAAGCCGACCGGCCCGTCGAGATCGGTTTCGGCGATGAGGAGCACGTACGAACGCGAAAGCGAGAAATCGATCAACCGGTCGTAGTTCGCTTCGACCAGCGGCAGCGGCACCTCACGCAGTGCCGACACGCTGTCGACGATCGTACGGCTGCCCAAGTCCATCACGAACGCGCGGTCCGCTTCGCCCCCGGCCCGCAGCCGCGTCGCCGCGGTCACCGCCGGACGGCGGCCAGCGTTGCCGCGCGCCATTCGGGAAGCAATGCTTCCAACTCGTGCAAAAACGCGGCGTTCTCTTCGGGCGTCCCGATCGTGACGCGCAACCGGCCCGGCATCCGCAAACCGTCACCGGAACGCACGATCACGCCACGCTCGAGCAGCGCTTGATACGCATCGCTCGCCTTCGCGGGAACTTCGACGGCGATAAAATTCGCGGCCGTCGGGAACGCGCGCAAGCCCAAGCGTTCGAATGCGGCGTAGAGTTGCGCTTTGCCGAGCTCGTTGTTGGTGATGCTGCGCGCGACGAATTCTATATCGCCCATCGCCGCCTTCACCGCAAGCGCCGCCGTTCGCGAGACGTTGAACGGCAGGCGGACGCGATCGAGCCAGGCCGTAATCTGCGGTGACGCATAGCCGTATCCGAAGCGCGCGGCCGCAAGCCCGTAAATTTTCGAGGCCGTGCGGAGCACGAGCGTCGCCGGCCGGCGGCGCAGCACCTCGACCCCGTCCGTACCGCCGGCGTCCATATATTCGCGATAGGCCTGATCGAGCACGAGCAACACGTCGGACCGCAGGCGCTCGGCGAATGCGAACAGCGCCTCGCGCTCGACGCGCGTCCCGGTCGGGTTGTTGGGATCGCAAACGAAGACGAGCTTCGTTTTCGGGGTCACGGCCGCGAGCATCGCATCGAGATCGTGCACGCCCTCGAGCAGCGGAACCTCGATCGCGTTGGCAGCCGCGACTTGCGTGTCCTTACGGAACAGCGCGAAGCTCGGATTCGCAAAGACCACGTCGTCGCCCGGATCGACGAACGCCGTGAACGCGAGCTGTACGAGTTCGTTGCTGCCGTGACCCAAGATCACGCTGTCCGCATCGAGCCCGTAGGGACGCCCCAAGAGCGCACGCAGCCAGCTGAAATCGTCCTCGTCGTAGTCGCTAAGCGCTCCAATCGAGCGCAAGGCGTCCATGGCGCGCGGCGAGGTCCCGAGCGGATTTTCGTTCTGCGAGAGCTTCACGGGCCGCTCTATCCCGTAGCGCCGCTTTACCTCGTCGACCGATGTCCCGGGCTGATACGGCGTGAAGGCCCGCAGCGACGCGCGAAGGAGCCGGTCCAGGTTCGGTTGCATCTACGGCTGAACTTCGCTCCACTCGGAGGCCCTACATGCTCGCCGCGCTGCTGCTTGCCGCGCTCTTCGGACCTCCGGTTACACGCGGGGCGTGCCCGGCTTTGCCGCTCGAGGCGTTCGTCACGACCGCGCGCGTCTGCGACGCGCTCGAAGTCACCGGACACGTCGACCCGAGCGGCGTCAGCCTCGACCCGGCCTACGACGTTCGCATCGCGCCCTCGGCCCTGACCCGCCCCGTGCCCGGCAACGCCGTCCTCACGGGCTACACGGCGGACGGCCACACGCTGTTTTCCGTCCCCTTCGAAGCCGCCGGCAAGTTCACGCTCGAGCTTGCGCTCGCGCCACAACCGGCCGCCGCGCTCAACCGGCTGACGCTCACGGCCAACAACGCGACGTTCGAGCGGGTCGCTACCGCCGTCGACGTTCCCACCTGCGAGGCGTTTGCGCTCGACGACGCTCACGTGCTCTTCGTCTGGAACGCCGATTCATTTCCGGCCGTCCGCGTTTCGTATCGCGAGGGCGAACCCGCTGTCTATTCGTTCCGCGGAACGACGACCTGGGAGCAAATCACGATCGGCACGACCGCGCGGACGTTCATCGCTTCTTTCTCCGACGGCGTCCGCAGCATCGACCGCACCGTCAACGTCCTCGCCCGCTAAGGCTTAGCGCGCTAGGAAGCGCGAGCCGGGTTCGGTGATCGGCTCGCCCTTCGCGCATTGCGGACACTCGGCCGGATCGTACGAAACAACCGGAAGATCGAGCAGCGCGATCGTCGGAACGCCGAAGTCCGCAGGCTGACGGCGCACGATCACGCCGACGGCAATGGTCTCGGCGCCGCGCGCTTTCACGACGTCGAGCACTTCGCGCACGGAGCCGCCGGTCGTCACGACGTCCTCGACGACGAAGGCGCGATCGCCCGGACCGAGCGCGAACCCGCGGCGCAGCGCCGGCACGCCGTTTTCCTTCTCAACGAAGATGGCTTTGGTACCGAGCTGGCGCGCGGTCTCGTAACCGAGTACGATGCCGCCGACGGCAGCGCTGACGACGACGGTGGGCGCGTATTGCTTCGCCTCTTCCGCGAGCGCGCGTGCGACCTGCTCGACGATCACCGGATCTTCGAGCACGCGGAATTTTTGCACGAAGCGATCGCTATGGCGTCCCGACGATAGGCGGAAGTGCCCGTCGAGCAAGGCACCGCGCTCCGCGAGCGCGGCTGAAAGCACGTCAGCGAACAAGCTCGACCGGTTCCATCTCGGCAAGAATCGCACGCGTTGCCGCAACCGGATCCTCCGCTTCGACGATCGGCCGGCCGACGACCAGATAATCGGCGCCGCTTTCGACCGCGCTGCGCGGCGTCGCGACGCGTTTCTGGTCTCCGTGCGCTGCGCCGGATGGGCGAATGCCCGGACACAGCGCCGCAAATCCGGATCCGAAGAACGCCTTGAGATCGGCTACCTCGTGCGGACTGCAGACGACGCCCGAACAGCGCGCGTCGCGGGCGAGCGCCGCAAGCCGCATCACGTTTTCTCCCGGTCCGCCGATCAATCCGAGCTCCCCCAAGTCCTCGGGCGCGATGCTCGTGAGCAAGGTGACCGCGAAGACTTGCGGCGCGGGAATCTCGAGCTCGCGCGCGCGTTCCGCCGCAGCGCCGACGGCCGCGACGAGCATGTCGTTGCCGCCGAGCGCGTGCACCGTGAGGATGCGAACGCCCGGACGCACGAGCGAACGCACGGCCGCTTCGACCGTGCGTGGGATATCGTGCAGCTTCGCGTCGAGGAAGACGTCGGTCTTGCGCTCCTCGAGCGCCGCCCGCAACGCGTCACCATAGCCGAAGAGTGGTTCGTATCCGACCTTGAACCAGACGCCGAGCGGCGAGAGCCGATCGACGAGATCGATTGCGTCCCCGAAGTGCGGAACGTCGAGTGCGACGATGAGACGGCTCATGGTACCCCCAAGAAACCGGGATTCGCCCGGCCGACGATGTCCGAAAGCGAGCTGCAGCCACGCTTTGCGAGATATTCACGAAGCCCGTCCGCCACATGGATAGGCGCGCGCGGATCGGTGAAGTTTCCCGTGCCGATCGACACCGCGCTCGCACCCGCCAGCACGAACTCGAGCGCATCGCGCGCGGTTTCGATGCCGCCCTGCCCCACGATCGGAATGCGCACCGCGCGCGCAACCTCCCACACGGCGAGCACCGCGATCGGACGGATCGCGGCACCGGAGAGCCCGCCGCTTTGGTTGCCCAAGCGCGGCTGCTGGCGGTCGACGTCGATCGACATGCCGCGCACCGTGTTGATCACCGCGAGCGCATCGGCGCCGGCGCCTTCGACGACGCGCGCGATGCCGGCGATGTCGGTGACGTTCGGAGAAAGCTTGACGATCAAGGGTTTCTTCGTGACGGCGCGCGCGGCTTTCGTCGCCTGCTCGGCGAGGCTCGGGTCGCAGGCGAACGTTTCACCCTCGTGCCCGACGTTGGGACACGAGATGTTGAGTTCGATCGCGGCAATCTCGTCGCGCGCGGCGAGCCGCTCGGTCACGTACGCGTAGTCGTCGACCGAGAACCCGGCGACGCTGCCGATCACCGGGCACGCCCGGTCCGCGAATTTGGCGACGTCGTTTGCGAGGTACGCCTCGATGCCGGGATTCTGCAAGCCGATCGCGTTGAGCAAGCCCGCGGCCACCGGAACCAAGCGTGGCGTTTCGTTGCCCAGGCGCGGAAAGCGCGTGACGCTCTTGAGCACGACGGCGCCGATCTGCGCGAGGTCGACGAACGGCGCATATTCTTCACCCGAACCGTAACAGCCGCTGCCCATCAGCGTCGGCGCGCTCAGGGTCAGGCCCGCGATGCGTACCGACACGTCGGGCCCGGCCGCTTTGATCACCATTGCAACTCGTCCGCCCAAAACACCGGGCCTTCCTTGCAGATCCGCGCGTGGACGTACTCGCGCCGCTCGCCCGGGGCGGCCTCGGGAAAGTTTGGCGCCTGCGCGCTCGTGCGGGCGAGCGGCACGACACAACCCCAGCATGCGCCGACACCGCATGCAAAGGTTTCCTCGAGCGACAACGCCGCGCGCACGCCAAGCGTCCGCGCGCTCACACCGGTGGCGCGCAACATCGGCGACGGACCGCACGCGGCAATCGCCGTGTGCCCGCGCCATTCGCGTTCCAGCAGGGCCGTGACGTACCCGTGGTGGCCGCGCGAGCCGTCGTCGGTTGCGACGGACACGCCCGCGCCGAGCGACGCGAAAAGCTCCGCATCGACGAGCGCCTCGGCCGTGCGCGCACCGTAGTAGAGATGCACGCGCGCGCCGCGCGAAAGCAACTGCTGCGCGGGCAACAACAACGATGCGAGCCCGACGCCGCCCGCGACGAGCGCGACGTCGTCGCCGAGCGCATCGAGATCGAATCCGTTGCCAAGCGGACCAATGAGACCGAGCTTGTCGCCCGGTTCCAGCATCGCAAGTTCGCGCGTGCGCGGACCGACGACGACGAGCATCAGCGAGATGCGATCGCCCTGCGCTTCGTAGATGCCGAGCGCCGTCGCGACGCGTTCGCCGCTCGGCGTGATTGCCATCACGAACTGCCCTGGGCGGGCGTTTCTTACGATATTAGGGGCAGACAAACCGATTATAACTACATCGGAAACAGGCTCGCGGCGGTCGCAAACAACCGCCTCACACACGGCCGCAGACGTTTCCAGAGCGGACATCAAAGAGGGGTCTTTCCCGGTATTCCCAGGATTCCCCCATCAAAAACTTATCCGGACTAAACGATAAAAGTAGAACTTTTCTGGAAACGTACCGTTAATAGTAGTAGTAGATATTCGGGAAAGGAGGTTCCAAGAAGATGGCTGGTTTGATGGTCTTCCAATCGTTAGCCGACGCGCTCAGAGCGGGCTTTCAGATTTACGATCGTACGTCAGAAGGATACCTCGTCCGTACCCGCACCACGAGCGGATGGGCTATGGCCCTGGTGAACTGCAAGCGTTAAAGCGCTCGCTCGCACTCGATAACCGCACTTTTGGATAAGAAAACTGGGGCGCTCCGGCGCCCCGTTTGATTTTCCGGCTCGGCCGCTTCGGCCTAACTGACAGAACATTTACAGAACCCTAACGCCCTGCGCCTAACATTCTAGAAAATTTACCGTTACTATAAGTATCAGATGCTCGAGTCGCAGGGGTTCGATACAAAAATGGCTGGTCTGGTGGTCTTCCGTTCCTTATCCGAAGCTTTAAAAGCGGGCTTCCAGATTTACGATCGCACCTCCGACGGTTATCTCGTGCGAACTCGCACCTCGACGGGGTGGGCAATGGCCCTGGTCAACGTTAAGGCGTAATCTCCCAACAAGGCGTAATCTCCCAACGAACCACCCCTGAAAAGAAACGGGGCGCTCCGGCGCCCCTTTTTTAATTTATCGACGATCGGGCGGAGAGCTTGGGGGCCGCAGCTCCTGGCGCTCTCCGGGCCGGTAGGTGTAGGAGCCGTCGTAGGTCGGTGGCGGGGGCGCAGCGGGCGTTTCTCCGTAGAACGGCGGCGGCATAGCCGTCGGCGCGGCGCTCCATCCGCGGGGCGGTCCGAGCGTCGCACCCGACATCAGGGCGATGATGACTTGCGCCAGCCCGACGAACATGGGGATGAGCCCGCCGAGCAGCCAGGGTCCCGGATGCCAGTTCATGCCGCCGTCGTAGCCGATGAACGACAACCCGATCGTGATCGCGAAGCCGACCATCGTGATGCTGATCCCCTTGCGCAAGGTGCCGGATGCGGCCTGCGGCGACCAATCGTGCTCGACCGCCGGGCGATTCTGGGGCATGGAGGGACCCGGCGCGGGCGTCCACTGCTTGCCGCCGAGGTTATTGGGCGCGAACCCTTGGCGGAGCATCTCCATCCGCTCCTTGTGCGCCATCGCCCGTGTGCCCATCCAGGCGAGCACGGGTAGCCCGAAGATGCAGAAGATCGCGAAGATCCCGATGAAATCGCCATCACCCATAGTTGTTGGTTCTCCCCACCGTGCCGGCGCTCAGTGTCCGGTCAAGCGTCACAGTTACCGTACAGCGCCCGAAGTGTTTCGCGAAACCCGGCGGCGTAGTCTGCCGTACATGGCGTTGTGGCGCACGCACTCGCGGAACCTCTCCCGCAACTTCTTCGGGTCGCGGCAGCCCCCCGAAGCGTGAGCGTGGTGGTCGCGGTTCCCGAAGACGGTCAACTGGTCGCAGCCGCCGTCGCGGGACAAACGGAAGCCTTCGGGACCCTCGTGGAGCGCTACGAGCGAGCCGTGTTTCACCTGTGCTTGCGCACGATGCGCAGCTCCGACGAAGCCGAAGACTGCGCGCAAGAGGCGTTCTTCAAGGCGTTTCGCAGCCTTCACACCTTTAAGCCGGGCTCCAAATTTTCGACCTGGATCTTTTCGATCGCCTACCATGCGTGCTGCGACCGCCTCGCCCGGCGCAAACGCTTCGGCGACGACGAGCTGCCCGACAAGGCCGACCCGGGCCCCGGACCTGCCCAACTTGCCGAACTGAACGACGAAGCTCGCTCGCTGCGGGCCGCCATCGATGCCCTGCCCGAGAAGTACCGGGCGGTCATCACGCTGTATCATCTACAAGGACGCCAATACGAGGAGATCGCTCAGGTGCTGGATTTACCGATGGGAACGGTGAAGACCCATTTGTTCCGCGCGAAAGAGCTTCTCCGGAAGGCGCTAACACCGCAATGAACGACGATTTCGACGAACTGGACCGAGCGCTGTTCGCGCTCCCCCTCGAGGCGCCGCCGCCGGGCTTGCGCCAGTCGATCTTGCGCGCCACCGTGTACGCGCCCCGCGTCGCCCCGGAGCGCTTCCATCAGTGGGAGAGCATCTTCGCCGGGACGGCGGCTGCCATCGGCGTCTGGCTCATCTTCGCGATGGTCACGATCCACGGCTTT
>Ga0302326_10029745_pt1 | contig 10952 bp, 8 predicted proteins | sample Palsa_T0_3_FD_202264 | JGI IMG/M metagenome (GOLD analysis project Ga0302326, IMG submission 202264) | Peat permafrost microbial communities from Stordalen Mire near Abisko, Sweden - Palsa_T0_3 | ecosystem: Environmental > Terrestrial > Soil > Palsa > Peat permafrost | place: Sweden: Abisko...
TGCCGCGCGATGCACATACCGGCGCGCTATGCCACCGGGTATATGGGCGACTTCGGCGTTCCGCTGGTGTTGCCGATGGATTTCAGCGCGTGGTTCGAAGTGTATCTGGGCGGAAGGTGGTGGACGCTGGACGCGCGAAACAATGTTCCCCGCATTGGCCGTGTCCTGATGGCGACCGGGCGCGATGCGGCCGATGTTGCGATTACGACGTCGTTCGGACCGTCGTGGCTGCGATCATTTCTGGTAGTCAGTGAAGAAGCGACTGTCTACAACGCAGCGGCGAATGCGCAGAACAGCTTCGCCATGTCGCTCTGATTTTCCGGGTGCCACTGGACGGCGACGACGAAGCGCTTGTCCGGTTTTTCGATGGCTTCAATCGTTCCGTCCCGCGGATCTCTTGCGGACACCACCAGGCCGTTGCCAAGCCGCGCCGCGGCCTGATGATGGCGTGAGTTCACCTTCCATTTGAGTTTGGATCCGGCAATGACAGCGAGGTGCGTTTCCGGCATTATTTCCACTGAGTGCGCTGGCAGGCCCCGGTCTTCTGTCCGCACCCGATGCCCCTCGATGTGCTGAACAAGCGAGCCGCCCTGCTGCACGTTCAGAATTTGCAGTCCCCGGCATATGCCGAGAATGGGCAGATCGCGAGCCAGTGCGGTAGCGATGAGCGCATACTCCAGCCGGTCGCGGGCGTCGTCGGGCTCTTCGGTCAGCGGGTCAGGCGGCTCACCGTAGAGCGCCGGGTTTACATCGACGCCGCCCATCAGCACAAGGCCGTCGAAGCCTTCGAGGCTCTCACCTTCAACCAGTTCGACCTCAGCGGCCCGCAAAGATGCGGCGTATTCGGGGAACTCTCGGTAACCCGATGTCGTGACGACTCGTTTCACTGAAACTCTATTCTTGCAAACCGGTGTGCCCTTTTTCTGCAAGCTTCCGCTATCCGCGCCTTGATCGGCCAGCGCGAACCCGCAAGCGTGGCGCAGCATGTGGGGATGCGTGGAGGCGCTCCCTGCCTTCAACAGATAGTTCACGGTCGAGCGGTGCAACGGCTTGCGCTGCCCGCTCACGAAAAACGCCTTCACGCTCGCCGGTGCTTTCATTCGGGCGCGGATTTCATCGGCTCGCAGCGGGTGAGTAGCCGATAGGCCGCGCGTCCGAACGGCCTGAAACCCCCGCAAACAGGGCGGGGGCTTTTTTACTATCTACAAATTCGCCATTTTGTCGAAAGTTTGGATGGGCTGGCAGATGTCTTTGGCGGACCCCAGCGATGGTTAGTGCACGGGTAATGCTAGCGGCCCTGAGGTCGAGCAAACTCGGAACCGGGCGAGTGACCGCTCTGCATCATCCTTGTTTCCTGCGCCTGCTCCGTCGTACATAGAGCATGGAAAGGGCAGTCAAGACCGAGCCGAGCAGCGGCAGCGAACGAGGCTCGGGAGTTGTGATCGGCGCATTGTCAATTCCGTCGCTGAATTCGAGGGAAAACCCCGGATTGGCGGACGCGAACGACGGATCGATCTGAATATACGGGTCGGCATTGGCAGAGCCAAGTGAGTTCCCCTCTATCGAGAGATCAGCCGTAAGGCTAACGTCGTAGGGCAATCCCGAGCTGACGGTGATTGCGTCAGTGAAACCGTCCGAACTATTTACCAGCCCACCGGGGCAGGTAATGACGCAGTCGGCGAGCACCGATTCATCAACGACTTGAATCGCGGTGATCGACACGATAGTAAGGAATGCCTGTGCGTTCGACTGGCCAAGCGGGTTGCTTACGCTGGCCCACAGGTCGCCCGACACCAGTAGCGGGACACTCACGTTCGACGGCCCAGAGACCTCGAATTGATAATAGATAGAACTCTGCGCGGTGGCCTCCACCTCCGATATGCCCTCAACCGAAGCAAGGGGGAAGGGGGAGCCGACGGCGTTCGCACTGGCGGAGTCACCGAGGCCGTCCGGAGTTGAGGTCACCCCCTCTGCAAGGGGGCCGGAAGAGGCTGGCGTACAGGTCAGAGTACAAACCTCCACCACACCGGATGCAGGAGAAAGCGTGTCTCCCCACACCCTCAAGGTAGCTGCCAGCAAGAACGCGGCGCTGAGCATGTGGCGGGTCGATTGAAGACGCATAAGCCGGAAACAAGGCGCACATTGTGATTTTCCAGACATGCGGAATATCGTATCATCTCGTGGCTGTACCGGCGCGCACATCTCCGGGCTTTTCCCGGGCCTATGGATGCGGCCCCTACACGGGGATGAAATCGCCGCACCGGGATTTCCTTCTCCCGGCTGCGGGTCCTGGCGATACTGAAGGCCGACTGCATCCGCATGAGGGCTTCCATCTTCACGCCGAGAGCCTTCCGGATGCGCGGCGACGTGTCGGCCTTGCTGTTGAGCAAGCTGGGCAGGGCAGCGCGCGACACCTGCAACGCGGTGGCGGCTGCCGTGACGGTCAAGCCAGCCGGTTCGATGATCTCCGTTCGTATGAAATCGCCGGGGTGCGGCGGGTTCTTCATGGGCATGGTTTGTACTCCCTTTGGGCCAGAACTCCCAGATCCCCAAGTTCGCGCCTGACGGGACGAGCACTGTTTTTGCGAGCTTTTCAACCTCCACGCTGCCTACCGGGCTTGTTTACGATAATTCGACGGGGGACCTTTGCATGACGGAAGTGGCTACTGGGACATCGCAGCGGGGACAGCAGAATGTCGATATTTTCTCGCCGTCGACGCCATGAGCATATTCGCTTCCGGGCTCTACGATCGTACGGAATCGCCGACCTGCAGACGAATCCGTCTTCCGCGCCCGAGCCTAGTAGTGTGGGGCTACTCGGGGCGGGCCTGGCGGCTATGGGACTGGGGCGCCTCCGTCGCCGCCGCTACTAGCCGGGCAGTTTCAACGTCGCTTCAGAACCTCAAGTTCTTCAAGCGTTCGCGGCCAGTCCGAACCCAGCAAGCGCGAAAGACCACGGTCGGCAAAGACCTTTCCCCCGGTCTGGCAGCGAGCGCAGTAGTTGGTTTCGTTATCGGCATAACGGATACGCTGGATCTTTTCACCGCATACCGGACATGGCTTGCCATATTTGCCATGCACTGCCATGTCTTCCCGAAACGCCGTAACCTTTTCCGGAAGCCCGTGCGCAGCCTCGGCTTTGAGACGCGCGATCCAGAAGTTGAGGGTGTCCTGCGTGGCGCGGTGCAGGCGCGCCCATTCATCGGATTTTAATTTTTGCGTTTGGGCGAGTGGCGAGAGACGGGCTGCGTGAAGGATCTCATCCGAGTACGCATTGCCGATTCCGCTGAGCACGCGCGGATCGGTGAGGGCACGTTTCAGCGTGTGATTTTCGACAGTCAGAGCGGTTCGAAAAGTGTCCGGGTCCGCGGCGAGCACATCGATTCCACCGGGGTCGAGAGCATGCAGCGCCTCTTCGCCGCGCACGACATGGAGCGAGGCCCGGCGCTTTGTGCCCGCTTCGGTGAGAGTGAGGGATCCATGCGGAAAATCGAAGGCTGCGAGGTTCTGACGCCCGCCCAGTTTAGCCGCCCCTTTGGACGACAGGGGCCGCCAGTGAAGACGACCGGCTATCATTAAATGGAGCACCAGCCAATAGTCGCCGTCTAAGCCGACTGCGATTCTCTTCCCTACGCGCCTGAGCTGGCGCACCGTGAGTCCCTCGGCTGCAGTAACCGGCGGATCAGTCGTTCGCAGAAGAAAGATACTCGCGATCCGAACGCGCTGAAGAGGCTGGCCAAGGATATACCGTTCAAGAGCTCCGATGTAAGCGGTTATGTCGGGAAGTTCGGGCACTTGAACCCCGATTGTATATCGCTCCCATAAGTTTTTTGAATCCGCAGGGGTGTATCCTTCGGTTCAACGAAAGCATCTATTCAGGTGTACGGCCCAGTAGCCTACAAAGATTCGCAGGCAGGGCGTACACCCGTTGCCTGAACCCGATAATCCAAAAAAGAAACAGGAGAATTATTAACATGACGATCACAAAGTTGGCATTTGGTTTGACAACGTTAGCACTTGCGGCTGCCAGCGCAGCATCCAGCTACAGCGTAACTTTCGCGAACCCGGTTTGGGTTGGCGGAACGAAGCTCAACGCCGGCCAGTACAAAGTTGAATTCGCCGCCGACAAAGCGACCTTCAAGAGCGGCAAGAGTGTTGTCGAACTGCCAGTCACCATCGAGAAGAACGAGAAGAAGTTCAATCTGACGACGAGCACCGTTTCCGACTCCAAAGTGAAGGAAATCGACCTCGGCGGGACCACCACCAAGCTCATGTTCGCAGCCGGCGAAGGCGCCGCTTCGGGCAAATAAGTTATCCCGGTTCATCGCAGGAGTGAGTGGTTCGCCACTTACTCCTGCGCTTTTTCTATAACTGCTCGAGAGCCATCACGGCTGCCAGATCTTCCCTCATCCGGTTCCAGCGTTCCTCCCCGAGTTCCGTTACCACTTTCGTCTGCGCTTTACGCCAGAATTTGATCGCAGTCTGCACCGCCGCTTCTCCCGCGGGGAGCAGTCTGATTTCTTTTCGGTTTGCGGCCGCGCGTCCGATTTGAATCAGGCCTTTTTGCTGCAGCGGTTTGAGATTGCGCGTGAGCGTAGTCCGGTCAAGGCCGATATCTTCCGCCAGTGCCGTGATCGTGGCCGAGCCCTTCCGGTAGATGATCATCATCAGGCTGAAAAGCGGCCCGCGCAGAGGCGAATCCTCCATCTCGCGCGCGTAGATTCTTCCGACAACCTGCGAAGACTTACGCAGGTTGAAGGAAACGCAGCAGCCCTGAAAGATCTCGCACTGTTCCTGCCCCGCTTTTCGTGTCACCTGAATCAGGGTAGGCGCTGCCGGACCAGGTTGTCAACACTTGACAAATGAATTACGTGTAAATACACTACCAACAATCGAATGTCCTCTTCAGAAGCACCGCGAGCGCGCGGAAACCGCTGGTGGCCGTGGCTCCTTTTCGTCGGAATTGCCGTTGGCGCGGTATGGCTTTTCCCCCGTGTGACGAAGAGCGCGGATGTTGCGCCTGCCGCCGCGAAAGGCCCGGGGGGCGCGGGCCGGGCGGGCGCGCGTCAGGTTCCTGTGGTTGCTATGGTGGCGCGGCGCGGCGATATGCCGGTTTATCTGAACGGTCTCGGTTCGGTGACCGCATTCAATACGGTAACCGTACGGTCGCGCGTCGATGGCGAGCTGACGAGGGTTGCCTTTACCGAAGGCGAATTCGTGAAGCAGGGCGATCTGCTCGCCGAAATCGATCCGCGTCCTTACGAGGTGCAGTTGTCGCTTGCAGAGGCGCAGAAGGCGCGCGATGAGGCGCTGCTTGCCAATGCCCGGCTCGACCTGACCCGCTACAAAACTCTGATGGATCAGGATGCGCTGCCGAAACAGCAGCTCGATACGCAGACTTCGACTGTGGCGCAGTATGAATCCACCGTTAAGGCCGACCAGGCAACGATCGATAACGCGAAGCTGCAACTCGTTTACAGCCGCATCACTTCGCCGTTAACCGGCCGCATCGGATTGCGTCTGGTGGATCGCGGCAATATCGTTCACGCCACCGATACCAATGGTCTGGCGGTCGTGACGCAACTGCAGCCGATTGCGGTGCTATTCAACATCGCCGAAGACAGCCTGCCGCAGGTAACCGGAAAGATGCGGGCGGGCGCGAAGCTGCCCATCGTCGCATGGGACCGGGATTTGAAAAAGAAGCTGGCGGAGGGGACGCTTCTCACGATCGACAACCAGATCGACCAGACCAGCGGCACCGTTCGCTTCAAAGGACAGTTTGAGAATGCCGATCTGTCGCTGTTTCCGAATCAGTTCGTCAATGCGAGACTGCTGGTCGATATGCGGCGCGGCACGGTGATCATTCCGGCCGCGGCCATTCAGCACAGCCCCAGTTCTGCGTTTGTTTACAGGGTGAAAGCAGATAAGTCGGTGGAGGTACGCGAAATTTCCAGCACGCTCAGCGAAGGCGATGAAGCGGCAGTGGATAAAGGCCTGGAGCCGGGCGATGTAGTCGTAATCGACGGTATCGATAAGCTGGAGCGCGGTACGAAGGTAATCGTTCGTCTGGCGCCCGCTGCTAAACACTAGACTGCCATGAGCCCTTCACGGCCATTCATCCTGCGTCCCATCGCGACCTCGCTTTTCATGGCGGGAATTCTGCTGGTCGGGATCGTGGCTTACCGGCAGTTGCCCGTTTCGGCGCTACCTCAAGTCGATTACCCCACGATTCAGGTGATCACGTTTTACCCGGGCGCGAGTCCGGACGTGATGGCGTCGTCCGTAACAGCGCCGCTTGAAAAGCAGTTCGGCCAGGTGCCGGGTTTGAACCAGATGACGTCGACGAGTTCATCCGGGGCGTCGGTGATCACGCTGCAGTTCGTGCTCGATCTCAACATCGATGTGGCGGAGCAGCAGGTGCAGGCGGCCATCAACGCCGCCACCACGTTTCTGCCGTCGAGTCTGCCGAACCCGCCGGTTTACGCGAAGACCAATCCCGCGGACGCGCCGATTCTGACCCTTGCGCTGACCTCGAATGCGCTGCCGCTGTCAAAGGTTGAGGACTTCGCCGACACCCGTCTCGCACAGAAGATCTCACAACTGCCGGGCGTCGGTCTTGTCAGCATCAGTGGCGGCCAGAAGCCCGCGGTGCGCATACAAGCCAATCCGATGGCGCTGTCTTCCTATCACCTGAATCTTGAAGATCTCCGGGCTGCCATCGCCGCAACCAATGTGAATCTGGCCAAAGGAACATTCGACGGTTTGCGGAACTCCTACACGATCTCCGACAACGACCAGCTCCTTGAAAGCGGGGATTACGGCCCGCTGGTGGTGGCCTATCGCAACGGGCATCCGGTAACTCTTTCCGATGTGGCTAAGGTTTCCGACGACACCGAGAACGTTCGCCTCGCGGCGTGGAAAGACGACGCGCCCGCGGTGATCGTGAATATTCAGCGGCAGCCCGGGGCGAACATCATCGATGTTGTGGATCGCGTGCAGAAGCTGTTGCCACAGTTGCGGGCTTCGATGCCCGCTTCGGTGGAAATCGCGATCCTGACCGACCGCACGGCCACCATCCGCGCGTCGGTTGCGGACGTTCAGTTCGAACTGATGCTGACCGTCGCCCTGGTGGTGATGGTGATCTTCCTGTTCCTGCGCACCTTTGCCGCAACGGTAATTCCCAGCGTCGCGGTGCCGCTTTCCCTGGTGGGTACTTTCGGCGCCATGTACATGCTCGGGTACAGCCTCAACAATCTGACCCTGATGGCGCTGACGATATCCACGGGCTTTGTGGTGGACGACGCGATCGTCATGATCGAAAACATCGCGCGCTACATCGAAGAAGGCGTCGCGCCGATGCAGGCTGCGCTGATTGGCGCCGAGCAGATCGGGTTCACGATTTTGTCTCTCACGGTCTCCCTGATCGCGGTGTTGATCCCGCTGCTGTTTATGGGCGATATCGTGGGACGGCTGTTCCGCGAGTTCGCCATCACGCTGAGCGTGACGATTCTGATCTCAGCGGTGGTTTCGCTCACCCTCACCCCAATGATGTGCGCGCGGTTGCTCAACCACAAACCCGAATCGGAACAAGGTGCGCTCTACCGGTTTTCCGAGCGTGTATTTCAGGGCATCATCGCTTTTTATGGACGCACGCTTCAGGTCGCGCTGCGATTCCAGCCCGTGACGCTGCTGATCGCGGCAGGGACGCTGGCGGCTACCATTTACCTGTTTCTCATTATTCCGAAAGGCTTCTTTCCGGTACAGGATACCGGCGTGATCCTCGGCGTGTCGGAAGCGCCGCAGTCGATCTCATTCCCGGCCATGGCCAACCTGCAGCGCGAACTCGCGCGCACGATTCTGAAGGATCCGGCGGTTGAAAGCCTGTCGTCGTTCATCGGCATCGACGGCACTAACACAACGATCAACTCGGGGCGAATCCAGATTAACCTGAAACCGCTCGAAGTGCGGAAGGCCGATGCATCGGAAGTAATTCGCCGTCTCCAGCCTGAACTGGTGAAGACCGAAGGCATTCAGCTCTTCATGCAACCGGTGCAGGATCTGACGGTAGAAGACCGCGTGAGCCGCACTCAATACCAGTACAGCCTTGAGGACGCCGACTCCAGAGAGCTTGCCGAATGGGCTCCGAAGTTTATTGCGAAATTACAGTCGCTGCCGGAACTGCGCGATGTCGCAACGGATCAGCAGAGCGGCGGCCTTCAGGCGCAGCTGGTAATCGACCGCAACACCGCATCGCGATTTGGTATCACGCCGCAGATGATCGACGACACGCTGTACGATGCCTTCGGCCAGCGTCAGATCTCGATCATGTTCACGCAGCTCAACCAGTACCGCGTAGTGATGGAGATCAAGCCGGACCTGCGCGACAATCCCGGCGATCTTAAGAACATCTACGTCCGGTCAGCGACGGGCGGCGAGGTGCCGCTTGACGCATTCACGCATTTCACGGAATCGACTGGCCCTCTCGCCATCAATCATCAGGGGCAGTTTCAGGTGGTCACGGCATCTTTCAATCTCGCGCCGGGCAAATCGCTCGGCGATGCCGTCGCAGCGGTGAACAAGGCTAAAGAGGAACTCGCAATGCCCGCCAGCGTCGCGGCTTCCTTTCAGGGGACGGCCGCGGCCTTTCAGGCTTCCCTTGCAAATGAACCTGTGCTGATTCTCGCCGCGCTCATGACTGTCTATATCGTGCTCGGCGTACTCTATGAAAGCTATATTCATCCGCTGACGATTCTTTCCACGCTGCCGTCGGCTGGAGTCGGCGCCCTGCTCGCACTGATGATCTGCCACACCGATTTCAGCGTGATTGCGCTGATCGGAATCGTGCTGCTCATAGGCATCGTGGAGAAGAATGCCATCATGATGATCGATTTCGCTCTGGAGAAAGAGCGCAAAGAGGGGATGGCGCCGCGCGAGGCTATCTATCAGGCGTGCCTGCTGCGCTTCCGCCCCATCGTGATGACTACGCTCGCCGCCATGCTGGGCGGATTGCCGCTTGCGTTAGGCAGCGGTACGGGCGCCGAGCTCCGCCGTCCGCTGGGTATCGCCATTGTCGGCGGACTGATCTTCAGCCAGGTGCTTACGCTTTACACGACGCCCGTTGTCTATCTGGCGTTCGACAGACTCTCGCGACTCATGTCGCGCCGGCCTGCCATAACCGCAGTCGTGGCCAGCGAAGCATGAGCCTTTCGTCTCCCTTCATCGCGCGCCCCGTTGCCACAACGCTGCTGGCGGTTGCGCTCGGTCTGGCGGGAGCGATCGCCTTCCCGTTCCTGCCCATAGCGCCGCTTCCGCAGGTCGACTATCCCGCCATCTCAGTTACGGCGGCTCTGCCCGGAGCCAGCCCGGAAACAATGGCATCGTCGGTCGCCACTCCCCTTGAGCGCCAGCTCGGCCACATCGCAGGCGTGAATGAAATGACGTCGTCGAGTTCGCTCGGAGCGACCTCCATCAGTCTGCAGTTCGACCTCAACCGCAACATCGACGCGGCTGCCCGCGACGTCCAGGCAGCAATCAACGCCGCCCGCAGCCAACTCCCGGCGACTCTCCCTCAGAACCCGAGCTGGCGAAAAAACAACCCCGCCGATTCGCCGATCATCTTCATGGCCCTCACATCCGAGACCAAGAAGCCGGGTGAACTCTACGATGTCGCCATCACAATCCTGCAGCAGAAGCTCTCACAGATCTATGGCGTCGCGCAGGTGATTGTTCAGGGCAGTTCCCTGCCCGGAGTCCGCATCGACGTGAACCCCACGCAGCTGAACCATTTCGGAATCAGCCTCGAAGACGTCCGCGCGTTCCTCGGAGTCGCCGATGCCAACCGCCCCAAAGGAGATCTCGTCAACTCCCGGCGCATCTGGTCCATCGGCGCAAACGACCAGCTGATGCATGCAGCCGACTACGGTCCGCTCGTGGTTTCCTACAGCAACGGCGGCGCCGTAAAGCTGTCCGATGTCGCCACCGTTTCCGATTCGGTGGAAGACATCCGCACAGCGGGGTGGGCAAACGGGAAGCCTGCGATCGTCCTGCTTATCTTTAAACAGCCGGGCGCGAACGTCGTCGATACGGTCGACCGCATCAAGGCTGTGCTGCCGCGCCTGCAGGCATCGATCCCGCCCGCCATCCACCTCGCCGTACTTCTTGACGGCAGCACGCAAATCCGGGATTCCGTGAAAGACGTGGAAAAGACGCTGCTGATTTCGATCGCCCTGGTGATCATGGTGGTGTTCATTTTCCTGCGGAATCTGCGGACGACTTCGATCCCCAGCGTAGTGGTGCCGCTATCGCTCGCGGGAACATTCGGAGTCCTGTACATTTTCGGCTATAGCCTCGATAATCTCTCGCTCATGGCCCTCACCATCGCCACCGGCTTCGTCGTTGACGATGCTATCGTCGTGATCGAAAACATCACACGCTACATCGAAGAAGGCATGACGCCGTTGCGCGCGGCATTGCGCGGCGCGGAGGAAATCGGGCCCACCGTCACTTCGATCAGCATCTCGCTCATCGCCGTCTTCATCCCGATCCTGATGATGCAGGGCTACGTGGGAAGGCTGTTCCGCGAATTCGCCATCACGCTTTGCGTGGCGATCGTAATCTCTCTCATCGTGTCGCTGACCCTGACGCCCATGATGTGCGCCACACTGCTGCGCGATCACAATCCCGACGAAACCCACGGGTGGTTTTTCCGCGTCAGCGAGTGGGGCTTCGAGTTCATCCGCCGCATCTATGAACGCACGCTGCGCCAGGTTCTGCGTCACCAGGCTTTCGTGCTCCTGGTCACCATCGGCACCGTTGCGGTCACCGTATATCTTTACGTCGTGATCCCGAAAGGCTTTTTCCCGCAGCAGGATACAGGCCGCATGACCGGCCAGGTTCAGGCCGATCAGGCAACGTCGTTCGGCGCGATGAAAGACCGTGTCTCGCAAGCGGGC
>Ga0302326_10029746_pt1 | contig 10952 bp, 11 predicted proteins | sample Palsa_T0_3_FD_202264 | JGI IMG/M metagenome (GOLD analysis project Ga0302326, IMG submission 202264) | Peat permafrost microbial communities from Stordalen Mire near Abisko, Sweden - Palsa_T0_3 | ecosystem: Environmental > Terrestrial > Soil > Palsa > Peat permafrost | place: Sweden: Abisko...
CAAGGGTGGGACGATGCGCCTCGGCTCGTATCAAGCCACGCTGCTGCCCGAGTCCCGGGTGGCCAAGTCCTACGGCTCCCTCGGGGTGACCGAGCGCCACCGGCACCGTTTCGAGTTCAACAACCGGTACAAGTCGAAGCTCGAAGCGGTCGGTCTCGTCTGCTCCGGGAGTTCGCCCGACGGCCGGTTGGTCGAATTCATCGAGCTCAGCGAGCACCCGTTCTGGGTGGCCACCCAGGCCCACCCCGAATTCAAGAGCCGGCCCGACCGCGCGCACCCCTTGTTCCGTGAATTGGTGGCGGCGGCGCTGGACCGGGCGGAGGGCCGGGAGCCCCACCTGCTCGACCTTGACACTGTCACCTGAGCGGCCGTGACCACCTTTCGCCGGGTCTCCGAGGAGGAGGTCTTCCGGGGTTGGCTCTTCACGGTGGGCAAGGTGGAACTGGTCGACCCTGATGACCGGCCTTTTGAACGATTCGTCGTCCACCACCCCGGAGCGGTGACCATTGTCCCGGTGGACGATCAGGGCCGCGTCACCCTGGTGCGCCAATACCGGGCCTCCGTCGACCGCATGGTGTTGGAAACACCCGCGGGCACCTGCGACGTCTCAGGTGAACCGGTCGAAGCCACGGCGCGGCGGGAGTTGGCGGAGGAAGCCGGACTGGAGGCTGCGGCCATGGACGTGCTGATGGGTACGTTCAACACTCCCGGGATCAGTGATCAACACACCACCATCTTCCTGGCCACCGGTCTCACCCCCTGCGCCACCGACCGGATGGGCGTTGAGGAGGGGTATATGACGGTGGAAACGATCAACCTGGCCGACGTGGACGCACTGGTGGCCGACGGCACCCTGGTTGACGAGACGACGGTGCTCGGCCTCCTGCTGGCCCGGGCCCGGTTGGCTGAGGTCGATCGCACCGCGTGACGGTCGAACTGCCTCGCAGCGCGGAGGAATTCCTCTCCTGGCTGGAGGTGGAACGAGGGCGGTCACCGAGGACCCTGTCGTCGTACCGCCGCGATCTGGCGGCGTATCAACGGTTTCTGGTCGAGGCCGGATCGGCCGCGGACTTCGACCACCGATCGGCCGCCGAGTTGTCGGCCTATGTGGCGTCGCTTCGCCGGACCCACAGTGCGGCGTCCGTCGCCCGCGCCCTGTCCACCCTGCGCGGCTTCCACCGTTTCCTGATTGACGAGGGCATCAGGGCCGATGATCCGACCCTCGACCTTCCGGCCGTCTCCGTGGCCGATCTGTTGCCCAAGGCGCTCAGTGAGGAGGAGTCTGCGCAGTTGCTGGCGGCGGTGGTCGGCACGGGCCCGGCGTTCCTGCGTGACCGGGCTTTGTTGGAGGTGCTCTACGGAACGGGAGCTCGGGTGAGCGAAGTGGTGGGCTTGAACCTCGGTGACGTCGCTGAGGCGATGGAGTCCGCCGACGTTCCTCTCATTCGGGTGCTCGGCAAGGGGGACAAGGAGCGGGTGGTGCCACTGGGCCGGTTGGCCCGATCGGCACTGCAGCAGTGGCTGTCGGGGGAGGGCCGCCCGAAGCTGGAGCCGGCCAAGTGGAAGCGCCGGAGCGACGCCGACGCGGTGTTCCTCAACGTGCGGGGGGGCCGTCTCTCCCGTGTCGGTGCCTTCGGTGTGGTCAAGAAGTACGCCGCCCGGGTCGGCCTGGAGGATCGGGTCAGCCCCCATGTCCTACGCCACTCCTGCGCCAGTCACATGTTGGCCCACGGGGCGGACATCAGGGTGGTCCAGGAGCTCCTGGGCCACGCCTCCATCGCCACCACCCAGCGTTACACCAGGGTGTCACCCGAACACCTCCGACGTGCCTACGAGGACGCGCACCCGAGAGCGGGAACCAAAGGAACGGGCGAGCACGTAGCATGAGCGGATGCCAAACGAGGCCCCTACGGCCGAATCCGCTCCCGCTGACTACTCTGCGCTCCTCCTGGCGGAGCAGGCCAGCCTGCAGACTCAGCTCACTGAGCTGGGCTATGGCGACGAAGGCAGCGGCTTGAACTACGACTCCAATTTCGCCGACTCCAGCCAGGTCACGGCGGAACGGGGCGAGGCGGAGCGCCTGGCCTCAGAGCTGCAAGAGGCGTTGGACGACGTGGACGCCGCCCTGGTGCGACTTTCCGCCGGCCAGTACGGCAACTGCGAGGTCTGCGGCAAGCCGATTGGTGCGGCACGCCTTGAGGCGATGCCGGCGGCACGTCTCTGCATTGACGACGCCGCCAAGCAGTAGGTGCGCGCGCCGGGCTCGGGGCCGGGTCGACGGCCCATGAGCGCCTCCAACCGGCGCACCTTGTGGATTGTGGCCGGCGTCGCGGTGTTCATCGCGCTGGTAGCCCATCACAACATTTCAAGCGCGGACATCATTCTGTTCTGCGTGATCGTGCCGTCCATCATCCTCCATGAGGTCTCACACGGTTGGGTGGCCCGCTTCTTCGGGGACGATACGGCCGAGCGTGCCGGCCGGTTGTCGCTCAACCCCTTGGTCCACATCGACCCGGTGGGCACGCTGATCATGCCGGCCCTGCTGGCGCTCGGTGGTTTCGGCGTCTTCGGCTGGGCCAAGCCGGTGCCGGTCAATACGGCCCGGCTCCGCCACCCGCGCAATCAGGGCGTGCTGGTGTCATTGGCCGGCCCGTTCACCAACGCTCTCCTGGCCGGCCTGGGAGCGCTCATCTTCATTGTGGTGTTCCGCTCGACCGTCCTGCGCACCGGGGCGCTCTCACTGCCGGCCGAAATCGTCTTTTACTTCAGCTTGGGCAACATCGGTCTCATGGCCTTCAACCTGGTGCCCATTCCCCCTCTCGACGGTTCGGTCCTCTTGGAACGCTTCATGCCCACGCGGTGGTGGCCCACCTACCTGCGTATCCGGCCTTACACGATGATGATTGTGATGGGGTTGGTGCTTCTCAACTTCCTCTTCAATCCGGGACCAATCACCCTGGCCTTCCAACACCTTTACAACTGGTGGGCCGGCGTCCTCTTCGGGGGGAGTTGAGAAGGCTTCTTTGTCGTTGCGGCGAGGGGGATGTCGGGAGGGTGGCGCTCAAGGTTCCGCCGGAGCGGACAGGAACCTGTGCACGTGTCCTACCCCAGTTGTACCGCGGCGTCGCGCCCCTGGCGAAAGGCGGTGGGGAGCAGGAATGGGTGGTGCCCAGGGGAAGCCTCTAGGTCAATTGCTCGGCTCAGGTTCCTCTCACTCATGCGTAGAAGGCAATAAACCGATCGCGTCGGCTGCTTTCTCGTAGACCACTGCGGCAACGTTGTGGGCATGGGCCGCTCCGGCAGCCAGCACGGTGGCCACGTAGGACGGGTCCTTGTCGAGTTCGGCCCGACGATCCCGCACCGGTCGCAGCAGTTCGCACAACGCTTCGGCCACGTCGTTCTTGAGATCGCCGTAGCGGGTGTACCCAGCCGCCACTTCGGCCGGGGGCCGGTCGGTGGCGCCGGCCAGCAGTTCCAGCAGGTTGGCCAGGCCGGGCTTGGCTGCCCGGTCATAACTGACCTCGCCATCGGTGTCGGTGACCGCCTTGCGGATTTTGCGGGTGATGTCATCGGGGGTGTCCAGCAACCCGATGGTGCCGAGGGGTGACTCCACCGATTTCGACATCTTGCGGTCGGGATGCTGCAGGTCCATGACCCGGGCCGCCACCGTGGGGACGACGCCCTCGGGCACAACGAAGGTCTCGCCGTAGCGACTGTTGAACCGCTCAGCCAAATTGCGGGCCAACTCAATGTGCTGGCGCTGGTCGTCACCGACCGGCACCGCGTCGGCGTCGTAGAGCAAAATGTCCGCTGCCATCAGTACCGGGTAGGTGAACAGACCCACCCGCACGGTCTCTTGACCCTCGCTCTTGTCCTTGAATTGGGTCATGCGACGCAGTTCGCCGAAGGTGGCGGTGCACTCGAGCAGCCAGGTGAGCCGGGTGTGCTCGGGAACGTGGCTCTGAGCGAAGAGGGTGCAGCGTTCCGGGTCGAGCCCGACCGCGAGCATGTTGGTGGCGGCATCCAGTGAGTTGCGCCGCAGCACGGCTGGGTCAATTTCGCCGGTGAGAGCGTGGAGGTCCACCACGCAGTAGAAGGCATCATGCTCCTCCTGGAAGGCCACCCATTGGCGCAGGGCTCCCAGGTAGTTCCCGAGGGTGAAATCGCCCGAAGGCGCGATGCCGGAGAGGACCCTGCTCATGGGTCGCCATGGTAGGCGGGCCACCCGCCCGCCGGTGCCGCCTACAGGCCCGCCATCCCGACAATCGGTTTGTTCAGGACGATATTGCCGAGTGAGCCGAAGAACCCGGCGTCGCCCTCGGCGAAGATGCCGCCGTCGGACGACACCAACCAGTACCCCTTGCCGTCCCGGGTGGTGGCCATGCCGACAATCGGCTTGTTCAGCACGATGTTGCCCAGTGAGCCGAAGAACCCGGCGTCGCCTTCGGCGAAGATGCCGCCGTCGGACGACACCAGCCAGTAGCCCTTGCCATCCGGCGTGGCCGCCATCCCGACGATCGGCTTGTTCAGCACGATGTTCCCGAGCGAACCGAAGAACTTGGCATCGCCCTCGGCGAAGATGCCGCCGTCAGACGACACCAACCAGTACCCCTTGCCGTCCCGGGTGGTGGCCATGCCGACGATCGGCTTGTTCAACACGATGTTCCCCAGCGAGCCATAGAACCCGGCATCGCCCTCGGCGAAGATGCCACCGTCGGACGACACCAGCCAGTAGCCCTTGCCGTCCGGCGTGGCCGCCATGCCGACGATCGGCTTGTTCAACACGATGTTCCCGAGCGAACCGAAGAACTTGGCATCGCCCTCGGCGAAGATGCCGCCGTCGGAAGAGACCAGCCAATAGCCCTTGCCGTCCGGCGTGGCCGCCATCCCGACAATGGGCTGGTTGAGATGGATGTTGCCGAGCGAGCCGTAGAAGCCGGCCGCTCCCTCGCTGAACATGCCGCCGTCGGAGGCAGCCAGCCAATAGCCCGAGGATGGCGGTTGGCCGATGGCCAAACCGGCCGGATCGCCGAGACTGGTGGTGACGCCGGTCAGCATGTCGGCCGGCACCGGATTACCGCTCGTGGCGAGCTGGTTCGGCGTGTATCCGGCCACGGAATGGTTGCCTTCCTGGGCCACCCACAGGTTCCCATTGGCGTCAAAGCCGAGCTGCCACGGAGAGGACAGGGACGCGGGACTGGCGCCATCGGAGGCGATGGTCACCGCCGGTGTGGGATCCCCGCTCACCGCGTACTGGGCCGGAGTGAATGCGACCAGGGTGCCGCTCTCGTCGTTGGATACCCAGAGGTTTCCGGCGCTGTCGAAACCGAGTCCCGTCGGATAATCAAGACTGTTCGAACCGTTGGTCGACAACGTGACCGCTGGAGTCGGATCGCCGCTCGTCGCCAGTTGGGCCGGGGTGAATTCCTCCACGTTGTAATTGGAATGATTGGCACTGGTGACCCACAGGTTTCCGACTGGGTCGAAGGTCAATTCCTCGGCGTCGAAGAGACTGCTGCCGTTCGAGGTGATGGTGACCACAGGAGTCGGAGTTCCGGTAGCCGTAAGTTGGCTCGGGGTGTACTCCGACAATGTGCTGGAGTCATAGTTGGCCACCCACAAGTCCCCGAACCGGTCAAAACCGAGGCCCGCCGAACCGGAGATCCCATCCAGCGCGACAGTAGGGATGAGTGCCCCACCGGCCTGCAGCTGGGCCGGCGTGTACATGTTGACCGAGTCTCCTTCGTAGTTCGACTCCCACAGATTTCCTGACCGGTCGACGGCCAAGCCGTACGGAGAGGTCAGCGGACCATTTCCCACCGATGTAATGGTGACGGCGGGCGTGGGGTCGCCAGAGCTGGTCAACTGGCTGGCCGAGAGTTCGAGGAGGGCGACTCCGGATTCAGTTGGGGCCCAGAGGTTCCCTGAACTGTCGAACGCAAGCACGCTCGGTCCGAACTCAGGACTGGGGGAGAGGACCACGTTGGGTACAGGGCTCCCGCTGCTGGTGAGTTGGGCGGCCAGGTATTCGACGGTGCTATCTGAGTAGCTCGACACCCACATGTTCCCGGATGCGAAAACCATCCCCTCCGGGTAAGAGAAGCTGCCTGCATGGGCCGAAATGGTGACGGTCGGTGTCGGGCTGCCAGTGGTGGCGAACTGGCTGGGGGTGTATTCGACAACGGTGTTGTTTTCATAGTTCACCACCCAGAGGTCACCCGAGTTGAAGGCGATGTGCTCCGGATCGTCCAAACTTTGCGCGTTGGCCGAAATGGTGACCGCCGGTGTCGGGCTGCCGGAACTGGCCAATTGGCTCGGGGTGAACTCGACCACCGTGTTGGCGTCGTCGTTACTGACCCAGAGATCACCGGATTGGAAGACCATGCCTACCGGATCATCGATGCTGGATCCGGTGGATTGCAACACCACCGATGGTGTCACGGTTCCTGCCGTCGTGAGCTGGGCGGCAGCCAGTTCCAACAGTTGATTTCCGTTGCCGAGCCAGAGGTTTCCCGAGCTGTCGAACGTCATGGCATCGACAGAGGGAGAGTCTGTCGGGGTGAGAGTGAGATGCGGCACCGGATCGCCGGACGCGGCCAGCTGGCTCGGCGTGTACTCGAGGACTTGCCCGTTGTTGTCATTGGCCACCCAAAGGTCGTGGGAGGCGTCGAACGCCTCAGCAAAGACGCCGTTTGGTCCAGGGGCCGAAGTAACGACTCCCTGCGGACGTTGATTGCCGTTGGCCGGCATTCCGAAGGCGGCGACATCGCCCTCCAGATCGCCGACATACAGGGTCTGGGGGATACCTGTGGCCGCGGCGGGCGAGGATCCGATCAGGCTGGGTGAAAGTGCGGCCAGGCCGGCGCCGCTGCTCAGTGCACCCAACGAGATCACAATGCACAGCCGGGCCAGAAGTCCTCGGGGCGAGCCGATGGGGGTCATAGTGCTCCAGTCTCAAATCAGGAAGGATGAAGCCTCCTTCCCGCAGGCTCGGTCACCTTACCCAGGTCTCGATGGAATTGCTCGGACAAATGGTCCGGTCCGGGTGCGCGGGTACGGTGACGGTATTCGGTAGTGTCCGAGGGTGACGTACGCGGTCTCAACGCCGGTTTTTGAGGGTCCCATCGACCTGTTGCTCCACCTGGTTTCCTCCCATGAGGTCGACGTCCTGGATATCCCCCTCCTCCCTTTGGTCGACGCCTTCGTCCATGTGCTCAATGAGCAGCGGGAGCAGATCGACTTCAACCAACTGTCCGAATTCCTCCTCATGGCCGCCATTCTCATTGAGCTGAAGTCACAGAAGCTGCTGCCCGGGCGGGAGTCGGCGGACGATGACGAGGAGCTCATCGGGTGGGAGGAGCGGGATCTCCTCTTGGCCCGCCTGTTGGAGTGCCGGGCCTATGCCGCCGCGGCTGATGTCTTCGTTGCTCTGGCCGAACAGGCATCACGCTCGGTTCCCCGAGAGGTGGGATTGGACGACAATTTCGCCGTGCACGCTCCGGACCTCCTGGCCGGGATCACCCCCGAGGACCTGGCCCAGGCCTACCTGCGCGGTTCAGCCGAGCGGCCCGTGCCGCGGGTTGACCTCTCGCACGTCACCGTCGACACGGTCTCGGTCTCCGAGGCGGTCGCCGATCTGATCGCGGTGCCCGAGAACCTACGGGCCACTTCGTTCCGCCAGTTGGTGGAAGCGTGTGGCACCCGTATGGAAGTCATTGTGCGGTTCCTGGCCCTTTTGGAGCTGTGCAAAATGGGCCGGGTCACCCTGGGCCAGGGCCGGACGTTCGGCGACCTGCAGATCTCCTGGCTCGAAGCAGTCGAGACGGGGCCGCCCCCCGGTGGCGGGAGAGGCTTGGCCGAGTTGGCCGGCCACGAGATTGACGACTACGAGGGTTGAAATGAGGATGCGCCCACATGGACAATGACGAGCTCGGCCGGGCCATAGAGGCGGTGTTGCTGGTGGCCGTCGAACCGGTGCTGCCGGGGCTGCTGGCCGAATTGCTGGAGGAGCCGATCGAACGGGTCGAAGAGAGCCTGGGGGTCCTGGCGGCCTGGTACGAGGCCGAGGGCCGTGGTTTCGTCCTGGCCCGTATTGCCGGAGGCGCCCGACTGCAGACGCATCCCGACCTGGCCCCTTATGTGGAGCGGTTCGCCAACCGTGACGTCTCGCATCGCCTTTCGACGGCCGCGTTGGAGACACTGGCCATCGTCGCCTACCGCCAACCCGTTTCCCGGGCCCAGATCTCATCGCTCCGTGGGGTCAACGTGGACGGGGTCACGAGGCTATTGGAGCAGCGGGGGTATATCGGGGTTATCGGGCGGGCCGACGGCCCGGGGCAGGCCGCGTTGTTCGGCACCACGGAACTCTTCTTAGAGCGCTTGGGCCTCAACGCACTCGAGCAGCTGCCACCGGTGGAGGACTTCCTTCCCGGTCCCGAGGTGGCAGGTGCCTTGGAGCTCGACCTGCAGGCTGCTCTCGGTGTCGACGGAGCCATGGGAGCCGACGACGTCTGACGAGGTTCTCGGGGACGGGGAGCGCCTGCAAAAGGTGCTCGCCCGGGCCGGGTTGGGTTCACGGCGGGTCTGTGAGGAGCTCATCGCCGCCGGGCGGGTGACCGTGGATGGCGCCGTCGCCGTGCTGGGTCGCCGGGTCGACGTGGCCGTGGTCCGGGTCGAAGTCGACGGGGTACTGCTCCCGGTGGCGCCCGACCTGGTGTATTACCTGTTGAACAAGCCCAGCGGTTTCATCACCACGGCGGCTGATCCGCAGGGAAGGCCCACGGTGATGGAATTGGTGCCCGACGAGCCCCGGGTCTTTACGGTCGGGCGCTTGGACCAGGCCACCGAGGGGTTGCTGATCCTGACCAACGACGGTGCCATGGCCCAGCTGCTGGCTCATCCCTCCAACGGGGTGGAGAAGGAGTACGTGGCCGAGGTGGAGGGCGGCACGCCGTCCGCCGGCGCGCTGCGGACGTTGCGCCAGGGGGTCGAGCTGGAAGACGGGCGGACCGCGCCGGCCGTGGTCGGGGTGCTGGCTCCGGGTGTGGTGCGCCTGGTCATCCACGAAGGGAAGAACCGGCTGGTCCGGCGGATGTGCGACGCCATCGGCCATCCCGTGCTCCGGCTGGTGCGGACCCGCATCGGCCCCTTGCGAGACACCGGATTGGCTCCTGGCCGGTGGCGGGAGCTCAGCGGGAGTGAGGTGCGGGCCCTGGCCGGAGCAGCCGGGCCGGCCAAAGGCATGCCGTAGCATGCTGTCCCATGCCCGCCGCTCTCATGCTCCGTGGCCTGCGCGGGGCCACCACGGTTGATGCCGATACAGCCGAGCAGGTGACGCAGCGCTCTCAGGAGCTGATGCAGCGGATCATGGAGCGCAATGACCTCGTCGAAGACGACATCGTCAGCGTGCTCTTCACCGCCACGGCCGATGTGACAAGCATCTTCCCGGCCACGGCCATTCGGGAGATCGGCTTTGGGGCGGTGCCCCTCCTCTGCGCCGCTGAGATCGCCGTTCCCGGGGCCATGCCGCTGTGCATTCGGGTCCTGCTCCATGTGCACACCACCAGGGCCAGGGACGAGATCCACCATGTCTATCTCCACGGCGCCCAAGGGCTCCGCGATGACCTCCCTGACTGAGGCGGCGGCGCGCCCCCGAGCGCTCGTCGTAGGGACCGGACTTATCGGCGGCTCCATCGCCCTGGCTCTACGGCAGCGCGGGTGGCACGTGGCCGGAATGGACGCCAGTGAGGAACGGGTGACCGACGCGCTCGCCTCGGGGGTCATCGACGCGTCGGGTGACGATCTGGAAGCCGAGGTGGTCTTTGTCGCCACACCGGCATCCGTCGTGGCCGACGTGGTCAAATCCTTGTTGGGCACGCCGGGGCGTCGAACCGATGCCGTGATCACCGACGTCAGTGGGGTCAAGACCGCCATCGTCGATGGGGCCGATCATCCCTGGTTCATCGGTGGGCACCCCATGGCGGGCTCCGAGCAGGTGGGCCTGCGCGGGGCCGACCCTGACCTCTTCGATGGCGCTGTCTGGGTTTTGACGCCGACCAGCCAGACTGACCTGGCCGCCTTCGAGCGGCTGCGGGGTGTGGTGGGGGAGTTGGGGGCCGACGTGCTGGTCCTCTCGCCCCAGGACCACGATCGTCTGGTTGCCGTGGTGTCCCATGTGCCGCACCTGGTGGCGGCCACCCTCATGAACGCCGCGGCGACCGGCGCCGAGCAAGATGGCGCGTTGCTCCGCTTGGCGGCCGGCGGCTTCCGTGACATGACCAGAGTGGCGGCCGGACATCCGGGAATCTGGCCCGACATCTGCAGCGAGAACGCCGGGCCCATTGTCGACGCCTTGGACGTCTTGGTGGCCGAGCTCACCGCCATGCGCGATCGGGTGGCCGATCATGACCGGGCCGCCCTCCTCGGCGTTTTGCAACGGGCCAGCGCGGCTCGCCGTAACTTGCCGGCCCGCATTGTGCGACCCGATGACCTCTCCGAGCTCCGCATTCCGGTACCGGACCGCCACGGGGTCCTGGCTGAGATCACCTCGCTGGCGGCTGATGCCGGCATCAGCATTTACGATATTGAGATTGCCCACTCGGCCGAAGGTCCCCGCGGGGTGCTGATTCTGGTGGTCGATACCGACAACGCGGAGACCCTGGCCCAGTCCGTTGAGGCGCGTGGCTACCGGTGCCGAGCGGCGAGGTTGGCATGAGCGAACCGGCGGTGCCACGGATTCTGGTGGTGGACGGCGCTCAGGCCTGCCACGGGGTGGTGCGGACGCCGGGTGAAAAGTCGATTTCTCATCGAGCGGTCATTCTGGGTGCTCTGGCCGCGGGCGATTCAGTCATCCGGGGCCTGTCTGATGGGGCTGACGTAGGAGCCACCATGGCCGCCGCGCAAGCCATGGGGGCGGAGGTCGAGCGCCGGGATGACGGCAGCGTGGTGGTGCA
>Ga0302326_10029747_pt1 | contig 10952 bp, 6 predicted proteins | sample Palsa_T0_3_FD_202264 | JGI IMG/M metagenome (GOLD analysis project Ga0302326, IMG submission 202264) | Peat permafrost microbial communities from Stordalen Mire near Abisko, Sweden - Palsa_T0_3 | ecosystem: Environmental > Terrestrial > Soil > Palsa > Peat permafrost | place: Sweden: Abisko...
TGCCAGGCATGCCAGCGTCGCAAGGCCGGTGACGACGAACATGCGTCCGGCAGCACGGTTCGTTCTGTCCCACGAATAATCGCTGGTCAGCGTCCAATAGGTACGGATACCGACAAAGGGGTTGGGTCTCGCACGTCCCAGGAAATTTCCCAGCGCCGCCATGAGCAGGGCAACAGCACAGATCGCGTCGCCACCGATATCGAGCCTGTAGCCGTGTGCGGTCATCACCACCAACACGTGAATGAACGCGAGCAGGAGAACGCCCCCGATCCAGCCGATCTCATAGGCGATTGCGCCCTTCGCGATGGCAGCGCGCCCTGTGAGCGGCAGTATGAACGCGAACAGGAACGACAGAAGCACCGCTCCCGCGGGCATTATAAGCAACGCAATTTCCTTGGGCGCAAATTCGTTCGGCTGGTTGTTCAGTCCCCAATGGACGGCGACGCGTGCGCCGTCGGGAATGAGCGGCCATGCCCAGATGCTTACCGCCAGCATGCAAGCGACGATCAGGGCGCTCGTGATCAAAGGCGCACGGAGTTTCACTTTCGCATTCCTTTCGTTTTGCCGCGAACCGCGCCGGCGATATCCATCAGCGCCGCCAATGCTTCGTCGAGAACGGTCATGTTGAGGCGATAGAGAATTGTGGTGCCGCGTCGTTCGCTGGTGACAAGATTGGCGGCCTTCAACACCGCGAAATGGCCTGAGAGGGTGGGCTTCGCAAGGTCGAATTCCGCCGCGAGATCGCCGGCGCTTTTCGGTCCGTCACGCAAAAGCCTCAGGATTTCGCGCCGCGCCGGATTGGCGAGTGCATCGAACACGTCGTTCATGTCTGGTGCCCGGCGGCACCGGCACCCGATCCGCGGGTGATGATCCAGAGGCAAAACAGCCCCAGAGGAATCCAGCTTAAGATACCAATGTAGCCCAGGAACAACTGGTTCGTCCGGTCCGGAAACAGCAGCAGGGTCAACGAACCGCCAATCGCGTTGGTTGCGGAATGCGCAAGGCTGGTGACCCAGACACTCCCGCTCCTGCGCCGGAGCCAGCCGAAAACAATCGAAAGCAGCACGGCGCCTGTGCAAAACACGACCGTGACGACAGCGGGATCTCCCGGAAACTCATAGCCGCGCAATATCACCGGCAAGTGCCACAGGCCCCAGATGAGTCCCGTCGCCACAGCCGCCAGTGTGGGCCACCGGGCAAACAGACGGACCTGAAGATAACCGCGCCAGCCAAACTCTTCGCCGAACAAGAGCGGCGTCGCAATCAGTGCCGCCATCAGCAATTGGAGCGGGATCACATACGCCAGGATGCCGACGAGGGAATGGGGGATTTTCGTATGCGGCGCAATGCGCGCGAGCGCCGCCAGCATCGAGAAGTCCGGTTTCCCGAGGCCGAGCACAAGAGCACCCAACACGATGAAGGCGACGACCACAAACGGAAGCAGCCATGCAACGAGATAAAGGCGCCAGTGACGCAAATGCAGACCGAGACCTGCGTCGTCAAATCCTTCGCGCGTAATCCATTTTCGCACGACGAAGGACGCAATCGCCGGCGCGAACGCACCCGGCAAGGCACAAAGCTCGAAGAGCCTGAGATCGGCCGCCGAAGCGGGCAGCAGGAGCGCCCAACTGCCCCACGCGAGTCCGAACGTGAGGACCAGATATGCAACGATCCCTTTGGTCGATGTGCCGTGCGTGGCGTCGCTCATGTTTGGTATTTAGGAAAATACCGAAATACTGTCAAGCCCGGCGACGGAAGTTCCGGGGATCGCGGCCATCCTTTTCGTCGAGAAGAAGCACGCGCAGGATGGACGCGGTCCCGGAGAGTCCCGGGAACTGGTACTTTGATCCGAGCGGGAGTGGGCGCGATGAATATACGGTTGCTGGTATTTGCGATTTTCGTTGTGGTGGCGCCCGGACAGGCCGCGGCCGACAATGTCGTCACCTATCACAATTCGCCTGACCGTCACGGCGTTTACACGACGCCCGGGCTGACGTTCGCGGCGGCAGCAACCGTGCATCCCGATGCAAGCTTTCATGGGAGCGTCGATGGCCACGTCTACGCGCAGCCGCTGTTCTGGCGTCCACAAGGCGCCCGCGCGCTTGTCGTTGTCGCGACGGAATCAAATGTTGTCGAGGCGCTCGATGCGGCGACTGGTGCGAATGTATGGCGCACAAGGCTTGGCGCGCCTGTTCCGTTGTCCGCGCTGCCCTGCGGCAATATCGATCCCGAAGGGATCACTGGCACGCCGGTCATCGATTCCAAAACAGGCACGCTCTATCTGGATGCACTGACGCAGGCGAATACCGGCCCGCGTCACCTTGTGTATGCGTTATCGCTTGCGAGCGGCGCCGTCATGGCCGGCTGGCCGCTCGACGCACAGACGGGGTTGGGCAAACACGGAGTCGCGTTCTCCTCCGCGCCGCAAGGCGAGCGCGGTGCATTGCAGATGCTGGGTGGGACGCTATACGTCAGCTATGGCGGCAAGTTTGGCGATTGCGGCGACTATCGCGGCACGGTCGTTCAGATTCAAACCTCGCCGCCGAAACTTGTTGCCAGCTGGCAGACGCGCGCGAAAGGCGCGGGCATCTGGGCGCAGGGCGGCACGGCAAGCGACGGCGTTTCGCTATTTGCGACGACCGGCAACGGTTTCGACTCTCGGGAGTGGAGTGATGGCGAAGCCGTCGTCCGGCTCAGGCCCGGCCTCGCTCACACGGCAAGCACGGCGGATTTCTTCGCGCCGTCGAACTGGAAGCAGCTCGACGACGAGGATGCCGATCTCGGCGGCACGGAAGCGCTGCCATTCGATATCGGCGCGGCAAAGCGCATGATCGCAATCGGCAAGGACGGCAACGCCTATCTCGTCGACCGCAACAATCTCGGCGGCATCGGCGGCGCGCTCGCGGTGTCCAAAGTCTCCGACCATGCGGTCATTACTGCACCCGCAATTCTGGAAACGCCGGACGCCGCCATGATCGCGTTCACGACCTGGGGCGGCTGCGGCGTCAACAGCATCGCGATGCTGCGCGTGACGACGGGCAGCGCACCGATTCACACCGCCTGGTGCGCTCCATTCAAAGGCCGGGGCGCCCCGATCATCACAACGACGGACGGCTCGTCCAATGCGATCGTCTGGGTCGTCGGCGCCGAAGGCGACAATCTCCTCCACGGCTTCGATGCCGCAAACGGACATGTCGTTTTCGCCGGCGGCAACGCGCCGATGACGGGTCTGCATCACTTCGAAACGATCATGGCGGCCGAGGGCCGGCTCTACGCTGCGGCCGACGGCAGGGTTTACGCGTTCGCGTTCGGCCATTGACGCAGTATCTGAAACCGCTCAGCGCTCATTCGGCAGCCGCGACAGCGGCCGGCGGTTGTTCGAGACGCGCGCGCATCTCCTTTGGCACGACCTGCCAGAAACGCTCAAGTTCGACGTCCCATTGCGCGAGCAGTTGCGCGGCGAATGCCGAGCCGGACTCGGCGTGGTGCTCCTCGACAAGCCCGCGCAACACGCTTCGCCAATGCGCCGTCTCGACGCGCATCCAGACGACACTGTCGGGATTGACGTGCTCGTCGAACCTTCCGTCGGCATCGTAGACGAAGGCCATGCCGCCTGTCATGCCGGCCGCGAAATTGTCGCCGACGGGACCAAGGATCGCGACGATGCCGTTGGTCATGTATTCGCAGCCGTTGGATCCGCAGCCTTCGACGACCGCCACCGCGCCGGAATTGCGCACCGCGAAGCGCTCGCCCGCCTGGCCCGCCGCGAACAGCTTTCCGGCTGTCGCGCCATAAAGCACCGTGTTGCCGATAATCGTATTGTCATGCGCGGCGAATGCGGCTGATGTCGCCGGTCGCACGATGATAGTGGCACCGGAGAGCCCTTTGCCGACATAATCGTTGGCATCGCCGGAGACATGAATCTTCAGGCCCTGCACCGCAAACGCGCCGAGCGATTGTCCGCACGAACCGCGCAGGCGAATGGTCAGATGACCCGGCGGCAGACCGGTCATCCCCCATTTGCGCACGATGCGCGAGGAGATGCGTGCGCCGATGGACCGCATCGTGTTTCGGACGTTGTAGGCGAGCTGCATCTTCTCGCCATGGTTCAGGAATGCGAGCGCATCCTTTTCGATCCGCGCATCGAGCGTGTCGGGCACTTCGTTGCGGCCCTTCTGCGTGGAATAGCGCGCGTGGTTGCCCGGATCGGCCTGCACAAGCAATCCGTTCAGATCGAGATCGTCAAGCTCTTCCGCACCACGGCTCATCTGGTGCAGCAGATCGGTGCGGCCGATCACCTCTTCAAGTTTCCTGAAGCCCAGTGAGGCAAGAATCTCGCGGACGTCCTCTGCAATGAACGTGAAAAGGTTGACGACCTTCTCGGCCGTTCCCGTGAACTTCTCACGGAGTTTTTCGTCCTGCGTACACACGCCAACGGGGCAGGTGTTGAAGTGGCATTGGCGTACCATCAGACAACCCATGGCGATGAGAGAAGCGGTGCCGATGCCGAATTCCTCCGCGCCCATCATCGCCGCCATCACAATGTCGCGGCCTGTCCGGATTCCGCCATCGGTGCGCAGCGTCACGCGGTGTCGCAGATTGTTCAGCGTGAGAATCTGGTTGGCCTCTGTCAGCCCCATCTCCCAGGGTACCCCTGCATACTTGATCGATGTCTGCGGGCTCGCGCCTGTGCCGCCGCTGTGGCCGGAGATCAGGATCACATCGGTCTTTGCTTTCGCCACGCCCGCCGCGATCGTTCCTATCCCTGTCGCGGCTACGAGCTTCACGCAGACGCGAGCGTCCGGGTTGATCTGCTTCAGATCGTAAATGAGCTGTGCGAGGTCTTCGATCGAATAGATATCGTGATGCGGCGGCGGTGAAATGAGACTGACGCCGGCGGTGGCGTGCCTGAGTCTTGCGATCATCTCGGTCACTTTGAAGCCCGGCAGCTGGCCGCCTTCGCCGGGTTTCGCGCCCTGCGCAATCTTGATCTCAAGTTCAAGGCACTGGTTCAGATATTCGGCCGTCACGCCGAACCGCCCGGATGCCACCTGCTTGATTGCGGAATTGGGATTGTCGCCATTGGGCATGCGTCTGAAGCGCGCGGGATCTTCGCCGCCTTCGCCGGAATCGGATTTCGCGCCGATGCGGTTCATGGCGATGTTGAGGACCGCATGCGCTTCCGGCGAGAGCGCGCCCAGCGACATGCCGGGCGTCACGAATCGCCTGCGGATCTCCGTGACAGACTCGACGTCTTCGAGCGGAACACTCGCGGCTTCGGCGCGAAAGCCCATCAGATGCCGAAGCGAAACCGGCGGCAGTTCCCGGACCGCCTCCGCGTATCTGCGGTAGGTGGTGTAGGAATCGTTCGTGCACGCGCTCTGCAAGAGATGAATGAGCGACGCGCTTTGCGCATGTGTCTCGCCGCCCTGGCGGAATCTGTAGAATCCACCGATGGGAAGAACCTGCGCGTCCTCATCGAATGCACGCGCATGCAAGCGCGCGATCCGCGTGGATATGCCCGCATAGCCGATGCCGGAGATTCGGCTCGCCATGCCGGGAAAAATATCGGCGACCATGGAACGTGAAAGACCGACCGCTTCGAAAAGATAGGCGCCGCGATACGAGGAAATGACGGCGATGCCCATCTTCGAAATGATCTTGAGCAATCCCGCGCTCATCGCATCGAGATAGCGTTTCACGCACTGGTTGGCGGTAAGTTTTCCGAACAGTCCGCGCGCCTGGCGGTCGACTATGCTTTCCTGGGCAAGATAGGCGTTGACGGTCGTGGCCCCTACGCCGATAAGCGCGGCGAAGTAGTGTGTGTCGAAGCACTCCGCGGAGCGGACATTGATGGACGTGTAGGTTCGCAGCCCCTTGCGCACGAGATGGCTGTGTACCGCGCCCGTGGCGAGTATCATCGGCATGGCGGCCAGAGTGCTCGAGATGCGCTCGTCGGTGAGAATCAGGTGGTTGTAGCCCTGTGCGACTGCGTCCTCCGCTTCGGCGCGGATACGTTCGACGGCTCGTCGGAGCGCACCCTCCTGCTGCCTGCCGTCATGAACCGGGAAGACGCAGTCGATCTCGTAGAAACGCCCCTCAAGATGGTCCTTCATGCGCGCATACATGCCCGTGGAAATGATCGGGCTCTCGAGCACGAAAACGTCGGTTTGCTTTTCGTCCTGTTCCAGGACATTTCCGAGATTGCGGAAGCGCGTCTTCAGACTCATCGTGCGTTCTTCGCGCAACGAATCGATGGGCGGATTGGTGACCTGGCTGAAGTTTTGCCGGAAGAAGTGCGAAAGTGGGCGGTATTGATCGGACAGCACCGCCAGCGGCGTGTCGTCGCCCATCGAACCGACGGGTTCTTTCACATCCTCCACCATGGGGTGGAGGATCATTTCCAGGTCTTCGATCGTGTAGCCTGAAGCGGCCTGACGCTTGCGCAGCTCGTCTTTTGCGAACAGGCGCGGTTCGGGGCCCGGCCCGATGATAGGATCGAGTTCGACGATCTTCTTCGTCCACTCCTCGTAAGGGAATTCCCCCGCCAGTCTGTCCTTGATGGCGCGGTCCTCGTAAAAGCGGCCCTCTTCAAGATCGAGCGCAATCATCTGGCCGGGTCCCAGCCGACCCTTGCGGGTAATCAGCGCTTCGTCGAGCACGACCAGACCCGTCTCCGATCCGACAAACAGCAGTCCGTCCGATGTCACGGCATAGCGCTGCGGTCGCAAGCCGTTGCGATCCATGCCGGCGATCACCCAGCGTCCATCAGTGGCCGCAAGCGCGGCCGGTCCGTCCCACGGCTCCATCACTGCATTGGCATAGGCGTACATTGCGCGATGCGATTCCGGCATCGTGGATGCCTTTTTTGACCACGCTTCGGGCACGAGCAGCGTCTTGGCAAGTGGTGCAGTACGTCCGGCGCGCACCAAAACCTCAAACACGGCGTCGAGCGCGGCGGAATCCGAGCCGCCCGGCTGGATGATCGGCTTGATGTCGTCGCCGTGCTGGCCGAACAGCTGCGATGCCATCTTGAACTCGTGATTTTTCATCCAGTTGACGTTGCCCTTGAGGGTATTGATTTCGCCATTGTGCGCGAGCATGCGGAAGGGCTGCGCAAGGCGCCATGTGGGAAACGTGTTGGTCGAATAACGCTGATGGAAGATCGCAAACGCCGAGACGAAGCGCGCGTCGTTCAGGTCGGGATAGAAATTTGAAAGCTGCTCGGCGAGGAACATGCCCTTGTAGATCAGCGAGCGAGAAGAAAGCGAGCAGATGTAGAATTCCTGAATGGCCGCTTCGCGAACGCGCTTCTCGATCCGCCTCCGGCAAAGGTAGAGCCGGCGCTCCAGCGTTTCCATGTCGGTGCCGGTTCCCACGTCGAACATGATCTGTTCGATTTCCGGTCGGGTGGCGTTGGCCTTCTCGCCAATGACCGAAATGTCAATCGGAACCTGCCGCCAGCCATAGAGGTGAAAGCCAAAGCTCAGGATCTCGGACTCGAAGATGGTGCGGCAAGTTTCCTGCGCGGTGTAGTCGGTGCGCGGCAGAAAGATTTGTGCGACTGCGATCTGTCCGGGACGCAGCCTGTGGCCGGATCGTTCCACATGCACACGAAAAAAATCCTGCGGCACCTGCAGGTGGATACCGGCGCCGTCGCCCGTCTTGCCGTCGGCATCCACCGCCCCGCGATGCCAGACGGATTTGAGCGCTTCGATGGCGCGGGTCACCACGTCCCGCCGCGGTTTGCCGTCGAGTGCCGCAACCAGACCCACGCCGCAGGCGTCGTGTTCCTGATCGGGCGAATAAGCGTGTGCCGCTTCGAGAACCCTGGAATTCGCAATGAAGCGCTCGATTTCTGCGTTACCGCGAAAAGCCGGCGAGAAAGGATCGTCGCTCATCGGGTGAGGCCTTTCGCGTAGTGATATTCGACGGAATTGCTCGCATCGTTGAGCGCGCGCGTGCCCGTGCTGCGCGTGTAGCCCAGACGTTCGTAGAGGCGGTGAGCATCCAGGAAACGCGTGTCCGTCCACAGCGACACGTATTGCGCGCCGCGATGGGCTGCTTCTCTCTCGACCAGATGCACAAAATGTTCGCCAAGTCCGCGCCGCCGCGCCGCGGATGCAACGTAGAGTCGCCGGAGTTCGACCTCGCCGTTACCGAGAGGGGCCATCGAAGCAGAGCCGACGATGTCGCCGTGCAGGTCCGCCACCCACCAGCGACCGTTCGATATGCGTGCCGCAGTTGCCGGATTGCGGAGTTCGGGCATGTCGGCGTCAACGTCGAGTATGCAGTCCGGGTATTCGGCGAATATCGTCGCGATGAGCGCGATCAGTCGGCCCGAATCGCCGTCATGCGCATCACGGATGGTGAGTTCGCCCATGGCTCACTCCGCCGCCGTGTGCATGGCAATCGCGGCCTTGGTCCTCAGATATTTGTGCATGGAGGCGGCTGCGTCGCGGCCGTCTCGGATGGCCCACACCACCAGCGATGCGCCACGCGTGACATCGCCACCCGCGAACACGCCGTCGAGATTGGTCATCAGCGTCGCGCGATGCGAACTTAACGTGCCACCGTCGCCGATGGCCAGGTCGGGTGTGCCGAACAGCGTCGGCAAATCTTCAGGGTCGAAGCCCAGCGCCTTGATCACCAGATCGGCGGCGAGTGTGAAATCGGAACCACGAACCTCCTCCGGCGTCTTGCGGCCCGTTATGTCCGGAACGCCGAGACGCATTCGTGTGATGCGCACGCCTTCGACATCGCTGTGACCGAGGAACGCTTTTGGCAATGTCAGCCACTCGAAGGTAACGCCCTCATCCTCGGCGTTGGCGACTTCGCGCAACGACCCGGGCATGTTGTCGCGATCACGGCGATAGATGCAGCTCACGGACTTCGCACCCTGGCGAATGGCGGTGCGCACGCAGTCCATTGCGGTGTCGCCGCCGCCGATCACCGCGATGGTCTTTCCGCGCGCGTCCAGCACGCCCGAGTCGAACCCGGGTGCGGCATCACCGAATCCTTTACGGTTCGACGCAATAAGGTAGTCCAGCGCCGGCACAATGCGGGAAAGTCCGGTGCCCGGCAATTCGATCTCGCGCGCCTTGTAAGCGCCGGTTGCTATGAAGATCGCGTCGTACTTTGCACGCAGTTCGCCGAGCGTGGCGTCGCGTCCGACGTCAAAATCGGGTTTGAACACGATGCCACCGTCGACGAGGCGCTGCACGCGCCGGGCAACGATGTCTTTCTCGAGCTTGAAGTTCGGAATTCCGTAAGTGAGCAATCCGCCGGCGCGATCGTGTCGATCATAAACGGTGACCTTGTATCCCTCGCGGCGCAACTCTTCCGCGGCACTCAGTCCTGCGGGCCCGGCGCCAATAATTCCGACGCCCTGGGACAGCAGGCGACGGGGCTTCAGCGGTTTGACCCAGCCCTCGCGCCAGGCGGTATCCGTTATGTATTTCTCAACCGCGCCGATCGTGACTGTGCCGTGCCCGGATTGCTCGACAACGCAATTGCCTTCACAGAGCCGGTCTTGCGGGCAAATGCGACCGCACACCTCGGGCATGTTGTTGGTCGTTTGGGCCAGCTCATAAGCTTCCTGGAGCCGTCCCTCTGCGGTGAGTTTCAGCCAATCGGGGATGTTATTCTGGAGCGGGCAATGGACCTGACAGAACGGAACTCCGCACTGGGAGCAGCGGGACGCTTGTTCGGCAGCTTTGCGCCCAATGTAGTCGCCATAAATCTCATGGAAATCTCGTGCGCGCTCGCCTGCCGCCCGCTTGACGGGCAGCTCAGGTGTCTGCGTATGAAATCGTAACATTCGTTCGTTCATATTGCTTGGGACGCAACTGTATTTCTGATAGCCCACTCCATATGCGGGTCAATCGAGAAAAGCGAGCAGAAATCTCCCGCTATGGCATAATTGCTGTCCCTTATGCACAAAGCAGGTATATCAAGCATTGCCATGAACGGGAGACAAAACGCTTTAGGTAATAATTACTGACGTAAATTAAATTCTGCGCGGCTTCGATGGAAGGTCGCCGAGAGCACGTCAGGCGGCGCCAACCCGCTCTGTCGGTCCAGCGTACTGGCCTTCCTTGCGAAACCGCCAGAGATAGGCGGGAAGAACAGATTCGAGAGTTTCCGGTTCTATACCCAGATCCGCCAGCGTGAGTGCGCCTGCCGAAACGACATTGTCGTGCTTCAGTAAGCGCACCTGGTCTCGGGTCAGCGGCGCATTCGGAAGCAGCTGTAGGAAGGTTGCCTGCAAAGCGGCAAGCGGGAATGGTACGGACATAAGCCAGCGCTGCCGTCCGATTTCGCGCAAGATCAGCTCGATAAGTTCTCGGAACGTGTAGATTGAAGGACCGCCAAGTTCGTAGCTCTTTCCACGGGTCGAGACGTCTTCGATGCAGGCTTCGATTGCCGCTGCCACATCGCTCACATAGACCGGCTGAAACCGCGTTCTGCCACCGCCAATCAGCGGCAGCGCCGGCAGAACGATTGGAGGAACACATGCGAGCACCGCGAAACGGTTGAAAAAATTATCCTCGGCGCCAAACACGATCGAAGGCCTGACGATGGCCGCTTCGGCAAATTCGGCGCGCACGCGACGCTCGCCCTCGAGCTTGGTGCGTGCGTAAGCGGATTGCGTGTTCGCTGCAATCCCGGCCGAAGACACGTGCACGAAGCTCTGCGCGCCGGCCGACTTCGCGGCGCGGGCGATATCTCCGGCTGCTTGTGAATGAAGCGCGGTGAAACGCTGGCGTCCCGACTCCTGCAGCACGCCGACAAGATTGATGACCGCCGATGCGTCACGGACGGCGGCGCTCACCATGTCCTGATTTGTCACGTTGACCCTCACCAACTGAATCTGGCCGACTTGCCCCATCGGCAGCAGGAAGTTGGCAAGATTGGGCCGGCGCACGGCCACACGGATGCGGTAGCCCTTT
>Ga0302326_10029750_pt1 | contig 10951 bp, 11 predicted proteins | sample Palsa_T0_3_FD_202264 | JGI IMG/M metagenome (GOLD analysis project Ga0302326, IMG submission 202264) | Peat permafrost microbial communities from Stordalen Mire near Abisko, Sweden - Palsa_T0_3 | ecosystem: Environmental > Terrestrial > Soil > Palsa > Peat permafrost | place: Sweden: Abisko...
ACTCGGGTTGGCCTTTGCGCTGCTGCGCGCGGCAGAGAGGCTCTTCTTCGTGCCCGCGGAGGGTGCCGACGCCGCCGCTCGCGCCCGCGAAGGGAACCGCCCCGCACCGCCCATCAACTGAGATGGTCGTGCTTGACGGTGCCCTCTTCCGGGCCTACTAGACCCTTACCCATACGTAAGACCTAAGGGTAAGAGTTCGATGCCCGACCATCATCGCCTTCCGATCCTCCCCGCCGAGGAAGAAGCGGCGCGTCAAAGCGCCGAAGCGACGAACGTGCGTCTGCTCGACGACGCCCGTCCCCGTCAAGGCTTGATGCAAGTAGGTGATCTCGCTCGCGAAGCGAGCAAGACCGTGCGAGCGATCCACCTCTACGAAGAGCTGGGTCTGCTCGAGCCGGCTACCCGCTCCAAGGGCGGCTACCGCCTCTACGGGCCCGAGGCTCTCACCCGCATCCGATGGATCGGCAAGCTCCAGGACATGCGCTTCAGCTTGGGTGACATCCAGACGATCGTGAGGGAGTGGGAGCGCGCCGGCAGCGCCCCCGATGCGATGAAGCGCATGCGCGAGGTGTACGCGCGCAAGCTCGAGGACACGCGCGAGCAGCAGCGTCGCCTCGCCGCCCTCGAGCACGAGCTGGCGTCGAGCCTCGACTACCTGGATACGTGCGACGACGTATGCGAGCCGCAGCGGCTCCTCAGCGCTTGCAACTGTTGCGATTTACACGACAAGGCGGCGGCGGTTCCCGAGCTGGTGCTTGGCTTCCGCGCCCACGGCACCCGCGCCCCGTAGAGAGAACGACATGGCTCTGAAGCTCCCCATCTTCATGGACTACCACTCGACGACGCCGGTCGACCCGCGCGTGCTCGAGGAGATGATCCCCTATTTCACGACGAAGTTCGGCAACGCGGCCAGTCGCAACCACCCGTTCGGCTGGGAGGCCGAAGAAGCGGTGGATCACGCGCGCGAGCGCATCGCCTCGTTCATCGGCGCCAAGGACAGCAAAGAGATCGTCCTGACGAGCGGCGCGACCGAGAGCGACAACCTGGCGATCAAGGGGGTGGCCGAGTTCTACAAGGACAAGGGCAACCATGTGATCACCACCGTGATCGAGCACAAGGCGGTGCTCGACACGTGCAAGCGTCTCGAGAAAGAGGGCTACGAGGTCACGTACCTGCCCGTCGGGCAAGATGGGCTCGTCGATCCGGATGCGGTGAAGCGCGCGATGACGGACCGTACGATCCTGGTCAGCGTGATGCTGGCGAACAACGAGATCGGCACGGTGCAGCCGCTCGAGGCCATCGGCAAGCTGACGCGCGAGCGCGGCGTCTTGCTGCACACCGACGCGGTGCAGGGCGTCGGCAAAGTCGACTTCGACGTGCAGAGGATGAACGTCGATCTCGCGTCGATCACGTCGCACAAGATGTACGGACCCAAGGGCGTGGGCGCGCTCTACGTGCGGCGCAGCAAGCCACGCGTGCGCATCGTGGCGCAGATGGACGGCGGCGGGCACGAGCGCGGGATGCGCTCGGGCACGCTCGCGGTGCCGCTCATCGTGGGCTTCGGCAAGGCGGCAGAGATCATGCAGCGCGAGGGCAAGGCCGAGAGCGTGCGGCTCGCGGCGCTGCGCGATCGCTTGCTGGCCAAGCTCACGGCGCGCCTCGACGAGGTGTACGTGAACGGCTCGGTCGAGCACCGGCTGCCCGGCAACCTGAACGTGAGCTTCAACTTCGTCGAGGGCGAGGGGCTGATGATGGCGATCAAGGACGTCGCCGTCAGCTCGGGCTCGGCCTGCACCTCCGCCAGCCTCGAGCCGAGCTATGTGCTCCGCGCCCTCGGCGTGGGCGACGAGCTGGCCCACTCGAGCATCCGATTCGGTCTCGGACGCTTCACGACGGAAGAAGAAGTGGACTACGTAGCGGAGCTCGTCGCGAGCAAGGTCGAGCGCCTCCGCGAGCTATCGCCCCTCTGGGAAATGCACAAAGAGGGCATCGACCTAAAGAGCATCGAATGGGCTGCTCATTGAGGAAATAGAAGACCATGGCCTACAGCACCAAAGTCATCGAGCACTACGAGAACCCGCGCAACGTCGGGACTCTCGACAAATCGGACGCCAACGTCGGCACGGGCTTGGTCGGGGCGCCCGCGTGCGGCGACGTGATGCGCTTGCAGATCCGCGTCAACGACCAGGGCGTCATCGAGGATGCCAAGTTCAAGACGTTCGGCTGCGGCTCGGCCATCGCGAGCTCGTCGCTCGCGACCGAGTGGATCAAGGGCAAGACGATCGACGAGGCCGAGACGATCAAAAACTCGCAGATCGTCGAAGAGCTGAACCTGCCGCCCGTGAAGATCCACTGCTCGGTCCTCGCCGAGGATGCCATCAAGAGCGCCATCGCCGATTACCGCAAGAAGCAGCAGGATCGCCACGCCGCCAAGTAGCCCCGCCAACTGCGCATGACCATGAACGCCGCCGAAGAGATCAAGCCGAGCAAAGTGCTCGCCATGAGCGTGTCGCCCGCCGCGGTCGACGCGATCGCCCGCCAGATGAAGAAGCGCGGCACGCCCGCGGCGAGCCTGCGGCTCGGGATTCGTGGGGGCGGCTGTTCGGGGTTCACCTACGTGGTCGAGTTCCACGACGGGGCGCCGCACGCGCGTGACCGGGTGCTCGACTACACGGCGACCGATGGCTCCAAGGTGACTGTCGTCGTCGACCCGAAGAGCCTCATCTACCTCAATGGCACCGTCCTCGAGTGGGAGCAGACGCTGATGCGCCAGGGGTTCAAGTTCGCCAACCCCAACGAGAAGAGCGGCTGCGGCTGCGGTACGTCGTTCAACGTCTGAGCCGCCCGCAGTTTGCGGCTCTCGGTCACCGTCATGGACCCTTTCGCCACGCTCGGCATCCCTCGCACCTACGCCGTCGACCTGGTGGCGCTGGAGAAGACGCACCGCGAGCTCTCGCGAGCGCTGCACCCGGACCGTTATGTCGACGCTGGCGCGAGCGCGCGCCGCGCGGCGCTGACCAAGGCCGTCGAGGTGAACGAGGCGTGGCGCATCGTGCGGGATCCGATCCGCCGGGCCGATGCGCTGCTCGAGCTCGGGGGCGTACCCACGGGCGAAGAGGCCCGCAACACGGCCTCACCGGAGTTTCTCATGGAGATGCTCGAGCAACGCGAGGCGCTCGCCGAGGCAAAGCAAGCCCGTGACCTGGCGGCGATCCGCCGGATGGCCGCCGCGGTCGAAGCGCAGTCGGCCGGGGCTGAGCGCGCGCTCGGAGAAGGGTTCGCGCGGGGGCAGGCGGCGGAGCTGGCCGGCAAGGTGGCCGAGCTCCGCTTTTACCGGCGCTTCCTCGACGAGGTGAGCGCCATCGAGGACGAGCTGGCCGCATAGGCGGCGACCCCCATGGCCCTGTTCGAGATCTTCGACCCCAAAGCGCCGCCGCGTCCGATCGGCATCGACCTCGGCACGACGAACTCGCTCGTCGCCTACGTGCAGAACGAGCGGCCCACGGTCATCGTGGACTGCGACCTCGAGGCGCTGGTGCCGAGCGTCGTGCTGTATGAAAAAGGCGGCGCAGTCACCGTGGGGCGCCGCGCGGCGATGCTCGCGCCGGAGCACCCGCGCGACGCGATCGTCAGCGTCAAGCGATTCATGGGCCGCGGCGCGGACGACCCGGAGACACTGCGCCTCGGGCCGTACGAGTTCGTGTCCGCGACGCCGGGCGAGCCGAACACGGTGCGCTTCAAAGTGGCGGGCGATCGCGTCGTGACCCCCGTCGAGGTGAGCGCGGACATCCTGCGCACCCTCAAGGCGCAAGCCGAGGACGAGCTGCGCAACGTCGGCGGCGCGGTCATCACGGTCCCCGCCTACTTCGACGACGCGCAGAGGCAAGCCACGAAAGACGCGGCGCGCCTTGCGGGGCTCGAGGTCCTGCGCCTCTTGAACGAGCCGACGGCCGCGGCGCTCGCGTACGGCCTCGAGAAGAAGCAGAACGGCACCTTCGCGGTGTACGACCTGGGCGGCGGCACGTTCGACGTCACCCTCCTCGTGCTCGACGATGGCGTCTTCCAGGTGCGGTCGACGGGCGGCGACAGCCAGCTCGGCGGCGACGACATGGACCGCGCGATCGCGCACGAGCTGCTGGCGGCTCTCGGCTTCGATCCGGCGCGGCAAACACCCCAGCTGGTGCGGCTGGTCCTCGACGAGGCGCGCAAGGTCAAGCACGCGCTCACGACACAAGACGAGGTGGAGGGCGTCGTCCCTGGTCACACGGCGGTGAAGATCACACGGGCGCGCTTCGAGGAGTTGATCGCCCCCTTGCTCGAGCGCACCGGCGTGGCGTGCCGGCGGGCGCTGAAGGACGCGTCGCTCAAGGTGGGCGACATCGACGGCGTCATCCTCGTCGGCGGCGCGACGCGCGTGCCGGCCGTGCGGCGCTACGTGGCCAAGCTCTTCGAGAAGGAGCCGCTCGCCGACATCGATCCGGACCAGGTGGTGGCCCTCGGCGCCGCGGTACAGGCCGATCTGCTGGCGGGCGAGGGGCAGCGCGACGAAGTCCTGCTCCTCGACGTCATCCCGCTTTCCCTCGGCATCGAAGTGGGCGGGGGCGTGGTCGACAAGATCCTGCCGCGCAACTCGACGATTCCGTCGCGCGCGCGAGCCACCTACACGACGCAGGAAGACAGGCAGACGGGCTTCGAGGTGCACGTGCTGCAGGGCGAGCGCGAGATGGTCGCGCACAACCGGAGCCTGGCGCGCTTCACGCTGAAGGGGATCCCGCCCATGCCCGCGGGGATGGCGCGGCTCGAGGTGACGTTCGACGTCGACGCCGATGGACTGCTCGGCGTGCACGCCAAGGAGCTGACGACGGGGATCGAGCAGACCGTGAGCGTGAAGCCCAGCTACGGCCTCGACGACGCCGCGGTGGAGCAAATGCTCCTCGATGCGCTCGATCATGGCGAAGACGACCTCGAGCGGCGCCGCCTGGCCGAGAACCGGGTCGACGCGCACCGGATTCTGGCCGCGACGCGCAAGGCGCTCGTGGCCGACGCGGACTTGCTGGAGTCGGGGGAGCACGCCCGGATCGAGCAGGCGTGTGCGGCCCTCGAAGAGGCGGCCCGGGGCGAGTCGGCGTCGCTGGTTCACGCGCGTTTCGAGGGGGTCGACGAGGCGACGAAGGCGTTCGCAGGGCGGCGGATGAACCGCGCGATCGCCCGAGCCATCGAGGGGCATCGGGTCGATGCGGTCGAGAAAAGCGTCGAGCACGCAAAGGGCGTAGAAGAGGCGCACGCCCCGCCGCGCTAGGCGCACGGGCGCCAAGGATGCGATGGCGATCGTTCGATTCAAGGGATTCGGCCCGGTCGAGGTGCCCGTGGGCACGTCGCTCTTGCAGGCGGCGACCAAGGCTCACTACCCGGAGGGCAGCGCCTGCGGCGGCGTCTGTGCGTGCTCCACCTGCCACGTGTACGTGACTCGGGGCGGGGATCTGCTGAGTGAACAGGAGGACGAGGAGGCCGACATCCTCGACAAGGCCTTCGACGTCCGCGCGGCCTCGCGCCTCGGCTGCCAGTCGCTCATCGAGCGCGATGGCGAGATCGAAGTCGAGATCACGCGCGAGAGCCTCGAGGCCTTCGAGAACGAGCACCCCGCCGAGCGGGGCAAGTACACAGCGCGGTAGCTGGGAATTTCAACAGGAAGGCGGGAAGGATCGTTTTGCCGGAAAACCTTCCCGTCTTCCTGTGATCTCAAAATATCAAGGTTTCACGGACTCGGAGCACTAGCTGACCCGGATGCCAGGCGCCGGGTACTTCGCGCAGAGGTCCTTCACCTCGGCGGCGATCTTGGCCAGGCTCGCTTCGTCGGTCGGCTTCTGGGTCACGCGGGTGATCCAGTCGGCGATGCGGAGCATCACGTCCTTGCCCATGCCGCGGGTCGTGACCGAGGGGGTGCCGATGCGGACGCCCGAGGGGTCGAACGGCTTGCGCGGGTCGAACGGGACGGCGTTGTAGTTGAGGACGATGCCGGCGCGGTCGAGCGCCTGGGCGAGCTGCTTGCCCGTCGTCCCCTTGCTGGTCACGTCGACGAGCAGCAGGTGGTTGTCCGTCCCGCCGGTGATGACGCCGAAGCCCGCTTCCGAAAGCGCGGCGCCGAGCGTGCGGGCGTTGTCGACGACGCTGCTGGCGTACGCTTTGAATTCGGGGCGACTCGCTTCGCTGGCAGCCACCGCGATTGCGGCGGTGACATGGTTGTGCGGTCCGCCCTGGAGCCCCGGGAACACCGCCTTGTCGATCGCCGTCGCGTGCTTCTCCTTGCAGAAGATCATGCCGCCGCGCGGGCCCCGGAACGTCTTGTGCGTCGTCGACGTCACGACGTCGGCGATCCCTACGGGCGAAGGGTGCACCCCGGCGCAGACCAGCCCCGCGAGGTGGGCCATGTCGGCGACGAGCAGCGCGCCCACCTCGTCGGCGATGGCGCGGAAGGCCTGGAAGTCGAGCGTGCGCGGGTACGCCGTCGTGCCGCACCACAGGAGCTTGGGCCGATGCTCGCGGGCCAGGTCGCGCACCTGGTCCATGTCGATCCGGTGGTCGTTCTTGCGAACGCCGTACTGCACGCTCTTGAAGTACTTTCCGGTGATCGACACGGCGTGTCCGTGTGTCAGGTGGCCACCCGCGGGCAGCGCGAGACCCATGACGGTGTCGCCCGGGTTGCAGAACGCGAAGTACACGGCGAGATTGGCCGGGCTGCCGGAGTACGGCTGCACGTTGACGTGCTCGGCGCCAAACAGGCCCTTGAGCCGCCGGATGGCCAGCTCCTCGACCTGGTCGATCGCCTGCTGGCCCTCGTAGTACCGCTTGCCCGCGTACCCTTCGGAGTACTTGTTCGTGAGGACGGATCCCGTGGCCTCCATGACGGCGCGCGACGCATAGTTCTCGCTCGCGATGAGGCGGATCTTGTCGTTCTCGAGGCGATTTTCTTCCGCGATGAGGCGCGCGATCTCAGGATCGGACTCGGCGAGGGCGGGGTCGAAGGCGGGCATACTCGGGTTCTACCAGACGCAGGCGCCCCGGGCGATGCGTCGTGCTAAGAGGACCCGAGCCAATGCTTTGGCTCGCGATGCTCCCGCTGGCGCTGGCCGACACACCGCGGGCGTCGACGGCGCTCGCCATCGGGAGCGACGCCAACGCGACCACGGATTTCGAAGGCCCCCCCCGGCACCGCACCGGTATCGCGCTCGGCCTCACGCTCGGCTTCGGCCTGGGCGCGGCCAGCGGGTACCCGAACAACTCCGAAGAGATCGGGACGCCTGCCGACTACGCGGCCAGCGGCACGATGCTGGGCTCGGGGTCCAACCTGCTCATCATGGGCGCCATCGCCGATTACCTGAACTTCGGCTTCTGGTTCGGCCGCGCGCAGTTCAAGAGCGGGACCTGGCGCTCGAACGGCAGCGGCGCCGGGCTGCGGGTCGAGCTCTTCCCGTTGACCATCCTCTATCCGCAGCTCGAAGGCCTGGGCGTCTTCGGGCAGTTCGGCCTGGGATCGGGCAACCTCATGTCTTCCGTTCCAGGCGTGATCGAGGCCTCCGGGACCCAGTCCTTCGCCGCCACCGGGGTGTTCTACGAGTGGTCGGTCACCAAGATCTTCGGCGGGCACTTCGGCATGGGGCCGAGCCTCGAGTACGACGCCATCTGGTCGCTCCCGTTCGAGCGCCACGACTTGCTCGCTTCCCTGCGGGTCATCTTCTACGGAGGCCCTTGAGCCCGTCGTCTCTTGGGAGCGCGCGCCTTGGGGGCTGATATCGTCAGGCCGGTGGCTTCTGCAGACCCGTACGGCCTCGTCGGCCAGGTGCTCGACGGGCAGTTCCGCGTCGACCGCTTCGTGGGCGAGGGCGGCTTCAGCTCCGTATACCACGGCACACACGTCGGCTTGAGCGAGCCGATCGCCGTCAAGTGCCTCAAGTTGCCGCCCGCGCTCGGGTCCGCGCTCGTCGAGTCGTTCATCCGGCGGTTTCGCGACGAGAGCCGCATTCACTATCGGCTCTCGCAGGGCAACCTCCACATCGTGCGCAGCATCGCCAGCGGCACCACGATCGCACCTGCCACGAGCGCGCTCGTCCCGTACACGGTGCTCGAGTGGCTCGAGGGTCACTCGCTCGACCGGGAGTTCAACGACCGGCGCTCTGCGGGATTCAAGGGCCGTTCGCTGCGCGAGGTGGTGCAGCTGCTCGACTCGGCGGTCGACGCGATCGCCTATGCGCACTCCCAAGGCGTCGTGCACCGCGATTTGAACCCCGGCAACTTCTTCCTGGCCAAGACCCCGGTCGGCACCAAGATGAAGGTTCTCGACTTCGGCGTCGCCAAGATCATGGCCGATTCCGCGATCGCGATGGGGCCGAGCGCCAAGACGGTCGGCAACGTGCGCATCTTCGCCCCCGCGTACGGCGCGCCCGAGCAGTTCGACGAACGCGCGGGCGTCATCGGACCCTGGACCGACGTGTACGCGCTCGCCCTCGTCGCGCTCGAGGCCCTCGTGGATCGCACGATCGTGGAGGGTGAGCACATCGGCCAGTACGCGGCCAAGGCGCTCGATCCCGTGAACCGGCCCACGCCCCAGGTGATCGGCGCGCAGACGGGCCCCGCGGTCGAGAACGTGTTTGCTCGCGCGCTCGCCGTCAACCCGAAGGAGCGCCCTCGCGACGCGGGTGAGTGGTGGGGCTTGCTCAAAAACTCGATGCAGCGCGACCTCGCCGGAGGGCACGGCGACGCGCCCCTCACCGAGCGCCTCGATCGCAAGTCGCACGCGGCCACGTTGCGCATCTCCGAGGCGGCGCCGCTCCTCGTGCCGGTCACCGAGCGCACCGCCGAGCCGCGGCGCAGCGGTATGCCGTCGCGCCCGCCGCCCGGCGCCAGCACGCTGCGGATCGACCGCGACGTGCGGCGATCGGCGACCGAGGCGCTCGCCGCGACGCCCATCCCGCCGCGCGCCTCGCAGCTGCCATCGCCCTTGCCCCCGATGCCGCCACCCGCGGCCGTGCCCGTGCCGTTTCCCGGGGCGGATCGAAGCGCGCTGCCACCGTCGGTCGTCGACCCGATCGTGGTGCCGAAGATGCCCATGCGCTGGATCGTCGCGGTGGTGGTGGGCGTCGTCGTGATGGTGGTCACGCTGGCTGTCGGCATGCACGCGTGGCGAGGGCATCCTCCCGATTCATCTTCGCCGTCCCCGTCCACGCCGCCGTCTCACTGAGCGGCGAACGGCGCTCTGGAGCTTCGACCATGTCCGATACAATCTCGAAGTCGCTGTTCGAGCGCGCCGAGCGCGTGATTCCGGGGGGCGTGAACAGCCCCGTACGCGCCTTCCGCGCCGTCGGCGGCACGCCGGTGTTCGTGTCGCGCGCCGAGGGGGCTTTCCTGTACGGCGCCGACGGACGGCGATACGTCGACTACGTCGGCTCCTGGGGACCGATGATCCTCGGCCACGCGCATCCTTCCATCGTCGCGGCGATCGTCGACGCGGCGTCGCGCGGGACGAGCTACGGCGCGCCTACCGAGCTCGAGGTGCGCTTCGCCGAAAGCCTTTGCGCCCTGTACCCGTCGATCGAGATGGTGCGGGCCGTCTCGAGCGGGACCGAGGCGACGATGGCGGCCCTTCGCCTGGCCCGCGGCTTCACCGGGCGAGATGCCATCGTGAAATTCGAAGGGTGCTACCACGGCCACGCCGACTTCCTCCTCGTCAAGGCGGGCAGCGGTGCGGCCACGTTCGGCGTCCCGGATTCGGCGGGCGTCCCCGCGTCGGCGGCGGCGAACACCGTGACGCTCCCTTACAACGACGTGGGCGCCCTCGACCGTCTCTTCGCGGCGCGCGGCAAAGAGATCGCGGCAGTCATCGTCGAACCGGTCGTCGGCAACATGGGTGTGGTGCCGCCGGAGCCTGGATTTCTCGAGGCGATCATCGCCGGCTGCGCGCGCGTCGGAGCGGTATCGGTCTTCGACGAGGTGATGACCGGATGCCGCGTCGCCCGAGGCGGGATGCAGCAGCGCGCGGGGCTACGCCCCGACCTCACGTGCCTCGGAAAGATCGTGGGTGGAGGGCTCCCGCTGGCCGCATACGGCGGGCGCCGCACGATCATGGAGAAAGTCTCGCCGCTGGGCCCCGTGTACCAGGCAGGCACGCTGAGCGGCAATCCCGTCGCCGTCAGCGCGGGGCTCGCGACGCTCGAGCGTCTCGACGACTCCCTCTACGACAAGCTGGAGACGCTGACCGCTCGCCTCGAAGAGGGCCTCGTGCGCGCGATCGCCGCGCACCATACGGCGGCGTGCGTGCAGCGCGTCGGTTCGATGATCACGCTCTTTTTCTGCACCGGGCCGGTGAAAAGCTGGGCCGACGCGAAGAGCGCCGATACGCAGGCCTTCGCGCGGTGGCACGGTGGGATGCTGTCGCGCGGCTTCTACTGGCCTCCCGCGCAGTTCGAAGCGGCCTTCGTCAGCGCTGCACACACCGTCGAAGACATCGACAGGACCATCGAGGCCGCGTCGGCGTCGCTCGCGGGAGCCCGGGACCGGACCAACGGGTGATCCTCCGGCTTCCGGGGCGACCGGCCAACGTTCCGTGGGCGGTGCCTCCACGCCACGGAAATCGAGATCCGAAGTCGAAGTCTCGAAGTCGACGCGGCCCGTCCGGAGTTTCGAGTCGGAGGTGCCTTCGGTCGGGTGGGAAGCCCGGCCGTTGGATCGCCTACCGACGCCTTCGTTCATCCCGCCATGGATCACGTTCATGGCCGTGTGATCGCGTCTCCCGAGCTTCGTGGTCGTGGGCGGGGAGGGTCGCCCTCTAGTGTCCGGAGTCCGTGAAACCTTGATATTTTCAGATCACAGGAAGACGGGAAGACGGGAAGGTTCTCCGGCAAAACGATCCTTCCCGTCTTCCTGTTGAAATTCTTCGATGCGTCACGGCCTCGGGGCA
>Ga0302326_10029751_pt1 | contig 10951 bp, 11 predicted proteins | sample Palsa_T0_3_FD_202264 | JGI IMG/M metagenome (GOLD analysis project Ga0302326, IMG submission 202264) | Peat permafrost microbial communities from Stordalen Mire near Abisko, Sweden - Palsa_T0_3 | ecosystem: Environmental > Terrestrial > Soil > Palsa > Peat permafrost | place: Sweden: Abisko...
CTTTGCGCCCGGCCAGCCCCGCCAAGTAATCATTCGACCGACTTAGCGAGCCGGAAACTCAATCCGGTTGAATTCGCACCATTCTTTTCGGCACTTTGGTACCTCGTCCCGTCTATCTACAAAAAAATGTCGGCATCGGCGCCGCTCATACGTCTTTAGATTGATCATACGTTTCAAGGTGCTCGCCGACGGCGATCTGACCCTGTGGGAGTCGCATGCTATCCTAGCCTACCTGGGCGACAAGACTGGCACGCTCTGGCCGACATCGGAAGGCGAGATCGCGTTAGCTGTCCAGTGCCTGCTTGATACATCAGGTATCGCACCCCCGATCGTGGGCGACGTTCGTGACCTTCGCGGCGAACGCTGATACGATCTGCGGTTGGGAACGACCGCAGATCCATTTCAGGGGGTAACGACGATGGCGACAGCCGCCGCGAGTCCGATAGACCTCGCGAATCCTTTTCACGTCTCGCTCAAGCACGTTCACCATCAATGGGGATGGTACCTGGCGCTCGGCGTATTGCTGATCCTGCTGGGTACGATCGCCTTTACCGACGTATTTGCCGCCACGCTCATATCCGTCCTGTTGATTGGCTGGATCTTTATCATCGGTGGCTTTCTGCAATTGATTCACGCCTTTCGCACGCGCGGTTGGAAAGGCGTCGTGCTGCATCTGGCGATCGGCATTCTCTATATCGTCGTTGGCGGTCTGACCCTCGATAACCCGATGGGGAGCGCGGTCTCACTGTCACTCCTGATGGCGATCTTCTTCCTGATGATAGGAGTCTCGCGGACCTTCGGCTCGCTCCGGATGAAGTTTCCGAGCTACGGATGGACCCTGTTCGGGGGAATTATCGACATCATCCTGGGCATGCTGCTGCTGATTCATTGGCCCTCGACGGCGCTATGGGTGATCGGGCTGTTCGTCGCGATCGAGCTGCTGTTCGCCGGATGGACCCTGGTAATGTTCTCGATCGCGCTGCACGGGATGCCGAAAGACGGACTGCCGCCGAATATTCCTCCGCCCGCGGCAGCGCCGGCCTGACGCGCGCGCCCGCCTGAGACTCCCGGCGACGTGTCCGGGACTCGTCGAACGATTGAACGAGCCCCGGGAGCCACGGGCGGGTCTAGCCGAATAGCGCGGGCCAGAAGTTGACCCGCAACTCGGTGCCCGAAATCGTCACGGCCTTGTCGGAGACCAGGAAGGCAGCGGCCGCCGCAATGTCGCTGGGCTGGCCGAGCCGTCCCTGCACACCGTTTTCGGCGCACCAAGCGATCGCGTCCTCGGGAATGCCGCGCATCATGCCGGTTTCGGTCGGCCCCGGCAGGATCGCGTTAGAGCGAATCCGCTCTTTCTTATGGTCTTCGGCGAGGCATCGAGAGAATGCGAGCAGCGCGGACTTGGCCGAGCTGTAGGCTATAAGGTCCAGCGAGCCCATCGCGGAGCAGGAAGAAATAGTCACCACCGCGCCGCCACCCGCTTTAATCAGCTCGGGTATGAAGGCACGGGTCACCAGGAAAACGCCCTTCACGTCGACGGCGAAAATCCGGTCCCAATCCTCTTCCGAAGTGGTCAGCACGGTTCCGGTCATGCGAATCGCCGCGTTGTTTACCAGCGCAGTTATAGGGCTGCCAGCGCCGAGAACCCACTTGCGGAACTCCTCGACCTGCGCGGCGATCGAAACGTCGCCTTCCATTATCTGAACGTCAAGACCGCGGCTCACGGCAATCTTGTGTGTTTCTTCGATACCCGGATTGCGCCCGAGCGATCGCACCCGGAAACCCTCGCTCGCAAGCGTCAGTGCTATTTCCCGGCCGATTCCCCAACTCGCCCCGGTAACGACCGCGACACGATTAGCCATTGGATATCCCCGTCCGTTCCGCGTAACACAGGCGGATCGCGCCAGTTGCTACATGAAGTAGTAAAGATTGGTATCGAGGATGACCCTCTGCGGCAGCTTGATCTCCCGGCGCGTCAGCTTAAATGTCGAATTGTCAGGCCGCAGCCGATCTTCCCGCGACCCGACCATGATCGTCTGCTCGCGTTCGCGGCGGTTGCGGCACACGAGAAAATTCGAATAAACGATAAACTCGCCGTTGCTCTCGCCGTGGTAAGCCTCGATATTGCTGATCAGGTGGCGAATCCGCGACGGCGGATCTTCCATCCATACAAGGTCGGTTTCGAGCCGCCTGATGCGTTCATCGAGGTCGGCGTAGTTGTCGTCGTAGATCGCGGGCGGAAATGGCGGCGGCTCTTTGCGATCGCCCTTGTAGCGATCTTCAAAGATCGGCAGCCAGTAATGGATACTGCTGTCGACCATCGAGTCGAGCCATTCGCGATAGCGCTTCTCGCCGAAGAGCCGCGCCTCGCGAAAATAGAATTGCTCTATTGCATGGTATAGTTCGAGCGAAACTGGATCTGACATTTCCCCTGTCCCCCCAAAAATAAGATATGGCTATTCGCGCCGCGCGCCATTGGCGACAGACGGCGCACGGCCATTGAGCTCGCTCCAGCCCGGAGCCTGAATGAGTTCAGAATAGAACTTGTAGAAGCCCCGCATCGACGTTTCCGATACGGGACTGGCGTTGATCGTCCCCGGCAGATCGCGATTCGGACCCTCGCGATCGATTCCCATCACGCCTTGTATCGAGCCGCGGTCGCCAATAACGCCACGCGCGGTTTCGGTGCATCCCGCGAGATTCTGAGCGTCGTCGGACTCAAACGTGCCAGCGATGCCGAAGGTGCGCAAGGCTTCCTTCTGGATGTTGCGCTTGAGCGTGTGCGGCATGTCCTTTTCCACCAGAGTCCAGCTCCATACTTCGCATTCATGCGGTCCGCGAGGATGCCACACTTTCCAGATGTTGGTGCCATACAGGAACGAACAATTCGGAAATATGTTCGCGGACCAATGTGCCCGGTAAAACTTGCTGCGCATCTCACCAAGCCTGGCCGCCACCTCGGGCGCCCGGTCCCTGATAAAATTCGCGTAAGCGTCGCCCCGATGGAGCGACGTGGCGGAATTCCAGAAAACGGTAAACCCGTGGCCATGAGGCAGCGCGATTTGGACGCCGATATCTTCCGGCAAGGCGGTATTGCCGATCATCGCAGCCAGTTCGCCTCCGGCAACCTTCAGCGCCGCCGCGTGGGTCCATCCGACGTGATAGGAGTCACCCGCAAAGTTCTCGGCCGCGATTTTCCAGTTGCAATGGAGTATCGACTTGAGCGGCGGCCCCAAAAGCTCCGCTCCTCCGCGCTCCGTAAACGTCTCCATATACCAAGCCATCTCGCCGAGGTATTCCCGCAGCGGCGGCGCCTCCGGATCGAAACAGCCGAAGATGAAGCCTGCAAAGCTATCTACCTGCGCCACCGGCCGCATCCCCAATTGCGACTTGTCGAGTTGGTTGTGATAGGCCTCGCGCTCCAGCGGTACCCCCTGCAGCCTTCCGTCCAATCCGAAAGACCAGCCGTGATAGCTGCACGTGAACGATCGTGTGTTGCCGCTCTCAGCGTTGCAGACCTGGTTCCCGCGATGCGTGCAACTGTTGACGAACGCTTTGATTTCCCCGCCTTGCGTCCGCGCGACAATGACCGCGTCTTCGCCCATGTACGTCGTGAAGAAGTCGCCCGGCTTGGGAATCGCAGACTCATGCGCCAGGAAAATCCACGACCGTGCAAATACCCGTTCTAACTCCAGCCGATAGAGCTCCTCGTCCCAGAAAATCCGCTTCTTCTGACGGCCGTTGCGGACGTCGATAAGCTCTCGTAAGTCCATCGTGGCCCGCTCCTTACGGCCGATCTGTTTGCTATTTCGCGTCTTTGCTATTTCGCCTCTTTGCTATTCGGATGACCGTGGTTGGCGCCGGCCGCTTCCCGGCTCCGAATCGCGTTCCAGTCGGGCGCCTGCAGAATCTCGGAATAGAACTTGTAGAAGCCCCGCAGCGCTGCTTCCGATACGTTGGTGTCGTTGATTGTCCCCGGCAGATCCCGATTCGAGCCGTCGTGATCCATTCCCATCACGCCCTGGATCGACCCCCTGCTCCCGATAACTCCGCGCGCCGTTTCGGTGCATCCCCAGAGATTCTGGCCGTCGTCGGACTCGAAGGTGCCCGCCGTGCCGAAGGTGCGCAGCGCTTCGCGCTGAATACTGCGCTTGAGCGCGTCCGGCATGTCCTTTTCGACCAGCGTCCACGTCCAGACTTCGCACTCATGCGGCCCGCGCGGATGCCATACCTTCCAGATATTGGTGCCGTACAGAAACGAACAGTTCGGGAAAATGGTAACGTCCCAATGGGCAGCGTAGAGCTTGCCGCGCATCTCGCCTAGCTCGGCTGCGACCGCCGGAGTGTGCTCCTTGATGAAATTCGTGTAGGCGTCGCCGCGATGGAGCGCCGCGGCGGAATCCCAGATTACGCCGAAGCCGTGGCCATGGGGCAATGCGATCTGGATGCCCGTGCCCTCGGGCAACGCGACGTTGCCAATCATCGGGGCTAGACCGCCGCCGGCAGTTTTCAGCGCCGCCGCATGGGTCCATCCGACGTGGTAGGAGTCGCAGGCGAAATTTTCACACGGTATCTTCCAGTTGCAGCGCAGGATCGATTTCAGCGGAGGTCCTAAAAGCTCCGCTCCGCCCCGCGTCGTGAACGTCTCCAGGTACCACGCCATATCGCCGAGATATTCGCGCAACGGCGGCGCCTCGGAATCGAAACAGCCGAAGATGAATCCCCCGAAGCTCTCCAGCTTCGCCACGGGCCGCATCCCCAACTGCGACTTGTCGAGCTGGTCGTGATATGCCTCGCGCTCAAGCGGTACGCCCTGGAGGCTACCGTCCAGCCCGTAGGACCAGCCGTGATAGCTGCAGGTGAACGATCGCGTGTTGCCACTCTCCGCGTTGCAGACCTGGTTCCCGCGATGCGTGCAACTGTTCACGAACGCCTTGATTTCGCCGCTCTGCGTCCGCGCCACGATCACGGCGTCTTCGCCCATATAGGTGGTGAAAAAATCGCCGGGCTTCGGAATCGCCGACTCATGCGCCAGGAATAGCCACGACCGTGCGAATACCCGCTCGAGCTCCAGCCGATAAAGCTCCTCGTCCCAGAAAATCCGCTTCGACTGTGTTCCCTTGCCGACGTCGATCAGATTGCCCAGTTCCATCACTACCCCCTTGTCAGTTTGATTGACTATTTCGGATGCGCGCCATTGGCGGCGGTCCCATCGCTCGCCGTTATCTCGCGCCAGTCGGAGGCCTGAAGTAGCTCGGAATAGAAGCGATAGAAGCCCCTGATGGCAGTATCCGTGATGAGATTGTCGCCGATCATCCCGGGCAGTCCCGGTTTGGCCGCGTCACGATCCATCCCCATCACGCTCTGAATCGATTGTTGCCGTATGATCACGCCACGATTTGAGTGCGTGCAGGCCTGAAAGTTCTGACCGTCGTCGCTCTCCCACGTGCCGGCAACGCCGAACATCCGCAGCGCCTCCTTCTGCACGTGGCGCTTGAGGTCGTCCGGCATGTCCTTTTCGACTATCGCCCAGGTCCAGACTTCGCACTCGTGCGGGCCGCGCGGATGCCATATCTTCCAGACATTCGAACCCCATAAAAACGAACAGTTCGGAAAGATCGTCGCGTCCCAATGGGCACCGTACAGATCGGCCCGCATCTCGCCGAGGAGCCGGCGCACTTCGGGCTTATGGGCCTCGATAAAGTTGAAGAGGTCATCGCCGCGATAGGCATGGGTGGCCGCGTCCCACATCGCGCCGAAGCCGTGGCCGTAGCGCGAAGAGATCTGCACACCGATATCTTCGCGCAACTGAGAATTGCCGACGGGGAGGGTCTTACGGCCGGCCACCACTTTGAGAATCGCCGCGTGGGTCCATCCGACGTGGTAGGCGTCGGATGCAAAGTTCTCGGCCGGTATCTTCCAGTTGCAGTGCAGGATCGATTTGAGCGGAGGCCCCAACAGCTCCGCTCCGCCCCGCGCCATGAAGGTCTCCAGGTACCATCCCATCTCGCCGAGATATTCGCGCAGCGGCGGTGCTTCCGGATCGAAGCAGCCGAAGATGAACCCGCCGAAGCTCTCGAGCTTCGGCACCGGGCGCATCCCCAACTGCGACTTGTCGAGCTGGTTGTGGTAGGCCTCGCGCTCCAGCGGCACTCCCTGAAGGCTCCCATCCAATCCGTACGACCAGCCGTGATAGCTGCACGTGAATGATCGCGTGTTACCGCTCTCCGCGTTGCAGACCTGGTTCCCCCGATGTGTGCAACTGTTCACGAACGCTTTGACTTCTCCGGTCTGCGTCCGGGCGACTATCACCGCGTCCTCACCCATGTAAGTGGTGAAAAAATCGCCGGGTTTGGGAATCGCCGATTCATGCGCCAGGAACAGCCAGGACCTCGCGAATACCCGCTCCAGCTCCAAGCGATAGAGGTCTTCGTCCCAATAAATCCGCTTCTTCTGAAGACCGTGGCCTACGTCGATGAGCTCATTTACATTCATGGTCGATCTTCACCAATCATCGGTTCAAAATTTGGGGTTCACGGTTTTGGCCTTCGGGGTTTTGCGAGCCGGCGACTTCTCGCCTCCGCGATTTTTCACGCAGCATCGATAAATACATCGCCGTCGATCACTTGCACCGCGTAGGCCCGAATCGCTTTTACCACCGGAAATGAAACCGCCGCCCCGGTGCGGATCTCAAAGCATCCGCCGTGCAGCGGGCACTCGACCACGTCACCATCGATGACGCCCTCGGACAACGACGCGTAGCCGTGCGTGCAGATGTCGTCGGTGACGAAGATTTCGCCCTCGAGATTGAAGACCGCCAGCGGTGGCATCCCTTCAACGTCAATTCGTTTGACGCCGCCAGCGGGGATTTCGGATTGACCGCAGAGGCGCGTGAGTTTTGAATCAGCCTGGTCCATGAAAAGATACTTCCGTTCGGTTTCGCCCGGATCGGTTCACCGGTCCTTAGGAATCCGTCCCTGCGGAATCCGTTCAGTCAGACCGGCAGTGACGGTTAGAGGTGAGTCGAAGATAAGCCGCGCAATCTCCTTGCCCACGGCTTCCGGCGGCCGTTGGACCTGCACTCCCAACCACTTGTAGGTCCATATGCACATGCTGAAGACCGAATATCCAACCGTCGCGCGATCGAACCCGGTCCGTCCGCGAGCCGCTAGCGCATCGCATATGACGTCGGTAAAGCGGGCGATGTAGTTATTTTCAAGGTCGCGGATATCGGGTCCGACGGCACGCAGCACGGTCTCGGTTTGCTGGTAATAGAGAGAAACCGCGTCGCGATCGCGCGCAACCAGATCGACGAAGTGGCCTATCGCGGTCTCGGCCCGCAGCACCGGATCGGTTATTTCACAGTCGGCGATCAGCACATCCGTCGCGAGCCGGATGGCGCTGGCGAGAATCGTCTTCAGGAGCTGGCGCTTGCCCGGGTAGTAGTTGTAGAGCGCAGCGCGGGAGATTCCGACCCGTCGCGCCACCTCTTCCAGGGTCCCCTTGTCATAGCCGCGAGTGCTGAAGACCGTCGCGGCCGCGCGCGCGATTTGTTCCATCCGTTCGCCGCGCACACCGCGTCGTTGACGGCGCAGCTTGGTCGTCGCGGCAACTTCAACAACGGTGGTCGCAGCAAGCCTGTTCAGAATCGGTCTCCCCTGGAAACCAAGCGCCGCGATTGCATCCCGACGATCGCGGCGCCCCCCTTAGCTGTCTTTCGGATAGCAGCACACCGCCAAAGATGTCAACTGACGCGTCAGTAACTTAGACAGTCGCCAGATCGCCTGACGATTTAACCCCTCGTCATGCTGCGCAGGTGGATTAAGTCGTGATAATCGTTTGTATGATTCTTGACGATCTCGAAGTAGTTGACTTTCCGGCTGAGGCCGGTGAAAAGAAAACTTTGGGGGTGTATAGATCATGACAAACGGCGACAAATCGAAACGACCACTGGGGCCGCCGAAACTCCAGTCATTCGCTCACGTCAGCGTACCGTGCCGGGACCTTGAAGAAGGCAAAAAATTCTACGCCGAAGTGCTTGGCGGCGAGACTGTCGTCTGGGTGCCACCGACCTTCGCGGCATTCCACATCGCCAACGTCGACGTCGGAATCGGAACGGTCGGCTGCAACTTTCTGGAGCGCACCGACGAATATCCGCATATCGCATTCTTTGCCAGCGCCGAAGAGCTTGTGCAGATGAAGGAATGGCTGACGCAATGCGGTGTCCCGACTTCCAACTATTGGACGCGCGGTGGAGTCGAAGCGCTGATGTTCTTCCGGGACCCGTCGGGCAACCTGATTGAATTGTATTGCGAGCACGGCTTCGCGGGCGCCGAAGATTTACCGCATGGCCCGCCGCGTGGGCACGGTATCGCCGTCGACATAGAAGCTCTGCACTATACGAACTGGAAGCTGCCCGAGGCCGGCGCCATCAGCTGAACGATTGTCTGACGCGGCGAATCGTTCTCGCCGCCGAATTGCGGCGCGGCTTGGAAAATAGACTACGCGGTCACTTGGCGGGGAATCACGATGAAGCTCGCATTGTTCGACGACTATGTTCCCGGCGTTATCAAAGACGACCGGATTATCGACCTGGGCAGCGTGGTCGGCCACGCCGTGACGGATCTGCGTCCGCGCTATCGGATGCCCGCGATTATCAGCGACTTCGACAAGCTGCGCGATCGTATCGCCGATGCGGCCACGGGTCATGGCAAGCCGCTAGCCGACGTAAAACTGCGCGCGCCGCTGCCGCAGCCAATCAAGATGCTCTTCGGGATCGGCAACTATAAAGAAAATATCGTCACGCCGAACCGGCCGCTCGAGCTTTTCCTGAAGGCACCCAGCACGATTCTCGATCCCGGCGGCACCGTCGTTCTTCCCGCCGCGCACGACCCGTTCATCTTCCATCATGAGGCCGAACTAGGCCTGGTCGTTGGCAAGCGCGGCAAGGATATTTCTGAAGCCGACGCGATGAGCCACATATTCGGCTATATGTGCATCATCGACGTTTCCGCCCGTGGCCTCGGCGACGGCGTAGGATTTCGCGGCAAAAATTTCGACACCTTCTGCCCTATGGGTCCGTGGATCGTTACGCGCGACGAGATTCCCAATCCGCACAAGCTCAGCGTGAAGCTGTGGGTCGATGGACAGCTCCGGCAGGACTACAACACCGATGACATGGAGCATCCGATTCCCGAATTGATCAACTGGGCGTCGCGGCTGGAAACGCTGGAAGTCGGCGACGTCTTCGCATGCGGCACGAACCATCAGGGCCTCGGACCGCTGCAAGACGGCGAGACGGCCACGATCGAAGTCGAGGGCGTCGGCAAGATGTCCATAAGAATTTCGGACTCGCTCAAGCGCAAATGGCCCGTCGGAATCGATCGCAGTATGGGCCAGGCGGTGCGGACGATGCGCGAAACCGGCAAACTGCCGGCGCCGGAAGAGATGTTCAAAACGCGGCGAATCGCGTGACACGAAACCCGCCAATCAGCGCCGTCTAGCGCGCACGCGGTCGACGATGAATCAGTGAGGATGCCATGAAGCTTGCTCTTTTCAACGAATACGTTCCCGCGGTGGTCAATGGCGATCGCATTGTCGACGTCAGCGGAACCGTCGGTGCATCGGTGATGAACCTTATGCCCGGCGATCGCATGATCGAAATCATTACGCGATTCGACGAGTTCCGGCCGAAGCTCGAGCAAGCCACCAAAGCCACTGGCAAGCCGATATCCGAGGTTAAGTTACGATCGCCGATGCCGCAGCCGAGCAAGATGATTTACGGTCTCGGCAACTACAAGGAAAACATCGAGTCGCCCCAACGTCCGCTCGACGTCTTCCTGAAATCGCCGTCGTCGATTCTCGATCCTGGCGGCACTGTTGTCTTTCCCCCGCATGACGCGATGATCTTCCATCACGAAGCGGAGCTAGGGGTGGTTATCGGGCGCCGCGGCAAGAACATCACAGAGAACCATGCGATGGATCACGTCTTCGGCTACCTGTGCGTGATCGACGTCTCGGCGCGAGGAATCGGCCGCAGCGGCGTCGGCTTCCTGCAGAAGTCACCGGAAACCTTTGGACCGCTGGGACCTTGGATCGTCACCAAGGATGAGGTTCCTGACCCGCAAAAGCTCAGCGTGAAGCTATGGGTCGATGGACAGCTTCGGCAGGACTACAACACTGACGACATGGAGCATCCGATTATCAAACTGATCTCATGGTCTTCTTCGGTTGCGACACTCGAAGTAGGCGACGTCTTCGGATGCGGCACGAATCATCAGGGTCTCGGACCGCTGCAGGACGGCGAAACGGCCACGATCGAAGTCGAGCGCGTCGGCAAAATGTCGGTCAAAATCTCCGATCCGTTGAAGCGCAAATGGCCGGTCGGGATTGATCGCAGTATGGGTCAGGCGGTGCGCAACATGCGGCTCACCGGACAGCGGCCGTCGTTCGAAGAGATGTTCAAGACCCGCCGAATCGGTTGAGAGAAACCCCTTCGGGCTACTGCTGATTCTGCAATCGCCAGCTTGGCGATTCGCTTGCCGCGCTCGTCGGCGCCGGCTCGACTTGCAGGTCCACGGTCATCACCTGGCTGAAGCCGCCGCTGCGGAAGACTCCGCGCAACGGGGTCACATCGCCGTAGTCGCGGCCGATCGCAATCCTGACGTAGCGCTCATCGGTGCGGCAACTATGGGTCGGATCGAAACCGGTCCATCCTGTTCCCGGCAGCCACGCTTCGAACCAGGCATGGCTCGCCTGATGGTTGACAGTCACTCGGCTTTGCCCGCTTGAGTTTGGCGCCAGGTAACCCGACACGTAACGCGCCGGCACGCCTGCCAGCCGCAACAGACCTATCGTCAGATGGGCGAAGTCCTGACACACTCCGCCGCCCGACTTGAGTATGTCGTCCAGATTCGAGTGCACGTTCGTCAGTTTGCTTTCGTACTCAAAC
>Ga0302326_10029752_pt1 | contig 10951 bp, 6 predicted proteins | sample Palsa_T0_3_FD_202264 | JGI IMG/M metagenome (GOLD analysis project Ga0302326, IMG submission 202264) | Peat permafrost microbial communities from Stordalen Mire near Abisko, Sweden - Palsa_T0_3 | ecosystem: Environmental > Terrestrial > Soil > Palsa > Peat permafrost | place: Sweden: Abisko...
GGCGGGTTACCCGGAGGGGCGCGGATTGCGCACCATGGAGCTGTCGTCATGGGTGCGCTCGGACGTCCTGGAGGCGATCCAACAGATGTGGCGGGATCGCCTCCACGTGGGGGTGGCCCTTGCTGCCGCGCGAGACGCTCGCGTCCATATCGCGGCGCTGCGCTCGGGCCGCTATGATATTGGATTTATCACGGCGATTCCGGATGTGCCCGATTCCGCGGATCTGCTTCGCCGCTTCACCACCGGAGCTTCTGACAACTATGCTCAATGGTCGGACGCCTCTTACGACGCCTTGGTTGCGGCTGTCGCGCGTGAGCGGAGCGCGGCGGGCCAGGGGAGCGCCGCCACAGCGGCTGAACGGCGGCTATTGGGCGAAATGCCCGTGACCCCGATCTATTTCAATCGGAAGCACTGGCTTATGAGTCCGGCGGTGCGGGGGTGGTTTGAGGACGTGGTCTGGAACCGATCTTATCTGGATCTTCGGTGGGTCCGCCCCTGACTGCGGGACTCGGCGGCTAGGTCGTCTGCGCGCGCGGCCAGCCCTGCCGGGGTTTGACGCGCGCGATGGCGAGCGACATGAAGGCCGCGGCCACGCCCACCAAGCCGGAAATCATGAAGGACTGCAAATAGCTGCCCTGGACGCTGCGCAGGAACCCGGCGAGGTAGGCGGCGCTTGCCGCGCCCATCTGGTGTCCAGCCACCACCCAGCCGAACACGATAGGGGCCGCCTTTTCGCCGAAGACATCGGTTGCCAACCGCACGGTGGGGGGCACGGTGGCCACCCAGTCCAATCCGTAGAAAACCGAGAATACCGCCAGCTCGGTCTTCGAGAAATTGCAGTGCGCAAGATAGACCAGCGAAAGTCCCCGCACACCGTAATAGATGAAGAGCAACCGCCTGGCGTCGAAGCGGTCGGTGAGCCAACCGGATAGGGTGGTGCCCACGAGATCGAAGATTCCCATGACGGCGAGCAGTTCGGCTCCCTGAATCTCCGGCAGCCCCCGGTCCGAACAAAACGAGATCAGATGGGTTCCGACCAGACCATTGGTGGTGAATCCGCAGATAAAGAAGGTGCCAAACAGAAACCAGAAGTCGCGGTGGCGAGCGGCATCGCCGAGTCCGCGCATCGCAGCACGGAACGGATCCTCCCTAGAGGGGGGAGCGGGGTGCTGGCGGGGATCGGCTCCAAAGGCCGTCAGGCCGGCGTCGGAGGGGTGTTCCGGGATGAGGAAAGCCACAAGCGGCACCAGCGCCGCCGCGGAGCCGGCGATCACCCACACGACGGGCTGCCAGCCGCGGGCTTGAACGAGCGCGGCGAATCCCGGCATAAAGATCAAGGTTCCCGTCGCGCCACTGGCGGTCAAAAGCCCCATGACCAATCCCCGGCGGCGGACAAACCAGCGGTTGACGATGGCCATTCCGAGCACCGTGGAGACTCCGCCGCTTCCCAATCCCGAGAGTACGCCCCAGGCGAGAATCAAGTGCCAGGGCTGGGTCATCCAGGTGCAAACCCCCACCGACAGGGACATCAGCAGCAACGAAGCGAGGAGCACGGTGCGGATTCCAAATCTCTGCATGAGAGCGGCCGCAAAAGGGCCGACCATGCCGTAGAGGAATATGCCTAGGGCGGCGGACAGGGACAAGGTCCGGACGCTCCAGCCAAATGCGCTGATGAGAGGAATCATCAGAACCCCAGGGGCCGCGCGCAGCCCGGCGGCCATGAGCAGCGAGACGAACACCACACCCGCAACCACAAAGGGGTATCGGCCTTCTCCGATGATTTGTGCGAGCTTGCGCGCAAGCCTGTTTGCCATGGCGGCGAACGCTGCGGGCGGCCGGCTCGAATGGCCACGACAAATTCCCGCCTCCATTCAAGGGGCTTGTGCCTCGGCGATTCTGTGTCGTCTACTCGGAGCACAACACCCCTAAGCATGCGAATTTTTCCCGGCCTCCTTTTTTGCGCGTGGACGCTCTGTGCTTCGGCGCAGACCGCCGTCCCCACCGTGCCCGACGGGCGCCCTCATGCCTTCGAGGCCCGCGACCATCAGTTCTGGATCGACGGCCGCCCGACCCTGCTGGTCGCCGGAGAGATGCACTTCGGCCGCGTCCTTCCCGAAGACTGGGAATTGCGCATCAAGCAGGCGAAGGCCATGGGCCTGAATGCGCTGAGCTTCTATCTCTTTTGGAATCAAGTGGAGCCGAGGGAAGGGCATTTCGATTTTACCGGCGCCAACGACGTCCGGCGGGTGCTGAAGCTTTGCCGTGACAACGGAATGTGGGCGATTCTCAGGCCCGGGCCCTACTGCTGCGCCGAAGTGGAGTACGGGGGGATTCCGTATTGGACTCTTAAATACGGCGACGTGAAGGTCCGCACGGACGATCCCCGCTATGTCGAATGGAGCCGGAAATATATCGAGCAGGTGGCCCGGCAGGTCGCCGACCTCCAGGTGAACCGGGGCGGGCCGCTCCTTATGGTTCAGGTCGAGAACGAGTACGGAATCATCGCGGAGGGCAACATCGACTACATGAAGTCCCTGAAGACCATTTTCCTGAAGGCCGGATTTGAGGTTCCTCTGTTCACCTGCGATCCCACCACTCCGGTGTGGGACAATCCCGCCCTCCGCGTGCCCGGCTTGCTTTACGGGCGCAACGGCCTGAAGGACGACCGGATGCTGCGACAAAGCGCGGCCGGGATCGGCGACTCTCCGGTGTACGTGCCGGAAGTCTATACCGCCTGGTTCAGCGGATGGGGAGAGAAGATCGCGCGGCGCTATCCCATCCCCCAGGACCTGAAATGGCTGAACTATCTGCTCGATCACCGCGACTCATTCTGCCTTTACCTGGAATTCGGGGGGACTAACTACGGCTTCTCCAACGGCTGCAACGAGTATTTGCCCGTGCAGACCAGCTACGACTACGACGCTCCGATCGACGAGGCGGGGCGGCTCACGGAGAGGTACCGTGTTTTTCGCGAACTTCTTAGCCGGCGTTTGAATCTGGCGCTGCCCGAGCCGCCGGCCGATCCATCGGTCATCGACATTCCGACCATAGCCTTGAATCAAAGCGAGCCCCTGCTCGGCCTTCTGCCACGCGCTCCGACCCGCGTTTCGGCCGCGCCGATTGCGATGGAAGACCTCGATCAGGCCTATGGATTTGTGCTTTATCGCAAGAAATTTCCCAACGGCCTGAAGGGGCGCCTCGAGCTGCGGCGGGCGATGGACTATACCACCGTGATGGTGAACGGGAGGACGGTGGGCCAGGCGTTCCGTGGCTATGGCCCGGCCAGCAGCAGCGTCGAATTGAATGAATCTGGGCCGGCGACGCTCGACCTGCTTGTCTACAATCTCGGGCGCATCAGCGTTCCGGTCAGCGCCCGCACCCAATCTCTCGCGCACAAAGGCTTGATCGGGGGCGCGTCCCTCGATGGGCATGATCTTGAGGGATGGGAGAACTATTCACTGCCCTTTGACAGCGTTGACCACTTCAAGCCCTCCCGCTTGCCCGCCGCTGGGCCGACCTTCTATCGCGGCACGTTTACTCTTGGCCGCCTCGGCAGCTCCTTCCTCGACATGAGGAAATGGAGCATGGGGGTTGTTTGGGTGAACGGACACAACCTCGGCCGCTTTTGGGATCGCGGCGGCCTGCGCTCGCTCTTTGTCCCCCGCGCCTGGTTGAAGTCCGGGAGGAACGAGATCATCGCCCTAGAGCTTCAAGGGCCGCCTCAGGTCGCCGAAATCAGCGGCGGAACGAAGATCATAGAAGAGCCTGCTGTTCCCTTTGCGGTCAAACTGGATGAAGCGGATGTCGCCGCTTCTCACCCGTGATTGAGAAGCCCTTAAACTCTCCGCGCCGTGTGTTGCTCGCGAGCCTCGCGGGCACGACGATTGAATTCTTCGACTTCTATATTTATGCGACGGCGGCCGTGCTGGTTTTCCCCAGGCAGTTCTTTCCGGCCTCCGATCCGGCGGCGGCGACGCTTCAATCCCTGGTCACCTTCGCGCTCGCTTTTTTTGCCCGTCCGGTAGGGTCCGCCGTGTTTGGTCATTTCGGGGACCGTGTGGGACGCAAAGCCACGCTGGTGGCCGCCCTTCTCACGATGGGTCTTTCCACCGTGGCGATCGGATTCCTTCCGACCTATGCCTCGATCGGAATGGCCGCCCCCTGCTTGCTGGCGGTCTGCCGCTTCGGCCAAGGCTTTGGATTGGGAGGGGAGTGGGGCGGAGCGGTCCTGCTGGCCACGGAGAATGCCCCGCCTGGCAAGCGCGCCTGGTATGGCATGTTTCCCCAGCTCGGGGCTCCGTTGGGTTTTCTCGCCTCCGGGGGAACCTTTCTCCTGCTGTCGCTTGCATTGACCGACGCGCAATTTCTCCAGTTCGGCTGGCGAATTCCCTTCATCGTCAGCAGTGCGCTTGTCTTCGTCGGTCTCTACGTGCGCCTGAAGATTACGGAGACGCCCGATTTTCGCACGGCCATGGACCGGCGGGAACGCGTGGCGATCCCGATTCTGACGGTTTTCAGCAAACATGCCCGCGCGTTGGTGCTGGGAACCGTGATCGCTTTGGCGACCTTCGTCATTTTTTACCTGTTGACGGTCTTCTGCCTAAGCTGGGGCACCAGCGTTCTTGGATACAGCCGCGGCCGGTTCCTGTTGATTCAGATGGTGGGCGTCCTCTTCTTCGCCGCCACAATACCATGGTCTGCGATGCTCGCCGATCGTCATGGGCGGCGCCTGACGTTGATGCTGGTTTCGGCTGGCATCGCCGCTTTCGGCCTGGTGTTTGGCTGGCTCTTCAGCGCGGGCTTTCCCGGAGTCCTTGCGGCCATGATCATCGGGTTTTCGCTGACCGGAATGACCTATGGCCCGCTGGGCACGATGCTTTCCGAGCTCTTTCCGACCGCCGTGCGCTACACCGGATCTTCGATGACCTTCAATCTCGCCGGCATCTTCGGCGCTTCGCTTGCGCCCTACGTGGCCACATGGCTCGCCACCCACCATGGTTTGCCCGCGGTCGGCTACTATCTGACGGGTTCCGCCGTTTTGACCTTTGCCGCCCTTGGATTCAGCCGCGAAACCGGAGGAACGGCGGTCACTTAGAGGGAGCATGGAACGGCGTAAGAAAATAGAGATCGTAGACGGCGATGCCCCGGAGCCGGGCGACGGGGACAAAGCCTTCCTGCAATTCGCGAAGGGCCCGGTATCGCTTCACCACTCCAGTCGTGATAGGATTGTTCGGCTCGAGGACCACGAATCGGACCTGCTCGGCGCGCAGACGCTCCGCGGCGCGAGGAAGATCGGACTGGGGATCAAATGCGGCCGCGAATCCCGGGCTGAAAAACGGTACGCCGCGCCCGCCCAGCCGCGCGATTTGCGCCTGATGGTCGGCGTTGGGGGTGGCGATCGCCTGTCCGGCCGCCGCTTTGATGAAGACAGGCCACACCGTATCGAGCGATTGGCCGGCTGCGGCGGAGCGAAGCGCGCTCCATTCGGAAAGGGACGGGCTCAAGGGTGATGCGAAGGGAAAATCGGGAAGGAGCCAGGACCGCCGCGCTGCGTCCGCCGAAAGCAGGAGGAGCACTCCCGCCGCAACACCTTGGAGCCGACGCGAGAGGGTGCCGATCCATCCGCCGAGAACGGAGGCCAGGACAGCCAATGGGCTCAATACGCGCGTCGAATAAGCCCATCCGCCCGCCGTCATCGGCGCGGACCACAGCCAAAGGCCGACTATCAGCGCCATGCCAGCCAGAACGGCGCCTGGCCGCGCACGGAGGCGGACGGTCCCGATGAGAGCTGCGAGGAGAGGAATGCCGGCTAGCGCGAAGATGACGAGCGGGATGTATCGGAACTCAAATGGGGACGTGCGAAACCCCCAAAGGCGTTTCGTTTCCGCCATGAACTCCACGTAGATGGGGTTTGTCGGAAATAAGGAGTCCAGCAACGGAAACAAGGGATTGCCGGTCTTGAAGGCGTTGCGGAGATACCAGGGCAGCGCGATGGCCAATCCTGCGGCGGCGAACAGCCCAAGGTCGCGCCCACGCCGGCGAATGAGAAGAACGCCGGCGCCAAGCAGCAGAAACGAAAGGCCATATTCGCGGGTGAGCGCCCCAACGCCCGCCGCGACACCGGCCCATACGGCCGGTGTGGGAGCGGGCGCTCGCCGGTGTTCTTCCAATAAATAGAGCAGCGCGACGAGAGAAAGAGCGGTGAGGCCGGTCTCCTGCTCGATGGCGACCGCCCATAGCAAGAGGGCGCTGGAACCGAGCAAGGCCACGGAGGCGAGGCCGCCAGCGGACCCCCAAAGGCGTCTTCCGAATCGGAATGTGACGGCGCCCAGAAGGAAAATTTCCGCCGCGAGGCGGATCGATATCCACCGCGGATCCGTGCCACCCGCCGCCGCATAGATGCCCCAGTTGAGGAGGGACACCAACGGAGGGATTCCGTCGCAATATCCGTAGAGTTCGAAATCTCGGGCTCCCGTCGGTGGATAAAAACGGATCGACTCCTGGGCCAGGATGAGGCGAGCCAGATGATCCCAGCGGAAGAAGGTGTCGTAGCCAGCGAGGGGATCGATCAGGCCGCGGGCGAGGACTGAAGCCGCGGCGAGAACAGGCGGGACCAGCCAAATCCATGAAGCACGGCCGGCGCGATCATTCTCAGGGGGAGGGCGACGGACGTCCATGTCCCCTCGACGCAGCGCCATGCCGGAAAGCCCGGCGGTCGCCGCCGCCCACGCGCAGGCCAGCGTGAAGGGTGCGATAGCCAAGCCCAGGGCGTCGCAAGCGATGACCACGAGGACCAGCAATGCGGCCGACCCCAGAAATGCGGTCAATTCTGGGGCCGGGGAGCGGACAACGCGCCCGATCAACCAGCCAGGTGCGAGGAATGCGAGAGCCGCGCCGGCCAGGCGGATTGCCGCGAATGCCGGGGCCATTAATTCCGGTAATCGAGCGGAGGCTTCCGATCGCCGACCAAAGGCTTATAGACAAAGTCAGGGCCCCGCTTCTGCAATAATTCGGTCTTAGCCTTCGCGAGTGTGTCCGGCTGTCCAAACAGATCCATAGCCGTGAGGGCGATGGTCTTGGCGGCCACCATCATCGCTTTGAGCCCGATCGTCGTGCCGGTGCTGGCGGTCGCCTGCCAGCTGTGAAGTGGCACGCCTGGCGGGACCACGGCGGCAAAGCACATCGCCGTGGGGACGATCCAGGTGATGTCGCCCACGTCGGTCGAGAACTGCCCGGGCGGCAAATTTTCCTGATAGGGCTGTATCATCTCGCTCAATTCGACCGCTCCGGTCCGGGCGCTTGGCAGCGTGCGGCCAAGTTTTTGCGCGAAGGCCCTCTCGTCGGGTGTGTAGGTGAAGCCGCCGACCTTCACCATGTTGGAGTACATGACGCGGCTCAGCGTATCATTGGGCAGGAGCTCGTGATTGCCGTGGATGATCTCCCAATCGAGCCGCGTGCCCGTTCCGGTTGCCGCACCCTGCGCTGCTTTGACGATGTCCTGGAATGCCTCTTCGACGGCGAGCCGGCTGTGATTGCGCGCGTAGTAAAAAGACTCGGCAAACATGGTCGGGACGTTCGGCGCCTGGCCGCCATGAAGCAGGGCGTATTGGATGACCGAATCCGGCGGCATCTGGTCGCGCATAAGCGCGACCATCATATCCATGGCCTCCATTCCCTTGATGGCCGAGCGCGGCTCAAGGCTCCCTTCTCCAGTCACGGACCCGTGAAAGCGGAATTTCGCGGACTTGTTCGCAAGATTGGTGGTCGGATTGGCGTTGTTCTGATCGGAGGGATGCCAATGGAGCACGGCATCCACGTCGTTGAAGACTCCGGCACGCACCATATACACCTTTCCGGAGCCGCCTTCCTCGGCCGGGCATCCATAATAGCGCAGCGTGCCTTTCTGGCCGGTGGCCACCATCCATGCCTTGACCGCCACCGCCGCAGAGGCGGAGCCCGAACCGAAGAGATTGTGGCCACAGCCGTGTCCGGCCTTGGCTCCGGGCAAAGGCTTGTGGACCGGCGACCAGGCTTCCTGCGAGAGCTCCGGCAGGGCGTCAAATTCTCCGATGATCGCGATGACGGGATGGCCGCTGCCGTAGGTGGCGACGAAGGAGGTGGGTTCGTCGGCGAGCGCATTCTTCACCTCGAATCCCTCGCTCTTAAGCTGCGCCTGAAGCAGCGCCGTGCTCTTGGTTTCCTGGTAGCCAACCTCCGCGTACGACCAGATTTTTAAAGCGATGTCCTCATAAGCGGCCTTGGTCTGGTCCATGCGGGCGAGGACTTCGTCCTTGGTGGTCTGGGCGCGCGCGCCGATGCTGGCGGCCAGAAACGCGGCGAGAATTCGGGCGGGGGTTTTGATGGGGGATGTCATGGGGATTGAAAAAAGGCGCGGAAGCCGGTTTCGTGCCGCTTCGCGATGCCTAAGACTCAACATATCTTATTGCCGGCCTTGGCCAAGCTTTCCTGTCTTGTTGCCGTGACCGCGGCTCCCAGTCTCCAGCCGGCTGATCTGATCATCACACACGCCTACGTGGTGACGATGAACGGCCAGAAAGACATCCACGCCGATGGAGCGGTTGTCATCAAGGACGCGCGCATACTCGCCATCGGGCCGGCGGAGATTGCGGCCCAATTCAGCGCACCGAAGGTGATCGATGCCCACGGCGATATCGTGATGCCTGGGATGATCAACACGCACACCCACGCGTCGATGACGGTCTTCCGCGGTCTTGGAGACGACGTCCCCGACCGCTTGACGCGCTACATTTTCCCGCTCGAAAAAGCGCTGGTGAAGCGAGATGTTGTCTACTGGGGCGGGCTCTGGGGCATGATCGAGATGGTCGAGGGTGGCGTGACGACGATCGCGGACATGTACTACTTCGAGGACGAGGTGGCCCGCGCGGCCAAGGCAATCGGCCTCCGCGGCATTCTCGGCGAGAGCGTTCTGAATTTCCCCGCTCCGGACGCTCCCGAGCCTTATGGCGGCATCGCCTACGCGCGGAAATTCATCCATGATTTCAAAGGCGACCCGCTGATCACTCCCGCCTTCGCGCCCCATGCTCCCTACACTGTGGACGCCGAGCATCTGCGGATCATCGCGAAGGAGGCCGAGGCGCTCGATGTGCCCATCCTGATGCACGTGGCAGAAATGACCGACGAGGTCGCCACGATCCGGAAGGAACACAATCAGACTCCCATCGAGTATCTGGATTCGATCGGCTTTCTCAGCCGGCGTCTCGTCGCGGCGCACTGCATCTTTGTCACGGACTCCGACATAGCCTTGCTCAAGGAGCGCGACGTCGGGATTGCGCATAATATGGTCGCCAACATCAAGTCGGCGAAGGGCGTCGCGCCGGCATTGAAGATGTTCAATCAGGGCCTGCGGGTGGGTCTGGGCACGGATGGCCCGATGAGCGGCAACACCCTCGATATCATCGGCCAGCTAGGGTACGTCGCCAAGGTCCAAAAGCTCGCAAACAAAGACCGAAATGTGATGCCGGCCGTCAATGTCGTGGAAATGGCCACCCTCGGCGGTGCGCGCGCCCTCCACCGTGAGGACACTCTGGGTTCCCTCGAGGCCGGGAAACTTGCCGATGTCGTCATCCTCGATCACGAGGGCACCACGATGGTGCCGTTTTATGACATCTATTCGACGCTCGTTTACGCCGCCAGCGCACGGGACGTCCGCACGACGATTATTCACGGGCGGGTGGTCATGGAGGACCGCAAGATCCAGACCGTCGATGTGGCCGAAGTGAAAGCGCATATGCGCGAAATTGCCCGTGAGATCAGCATCGCTGTGGCGAAGGGGATCAAATAGCGCTGCGCCATCCGCGGCCGATGCGGGAGGACGCTTCTGCTCTTGTCTCAGTTTTTGTAAACGACGCCGCCCTTCATCACGAAGGAGACTCGGCGCATCACGGAGATATCGGCGAGCGGATCGCCGGGGACAGCGACGATGTCCGCGAATTTCCCGGCCTCGACGGTGCCGAGGTCTTTGTCGATGCCGATCAGCCGCGAGGCTTCGAGCGTGGCCGCTTGAATAGCCTTCATCGGCGGCAGTCCCGCTTCCACCATGTAGACGAACTCCTGGGCATTCTGGCCGTGCGGCGAGACACCTGTGTCTGTTCCGAACGCGATCTTGACCCCGGCCTTGTAGGCGCGCGCCAGGTTTGCCTCCATGAGGGGGCCGATAGCCAGCGCCTTGGCCCGCACGGCGGGCGGGAAAAATCCTTCCTGTTTCGCCTTCTCCGCAACGTAAATTCCGGCGATGACGGTCGGCACGAGGTAAGTGCCCTGTTTTTTCATCAGCGCCAGGGTATCTGCCGAGACATAGGTTCCGTGCTCGATCGAATCCACCCCCGCGACGACAGCCCGGCGGATTCCCTCCGCCCCGTGCGCGTGGACCGCGACCTTGAGGCCGTAATCGTGGGCCGTTTCGACGACCGCTTTGATTTCTTCGAGCGTCATCTGGGCATTGTCGCCGCTGGCGGAGAGATCGAGCACCCCGCCCGTGGTCATGATCTTGATCAGGTCGACGCCGTTCTTGTAGTGGGCGCGCACGGCCCGCCGAGCCGCATCCGGGCTGTCGATGATGTCCGGCGTTGCGATGATGTGCTGAAGCTCGAGGTTGAGGCCATCGGTGTGGTCGGCATGGCCTCCCGTGGTGCCGATGGGAGGGCCGGCGGAGTAGATCCGGGGGCCCTCGACGGAACCCGCGGTGATCGCCTTGCGCAGCGCCACGGTCCCGTAGTTATTGTCGCCCAAATTCCTCACGGTTGTGAATCCGGCCAAGAGCGTGCGCTTGGCATACACGGTCGAGCGCAGCGCGATATCCACATCGCTCAGGAAAAACTGTTCGGTGTATTTGGAAGGGCTCTGTTCGCTGTCCAAATGCACATGGCAGTCGATCAACCCGGGCAGCACTGTGGCGTTGCGAAGATCGATT
>Ga0302326_10029753_pt1 | contig 10951 bp, 7 predicted proteins | sample Palsa_T0_3_FD_202264 | JGI IMG/M metagenome (GOLD analysis project Ga0302326, IMG submission 202264) | Peat permafrost microbial communities from Stordalen Mire near Abisko, Sweden - Palsa_T0_3 | ecosystem: Environmental > Terrestrial > Soil > Palsa > Peat permafrost | place: Sweden: Abisko...
CACTGGGCGATTCGGGCGACGTTGACCGACGCAAAAGAGGAGAGATTGAGCGGGTTGTTGAGGCTTGAGGTTGCATTCAACTGCGAGACCGACGCCTGAATCAGATTTGCTCCTGTACTGTTGATCGCCGGAAAAGTCCCCGCCGCCGACGTGGACCAATTCCGGAACGTGTCGCCGGTGCTGGTGTAGTTGGAGATGGTACCTTGCGCGGTGGTGGCAGTACAGGCATTGTCGCCCTGGATTTGTGAGGCGAGGATGATGCCGCCCAGTCCGATGTTCGAAAAGGTGTTGCCGCTGCTGGCCACGTTCAGCATATTCGACTGGCAGTTGGACTGAACATAAACCGCGGCATAATCGCCAAAGTAGGTATCGGGAATATTTGAAATCTGGTTGTTCGAGATCACAATCGAAGGCATCACCAGCCCGCAGAAGGAGTACACCGCGATCGCCATCTTGGAGCCTTCGATCCGGTTATTGTCGATCGTCCACGACGTGTAATCTTGAATCGTCGGACAGGAAGGCGAGAAGAATCCGCCCTGCAGCAGCTTAATCGCGGAGTTGCCGTGATTCTGAAAAAGGTTGTTGCGGATCAGCACGCCGCGAATGGCCAGGGTATAAATTCCGTGGTCGTTGTTGGTGACGCCTCCGGGGATGCTGTCTCCGGTCAGCGTCGAGTTTTCGACGGTCAGGAACACGGCGTTCGCCGCGTTGATTGGTTGGCTGACGGCATTCGCTTGCGTGCCGACGATGATGTTGCAATCGGCCACCGTGATCGAGGCGAGCAAGTCCGTTTCACTGGTCCCGTTGATATCCATCCCGAAATTAAAACCCGCGGAGTTGAAGCGGACGAACGTGAACGTGTCGCCCAGCATGGGCGCTGCCGCAGCCGAAGTTCCTCCGAACACGGCGATCATTCCATAATCGACGGTCAGCGGCGTTGTATTGACGGCGATGTCCTGCATGACGAGCGAGTGGTTCGCAATGATTCCGTGCATCTGAGTATACTGGTGCGTTTGAAAAATGATGCTCGCCGCAGGGCCGTCGCCGGTGATGGCCATGGCGCAGCCTGTCACCAGAGGCGCGCTGATATTGTAGGTTCCCGCCGGAAAGTAAAGGTTTGTAGTGGGAGCGGTGCCAAAACAAGCGGCGGTCAATCCGTTCTGAATCGCCGCAGTGTCATCCGTCAGCCCGTCTCCCATGGCGCCGAAACTCTTGACGGAGACTCCCTGGCCGAAGAGAGTCAAACTGCTGGCGATTATCCAAGATATAAATAAGTAATTCATTGTGTGCAACTTGCAGAAATTCATCGGAAGACGCACGAGTCCCTTCTAAACGGACAAGGGGTTTCTGCAGAACGCTCGGACTTCTAAATCGTCGACCGCATCCTCTCGGCGACAGGATAAGAATATGGCTTACATCCGAACGAAACAATGGGTGGTTGGTTCGAGTACCCGGACAGAACCGACGTACGGGCAACCGCCCGGTTCGAATTCATTTATAGTGACGGTACAAGCATGGATCGCGATCTTGTCATCCTCTTCGAGCACCCCGAGTGGCAGAAGCCATTGTTCTCGGCACTGGACAAGCGAGGTGTACGCTATGGGACGTTCGACCTCAAGCAGGGGGCCTTCGATCCCGACTTCATCCCCGACGCCCAGCTGTACTTCAACCAGGCGAGCCCGAGTGCCTACGTCCGGGGTAACACTCGCGCCGTACCGCTCGCGCTTTCGCTGATGCGGTCGCTGGAGCTGGGCGGAGCCAGAGTGCTCAACGGTTCCGCCGCGTTTTCGCTGGAACTGAGCAAGTCCACGCAAGCGGCGCTCCTGCACCGTCTGAACATCGCGCATCCGCGGACACTGGCGTTTAACGACGTGGAGGCGGCGCTGGCGCGGTGGGAGGACCGTTGGCCGGCGCTGTTGAAACCGGAACAGGGAGGAAGCGGCGCGCGCATGTACCTGCTTCATTCCGCGGATGAACTCGTCCGTCTGTTACGCGACCAGCCCGGCCTCTGGCTTCCCGATCATCTGCTGACGCTGCAGGAGTATTTTCAGGTCGCGCCGTCTGAAGGCATTGTGCGAATGGAGTTCCTGGGCGGTGACTTGTTATATGCGATGCGGGTGGTGAGTCACGGCTCGTTTAATCTTTGCCCGTCTGAGGTGTGCAATCCCGAAACCGGCGAATCGCATTGTGAGGTGCCGGCGGTGAAACCTTCGAGCCCGGTAGAGTTCCATCCGTATCCCGGTGTGCCCTCCTCCGCCGTAGATGCCGGTAAAAAACTGATGGCCGCCGGCCAGCTTGACGTTGGCGGCATCGAGTACCTGGAGGCGCCCGATGGCCGCCTGATCTTCTACGATATTAATGCGAACTCAAATCTTCGCTTGCCGATCGGGCAGGCGTTCGGGTTTGATCCGTTCGAACGGGTGGTGGACTTCCTGGTGGCACAGATTCGCGGTGAGCGCGGGCGGTAGGAAGTGCGATCAGAAAGAGGGCATCTTCCGACATTTTGCGCGTGAGTGCGAGGATTTCGAGATCTGCGCACCGGCAACGATATCGCAGAGAGGCCCACTAATGTGGGGCGGACGCCCTCGTCTGCGCTGGACCACCTGGTCCAGCTCTGCAAATCCCGCTGAAAACCACGACCGACGCGGGCGTCGGCCGCAGGCCCGGGGGCCTGCCCCACTTTACGCCGGCTTCATGGTGATCGATCCGATCAGCCGTGTGTCCTTGGTGACGCAGCTCATCTGCAGGTTGTAGCCGTTGGGCGTCCGGGTGTGAAAGCTCTTGTAGGCCGTCTGGTGGATGTCGCCGGTGTTGCCGGTGTCGATCTGGGCGCGGAGCCCGCGCTTCTCCAGACCGTCCTTCACGGCGTCCGGATCGAATGGCTGGATGCCAAAAGAGATGTGATCGATGCGGACGTTCCGTGGGCGAGCCTTCCCGTTGGCTGCAGGCTTGCCGAAATTCGGATCCTTAGGATTGCCGCCGCGGATGAGGGCATCTCCGACGTCGCCCATTAAAACCTCGTTCTGGCTGCCTTCATCGTAGGTGCCCTTCCAGCCGAGCAGGTTGGTGTAATAGGACACACTCGCCTTGTAGTTGGTGGCGCCGAAGGAAAAGTGATCGAGCCACACCGTCTGCCAACCGGTCGCCTCGAACGGCAGGTCCGCTTCAAGCTTAGCCGTCGCCGGAGTCTTGCGCGCCTTCACCAGGCCGTTACTGTTACAGATCTGTACATCGAAGCCGTCCGGATCCTTGACGTGGAAGCTCTCGAATCCTTTGCCGTCCTTGTCGGCCACCGGATTGAGATCACGCTTGCGGAGTTCCGCCTCCACTGTTTTGGCGTTCCACGGCTCGATGGCGAAGCCGAAGCCGTCGACCAGCACCGTTGTCTGTTCCGGCGGCGCAGCCTTGAAAATCGCGGAGCCCCAGTTGCCAATATCGAGAACCGCTTGCTTGCCGTCGTCGCTGCGCAGCTTCCAGCCCATCAGGGCGATATAAAATGCCGCTTCCTTGCGGTAGTCCGGCACCTGGAACGAGATGTGTTCCAGAGCGACGGTCTTCCAGCCGGTGGATGAGAAGAGGGGCTCGATCGGAGCGGTTGCAAGATCCTTGGTCATCGGGCAGGCGGGCGTGTCGTAGCCCTTCTGGCAGCGGCCCTGTGAAAATAGGGATCCGGCGAAGGATGCACCGAGAGCGGAGGCTCCCAAGGCGTGCAGCAAATCGCGTCGGGTTCGGAGATTAGACATATCGAAAAAGATTATATCCTAGTCTCCTGTTTCCGAAGTTCTTTGAGTAAGCCCACTGTTGACTAAGCCAGATGCGGGGCAGACCCATCCTCGTCGCAAGGACCAAGTCGACTATATTTGACTTTAAGGAGAAAGCAATGAAGACAACGAATCGACGTAATTTTCTTGGGAAAAGTGCAGCCGCCGCCGCAGCGGCCGCCGCGGTTGCCGCTGTTCCGGCGAAGGCGCAAACCGCTGCGCCCACCAAGCGTGTGATCTATCGCGATGGGAAGAAACCGGCGAAGACTCCGCGGTTCAACAGCACGGTGGCTTATGGCAATTTGATTTTCATTGCCGGAGTCGGCTACCACAAAGAAGGCGACATTAAGGTGCATACGAAGGGCGTCCTCGACTCCATCAAGGCGCAGCTTGAGAGTGCCGGGTCCTCGATGAACAAAGTGTTGAAATGCAATGTGTATTTGAATGATCTGAAAGACTACGACGCCATGAACGAGGTATATGACGGCTCCTTCGGCGACGAGCCTCCCGTACGCACGACGATCGCAGCGGCAGGCGGGATACCCGGAAATTCGCTGGTAGAGATCGACGTCATCGCCTGCTTATAAACGGTTCAGGCAGCGCAAAGGAGATGAAGTTCGCGTCTGCCGCCATTGCTAGTTTGGCTGGGCGCGCCGTCGGCTCCGTGGCATCCGGCGGAGCGCGATGCGAACAGTTTTGATCCAGTTTCGTTCTCTTAGCAGCGCATAATATGCCAAAAACATGCTTTTAAGAGCTCCTAAAATGCCATAATTGACCTTAATACGGAGGTTCTTATGTTCCATCGCCGCGATCTTTTTCGCCGGGGAAGTCTCATGGCATTAGCCGGGAGTTTTGCAGGTAGGGTGCGGAAACTTGCCGCCGCGCCTTTGGAATTCGGCGCGAACATGTACCGGTCGATTGGCGTTCGGCCGGTGATCAACGCGCGCGGAACTTTCACGATCATCACCGGGTCGCAGACGCTTCCCGAAGTTAAGAAGGCGATGGACGAAGCTTCGCGCGGCTATGTCCAGATGGACGAACTGATGAACGGCGTGGGGCAGAGGCTCGCGGAGATCAGCGGCGCGGAGTGGGGCATCGTCTCAGCGGGTTGTTGCGCGGGTGTCACCAATTGCACGCTGGCGGCGATTGCCGGATTCAACCCGGAGCGGATGCAGAGAATTCCGGATTTGACCGGGCTCAAGGATGAGGTGGTGATTCCGTCCTACTCGCGCAATGTTTACGATCATGCGGTGCGCATGACCGGCGCGAAGATTGTCGAGTTGAAAGATCCCGCGGAGCTGCCGACGATTTTCACCGAGCGCACGGCGATGGTCTACATTCTGGCTGGGCCGGGCGACGAAGGTCCACTGGGGACCAAGGCGATTTCGGAGGTCGCGAAAAAGCATGGCGTTCCCGTGGTGGTGGATGCGGCGGCGGAGATTCTGACTTTGAAACCGAACGTCCACCTGGCGCGGGGAGCGTCGGTGGTGGTGTACAGCGGAGGGAAGTGTATCCGTGGGCCGCAGGCGGCGGGGGTGCTATTCGGAGAGAAGGCACTGCTCCAAGCGGCGTGGGCCAACAGCGCTCCGCATCATGCGTTCGGCCGATCGTTGAAGGTGGGCAAAGAAGAGATCATGGGCATGCTGGCCGCGGTCGAGATGTGGGTGAGGCGGGACCACGAGGCGGAATGGAAGCAGTGGACTGCCTGGTGCGAGCAGATCGGGGATGCTGTTAAAAAAATAGATGGGGTGACGGTTGGTATCACGGAGCAGCGCGAATTGTCGAATCGCACGCCGCAGTTGAATATCAAGTGGGACGGCGCGAAGCTTGGAATCACTGGCACGGAGGTGCACAAGCTTTTAACGGACACGGAGCCTCGCATTATTTTGGCGAGCGGAAGCGGCGCGAGACCGGGAAGCATGGCAAGCTCAGTGTCGGTGGTTCCTTATATGTTGATGCCGGGCGATGTGAAGATCGTCGCGGACAGGTTGTATAACGTGTTGTCGAAGCCTCCGAAATTTGAGAATCCTCCGGAGCCGCAGGCGCCTAGTGTTACGGTCTCGGGTCAATGGACGGCTCGGCTGGAGTATGGAAGAGGGTCGGCTTTCCATAACCTTGTTTTCGAGCAGAGCGCGGATAAGCTAACGGGCACGCATCATGCGGAGTTCGATGAGGGGGATTTGAGCGGCACGGTGTCGGGGAATGTCGTCAAATTTCAAAGCCGGTATCGGATTCAGGGGCAGGGGCTTTCCTACGCGTTCACGGGAACTGTGGAGGGCGATAGGATTTCAGGCTCCGTGAATATGGGCGAGTATGGGGAGACTACTTGGTCGGCGGAGCGGCATAAGTATCAGAGTGGCCGACGGAGGGGGTAACAGCGAGCGAGCCTCGGCCAGATGAACAGTTTGGGCGTTTCGCTTCAACGTTGGATTGGCGGTCACAAGCCGACTTATGAGGACTGATCTCTCGGAACGCCGTTTCCGGCCAATTGCGAGGTCGGCGGGTTGTGTGATCAACTCAGCTTTGTACGAGTAGCCGACGATGCGAAAAAACTCAAGCCGGGATGCCGAAGTGATTCCTGTTGATCGCTCGGCGTTAATCGAAATCTCGACCGAGGGGAATCGCATACACGCTAGCGGATTGAAACCGTGACATTGTACTGGCTCCACACTCCTCCGACGGAAATACCGAGCGAGTAGTTGCCACTCGTGATTGGGCCGGCGGGCAGTTGCATGTTGACTTGCGTCATTCCTGCCACGATGCCCGGAGCCGGCCCTGCATAGAGCACTTGAACGGGGGTACAACCATTAGCGAGCTGACAGGTTGGGCCGCTGAAGGCGAAGAACCCCAGGCCGGCGGCTACGGGCAGCGCTTGACCGCCCGTATTTGCCGCAACGGTCCCGTCTACGGACGGCGGGCTAGTCGCGCCTGCGCCCGTGATGTACGCCACCAAAATCCCTCCCGGGGACGCCGGGTTCTGCGGTGTGTTCAAGGCCAGAACTCCGCTGGTTGGATCGACGTTCAAAACCGCCCCTGGGCCTGCTCCGCTGCTATTCGCAGTGAACAAGGCGGGTGCGCTAGGCGCGACGAAAATCGGTACAGGAGGCGACTGATTGCCTCCGTAATCCACAATCACTTTGGCTTGCGATTGTTGCGGGACGATCGCGCCAGTGACAGGTGTTAGAGGAAGGCCAAAGGGGACGACGGCGGTAACTTGCCCAGAGGATGCATAAAGCACCGGTGCAGCTTTACCGTTGAACAAGACTTGGGTGCCCGAAAGATTCGATCCGAATGAGCCGGCGCTCGTCAGGGAAGCGACAGCGGGCGTGGCCGGCCCGAGGTTCGTGCCAAAGATGGTCACGAGCTCCCCTGGCGCGAGCGGATCAGCGTTGAAGCTGGCTGAGTTCAGTACGTTGCCCCGGAGAAAGAACGGGCCGGTGGGAACAGATGGAATGAGGTCGGGGTTGAGAGTAAAGCTACGACTGAAAAGCCAAGACTCAATAACGTAAGGATTGCAGCAGTCGAGAATCAAGGCGGCAATATCGGTAACACCATCTCCGTTGAAATCGGCGGCGGCGAAATAGTCGGCAGCGCGAGGCAACACCTCAGTAGCCTCGACTAGGCGATTACCGCCGGCTGGACCTGTGTTGAGGAACAAGTGCGCCGGTTGGTTCACTCCCTGAACAAGAAGATCGATGAACCCATCGTGATTGAAATCGGCGGCGTAGACGCGATCGACGTATACGATGCCGCCCGTCTCCGGCCATGCGGGCTGGGTTATCAGAGCTGTCCCGTCGCGGAAGGTTCCATCATGATTATTCAGGAGGATTTGAATCGCGCCCTCAGCGTAGCCTGGCGCGTTCACTGTATTGATCAAATCCTGCCAGCCGTCGCCGTCGATATCGGCAACCCGGCTGGTTACGGTTCCCCAGTCCCGACCGCCATATCTACTGGGCAGAGCGTTGTCCGGCGCAACCGCAAAAAAGCCCTTGCCGTCATTGAGGAGCAACAGATCCTTGGCGGTGTTATCCCAGATATCAGTCTGGCCAAGGAAAAGATCTGGATGACCGTCATTATTCACGTCGATGAAGCTGGCGCTCGCGTTCGCAAACTGAGACGGTACGGCTTGTAGGATCGCCGGTAATCGGCTTGAATCTCCGACCGTGAAATGCCCGGTTCCGTCGTTTATATAAAGCTGGGGCGCAAAATTGCCCGCAGTTACGTTGAGGCTCGCCAGATAGATGTCTATGCTTTTGTCACCATCAATGTCGGCACATGCGACTCGTCCAGTGTTCGTCTTCTGAACAGGGAGATTCGTGGCAGATACATCTTCGAGCCTACCGTCTGCGGTTTGCAGAAGTAGAGCATTCTGCCCGCCCGGAAACCCGCAACAATCAATGTTATTTTGAATAAACACATCCGGACGGCCGTCGCCGTTGAAATCGGCAACGCAGAAATCGCCGGCTGCTTCAAAAGCCGGCGGGTTAGTACCCAGCACCCGAACGGAGACGTCCGTAAAGTTACCTTTCCCATCGTTCTGGAACGCGGAGCAAGGCCATTTGCTGGTGGTATGCGTCGTATGACCGCACACGAGCAAGTCGATGTTCCCGTCCGAGTTGAAGTCGATCGGAATTGCAAGCTGCGGAGCTTGGTTGGACGCCTCGGTGACGCTCAATTTTCCAATTTGATAATAGGGGCCGCCCGCCAAGATTTCAGTTCGGAGCCATGCCGGATACCATTGAGTCGCCTGCGGATTTGTTAGAGTCAGCGTTAGATCATTGGGCCCAACGTCACGCAGGGTGCCTGCCGGCCCGTCATCGAGCGGCCAATCTGCAATCAGGCCTGCTTCATTTCCGGAAAGCGTCTTGGTCGCAAACGAAGAAATCTCTGTCGGCTGGAGCGCGCGACCCCAGATCCGAAATTGGCGCAGGCTTCCGGGGAAACCGCAGCAAAGACTGGAGCCGTCTCCAAACGCCTGACCGGCAAGAACCAAAGGGAGGGAGTTGATCGGAGGCGGCCCGGCGGCAGTGAAGGCAGCCTGCTGCCGCCCGTTCAAATACAGCGAAACCTGTAAATTGTTACTGACGATCGCGAAGTGGTACCACTGCCCGGGAACCAACGAAATGCCGATCTGGGCGGTGCGACCACTCCCTGGGCTCCCGGTCGATTGAGAGTAGGTGAGTTGGTGTGTTGCCGGCGATAAGTCCAACTCGTAGCCGGTGAACGGATCATCATTACCAGGGATGCCTTTCTGGAATACCCTCATGTACTCAGAATCCACGAAGTCGGCATCGAGCATTAGCCAAAACTCGATGGAGAAGGTGGCGCCTAAATTGAGTGTGGGCGATGCGGGAACCGGAGCGTAAACGGAACCGGCAAAATCAAAAATATAGGTTTGGGTCGGCGGGGTGAGAGTAGGCACCGACTGCGACCATACAATCGTGCCGTTTACGAGAAACGCGAACCCGAGCGACGGCAAAATCCAAGATCGTATGTCCACAAAGTCCTCCCAAGTCCTCGGGAAGATTATAACTGAGAGTATCCGCGTGGACTCTTCTAAAACTCTCCAATCCACTCAAGGCCGCTTTTGGCCGATAGAATCGATGCTGTCTCTAGAGGCTCCGTCAGGATGACGCGCCACTCGGAAAAAGGTGGCTCTCGACCTCCGTACAAAGTAGGCGACGATTCCGACGAAGGTTGGGCCATTCAGCCGATAGTCGCGCGTAAAATCATGAGCCATTGGCGCGGCGGTTGTTTTGTCGAGTAGAATTTTGGGCAGTTGGAATGCCGGCGAAACCGTGCGGGTCGCTTGGCATGCTCTGCCCGACCCACGGATCTTCGCCTGCACACACGTTTGATAGCCAGTCTCGCAGGGGAGCGGTATAGTGGGGAGATGAAAATCGCGGAGTCGGTGCTCCTGTGTCTCGCAACGGTGCTGGTTGCTCAGGTCTGCTCGGGGCAGGACAAGAAAGGTTGCCAGGACTCCCCGCTGGTCAACCGCTTCCCCGGCAGCGTACTCACCAATTGTGTGGACAAAGCTGACAGTACCTACGAGTTCCGGAATGGCGCAGGGACTCAGACGGTGGAAGGCGAATACCATTTCCGCGAATACAGAGCCCCCGAGACGGCCTCTACCGCTCAATTGGAGCGCAACTATATCACTGCTCTCCGCAACGCCGGCTATGCGATTGTCTTTGAATCCCAATCCCATGACAGTTTCGTGGGACACATGGGCAAGACATGGATTCGAATCTATATCAGAAGCGATGGGGGAATGGAGGAAACGATCGTCACGGAGACCGCGCTGAAGCAGGAGGTAGTGGCGAACGCGGCAGCCCTTACCAGTGGCCTCGGAGCCAACGGCCACATCGTCGTGAACGGCATCTTCTTCGACACTGGAAAGGCAGACGTCAAGCCTGAATCATCGGCCGCCCTGGATGAAGTCGTTAAGGCTCTGAAGCAGGACCCGAAGCTCAAGGTGTTTGTGGTGGGCCATACCGATAACGTGGGCGCTGTCGCCGCAAACCTGGACCTGTCGAAGCGCCGGGCCGCTGCCGTGGTGCAGGTCCTCACGACGAAGTATTCCGTGGCAGCCGACCGCCTCCAACCCTATGGCAACGGTCCCTATGCCCCGATCGCCTCTAATGATTCCGAGGCGGGCCGCACCCTGAATCGCCGCGTTGAGCTGGTAAAGCAATAAATCACGATTGAGATCTTGTGGTGTTCCATGCCGTCGTTGAGGCCGGGTATGCGCATCGCCCGACCTTGATTTGACATTATTGCCCAGGAGCGAATGCGCCTGAGGACGACGCCGCAGAGGCAATTCCTGATCTGCCGTGAAGTGACAGGGCGAGTTACGCGCCACTCGGAGAAAGCCGCCGCTTAGCGCCCTAAAATGGGATGGAACGATAGGACCGGTTCTGAGAAGTTTCGGCGGATCAGTGACGATCAATGCGGTTGCAGTGGTTAATCCGCTCCACCAGGGCGCAGCATCGACACGCTGCGGGAGTGGCCACCATTGCATTGCTCCGTGGAAGCCGGGGAGGGTTAACAATTCTCGATGGAGCTACTAACGATTAGCGCTTTTCCGTGATTTGGCGGAAGACTCGGAGGAGATTGGCTCCTAGGAATTTCTTGATTCGTTGGTCGGAGTAGCCTCGGCGGAGCATGGCGTCGGTGATTAGAGGGAG
>Ga0302326_10029759_pt1 | contig 10950 bp, 8 predicted proteins | sample Palsa_T0_3_FD_202264 | JGI IMG/M metagenome (GOLD analysis project Ga0302326, IMG submission 202264) | Peat permafrost microbial communities from Stordalen Mire near Abisko, Sweden - Palsa_T0_3 | ecosystem: Environmental > Terrestrial > Soil > Palsa > Peat permafrost | place: Sweden: Abisko...
GCGCGAGGCGTGAGCCTGTTGATCGACGGCGTCAGCAGCTTCGGCGCCGAGGCCATCGACTTTAGCAATCCGAGCGTAGCGGCCGTCGCCGCTACCGCCAATAAGTGCCTGCATGGCGTGCCCGGCGCGTCGTTCGTCATCGTGCGGCGTAGCGCCCTGGCGCTCGCCGCCAGCCGTGCGTATTACCTCGATCTTGCCCGTCTCGCGCGCCTGCAGGATCAGCGCGATACTCCCTTCACCCCCGCAGTCCAAGCTTATTATGCGTTGGTAGAAGCCTTGCGCGAATATGCCGAGCAAGGCGGACGGCAGGCACGCTACCAGCGCTACGCGGCGCTCGCCGAGCAAGTACGCGCCGGCTTCGCGAGGCTTGGCATAGAAACGGCAGTGCCCTGCGAAGAATCGTCGGTGGTGCTGCGTGCCTATCGGTTGCCTCCCGGCCTGACCTATAAAGCGCTGCACGATGCCTTGAAGGCCGAGGGGTTTGTAATCTATGCAGGGCAGGGGGACTTGTCGAAGACGCTGTTTCGCATTTCGACAATGGGAAACTTGATCTCAGTTGACATCGAGCGGCTATTGAAATGCTGCAGCCAAGTGCTCGGGAAATCTCACTGACTCAGTCTTGACCGGGCGCCGGTTGTTATGCAAAGAGCGGGAATCTCATGGCACGTTGCGGCCGCACTGTTCTGGGCCAGCATCGCCGCTCTGGCGACGCGCTCAGCGTGGTCCGGTCCTAATGATGTCGCCGCCCAAGCCGCATCACCGCCGCCCGCCGAGTCCGGCCCTCTGGATGTTCCGCTCCCGCCGCCGCCGCACTCGGGCTTCTCCAGCTGGTTCAATCCTGCGACCGCGCCATTCATTCCGATACCGTCAATCGGTGTCGATCCGAACAGCGGCACAACGGTCGGCATACTTCCCACTTGGGTGGAGACGGATGAGCAGCATGAGATCCGGCGCATCATCGCGCCGGATATCCTCTATAACCCGTATTTTGGGGTGGGAGTGCACGGCCGCCTGTATGCCTACCCTTCTGCGGACGAGCAGTGGTCGTTGGTTGCAGGCATCAAAGAGCGCGTCGAGCGCGACTTCGACGCCGAATACACGAGCGGCCGCTTGCGCGACAAGCTGTGGTCCATCAACGCGAGTCTGATCTTCGACCGTGACGGTACGCCGCGTTTCTATGGCATCGGCAACGAATCACCAGCGACTGATGAAACGAACTACACCAACGAGCAGCAACTGGCGCAGGTGCAGATAGGCTTGAATTTGACCCATACGTGGCAGCTGCAGTACACGGTCCGGGAAGAGGTGGTCGATGTACAGCCGGGGACGCTGGCGAGCATCGCCTCGATCAATACCCGCTTCGGTCACATTTTGGGGGTGGGTACCAATGACGAGGTGCTCAACCGCCTGTCGATCATCTACGACACGCGCAATGACTTGACCGTCCCCACTGCAGGCATGGAATGGGTTGCCTACGGCGGTGTCGCCAGCCGCCGGGGCATATTCAATGATTCAATGGACAGCGAAGCCGGAATAGATGGACGCTGCTTCTGGCCCATCGCATCCCAAACGATACTGGCGGCGCACACGGCTCTGCGCTATCTGCCGACGGCGCACGCCGTACCCTTCTGGGCACTCAGCAGCCTTGGCGGAGACAGCAGTGTCATAGGCGGTGAGCAGCCGCTACGCGGCTTTGGCGAAGGGCGCTTCTACGATCGCGACTCCTTTTCCACCAGTGTCGAGCTGCGCCGCACGGTGGCCTCTTTTAATGCCATTTCGACCTTGGTCGACCTGGAAGTGACGCCGTTCGTCGATCTTGGGCGGGTATTTGCCCACGCGGGGACTTTCCCCGTCGACCAGCTGCATCATGTCTACGGTGTGGGGTTCCGGGGTATCGCACGGCCCTTTGTGGTCGGCTACGTGGATATCGGCTACGGCAGTGAGGGGCTTGCCGCTTTCACCGGCCTCAACTATCCATTTTGAGGGCTGCGCGTGACGTTCGGCGCATGGGGCGCCGCGCCCGCGGGGTGGCCCGGGCAGCGGGGACGCAGCAGGGTAGAATGGCCCGAGGCAGCGAAGCCTTGTCCTTGGAATTCAGAGCCCTTGACCTTGGGGCACATCGGCGCGCTACCCTGTCCGCTAGGACTGGTGCCGCGAGGACTTGATGGCCGAAGACAGTACAAACCTCTTTGCGATGCGGATCGCAAATTCGCCCAACGCGTTCGATCTACGGCGCGTCGGCGCGCACCCGGATTACTGGTACCCCGTCGCCTGGTCCGACGAGCTGAAAGTGGGCCGCACACTCGGCCGGCGCTTTGCGGGCGACCCCATCGTGCTCTATCGCGGCAAGAGCGGGCGGGTGTTTGCGCTCGAGGACCGTTGCGCGCACCGCCAGGTGCCGCTGCACCTGGGGGTGGTGAACGGAGATGAAATCAAGTGCCATTATCACGGCTGGACCTATGACTGCAGCGGCAAGTGCGTGAGCGTGCCCTACCTGGGCTCGGAGCGGCTGCCGAATGGCGTCAGGAGCTATCCCGCAAGCGAGGTGGACGGTCTCATCTTCGTCTTTCCGGGCGATGCTGCGCTTGCGCCCGGCCGCCTGCCGGCGGGGCTCGGCTCGTCGCTGCGCAAGGACTACAAGACCCGGCGCCTCAACCGCGAAGTCGCCTGCCACTACACGTTCATGCACGAGAATCTCTTCGACATGAACCATCAGTTCATGCATCGCAAGCAGATGGGCTCGATCCGGGCGCATTGCCTCGGACGGCAACACGGCGATAACTGGGCACAGGTGGAATACAGTTTCAGCCGCACGGCCGGAAAATCTTCCGTCGGCGAACAAGTCATCGTGGACTTGATGCGCAAGCGTGGCGAAGCGAAAAAGGCCTTCTCCGACCACATGCGCATTCGCACCGATTACCCCAGCCAGAATCTGAAGGTGTGGGTCGGGCGCGACATCCAGGAAACGAACGATCCGGTACTCGACGTATGGCTCGGCTATACGCCGTTGGATGCAGAGCAGCGTACCAATCGCACCTATGGCTACTTGTCGGTAAAAAAGCCGCGCGTACCCGGCATCATCCATGCCGTGTGGCCGTTCGTGGTCTGGTTTACCGAGAACATTTTCCGCGAGGATAAGGAGATCGTGGAGTTCGAGCAGCGCGCCTATGACGCACAGGGCGCGGACTGGAACAACGAGGTGTTCCCGGCGTTGCGTGACCTGCGCGGTGTGCTCGCCCGTTGCGGAAGACCCATGGCGTAGTCGAAGCCGAACATTGAGAACAGAACGAGCGCCGCCAATTAGGTTACTTATTCGAGCGCGGGTGCTGCGGTGCCGTGTGAAGCGACCGCATCTGCGCGCCGCGACGGCCCAACCCCGCGCTCTATCCCAGCGCGGCCGCGGCGCAGTGTAGACTGCTACCGATGGTCGACTCGCCCGGACAATATCCGCTGCTCGAATCCATCGATTATCCGGCTGAGCTGCGGCGGCTGCCGGCCGCCAAGCTTGGGGAGCTGGCCGCTGAGCTGAGGCAGTTCCTAATCCATAGCGTCAGTACCCGCGGCGGCCATTTCGCCGCCGGGCTGGGTACCGTCGAACTGACCATAGCTCTCCACTATGTGTTCAATACGCCGTTCGATCGCCTCGTTTGGGATGTGGGCCATCAAGCCTATCCGCACAAGGTCCTGACCGGCCGGCGCGAGCGCCTGCACACGATCAAGCAGGACGGGGGTCTGGCACCGTTTCCCACGCGCAGCGAAAGCGAATACGACACCTTTGGGGTGGGGCACTCGAGCACCTCGATCAGCGCGGCGCTGGGCATGGCCGTGGCGGCCGCGCGAGCCGGCGATAATCGCGCCGTGGTCGCGATCATCGGCGATGGGGCGCTGACTGCGGGCATGGCCTTTGAAGCGCTCAACCACGCCGGCTCATTGCCCGCGAATTTGCTCGTCGTTCTGAACGACAATGACATGTCGATTTCGGAGAATGTGGGGGCGCTGTCCAACTACTTCGCCCGTGCGCTCTCGGGCCGTATGTATGCGCATCTGCGCGAAGGCGGCAAGAAAGTCCTGCGCCAGATGCCGGCGGTTTGGGAACTTGCGCGGCGCTCGGAAGAGCATCTGAAGGGCATGGTACTTCCGGGCACACTGTTCGAGGAGATGGGCTTCAACTACATCGGCCCGATGGACGGCCACGATGTGGGGGCGCTCGTCACCACGCTGCGCAATCTGCGCAAGCTGCGCGGGCCGCAGTTCCTGCATGTGGTCACGCGCAAGGGCAAAGGTTACTCCCCTGCCGAGGCCGATCCGATCAAATGGCACGGGCCGGGACCGTTCGATCCGGCGAGCGGCACTATTTTTAAGGAAAAGAGCACCGGCCCCTCCTATTCGCAGATCTTCGGGCGATGGCTGTGCGACATGGCGCAGCGCGACCCGCGCGTGGTTGGCGTTACACCGGCAATGCGCGAAGGCTCGGGCCTCGTCGAGTTCTCGAAGCAATTCCCCGACCGCTATTTCGACGTCGCCATCGCCGAGCAGCATGCCGTCACCTTTGCGGCGGGGCTCGCAGTTGAGGGCTTGAAACCGGTGGTTGCGATTTATTCGACCTTCCTGCAGCGCGGCTACGACCAGCTGATTCATGACGTCGCTCTGCAGAATCTGCCGGTGGTCTTTGCGCTCGATCGCGCGGGGCTCGTCGGCAGTGACGGTGCAACCCACCAGGGCAGCTACGATCTGTCATTTCTGCGCTGCATCCCCAATATGGTGATTATGGCGCCGGCCGATGAGAACGAATGCCGGCAGATGTTGTACACGGCAACCACCGTTGCCGGCCCTGCGGTGGTGCGCTATCCGCGCGGCTCGGGTCCGGGCGTGCCGGTCGTCGAGGAAATGACCGCCTTGCCGATCGGGCGTGCGCAACTGCGCCGCGAAGGCCGCAGCGGCCTTGCGATATTGGCATTTGGCGCGCTCGTCGATTCCGCGCAGAAGATTGCGGAGCACCTAGATGCCACGCTCGTTAACATGCGCTTCGTCAAGCCGCTCGATGAAGACCTCGTGACTGCGCTTGCAGCGCGGCATCGCGCCATAGTGACCATCGAGGAAAATGCGATCATCGGGGGCGCAGGCTCGGGCGTGTTTGAATTGCTCGCCTCCGAGGGATTGCAGCTGCCGCTGTTGCAGTTGGGCATTCCCGACCGTTTTATCGAGCACGGCTCGCGTGACAGCTGTCTCAAAGCGGCTGGGCTCGACCTTGCGGGCCTCAGCGCCAGCGTCGAGCGCTGGTGGTCACTGCAGACGCAGGAACGGTTGCGCTCGGTGAGCAGCGTCTAGAGCGCAGAAGTCGCTGCCGGCGCGGTCGCTGGCAGCTCCTCCTCGCCGCGCTTGAGATAGCGATAAAAACTATCGCTGTCGATGTTGGTCCCGCAGATGACGACACCCGTGCGCGCGCCCTTCAGCCGCGCTGCCAGAGGACCCAGTACGGCTGCTGCGGCTGCGGCAGCAGCCGGCTCGACTGCGAGCTTTGCCTCGCGGTACAAGAGCGCAAGCGCCGCGCAGATCGCGTCATCCGACACGGTGACAATATCGTCGACGAACTGACGGCAAACATCGTAGGTCCCCTGCGTCGTCATGGGCGGAGCAAGACTGTCCGCGATGGTGTCGACGCGCTCCATGTGCTGCGGCGCCGCGGCGCCAAAGCTGCGGCTCATGACATCCGCTCCAATCGGCTCGACCCCGTAGACGCGACAGCTCGGCTTCATTTGCTTCACTGCCGCCGCGACGCCCGCCATGAGCCCGCCGCCGCCGATCGCAACGACCATCGCATCTAGATCCGGCGCCTGGTCCAGAAATTCGACCCCGACGCCGCTCGTTCCCAGGATGACATTCGCTCCGTCGAACGGATGGATGAATGTGCGGCGCTCCGCTTTACGGATGTCCTCCGCCAGTGCGAATGCCGCGCGGCCATCAGTTGACATGATGACCTCGGCTCCGTAGGCGCGCGCTGCCGCGACACGCACCGGGCTTGCTGTTGCGAGCATCACAACTTTCGCCGACACCCCGGCGCGCTGCGCAGCGCAGGCCACTGCGATGGCGTGATTGCCGGCGCTGACCGCGGTCACGCCGTGTTGACGCTGCTCCTCACTGAGACCGAGAACGTTGAGCATTGCCGCGCGGAATTTAAAAGTGCCGGTGCGCTGGAATAGTTCGAGCTTTAAGACGAGCGGAGTTTGCGCGCCGAGCCGCGCCTCAAGTTCTACGCCCTGCCAGGACTGAATCGCAGTTGCGATGACGTGCGGCGCGAGTAGCTTCGCGGCGGCGCGCATTTGGCTGACGCTGGGTACATCCATGCTGGTTCATCTTCCCCGATGTGGGTTCAGGATCCAAAGCGCTCCCAGGAGAGCGGTGAAATCCGCCACGAGCGCGAGCACAAAGGCCGAGGCAGACACGACGCCGAATTGACGCATCGGCGGCAGATCCGAAAAGGTCAGTGCAAGAAAACCGCCCGCATTGATAAGGGTTGCAAATGCGATGGGACGGCCGGCCACGAGGAGCGCGTGCCGCAGGGCCTGCGCCGTTGAACCTTCCGATCGAGCCTCCTGAAAATGGTAGAAAAAATGAATCTGGTCATTTTCCGTCGCGCCCAGCACCGTTGATCCGATGAGGATGGTTGCAATGTTCAAAATGATGCCCGTGACGCGCATCAACAAAAAAGCGCCCAGAATCGCAAACAGCGACGGGATCATCGCCATCAATCGAGCCGCGGGGCTGCGGAACACTACGAGAAACGCAAGGAATATGACGGTCGCCGTCAGCGCGAAGCTTTGAATCAGGCTCGGCACCAGGCGCAGGGTAATCTGATCGGCGAGCACGCCTTGTCCGACCACGCGTCCGCGCACGCCCGCGAGCGCAGGGTCCTTAAGCTGCCGTGCATGCCAGGCATCCTCTATAAAGGCGCGCATCGCACCGGGGCCGCCGAAGGCGGCGTCGCGGCCGCGAACGCTGACGCGCGCATCGGCGAGATTTCCAATGTCGACGTAATCGCGTGCTCCGGGTTCCGTCAGCAGGATCTGCTCAAGTTGCGCGGCGAGTGCAGGCCATGCGGCAGCGTCCGAGGGCAGTTGATCCGATCCCGTCTCGATATAGTGGGCCCAGCGCAACGCGGAAGTCGGCCCGTCGACGGCGGTGATGCGCGGGTCGGCTTCCAGGCGCCGCGTCAGTCCTTCGACGGCGCGCAGAAAATCCGGCTTCAACACATCCCCGGCCGGTGTCTGCAACCACAGCTCGTTGACTTTGAGGCCGTTGGTGCGCTCGAACTCGCGCGTATCGCGGGCAATGGCGACATCTGGATTGATATAGGCAAGAGAGTCCGTCTGCAGGGCAAGCGGCGCAAGCTTGTCGGGTATGCCGAAGAGCGCGGCCGCCCCGCACAGCATGACGAGGACCGCGACGGCAACCAGTGGCCAGCGGTAACGCGCGGTGAACGGAATCCAGATCTCGACGAAGCCGGCGTACCAGCGGCCTTCGGGGGCGCGGGCAGTCCGCGTCGGGGTGCGCAGCAGCGATTGCAGTGCCGGAAACAATGTGAAGCTGGCGATCCAGGCCACGATGAGTCCGCCGGCCGTCCACAGCCCCATTTGCCGGATGGGACGAATGTCAGACACCGCGAGCGCGGCGAAACCCACTGCGGTGGCAAACATCGAGGCCGTGCAGGGCAGGAATTTGTTGGCGAGCGCATGGGCATGGTGTTCCAAGATCGGCCGGTCATCCTGCCGGTCGATGTAGCGCGCATGGATATAGACCAAGGTCGCAGTCGTCGTCACCAGCACCGTCAGCGGCACGAGCGCTGAGACCACGGTGTTGGGCCAGCCGAATGGATCCGCGAGCCCCACCGCTATGGCGACCGCCGCACCCAATGTGAGGATGATGGCCGCGAGGGTTCGCCACGAGCGGAACACGAGGAAGATCAGCGTGATCAGGAATACACCGAAGAGCGGCATGGCATGTTTCGATGCGGAACCGGTCTTCTCCTCCAACCATTGATTGATCCAGGGCGATCCCACGCGGCGCACGGCCGTAAACGCGTCGCCAGGCGCGGCGAACGGCTGTGCCACCGTTTCGATGTCTGCCAGGGCCTGGTTGCGCTCAGTGGGTGAATGGACCTTAAGGTCGAGCGCTATCCCAAGATAGGTGTCGCCCAAGAGGCCGGCGCGCCGCAAGAGCGTAGTGCCGGTCGCGAATTTGCGCAGGCGGTTCGCCTGCTCGTCCGTGAGAGGTACTGCTGAATTTGTGCGCCGAAAGAAACTCAATATGCTGTGGGCCTGCACGCGCGGCAGCTGCGAGAGCTTGCGCTGCAACTGATCGGTGGCCCGCAGCGCCGTGGGACTCAACGGATCGGGAGCCTCCAGCATCAGAAGCGCATGCTCATCTTCGGGAAACAAGCGTTCGAAATCTCGCGCGGCGCGAGAATCCGGGTCGTCGGCGACGATCAGGCGCTCGATCGCCGAATCGGTGGGTATCTGCAGCGCGCCGTAGAGGCCTGCCGCTGCGAGGAGCAAAAAAGCTCCCGCAATCCAGCCTCGCACGCGGAGTATGCGAAGAAAGACTTGGACGAGCGCGGGTGCGGCCGGCACATTCATGCGCGAAATTCGGGCCCTATCGAGCGCGCGGGCACGGCGCGCCGTGGAATGATAGCCTAACAAGATGAGTACGCTGCTGGCAGGCGCCATCGTGACGATGGTTTTCTGTGCGCCCGGATATCCCGGCGGCAGCGCTGACGCGCAGCCCTTCCTCGACGCTTTTGCCACGGCCGCCGCTGCTGCGGCGAAATGGCCGGCTGGCAGCCTGACGGCGACATACGACGCCACTGAAGCTGGGGGCCTTGAAAAACTTGCCAAGCCTGAAGCGGCTTTGGCGTTCGTGCCCTATCCTTTTTTTGTCGAGCATGCAGCCGCATTGCATCTTGAGCCGCTCGTGCAGGCGAATGTGACGGACGTCGGCGTGCAGGAGCGTTGGACGCTCGTTGCGAAGAAGGGCAAGGTCAGCACACCCGCATCGATGTCGGGCTACACCCTTCTCAGTGTCGCAGGCTATGCGCCGGAATTCGTACGTGGCGCTGCGCTTGCCGGTTGGGGCTTGCCCGCGGGTGTAAAGATAGAGCAGGCCTCACAAGTGCTGACGGCGCTGCGCCGAGCGACCTCCGCAGAGGCGGTTGCCGTGCTGCTCGATGCCACGCAGACGGCGGCTCTTGGGAGCCTGCCTTTCGCGGCCGACCTGCAGAGCGTCACGCAATCTGCGCCGCTGCCCACCGCCATTCTCGCGGTAGTCGCTGCGCGCCTGCCAAAGGCGCGCGCCGATGCACTGCGTGATGCACTGTTGAATTTGGCCAAGAGCGCGCCGGGTGCTGATGCGCTCGCTAATATGCGTCTGCAGGGCTTTGTCGCACCGCAGCTGCCGGTCCGTGCGGCGCCGCCGTGAGAATGCGGCTTGCGTGGGCACTTACGCTATTGCCACTCGCCGCTTGCACGGTACCCGCGCACAAGCCGGCAGCGCCGGCAGCCACGAATGCCTCGAGTGCTGAACTTGCTGCGGCCATTGCCGCCGACGCCAGCAAGAGCGATCACGAGTCCGATCCGCAGCAGCGCGCGGCATTGGCGGCGGCCGCAAACCGCGATGCGGATGCCTGCATCGCACAGGCGTCGCGGGACGTTGCCTGCCTCTTTGGCCGCGGGGTTGCGCTTGGGCTTGAGGCGCGCGCACACCCGGTGCATGCGAGTGCAACACTCAACGACATGCTCGCGTCGCTGGCGCAGGCGGAGAGCGTTGATGCAACCTATGCTGACGCCGGCCCCGCGCGCGTGCAGGCGCTGGTTTGGATTCGCGCCCCTGACTGGCCATTGGGTCCGGGCGATCCGGAGCGCGGCCTTGCGGCGGCACAGCGTGCGGCGGCGCTGCGACCGCAATATCCGCCGAATTGGCTGGCTCTTGCTGAGGCACAGAGCAAAACGGGCGCGACTGCGGATGCACGCGCGAGCTACGTGCGTGCCCGCGACCTTGCGAAAGATCTGCCGGACACGCCCGATCGGGCCGACTGGCTCAAACAAGTGGAGCAGGGCATGAGCCGTCTACCATGAGCGCCTCGCGCAATCCGCATGCCGATCAGATGGCGCATGAGTCCATGATCCGCACGCTCGCAGCGCAGGCGAATGCAATCTGGCCGCAGGAGGAGCTGCTCTTTGCGCGCTACGACCTGCCCCCCGAATGCCGCATCGCCGACATTGGTTGCGGCAGCGGCGAGATCACCTCGCGCCTGGCGCTCAAGTATCCGCGCGCGACGGTGGTCGGCGTCGACATTCTCGAAAGTTCGGTCGCCTTTGCCGGCCGCCGCTACGCCGCGCTTGCACCACGGCTGCGCTTTCAGCAGGGGGATGCATTTGCGCTGGCATTTGAGTCGGGGCAGTTTGATCTGGTGGTGTGCCGGCACATGACACAGTCGGTCCCGGAACCTGAAAAGGTTCTCGCGGAACTGCGGCGCATCTGCAAGCCGGGCGGCTGGCTGCACATCCTGAGTGAGGACTACGGGATGCTGCAGATGATGGTCGGCAAGCTCGATCCCGACCGCCTGTGGCATGAGGGCGCAGTGGTATTTGGGCGCAGCACCGGAGTGGATGCGCGCATCGGGCGGCGCACTTGGAGCTTGCTGCATCAGCTTGGCATCGCAGAGCTGCGGGTCGACTATGTCACCGTCGATACCTTACGCGTGCCCCGCGAGACCTTTGCCACGCTGATAGAGGCCTGGCGCGACGGCTACATAAGTGTGTTTGCTGAACACACGGCGCTGCGCACCGAGGAGGCGCGCGCGCTCTTCGATTACATCATTGCGAGCATCCGTAATCCCGACGAGTATGCGGTCTGGCAGGTTCCCATCGTGAGCGGCCAGAAGCCCCGCTAGTCAGC
>Ga0302326_10029762_pt1 | contig 10949 bp, 7 predicted proteins | sample Palsa_T0_3_FD_202264 | JGI IMG/M metagenome (GOLD analysis project Ga0302326, IMG submission 202264) | Peat permafrost microbial communities from Stordalen Mire near Abisko, Sweden - Palsa_T0_3 | ecosystem: Environmental > Terrestrial > Soil > Palsa > Peat permafrost | place: Sweden: Abisko...
GCATGACCACGGTAATGCTCGATACCCAGGGAAACCTGATTTTCTTGAAGCGCATCCCACCCCAGCACGACGCACCGGAGGCTAACTCTCCTGCGCCGGACTGGAAGCCGCTATTGGCGGCCGCAGGCGTCGAGCAGAGTTCCCTTACTCCCGCCGCTTCGGAGTGGACGCCGCTGATGTACGAGGACGCCCGGAGCGCTTGGACGAGGGCCCTGCCGGTTCCGTCAAAGACCACGGAGCGCATCGAAGCGGGAGCGTATCACGGCCAGCCGATTTTTTTCGACGTGCGGTATCCCTGGGACAAGGCCGCGCGCGATCAACCGTACAAAGGCAGCGCGCACGAACGTATTGCGGCGTTCATTCTGGTGGGCATCTTCACGGCGATTATCGTGGCCAGCGTGATCGTGGTGCGGCGCAATCGCCGGCTCAAGCGGGGCGACGAGGTGGGCTCGCAGCGTTTGGGAAATTTCGTATTCATCGCGGTGATGCTGAATTGGGTGCTGCGCGCGCATCACTTGGCGTCCATCAACGAGTGGAATCTGGTGCTGCTGGCGCTGGCCTGGGCATTCACGGTGTCCTCGCTGGCGCGCATCCTGTATTTTGCCCTTGAGCCTTTCGTGCGGCGACGCGACCCGCATGCGTTGATTGGCTGGAGCCGGCTGATTGGTGGAAGAATCCGCGACCCACTGGTGGGACGGGACGTGCTGATCGGCCTGGCCTATGGGGCGGTGCTGTCGCTGTTCGAAAGCAGCGATAATTTCCTGCTGCCGCTCTTTCATCTGCCGCCGCCCATGCCCGGTGTGGCCAGCGGAGAAACGCTGCTGGGCATACGGCCGGTGCTGGGCTCAATTTTCTACTACACCTGGATCTTCGTGCTGTACTCGCTGCTCATTTTCTTTTTGATTTTTCTGGTACGGCTGGCCGTCCGCAAAGATTGGATTGTTGGGCCGATCATCGTGTTTCTGGGCGCGATCACAAATTCCGGCGCGGAATATTTCTGGTCCAACTTTATTTTCTCGGCGATTATCTGGGCTTCCATCTATCTGGTGCTGCGCCGCTTTGGATTGCTGGCGCTGGTGGTCGGTCTGGTGGCGCAGAATATGCTGGTCGTTTTTCCGATGACCTCGCACCTAGGCCGCTGGTACGCCTCGGGCGCGACCGCGGGAATGTTGGTGATTGTCGGGCTGGCGGGCGCGGCGTTTTATTTCGCGCTGGCCGGGCAGAAACTGTTCAGCACGGAAGCGCTGGATACCTAGAGCGGACGGACGAAGAAGGCCTTAGAACCGCGGGCCAGGCTTAGTTCCCGGCTCTTTTGGCGATCTGCTGCGTGGCGGCAAAGGCGTGCTCGGCCAGGTCGTCAATATCGCTGAGTGCGCGACTGGCGGCCATGCGCGCCTTTTCGAGAAACGACGAATCCAACAGGAAGGCGCAGCGGTCCACAAAGGGATGATTGGCCGCGGCAAACGATTTTCTGCGGCGCGCGGCTCCCACACGCAGCAGCAGCTCCTCGTAGATCTGTAGATCGTTCTGAAAATCGAGGGCGTCGCCGGCGGTCCACTTATGCAGTTTGGTTAGCGCGGCGAGGAATTTGCGGCGGAAATGCAGCGCGTCTTTGCGCGAAACGGACCGCGGCTTGCTTTTTGCGGAGGTGGCTGGCGCGAAAGCGGATAGCTCGAGGGTGCGCGCCGCGGCTGCCAGCAAAGCTTCGCGCTGCAGCAGCGTCAGCAAATCGCGATACAGCGCAGCGTGGACTTGCAGCGCGTAGCGGCCATGCTCGACCACGTAGGAGTCGACAAAGCGCTGAATCACGCGCTCTTCTTGCAGGGATGTGCTGACGCGGGCAGCGACTCCCGCGGGAATATCTATCGCGATTTTTTTGGCCAGAGACATCAGCGAAGCTCCATGGTAGCAGGCTTCGTTCAGCCCCCAAGGCACGTGGTTCCCAAAGAAAAAGCCCGGCGAACGGCGCCAGGCTTCTTCAGTCAGTTTGTTGTCGAGCCGCTTAGTGAATGGCGCGCGGCACGTCCACGCTGGGAGTCTGCGCTTTGGGATCCGGCGGCACGATGGGAGCCGCCACCGGGTCCTTGGCCAGCGCATGTTCGAGCACTTCGTCGAGCGTGCGCACGTAGGTGATCTTGATGTCGCCGAGAATATCCGGCGTCAGATCGGCGACGGCGTTCGGCTCATTGTCCGCGGGCAAGAGCACTTCGCGAATGCCCGCGCGTTTTGCGCCGAGCACTTTTTCTTTGACGCCGCCGATCGGCAGAACCACGCCGCTCAGCGTCATCTCTCCGGTCATGGCCAGGCGATCGCGCACCGGACGATTGGTCAGCAAGCTGACCAGCGCGGTGACCATCGCGGCGCCAGCGCTAGGGCCATCTTTCGGGACGGCGCCGGAAGGCACGTGGATATGGATGTCGTGCTTGCGGAAGAAGTCCGGCTCGATGCCGTATCTTTCTCCGTTCGCGCGCACCCAGGTGAGCGCCGCGGTCATCGATTCCTGCATCACCTCGCCCAGATGCCCGGTCATGGTGAACTGCTTGCCACCGCGCATACGCGTCGCTTCGATGAAGATGATGTCGCCGCCCACCGGCGTCCACACCAGCCCCACGGCCACACCGGGCCGCTTGACGCGTTCCTCGACTTCCTTTTCCGTGCGGAACTTCGGCACGCCCAGGTATTCGCGGACGATCTCCGGGGTCACGGTCATCTTCTCCGTGTGTCCTTCGGCGATGCGCCGCGCTTGCTTACGCGTGATGGTGGCAATTTCGCGTTCGAGATTGCGCACGCCGGCTTCGCGCGTAAAGCTGTGAATGATCTCGCGCAGAGCGTCGTCCGTAAACTCCAACTGCTCGACGTTCTTCAAGCCGTGCTCGGTGGCTTGCTTGGGAATCAGGTACTTGTGCGCGATGTGCAGCTTCTCTTCACCGGTGTAGCCGGGCAATTCGATCACTTCCATGCGGTCGCGCAACGGTTCCGGTATGGGATCCATCCAGTTCGCGGTGGCAATGAACAACACCTTGGACAGATCGAACGGTACGTCCAGGTAATGATCGCGGAACGCCGAATTTTGCTCGGGGTCCAGAACCTCCATCAGCGCGGAAGAAGGATCGCCGCGGAAGTCGCGTCCCAGCTTATCGACCTCGTCCAGCATGCACACCGGGTCGTTGCTCTCGGCGCGCTTCAACCCCTGAATAATCTGCCCAGGCAGCGCTCCGATGTACGTGCGGCGATGGCCGCGAATTTCCGCCTCATCGTGCATGCCGCCGAGGGCGATGCGCACGAATTTGCGGCCCAACGCGCGGGCGATGGATTTGCCCAGCGAAGTTTTGCCCACGCCTGGAGGCCCGACGAAGCATAAGATCGGGCCTTTCATGCCCGGCTGCAGTTTCTTCACCGCCAAGTAATCCAGAATGCGTTCCTTCACCTTCACCAGGTCGTAGTGGTCTTCGTCGAGAATTTGCTTGCCCTTGGGAATGTCGATGTCCTCGGTCCCGGAAGACTTGCTCCACGGCAACGAAGTCATCCATTCCAGGTAGGTGCGCGAAACCATGTATTCCGCGGACGCCGGCGTCATCTTGGCGAGCCGCTTCAGCTCGCGATCGCACTCTTTCTTGGCTTCCGCGGACATCTGCGCTTCTTCGACCTTCTTGCGCAGCTCATCGATTTCCGCCGCGGAATCGTCCGATTCGCCCAGTTCCTTCTGAATGGCCTTCATCTGCTCGCGCAGCAGGTACTCACGCTGGCTCTGGCTGACCTGTTCCTGGACCTGTTCGTGAATCTTGGAGCGCAATTCGAGGACTTCCAGCTCTTTCGAAAGTTCGCGGATCAACGTTTCCAGCCGCTTGCGCACGCTGGAGGTTTCGATCAGCTCCTGCCGCAGCAAGGTGGAGAGCGAAGGCAGGGTGCCAGCGATAAAGTCCGCCAGGCGGCCTGGGTCGTCAATGTTCATGGCCACGGACTGCAGTTCATCGGAAAGTTGCGGCGAGTGGCTTACCACGTCGCGGAACAGGTCTTGCGCATTACGCTGCAGGGCTTCCAGTTCATTGTCGGACTCCCCGAAAATGTCCGGCGCGGGCGACACGCGCGCGCGCAAGTAGGGACGCAGGCCGATGAGCTCCTCAATCTGAATGCGTTGCAGACCCTCGAGGAAGATCACCACATTCCCGTTGGGCATTTTTACCGTTTTGTGCACTTTGGCGAGCGTTCCAACCTTGTGCAGGTCGGCGGCGGATGGGTCTTCTACGCGCGGATCCAACTGCGCGACTACCCCCATGAGCTTGTCTTCGCCTTCTAAGGCGTTTACCAAGGCCAGCGAGCTTTCGCGTCCAACCGTCAGCGGCAGGACAGCGCCTGGGAACAGCACGGTGTCCCTGACGGGTAGGACGGCGAGAATCTCTGGGACCGTGAATTTCTTATCAGCCATGATTTCCCCTAAACAACGAGCACGCAAGGTGCCGTGCCTGTAAAGCGTTAGATGCGGAGGTGCGGGAAAAGGTGCGCGAAAATGCTTTGTCGAGTATCACAAAATCTTAGTCTAGCCAGCTAATATATTAGCGCATACCCGCGAGTCATCGCAAATGTGCATATAAGTTATTTACAATCAATTGCATGGCGTAGGTCGAGCCGATTACCCCTGTCCTTCCTGTCGACTTTTAGACACTGTGGGCTTCACTTTTGAGTTGTCAATTCGGCGTAAAATTTTGCCTTACGAACTCTTCCGCCTCCTTAGCGTTCCTAAACTGCCCCTCCAGTTGCGCATCCTCAACCGCATGCAGAATCTCGCTGAAACGCGGGCCGGGCTTATATCCGAGCCGCAAAAGATCGTCACCGGTCAAAATGCGCTCCGGCCGGACCGCCTCGGGCGGCGTCTCCGCCAGAAACGTCTGTACGTACTCGTAAGCCTCGAGCCTTCGGTTGCTGGATAGCGCGTCCAGACGATGGAGGGTAAGATGTTCGGCGAAGCGCGGCAAGCGGATAAATCGTTTAAGTGTGGAAATTCGCATCTGCGCCACATCCTTGAATTTCATGTGATTGGCGACCAAGGCCAGGATCTGCTCCGTATCGTCGTTGGAGAAACGCAGACGCTGGCAGATGCCGCGGGCGATCTCTACGCCGGCATCCACGTGCCCATCGAAGCGGATGCGGTCGCCCGTTTCGGCAGCGGAGCGAAACGTGGCCGGCTTGCCCACGTCGTGCAGCAACACCCCCCACGCTAGCGTAGCCGGGCAGCCGGCTTCCAAGCCTTCCAGCATCAACATTGTATGCGTCCAGACGTCGCCTTCGGGATGGTACTGCGGCGGCTGTTCCACGCCGCGCAAGGCGCAAATTTCCGGCAGAATCTGGCCGAGCAGCCACGTTTCATCAAGCAGCTCAAAGGCGAGACGGGCCGCGCCTTCCGTGAGCATCTTGGTGAGTTCCTGCGCAATGCGCTCCGCGGAAACCTGCTGGATGGCCGGGACCTTTCGCCGGATGGCGCGGAAGGTGTCCGGCTCGATGGGAAACGCGAAGCGAGCGGAAAAGCGCACGGCGCGCAGCATGCGCAGTTTGTCTTCTGCAAAGCGGCGTTGCGGGTCACCAATCGCGCGAATCAGGTGATTGCCGAGATCGGCCTCGCCGCCGACGTAGTCGAGAATTTTGCCGCTGTCGTGATGCATGAGCAGGCCGTTGATGGTGAAATCGCGGCGCTGCACATCCTCCTGCGGGGAATTGGCATACGCCACAGCGTCGGGATGGCGCCCATCCGAATAGCCAACGTCGGAGCGGAACGTGGCCACTTCCACTTTCCAGCCGTCGCGCGGCAGCAACACCACGCCGAACTGCGCTCCCACATCCACGCCTTCGGAAAAAAGCTCCAGCACGCGCTGCGGTGTGGCGTCGGTGGTTACATCGTAGTCCGCGGGCTCGCGCCCGAGCAACAGGTCGCGCACACAACCGCCCACCAGCAGCGCCTGATGACCATTGCGCAGCAGGGTGTCACAAACCGAATTGGCGAATTCGCGCGGCGTCACAGGCACAGTATGCCGCACGCGGCGGTCAGGCCGAAATGGCAGGAGAAGTTTTATGCAGACGATTTGGAATACAGCGATCTGCGGAAGGTCACAATACGGGCCGTCTCTTCAAAACCAAGTTTCTTTTGCACATTTATTGAGAGATGATTTTCAATCTCCGCATCGGAAGCGATCTCCGAACATCCCTGTAAGCGGGACCACTCTTCAGCAGAAGCGATAAGAAGTTCTCCGATTCCCTTCCTTCGCACTTCAGGTTTCACATACCATGCTTCGACATAGCCCACTGGCGAAGAATCGCATCCTTCGGCTGTCGAGCGCAGGGCCGCTTCGACAAATCCAAGCAACGCACCGTCTTCCTGATTTTCCGCGACGAAAAAACCATGGTTGGTCGGATGGCGCAGATGCTCGTGATTTTCCATGCGCAGTTCATTTGGATTAGCCAGCGGCCAAAGTGCACACATCATTTGCAGCAACTCCGCGGCATCTTTTTGGCTAGCGTGGCGAACTTTTACGATCATTTCGCTCTCCCTGCGTCAAACTATATTTATTGGAATCGCAAAAGTATTAGCGCGGCGTGCGAAGAATCAGGCAGGTGATATCGTCGGATTGGCGGGTGGCGCCAACGAATCCGTCCAAATTGCGCATCAAGCTGGTCAGTGTTTGTTCCGCGCTTACTTCGGGCAAGGCGCGAATCGCGTCCAGCCATCGGTTATTGCCGAACTCTTCGCCCCGGTCATTAAAGGCTTCGACGACGCCGTCCGTATAGAGAATCAGTGCATCGCCCGCCTCGAATTGGATGGATGCGGTTTCATACGTCGCGTCCGGTTCGATGCCCAGCGGCAAGCCGCCTACTTCCAGTTTCTCCAGTGCCCCGTCCTTGCGCCGCAGAATCGGCGGATTGTGCCCGGCATTGACATACGTCATGCGCCGCATGGCGATGTCGTACTCTGCAATCATCGCCGTGGTGAAACGTCGCCCATCCAGGCTGTGTGCGGAAGCGTAGGTATTCAGCCCGATAACCAGGTCGTGCAGCGAAATTGTGTCATTCGCCAAGGTGCGCAAGCTGGCCTGCAGCGTGGACATCAACAGCGCGGCCGGAACGCTCTTCCCGGCAACGTCGGCGATCACCACGAGCAACTTCTCGCGTTTCTTTCCCGGGAAAAATGCGTCGTAATAATCGCCGGCCACAGAATTCTGCGCCCGTGTGTAGAACGCAATGTCCGCTCCGGGCACTTCCGGAGGGCGTGAAGGAACCAGCCAGCTCTGAATTTCGCGCGCGATCTCCAGGTCGCGTTTCATGACCACGCGGTCGGCCAGCTCCAGGGACAACAGCAACAGCAGAATCAGCGCCGCAGCGGTTTCGCCGTTGAAGTCAAAATAAAGATTCTCCGCAAGGTGCGCTTTGGGCGTCGAGATAACCAGCAGCACCAGGCTCGCAAATAAGAGCACGCGCCGCACGGGAGAAAGTTTCAGCAGTAAAGCCCAAAAAAATTGCCTGGCGATGTGAAACGGCCGGCGCCACTTGGGCATGGCGTTGATTTCTTCCCAGTCCACATCCTTGCCGTAAAAACCGTAACTCGAGCGCGCGTCCGCCATGAACTGCGACCACAGATCGTCAACTTGGCGGCCTTCACTAAGGCGAAACCAGAAGTGCCGCGTCTTGGCGAAATGCGGCCGCGGACCGATCGGCGAAACCGGGACTTCGGGCGGTTGGCTCACCTTCGCAGTATAGGCGATTTAACGCCGGTGGCGCGTCGAGGGATTGCTGTACGGGTTTGGTAGCATAGGCATTCCTGCCTGTGCGGTTTTATCCGCCCGCGCCCCTGCGCGGCGGATGACCGAGGCGCTAAAGAGGGAGACGCGCCGCATCGCTGCGGATACGGACGCTATTCTGTGTCCTCGTCGTCGCGCGCCTGTCGCAATGAGCCACCGAATTGCACCGCGCCAAATCCGAAGCGGTCGCGCAAACGGTCGGTCGCCTGCGTGAGCTTTTCGAGTTTTTCTCGTCGTTCGGCATCCAGTAGATCAAGCTGCTGTCCGCCGTGGCCCAAATTGCTCAGACTCACGCCGAGCAATCGCACCAGACGTTTGCGATTGCGATGTTCGGTGAAAAGTTGCTGGAAGACGGCGGAAATGTCGGCGTCCAGTTGCGTTGGCTCCGGCAAAGTTCGCGCGCGCGTGTACGTGTCAAAGCCCGCGTAGCGGATGGTCAGCGTAAGGGTCCGCGTGGAAAGGCCGGATTCGCGCAGGCGCTTGCAGGCTTTCTGGGAGAGGTGGCTGAGCGTGGCGCGCATGGCGTTTTCGTCGCCGGTGTCTTCGCCGAAGGTGTGATTTTGCGAGACGGATTTGGCCTCGGCGTCGACCAGAAATTCGTAAGAATCGCCGCCGCGCGCCTTGCGATACAGGGCGTCGCCCCACTTGCCGAAGATTTTCTCGAGGCGTTCAAGCGGTTGGCCGGCGATTTGTTCCACGGTTTCAATGCCCAGCGCGCGCAGCGCGCGCTCCGTGACTTTGCCAATGCCCGGAATCTTGCGCACCGGGAGCGGCGCCAGAAACTGTTCCTCTCGGCCCGGCGCCACCCACGCGAGGCCGCGCGGCTTAGCCTGGTCGGAAGCGACTTTTGCCACCAGGCGCGTGGTGGCCAGTCCCGCCGAACATGGCAGACCGGTGCGCTTCGTGATGTCGCGGAGTAACTTATCGGCGGCGGCCAGCGGCGGCCCGTGCAGTCGCTGTGTGCCCGCTAGATCGAGGTACGCCTCGTCAATCGAAACCATTTCCACGACCGGAGAGAACGCGTGCAGAATGCCGGCGACGCGATCGCTCCACTGCGTATATTTCTGGTGGTGACCGTCAAGAAAAATCGCGTGTGGGCAGAGCTTGCCGGCGGTGCGCAACGGCATCGCCGACTGGATGCCAAATTTTCGCGCCTCGTAACTCGCCGCGGTCACCACGCCGCGCTGGTCCGGCCTGCCGCCCACCACTACGGGCTTGCCGCGCAATTCCGGCCGCTCCAGCAATTCCACAGAAACGAAAAACGCGTCCATGTCCACGTGCAAGATGCACGCGACGGCAGCGGCATCGAGCGCCTCCATTGGCGCATGCGTAGCGCGGAATCTAGCCAAGTCCGGCATCGCTTTAGCGTACAGCGTGCGCAGCACGGATTTCCACAGTCAAAGAGCGACCTATTGATGGTAGTGACGAGGACACTTGCCCGTTGCCGGGTGGTGCTCGAAGTGATTAGGCTGCCCATTTGGCTTGCGCTTCCGGTGCAGCCTTACCACTCCCTTGCATGCGGGACAGAACGCTCTCTTCTCGCTCCGTTCGACTGCTTGGTCCGCAGTAATGAGCTTTTTTGCGTCAAGTTGGAGTAAAGCGTCTTTCATTTGCGATTGCCATCCTAATTTGATTCGCTGGCTTGCGCACTGGCCGATGCTAGCTCAGCCAGTTCACGGTCTCAAGTTCTTTCGGCGGCGATGACGCGGGGGATGCCTGCGAGATCGTTGGTGACGTTCACTTGCACCCAAGCCGGATCTGTTAACAAAGGCTGGACCGCAGGGAGGCTGTTGTAGCCCAACTCGAGGACCAGGATTCCACCGGGGACGAGACGCGCTGAGGCTTGCGCGATGAGGTCGCCGTAGAGTTCGTAGCCTTCCTCGCCGCCGTAGAGCGCGGCTTCGGGTTCGTGGTCGCGAACTTCGCGCTGCAGGGTGGCGGATTCGCGGCGGCCGATGTATGGCGGATTGCTCACGACGAGATGAAACTGCCGCACCACGTTCGGCGCGGCTGATGGCGCGGCTGATAGCGCGTCACTAACGACGTCCAGCAAATGGCCCGCGCCGAAGAGCACCCGCGATTCGACGCCGTGTCTTGCCGCATTGCGTTGGCCAACGGCCAGTGCCGCTTCGGAAATATCGGTAGCGAAGATCGTGGCCTTCGGGAGTTCCTTGGCCAGAGCGATGGCGATGCAGCCAGAGCCGGTGCCAACATCGGCGATCATCAGACCGGAGCCGTCGGTGTTTTGCGGGCGGCCGGCGCGAACTTCGCGTAACGCCAGTCGATCAAGCGCCACTTCGATCACGTGCTCGGTTTCCGGGCGTGGGATGAGCACGTGGCGATTTACCTCGAAGTCCAAGCCCCAAAATTCCTGGTGGCCGGTGAGGTGTTGCAACGGTTCGCCGGCAGCGCGGCGCGCCAGCAGCGCACGAAGAGCGTCTTCTTGCACGCTCGACAAAAGCTCTTCGGGGTGCGCATAGAGCCACGCTCGTTCTCGCCCCACCACATGCAACAAGAGGAGCTCTGCGGCCAACGTGTGCGAGGCGACTTGAGCGGCGCGCAGTTGCGCAATGCCGTCCTTCAGTGCGGCGCGGATATCCATGGGCTTGGTGGCGTGAAAGTCCATTCGCTCGATTCGGTAAGAATTGCGCTCTCCGTGAAAATTGCTCGGCTCTGCAAAACGTACGCGCTACGCGTTGGCCAGTTCCTGTTCCAGGCGTTCCGCTTCGTAATGCGATACGAGGCCGTCCACCATGGTGGCTAGTTTGCCTTCCATTACGTCGCCGAGGTTGTGCAGCGTCAGGCCGATGCGATGATCGGTAACGCGGTTTTGCGGAAAATTGTAGGTGCGGATTTTCTCCGAGCGATCACCGGTCTTGATCTGGCCGCGGCGTTCCGCGCCGAGTGCGGCTTGCTGCTTTTCAAGTTCCTGCTCGTAGAGGCGGGCGCGCAGCACGCGCATGGCCTTAGCGCGATTCTTGATTTGGGATTTTTCGTCCTGCTGCGAAACGACCAAACCGCTCGGAAGGTGCGTGATGCGCACCGCGGAGTACGTGGTGTTCACCGACTGGCCGCCAGGACCCGAAGAGCAGAACGTGTCGACGCGAAGATCTTTCGCTTCGATCTTGATGTCGATTTCGTCGGCTTCCGGCAGGACCGCCACGG
>Ga0302326_10029763_pt1 | contig 10949 bp, 3 predicted proteins | sample Palsa_T0_3_FD_202264 | JGI IMG/M metagenome (GOLD analysis project Ga0302326, IMG submission 202264) | Peat permafrost microbial communities from Stordalen Mire near Abisko, Sweden - Palsa_T0_3 | ecosystem: Environmental > Terrestrial > Soil > Palsa > Peat permafrost | place: Sweden: Abisko...
TGAAAGACCGAACGGATCGATACCGTTGATTGGGTCGTTCCCAACGTACCCGTATAAATTCAGCCCGCCCGCCAACCCTAGCGGGTCGCGGTTTAGCCATCGCCGAAGGGCCGGATGATAAAACCGGGCGCGATTGAAGTTCAGGCCATTGGAATCCGTCTGTACGCCCCAAAGGCCATTAAAGAGGAATGGTGTGCTTGCTGTTCCGGTCTGATTTAGAATCTCCCCATACGCGCCGTAGGCAATCGTAGCCGTGACCGAGCCCGCGCTGTTTGACAGCGCGACCGTGTCCCCGCGTTGGTCAAAATGGTAAAAGAGCCCAACGCCCGCCGTGTCTTCGTGGAGCAGGCCAAGCCCGTAGACGTAAAACGTCTGAGCGCCGCTCGGGGAAGTCTTCACCAGGACCTGGTCAAGAACGGCGTTTGGGTTCACTGCAAACTGAGTCGTTCCCGTTGAATCCGTTAGCGAAACTCGGCGATTCTCCGAATTGTAGCCATAGGTAAGGCCGCCGGCGGAAGTCAGCCGATTGCGCGCGTCATAGGTATAGGCGGCGGGAGTCACGCCGCTCGCGACCGACAAAAGATTCCCGTCGGCGTCGAGGGTTGCGGTGCTGCCATTCTGGGTCAGAAGCCGATCGTCCTGGTCTACCGTTTGGACCACATTGGGCGTCACTCCGCTAGTCGCCGGACTAAGATTCGCACTAGTAAGCTGCCCCGCCAAATCGTATCCATAGCCAGCCGAATAGATCACCGTCGTGCCGTCGGGCGCATAGTCGGTTACTTGGGTCAGTTGGCCAGCATAGTCGTAGGTTCGCACCTGTTTCGTGCCGTTGGGCCTAAGAAGCTGTGTCATTCTTCCATCCGAGTCGTAGGAGTAAGTCGACACCCTGCTCGCCCAGTCCGTGACTGTGCTCAACCTGCCTGCCGTGTCGTAGGCGTAGTTCACCTCTTTGCCTCCGGGATAAGTTAGCTGAGTTAGCCGTCCAAGGGAATCATATTGGTAACCGATTACGTTTCCGGCGCCATCGGTATAAGAGGTGAGGCGCCCCAGAGCATCGTAGACCCGAGTGAGGGTGGCGCCTGATTCACTAACAGTCAGTACGCGCCCGTCAGCGTCGCGCGTGACCGAAACAGTCGCCACTGGATCAGTGAAGGAGCTCATACGCTCGGCATTGTCATACGCGAAAGAGGTCGCATGGGTTGACGGTAGTGTGACCGTGAGCGGCAACCCGCGCGCATCGTACGAATAGGTCGTGGCGCGACCCGCCGGGGTGGTACTCGCGGCCAGGCGGTCGCCCGAGTCATGGGTGAAGGTGGTTGCGTTGCTCGCAGGGCTGGTGAGCAAGCTGGGACTGCCGTCATAGTCATAGGCCTGGGCGGTAACGAGGCTGCCGGGATCCGTGAGTTGCGTGAGTTGGTTAGTCGCGCTGTAGGCAAGGTTTGTCTGACGGCTGAGGGGGTCCAGGCTCGTTATTCGCCGGCCCTGGTCGTCGTAGGTGTAGGTGGTCGAACGGCTGAGTGGATCCGTCACTCCTGAGAGCAGCCCTCGGAGTTCGTACGCGAAGGTCGTGCTCTTTCCGAGCGCGTCGGTGGTCGACGTCAACTGGCCGCCGCTGTCATAGGCTCCCGCTGTCGCGTTTCCGGCCGGGTCTGTGACACTAAGGAGCTGGCCGACGATGTCGTATGCCAATGTTGTTACGCGGCTCAGCGCATCGGTCACCGTGTGGAGCTGGTCTTCCGGCGTATAGGCATAGGTCGTCAGATTGCTCAGCGCATCGGTTGTCGTAAGAAGGTTGCTGTTATTGTCGTACGTGTATGCAGTCAGGGCCGTTGTCGGGTCGGTGACACTCGTCATGCGGTTGCGATAATCATAGGCATAGGTAAACGTCTGGCTAAGCGGGTTCATTGCCGTGAGTCGATTGCCGGCCGCGTCGTAGGTGCAGGTCGTGACCTTTCCAAGCGCGTCCGTGCTCGTTAGCAATCGACCGTCGCCATCGTAGCTGAAGGTCGTGACGATGGAGTTCGGATCAGTGACCTGTGTGAGTTCGCCAGCCGTGTAGGCGTAGGCAAAGGCGCCCCCGCGCGGCAGCGTCTTCGTTATCGGCTGGGAATTCGAATTGTAGGTCCAGGTGGTCGTGTTGCTAAGGGCGTCCTCATACGTGAGAAGGTTGCTATTCGAGTCGTATGTCCGCGTGGTCACGTGACCGAGCGGGTCGGCGACGGTGAGCAGATTATTCAGGGAATCATAGGTATTTGTGGTAACCTTGCTCGCTGGGTCGGTCACCGTCAGCACGTTACCCTCGGAGTCATATGTATAGGAAGTGATTCGACTCAACGGATCCGTGATCGAGAGGACCCGGTTCGACGAGTCGTAGGTGTACGTCGTCTCCTTACCCAAGGCGTCCGTGTGCGTGAGCTCGTTGAAACTCGAATCGAACGTGTCGACCTCGCTGTTTCCATTTCGGTCCGTCAAGCTCGTCGAGGTGTTGACGCCGCTAACGGTTGTATAGGCGAAGGTGGTTGTGTGGGACTGGCCGTCGGCCTGGGAAACCACCTGCGCTCCTGTATTGGTATTGCTGAGGATTTGCGCTCCAACATTGTCGGCCATGGTCGTAAGCTGAGAGCCGCTGTCGTATGCATAAGTCCAGTTGTGGCCATTTTGGTCCGTGATTTCATTGAGAAGCCACAGTCCGTTCGCGAGCGTGTAGCTCAGTGTGACAGCGGCCCCCGTCCCGTCCGTCAATGTTTGCAGGAGGCCGTTTGAATTGTAGGCAAGCGAAAGGTTCGTGCTCGATACCGGATCGGCAATACTCGTGAGCTGCCCCGATGTATAAATGAGATTGAGAATCCTGCCGTGGGGATCTGTGTCGACCGTCAGCTGACCGCTTGAATTGAAAAGCAGGGTGGACTGGTCGCGGCGGGTCAGCAGCCATCCTCCGCCGGTTTGCGTTGCGATCATGTCGTAGCGGGCGCCGTCCCCCGTCGAGGTGTATAGGTTTGGATTGCCTGACGTGGGAGTAAATAGGTTCTGGCTACCCTGATCCCAATTGACGATCAGGTTAGAGCCGACAGTGACCACGCTCGCCTGAAAATTGTGCGAATAGCCCAGCGCCATCGGTATGAATGCGTTCTGGGTCTGGGACAAAAGTGAATTGTACCTGAGTACAAAGTCCCAATCTCTCGCGCCTTTAAACCGGAACAGGGTGCGATGCCTGGTCTCCGAGCCGGTGGCGAGTTGAACCGGATCTCCTCCACCGTTGAGGCCTATTCGGTCCTGGTCGGAATAGACGTAACCCGTGGGCACCGGCGGCGCTGGCGGCGCCGTGAAAGTCTCTGGCAAGAAAGGTGAGCCGCCAACAGAGAATTCCCCGTCAGAAACTGTTCCAGGACCTACTGTCACCCCATAGGTCAACGTCAGCCCATATCCACAAGCGACAGGATATCCGAACATCGTAAGATCGGTTGCTCCATAGGCAATCGACGTGAGCCCGGAACTCGGCGAAACAAACTCGCTCGAGATCGAGTCGTAGTCGATGAGTGTCACAGACACGTTCCATTGGCTGATCGCCACGTCCCAGGTTCCAAGTTCAGCCGTCGCCGTGCCGCCGCCGCTAAAAAGCCCGTCCTCATACCACGTATCGGCACGCGCGCTGCGAATAAGTGGCCCCGAAACCGTGCTCAACAAGAGCAGCGCCAGAATGACATTGTTAATTCGTTTCATTTTTCCAATTGGAGATGATTTCTCACTCGCGCTGTATTTATTGCGCGCGGAGATGCCGCGGCCGATGAAGGCCATTTTAAGACTAGTTTTCTCGGGATACCCCATGAATTGGCTTTCGAAGATTTTCATGGCTGGGGAATCCTCTGAATGCCCAGGCGAATTTGCCTTCCGAAGGTAGGTGAACTAATCTCCGTTGCATCCCTGACGATCACCGCTGCGGCGGCGCCGCTTACGGTCGTGCTAACATTCACCGTCGCGCCGGAGCCGGAGTTCCAACTAATGCCGTCGCTCGAAACCTGGACCGTGTAGACGAGGTCAGTGGGCGCGGGATTTGGGCGTGTGTACGTGAGTTCCAGGTAGCCGCCGCTAAAGCTGGTGATTGAGACAATCGGGCAATCTCCGGGAAAGGCGCTAAGCGGAGCCAGCCCGAATGCATATTTCGCCAGATTGGGGATTCCGTCGCCGGCCAAGATTGCGGTGTCCGCGCCATTTCCCGTGCCATCCGCTGAAATGCTTTCCGCAGTGCGCCAAGCCACGATCGGGCCAAAGTTGGCGACCGCCGTGATATTGCTGTCCGGATCGTTGGTCAGGTTGAGGTTGACGCCGTTCGAGTAGCTTGCCTCGACGAGCCTGCCGGAGAGATCATAAGAGTAGGTGTTGACCGAGCTGCTTGGCAGAATCGCAAATGCCCGGCCGTTGAAATGGTCGACTGGGTTCACTCCAGCAACAAAGTCCTGGAGCACCGTTTCGCCGTTTCCATCGTAATCAAAATTAGTGCTAACGCTCGTCGTGCCGAAGTACTGGTTCAGCCAAGCGGCATTGATGCCGCTGTTGCCAGGATCTGCGAAAATAGGGTTGGTCGCCTCGACAATCAGGTCGTCAACGAAGGAGGGCGTTGATGCGTCGCCCTGGATTTGAAACTTTGAGAGATAGATGCTCGCATTGCTTGTGAACGGAATGCTCGCTGCAACCATCTGGCCGTTCGCGTACAGGTCCCAATTCAGAGCGGTGAAATCTAGGCGCGCGCTTAGTCGGACCCAGGAAGCCAATTGGTTCCCGGATCCAAGCGGCGCCGTGAATGCCGTGGGTGCCCAAGTGCCGCCTCCGCTGCCGTTGCCCTGAAAAACCTCAAGGACTGCGTGACCGCTCGATTGCTGAAACCCGAAGGTGGCGCCCTCGACGGTGAACTGAGTTGAGGAAGCGATGGTTGTCTCGGCGACTGCCAGAGCAAAGAAGTCGCAGAATTCGATGGTTTCGCCCGATGCGGACGCAAAGGGCAGCGTTGCGATCGCCACGGGGGAGCCTGCGGCCAGCTCCACCGATTGTGAGCCCGAATTGGCGTCCAGCGTCGATATTTCGGCGGTCCCCTGTGAGACCGTCCAGCCATTCTGGCCGGACAGCGCTGCCACTGTATACCCGTCCGTGGTTTCGAAGCTGGTGGAGGCAAGAAGGTCCTGGCCGCTTGCCGCGCCGGAGACCGTGAGGGTCAACGCGGATGTGTTCGACCCGAGCGAATTTGTCGCCGTCAGGGTAACGTCATACGTGCCAGCCGTGAGGTCCGTGCCTGAGATGAGACCGGTCGCCGAATTGATCGAAAGGCCAAACGGAAGTCCGCTCGCCGCAAAGCTCGTCGGGCCGTCATTTGCTGTGATTTGATAGGTGTAAGGCGCCCCAACGTCCACGCTTGCGCTGGTTGCGCTCGTGATCACGGGCGCTATCGGCACCCACGAGACGGTCACTACGCCGCTGCCTCCGGCGCCGCCGGTTCCGTTGTATCCACCGCCACCACCTCCGCCGCCGGTATTGACCGTCCCGCTGGTTCCGGTGGCTCCGTTTGCTGATGCGCCCGCACCGCCACCGCCGCTCCCACCCGAGCCTCCGGTTGCATAGCTCTGCCGATAGTCTCCTCCTCCGCCACCACCTCCGCCAAAGTAGAGGGCCGTGCCAGTTAGCGAATTGGATAAACCGATGCCGCCATTGCCCGCTGCGGTCCCAGTGACTGTGATACTGCCTCCCGTAGCACCCGCCCCTCCTCCTCCGCCTCCGTCAGAATACGTTGCTCCGTCCGTGTATCCTAGGCCTCCGTTATGTCCTTGGCCTGACGTTCCAGTCCCGGGAGTTCCGCCGTAATTGCCCCCATTGACGGCCTGACCACCGCCACCGCTTCCCCCATTTCCGGCGGCTGTTCCCGTTGTTGCGCCTCTGCCACCGCCATAGGCGGTTATCGTTCCGAAAACGGAATTTCCACCAGCCGCATCATTCGAGCCGCCGGTTCCAACCGTTACGGTAATCGTGCCGCCAGGGGTCACGGAATAGCCGGTGTTAGTTACCACGCCACCGCCGCCTCCTGCGCCTCGGCCCGATACCTCCCCGGATCCGGGACCGCCGCCTCCGCCGCCTCCGCCGACAACCAAGACACTTACGGACGAGATGTCCGAGGGAACTGTGAATGTCCCACTGGTTGTGAAGGTGAGCGTGTCGGCCACGCTAAATGCCGCGGAGGACGAGCCCGTTCCGGTCGAATTTGTGGCGCTGACTGTGGAATTGAATACTCCCGCCGCCGTGGGCGTGCCAGAGATCAGCCCAGTCGACGTGTTTACGCTAAGTCCCGTTGGAAGGCCACTGGCCGCAAAGCTCGTCGGGCTTTGTGAAGCTGCAATTTGGTAGGTGTACGCCAATCCCAAGACCAGGCTTGCGGTGGTGGCACTGGTGATCGTTGGGGCAACCGGCGCAGATTCCCACGCGACTATCACAATGCCGGAGCCTCCGGACCCGCCCGTTCCGCCATATCCACCACCACCCCCTCCTCCTCCGGTATTGGCAGACCCGCTCGTGCCGGTTCCATAATGGGCATTAGCGCCAGCTCCACCGCCTCCGCTTCCACCGGGGCCACCGGTTGCATAGGTCTGCCGGTAGTCGCCACCACCACCGCCGCCTCCGGCATAGTAAACGGCCGACCCTGTTATCGAATTGGAAAGGCCTATGCCGCCGCTGCCAGCCGCGGTACCGCTCGTCGTGACGCTTCCGCCTGCCGCTCCAGCACCACCGCCGCCGCCGCCGTCAGAATAGGACGCTCCGTCGGAATAACCCAAGCCCCCGTTATGTCCTTGGCCTGAGATTCCGGTCCCAGGAGTTCCGCCGTAATTGCCTCCATTTGCCGCCTGTCCGCCACCGCCGCTTCCGCCGTTCCCGGCAGCAGTCCCCGTTGTCGCACCTCTGCCACCGCCCGTGGAAGTGATCGTCCCGAAAACTGAGTTGCCGCCAGCCGCATCGTTCGTGCCGCCGGCTCCCACCGTGACAGTGATGTTGGCACCTGGGGTCACCGTATACGCCGAGTTATAGAGCGCGCCGCCAGCCGCCCCGCCGCCGCGCCCAGATCCTTCCCCCGAGCCGGGGCCGCCGCCGCCGCCGCCGCCGCCTACAACCAGAACGCTTACAGAGGTGATTCCTGCCGGGACCGTGAAGGTGCCGCTGGACGTGAACGTACTAGAGACAAGAATTAAGTCGGGTGACGGGTTCAGCCCAATCTGGGAGGACTTTAGCAGCGCGCGGCTTGTCTCTGCCGAGTCGGCATTCGCTCCCTTTGTTGGCACCCCGCCCGATGCGCTTTCAGTTCCACGGCCATTTAGGTCGGCAGAAAGCGGGTTCTCCGAGGAAACATAGATTTCATCGAGAGAGGCCGCAAAGCCAGCCGGAGCCTGCATGGCGAACAGCGAGAATGCGGTCGCGTTATCATCCCTGAAGCCAAGATTTTCAGCGGCCTCGGTTCCGTCGATGTAGAGGCTCCAGAGCTTTGCCGTGTAGTCTTGCCGAAAAGTGAACCGCACCCAATTGAGCGAATGTCCAAACTGGTCGATGGGTACCGTGGCGTTAGTGGCGACCCAGGCGCCGCCTCCGGCCCCGTCCCCGTCAAAGGCGAAAATCGTGCCCGAGGCGCCGACGGTCGCGAAACCGGCTCTCGAAGTCCCGGCGTCGATGATCGTCCCAAGTGAAACGTCGGCGTTCGCCGTCGGCTTGGCATAGAAGTCGACAAAGAGGATCTGCGGGTCTGCGAATTGAGAAAACGACTGCGTGACAATGGTCGGCGGCGCACTTGCCAGCAAAGAGACCGACTGCGTGCCCGAGGACGCATCGGAATTGACGACATTGGCGGTACCCTGAGGTACTTGCCATCCGTTCTGCCCCTGAAGGCTCCCCACGGAATATCCCTCGGTTGTCTCGAAGTCCGCAGTGTAAGGAACTGTCTGTGCCTTGGCCAGGGAGGCACCGAGAAAGGCGCACGCAATCGATGCGCACACAGAAATCCTGGAGAAAAGACGCCCGAAAGTCAGCTTCGCGTCTTCTCTCACTTCAGGTGCTCTCTTTGGTGAGATCCAAGTGGAAAAGCGCGAAAAGACATTCGCCGGGGGACGACTGATGCCAATAAATGACATCTGGCTTATATAAGCAGTTCGCCCCATAGCGCATTGCGTCATTTTTGCTAATTTTTGATTATCAATATCTTGCACGATTGAATGAAGGGACACCATAAACCCGAAAGTTCCCAGCTACGGGAGCTCCTTCACAACTTTTTTACATATCGCGCTCGCTAATTTGGCCGCAGAAAGCAGCCGAATATTCACTCAATCCGACCCAGGCCATCGGCTTAAGATCTCGGGGGAGTCGCTCAAGCTGCCTCAAGAAATTTACGGCCTAGTTGGCGTACTAACTCATAGGGACCGTGTTTCGCCTTTTGAAAAGTCTGCAATAATGTATTCATGCCGACATTACATCAAACCGACGATTCGGCGCTAGACGGCTAAACTAGAGTTTCTAAACTGTGGCTCATTCACCGCGCAGTATTAGGTCCGCTCCCCGCGTCCAAGCCTGGACCTTTGCCTTGTTTAACCAGTGACTCGGCAACCATCAGTCGGGGCAATCGGAACTCTGAAATCTGGTCCCCACAGAAATTCCACTCTGAATGGTTCCGACGGGGCTCACAAAGCGACCGTCGATTGGTAAGAAGGCTTTATTCCCGTCACACTCCCGCCATTAAACGGTATTTAGATTCGGTTTGATTCATTTCAATGCATACACAAGATTTCGGCATGCACTCACATAACTTTGTGGTGGAAGGGTTTTACGAGGGAGAAATGAGCCGCTTGGGCGCCGTTGAAACTGGTGGACGCCGAGGGACTCGAACCCCCGACCCCCTCGGTGTAAACGAGGTGCTCTAACCAACTGAGCTAGGCGTCCTACGCAATCAGACGGCCGCAAGCGCCGCCCTGGGCCTGAGCAGGCCCTCGCGGGCCATGAGCTCGGCGACCTGCACCGCGTTGAGCGCGGCGCCCTTCCATAGGTTGTCCCCGCTCACCCAGAACGCCAGTCCGTTGGAAAGCGCGGTGTCGAGGCGGATCCGCCCCACCCCGCACTTGACCTTCCCGCTGAAATCAAGCGGGGTCGGGTACTCGTTGCGGGAGGGATCGTCCACGAGCTCGGCCCCGGCGAAGGCGGCAACGGCCTCCCGGGCCTCGGACACGCTCACCGGGCGCTCGAACTCCGCGTTGACCGCGACCGAGTGGGCGCGAACGACCGGAACGCGGACGCACGTCGCGGAGACGGGAAGCTGGGGGAGCCCCATGATCTTCCGGCTCTCGTGCATCATCTTCGTCTCCTCGCCCGTGTAGCCGTTGGGCCCGAACGTGTCTACCTGCGGGATCACGTTGAAGGCGATCTGGCGGGGGAAGACCTTGCGCGGCAGCTCGGCGCCCTTCGCGTAGGCGACGACCTGCGCCTCCAGCTCGCGCGCGCCTTCCGTCCCCGCGCCCGTGACGGACTGGTAGGTGGCCATGATGAGACGCTTGAGCCCGAATCTCTTGTGCAGGGGCCAGACCCCCATGAGCGCGACTGCGGTCGAGCAGTTCGGGTTGGCGATGATCCCCTTGTGGTTCCTGAGCGCCTCCGGGTTTATTTCCGGGATCACCAGCGGGACGTCGGGATCGAGCCTGAGCGCCGAGCTCTTGTCGATCACGAGGCAGCCTGCCCTGACGGCGTCAGGCGCCAGGGCGCGGGTCACCGGACCGCCGGCCGCAAAGAATGCCACATCGATTCCCGCGAATACGCCCGGCCTCGCCTCCTCGACGGTGATCGACGCGCCCCTGTACACGACGGTCTTTCCCACGGACCGCGCCGATGCGAACAGCCGGAGCGCGGAAATGGGGAAGTTGCGCTCCTCTAGAAGGAGCAGCAGCTCTTGACCGACGGCGCCTGTGGCGCCGACGATGCCGACCGTGAAGGATGCCGTCTTGTCCATAGATACGTCCTGGGAATCGTTCAACAAAACCCGTTCTGCGCTTGGCATCAAGCACGCAGACCGGGTGCTCCTCGTCTCCATCCGGGCCTCCACCCTCCAGTTCCGCCGGAAGCGGGCCGTTGTAAAATCCTATGTGATATCCACTTCCAAGCGCCCACCCTCCAACGTGATGAACTCCCTGGGGACGCCGCGGGGGCTCCATGAGATCGCGGAGCGGATAGGTGCGGGCCAGCCGGCGGGCACCGTGTTCAAGTCCCGCGTGCCGACGGGCAGGCACTTCTCGGAAATCCCCCCGGAGGAGGCGGACCGCTTCAACCTGATCACGAGCCGGATCCTATGGCTTCGGGGCCTGGAGCCCGGCGTCAACCTGGGCGGCGACGTCGACTCCTACCGGCGCTACATCTACATCCACGGTACCCAGCGCGAGGACCGCATCGGCAGGCCGATCAGCGCCGGGTGCGTCCTCATGCGCAACCTGGATATCATCGAGCTATACGACGAGGTCCGCGCGGGCGACCTCGTCTGGATCGGCGACTGAGAAGCCCGCCGCAGTTTCCGTTCGCCGGGCGACGCATCCGCCTGTTCGCTGGAAGTCCGCCATGATTGGAATCCGCGACGAGACAGCGCCCGCGCAGCCGCCCCCGAGCCGGGCCCCGGAGCTCTCTGCTGCGATATTCCGCGAGGCCGGCTGGCTGCAGGCGAACCTGTGCCTCGAGCACAGGCCGGGGCAGGAGCGCATGGCGAACGCGGCCGCCGCGGCCTTCAGGGACGACCTGCCCCTCCTCTTCGAGGCGGGCACGGGCATCGGCAAGTCCCTCGCCTACCTCGTCCCGGGGATCATCCATGCGACCGACTGCGGGCGACAGCTGATCGTCTCGACCCACACGATCTCGCTCCAGGAGCAGATCGAGGGGAAGGACCTGCCGCTCTGCAGGCG
>Ga0302326_10029764_pt1 | contig 10948 bp, 11 predicted proteins | sample Palsa_T0_3_FD_202264 | JGI IMG/M metagenome (GOLD analysis project Ga0302326, IMG submission 202264) | Peat permafrost microbial communities from Stordalen Mire near Abisko, Sweden - Palsa_T0_3 | ecosystem: Environmental > Terrestrial > Soil > Palsa > Peat permafrost | place: Sweden: Abisko...
TGACCGCCTACTTCGGCCTGCTGGACGTCGGCCGGATCCAGCCGGGAGACACGGTGGTGATCTCCGGCGCCGCCGGCGCGGTGGGCAGCGTGGCCGGCCAGATCGCCAAGATCAAGGGCTGCCGGGTCATCGGCATCGCGGGCGGGGCCGATAAGTGCCGGGCGGTGACGCAGGAGTTCGGCTTCGACGCGGCGATCGACTACCGGACGCAGGACGTGCGGAAAGCGTTGCGCGAGCACGCGCCGGGCGGCGTCGACGTCTACTTCGACAACGTGGGCGGCGAGATCCTGGACGCCGTCCTGACCCGGCTGGCCCGCGGAGCCAGGATCGTCATCTGCGGCGCGGTCTCGCAGTACAACGAGACCCGTGTCAAGGGCCCGGCCAACTACCTGATGCTGCTGGTGGCGCGCGCCACCATGGCCGGCATGGTGGTCTTCGACTACGAGGACAGGTATCCGGAGGCGATCGCCGAGCTGGCCGGCTGGCTCCAGGCGGGGCAGCTTGTCTCGCGCGAGCACGTGGTCCGCGGCACCGTCGGCGACTTCCACGACGTGCTGCTCATGCTCTTCGACGGGGCGAACACCGGAAAGCTGGTCCTCGCTCTGGAGAAGAGCTGAGGTCAAGCCCGCGAAGCAGGGCCTCGATCAGGGTGATCGCGCGGTCGATGTCGGGAGCGCGGTCGATGTCGGGAGCACGGGCGGCGATCACGTCGGCGTACAGGAACCCCTCGCTGAGGCGCACGATCGCGTAGGCCAGCGTCGGGGTGTCTATGCTCGCGTCGAAGGAGCCGCGGCGGCGTTCAAGATCGAGGAGGCTTTCCAGCGCGCCGGCGGTACCCGCGTGCACCGCGCTGCCGGTCCCGGTCAGGAGGCGCAGCGCGGTTTCCGGATCTGACTCCAGGAACGCCCGGAGCGGACGGTCGGTGCTGATGCCGCACAGCACTCCTGCGATCACGGCGATGAGCCGCGCCGTCCCGGCCAGTCCGGTGCTGGCCCGCACCTGATCGTCGAGGAGCCGGCGGGCCCGCCACCAGAGCAGCTCGTCCAGCAGCCGCTCCCGGTTGCCGGCCCGCCGGTACAACGTCGCGCGGGCCACGCCGAGCCGCCGGGCCAGAGACCGCATGTCGAGCCGCTGTCCCGCCACGAAGGCATCGACCGCCGCCGCGAAGATCTCGGCCGGGACCTGGCCCGGCACCGCGGTTCCCTCGGGGAGGACCGCGCGGGCGTCTGCGTCGCTGTCACCTGAGGCCTTGCTGGATGCCTGCGGGACTGATCTCATCAGCCAGCGGCGCCGGTGTCTGCGGCGCGGGTAGCGGCGGTGCGTTCGGAGGCCGCCTTCACCAGTGAGCCGAGCTCATCGACCAGGTAGCCGGCCAGGACATCGATATCGGGGACGAGCTCGCGGCAGCTGACCAGCCCGAAGTGCAGCTGGCCGAGGTAGCCCACCAGGGTGATGTTCAGGCCCTGGCCGTCGGTGACCACCGACACCGGGTAGTGGGCGATGAGCTTGGCTCCGGCGAGATACACCGGCACGTTCGGGCCGGGGACATTCGAGATCGTGATGTTGAACGGAGGCAGCCGGTGCAGCAGGCCGGTGGCGAAGACCACCCGGGCGGCCCGGGCCGTCAGGGCCGGCGGGGCGAAGTCGCTGATCTGATCCACCAGGCCCTGCGGGATCGCCGCCTGCTGGGCCTTCGCGGCTTCGGTCGCGGCGTGCACGATCTCCAGCCGGAGGCCGGGATCGCTGACGGTCGTGGGCAGTGTGGCCAGCATCGCCGACACCTTGTTGCCCAGCGCCCCGGCGGCGGCCGGGTCACGCACCGACACCGGGATCATCGCGACCAGCGGCTGGTCCGGCAGCGCGTCATGATCAGCGAGCCATCGCCGCAGGGCACCCGCGCACATCGCCATCACGACATCGTTGACCGAGACACCGAAGACCTTCTTCACCGCCTTGACGGTGTCCAGGTCGACGCTGCGGAACGCGACCCGGCGATGCGCCGTGATCGGCTTGTTGAACGGGGTCGCGGGGGCGCGCCCCGGGCTGGTGGCGATGATCCCGCCGTCGCCGCGGTTCAGCCCGAGCATGTTGCCGACCAGCGTGTTCACCGCCGGAGCCAGGGTCGGCAGGACCCGGACCAGCTCGTTGGTGATGCGCACGGTCTGGACCGGGCGCCAGGCCAGCTTCGCGGCCGCGACCGCCGCCAGCGCCGGCAGGCCCGGCGGCTTGGCGGGCGCGAACGGCTCGACGGCGGGCAGGTCACGGCCGGCCGGGGTGAGATCAAGCAGAACGGTCAGTAGCTCGGTGCCGGACGCACCATCGATCGCGGCGTGGTGGATCTTGGTGTAGACCGCGGCGCGCCTCCTGGCCAGCCCGGTGATCAGGTAGATCTCCCACAGCGGCCGGCTGCGGTCCAGCGGCCGGGCGTGCAGCCGGCTCACCTGTTCGGTCAGCTGCGCGTCCGATCCCGGCCGCGGCAGCGCGACCTCGCGGACGTGGTACTCGATGTCGAAGTCCGCATCGTCGATCCAGTAGGGCTGATCCAGCCCGAGCGGTACCTGCAGCAGCTTGCGGCGCAGCACGGGCACGAGCGGGATCCGCTCCGCCAGCACCTGGGTCAGCCGGGCCAGGGTCAGCGGCTTAGGTGCGCCGGCCCGGTCCAGCACGCACAAGCCCCCGACGTGGCCGGTGGTGGTGGCCGTCTCAAGGGCGAGGAAGGAGGCATCCAGTCCGGTGAGTTGCTGCATCCTGATGCTCCTGTGCGTGCGTGTCGGTGCCGTTCGGTCATTCAGTCGTTCAGGTAAAGTGCCGGTCCAGCCAGTCGGTGAGCACGCCGAGGACCTGACCGGGCACTTCGAGCTGGGGCGTATGCCCGACCCCGGCGAGGATAGCGCTGTCCCAGCCGGAATTGCGGGCCGCGGCCTGGCGGACCGCCGCCACCGGCACCAGCCGGTCGGCGGTACCGCCGATGAGCAGCACCGGGACCCGCGCCGCGGCCATCGTCGCGAAGTAGCGGCGCGAGCGGCCGACCACCCGCATCAGGGACCTGGCCGCCGCCAGGAGCGATTCGTCGCGGTGCGCGGCCGCCTCACGCTCGGCGGCCAGCGCGATCGCCGCCGTGACCATCGCGGGATCGGCCCGGGACGGGTCGGCGAAGCAGAGGTCGATGACGCGCTGGACAGCTAGCTGCGGTGTCTGGCGTGACTGGGCCCGCTTGAGGTAGAGCTCGCCGAGGCCGGGGATGGAGTACAACAGGAACTGGCTGGCTACCTGCCGGTCGGGCCTTTGCCGGGGCAGCGGCAGGGCGGGATCGATCAGCACAAGCCCGGCGACGGTGTCCGGGGCCGCGGCTGTCTGGAGCAGGGATATCAGCCCGCCCATGGAGTTGCCGACCAGGATCACCGGTGTCCCGGTGACCTCGCGGACGAACCGGTCGAGCAGCCGGGTGTTGTCCTGCACGGTGGAGTTGCCGCGCGTGCCCGGGGTCATGCCGAACCCGTGCAGGTCCAGCGCGACCGCGCGGCCGCGCGCCGCTAGCTGCGGTCCGATCAGGCACCAGTTCAGGTGCGAGCCGCCCAGCCCGTGCACGAAGACGACCGGCGGCCCTTGCGGCGCGGTCGTTTCTGGTACGGGTGTTGCTGGTGCGGGCGCTTCTGGCGCGGTTCGGGGCGGGCCTGGGCCGAACTCGATCCAGTGCACCGGGCCGTCGAGCGGGCTGACGTACCCGCGCGCGCCCCACGGGGCCGCGAACTCCCAGGGCGCGCGGGTCGTCCCGGCCGGGCCCGGCGGGTCCGGGCCGGTCATCGGCGGCCGGGGTAGAGCGGCCGCAGCAGCGGCGGCGGGCGGAACGGGGCACGCTGGCCGGGCGGGGCCGCGAGCCGGTCGGCGACCAGCCACAGCGTGGCCGGGTCGACGCCGAAGCCAAGATGGCTGCAGCGCACCTCGACGTTCTGGTGCAGCGCTGTCTCGGGCTCGATGCACGTGCGCCAGGACACGATGCCGTCCCAGCGCGAGTACACCGACGTGGACGGGGTGCTGATGGGCTTGGCGATCTGCCTTCTGACCCGGTGGGCGGCGGGCGCGTGCAGGTGGCTGAGGCGCTGATAGGGAAACTCGGCATGGCTCTGCCGCGGGTTGGTCTGGGCGAAGGGGCTGCCGAGGGTAATGACCTGGCGGACCAGGTCGGGATGGTCGCGCGCCATCTCCCTGGCGTAGATGCCGCCCAGGCTCCAGCCCACGAGCGATACCGGCCGGCCCGTCCGCTCGGCGTGCGCCATGAGCGATCGCGGCAGCCCGTCGAGCACCGCGTTGGTCGGCCCGCGATTGCGGCCAAGCTCCCAGCCGCGCACCTGGTAGCCGAGCAAGCGCAGGAACTGGCGCAGCACGGCCGTGCTGGTGTCGGAGGCCAGCAGCCCCGGCCACACCAGCACCCCGTGACCGTCGCCCCGCGGAGCGGTAGCCAGCCAGGGTGCCGCCAGTGCGTGAGCCGCCAGGTCAGCCAGCCCGCGGATGGGCTCGGTCAGCAGCAAGCCCACGCCCGGTCCGGCCGGGCGACTGGCGGCATCCCCGGCGCCAGCCCCATAGCCGGCGTCGGCGGCCGGTTCCCGGATGAGGTACACCATCGTCCCCTCGGCTCGCTTGGCTTGCTTCGCCGTGGAGGCCTAGGCAAGGGAGTGATACACACTCACTGTATGTCTCACTAACCAATATTGCCCCACGAGCGGTGCGGCAAAACGGGACGGGAGGTGCCTAGGCTGGGGACGTGAGCGACAAACCGCCCGCCGCGGCCCAGGCCCGGATGGCGGCCATCCGGGCCAGCGGCACGTGGGGGTCCGCGTTGACCGCGGACGAGTTCGCCGCCATCCGCGGCGCCGGCTTCGAACCCGTCGGCCAGGTGTTCGGCGCGGCCGTCTACAGCGTCGGGTACACCGGGTACAGCTGCCCCGGGACCTGGAGATCCGACGGTGACCAGATGCCACCAGAGCCGGCCACCCAGGTGTCCGGGCGGAATGGCCCGGGCTCTTTCGGCCCGCTGGTGCAGGCCAGGTACCAGGCCCGGCACGCCGCCATCGACCGGATGACCGCCGAGTGCGCCGAGCTTGGCGGGCACGGAGTGGTGGGCGTCCGGCTGTCGCGGGGGCCGTTCCCCCTCGGCGGGGCGCGGTTCCAGGCCGTCGGCACCGCGGTCCGCGCGCCGGGCCCCGCGCCCGGGCCACCGGTGCCTTTCACCTGCGATCTGTCCGGTCAGGATTTCGCCAAGCTGATCGTGGCGGGCTGGGTTCCCGCCGGGCTGGTGCTCGGCATCTCGATCGGGTCGCGCCACGACGACCGGGATACCGCCCGCCGGACTCACCGGTGGTCGGGCAACGCCGAGGTGGCCGGCTGGACCGAGCTCGTCGGCGAGTCGCGGCAAGACGCCCGGCGCCAGCTGGAACGTGAGGTCGCGCGATTCGGCGCCGAGGGCGTGGTGATCGCGTCGCTGCAGATGCGGGTGAGCGAACGGGACTGCCCGGCCGGCGTGGGGCGCCGCGACCATATCGTGGAGTCAACCGTTATCGGCACCGCCATCACCAGGTTCTGCTGCGGTGACAAGCGTCAGGCCGGGCCCGCCCTGGCCATCATGTCGCTCGACCCGCAACGGCGCCAGGCGGCCAGAATCCGGATATAGGCCGGGCGCCCATCCGGCTCGATGAGCGGGTTCCGGTGACTCGGGGTGTTACCACGCCCCGTTCAGAATTACTTTTCAAAAGAAAGGGGCGGGCCGGAAAACTGGTGCGTTCCCGAGCCCACCTCGAAAACCGCCTCCTGGATTCCGGCGGCCCCGGGAAAAGCCGCGAGGCCGGCCGGCGGCGGCCGCCGGCGTCGCGCACCCGGGCGGCGTCGGCACTGGGGATCCGCACGCTGGCGGTCACGTTCGGCGGGATTTCGGCGTCGAAGGTGAACCGGCCGCCGGTACGCCCCCAGCGGGTGCGGATAGGCCCGCGGACCGATGGGTAAGAGCCCGAAGCCCAGCTGAGCTGGCCACCGGGATGCGGGCGCAGCACCAGCCGACTGAAACCGGCCGATCCCGCCTCGGGCTCGATGCCGAGGACGAAACGGTAGAGCCATTCCCTCGGACTCCCGCATCCGGCGGCGGGCGAACCAGAGGCAGATCGAGAGCACGAACAGGTGGGCGAACACGATGCGGATGCCGAGAACGCCGAGCGATGACATGGCCAGGCTGAGCAGCAGAACGATCACGGGTCCGCAGTACCAGAGGACCTGGGCGACACCGCTATGCCTGCCGCGGGCGCCGTCCGGCGCCAGTTCGGCGATCAGGGTCCAGGAGGCGGGGACGTCGGCGCCGACCGCCAGGCCCGCGATCAGTTGGCGGACCAGGAGCATCCACGACGCCGAGGAGAAGATGATGATGAAGAGCAGCCCGAACGCGTAGAGCAGCATGTCCCACTGATAGATCTTCTTGCGGCCGAACTTGTCGCAGAGCCGTCCGCCGACCAGCGCGCCGATGCCGGCGGAGATCGCGTTGGAGCTGATCGCCTCGATCAGCCCGACGGTGGACGAGCTGAGATGGAACATGGCCGTCCACAGCGTGAGGCCGGCCGCCCCGGCCACGATGGACCCGGCGTCAATGTAGTTGGCCAGGCCCGCCAGGATCGTGTTCTTCCAGTGGGCCCGATCATCCAGGCCTGGGTCTTGCCGTCCTTGCTCGGTGTGGTCCATGCCGCGCCGTCCCTTGCTTCTAAGCCGAACCTTTCCTGATCAGCCAGCGCGGGAGGGTCACACCACCCGGCGCTGACGTTACATAGATCACTCCGCTCCCCGGTTTCGGCGCTTGAAGCGCTTCATTTCCGTCAGATTGCGATCCGGCCCTCGCTCTGGGCCGCACCGGGCCCGGCCTGGCCTGCGCCGGCCGCTGTCTTAGGCTGCCGGTATGGGAGAGGTCAAGGTGGGCACGGCGGGATGGACCGACCCGACGCTGATTGCCTCCGGGTGGTACCCGCCCGAGGCCAGCACGCCGGAGAAACGGCTGCGGTTCTACGCCCGCCAGTTCCCGCTGGTGGAGGTCGACGCCACCTACTACGCGCTGCCCGCCGAGCAGACCGCCAAGGCCTGGGCGGAACGGACGCCGGAGGAGTTCACGTTCAACATCAAGGCGTTCAGCCTGTTCACCCAACACCCCACCCCCGTCAAGGCGCTCCCCGCCGACCTGCGCGAGGCCGCGGGCCAAACCGGGAAGGCCCGGGTGTACCTCAAGGACGTCGACCCGGCGCTCGCCGATCAGGCCTGGGACCGGTTCCTGGCCGCCCTGCAGCCGCTGCGCGACGCCGGGAAGCTCGGCGCGATCTTGCTGCAGTTCCCGCCCTGGTTCCCGATCTCCCGCGCCAACAAGGACTACATCCTGGCCTGCGCGAGCAGAGCCGCGCCCACGCGGGTGTGCGTGGAGTTCCGCAACCGTACCTGGATGACCGAGGACAACCAGGAAGAGACCCTGGGCTTCCTGGCCAGCCACCGGCTGCCTTACGTATGCGTGGACATGCCGCAGGGCTATCCCAGTTCCATCCCGCCGGTGCTGGCGGCCACCAGCGACCTGGCCGTGGTCCGTATGCACGGCCACTCAGATAAATGGGCCAGCAAGGACATCCACGAACGGTTCGGCTACCGCTACAGTCCCGCTGAGCTGGAGGAATGGTCACACAGGATCGGGAACCTGGCGGCCGACGCCGAGGTCACCGACGTCTTGTTCAACAACTGCTACAGCAACTACGCCCACGTCAACGCCCAGCAGCTTTCCGCCCTGATCAGCACCTGAAACGTGCGGCGCGGGGCCGCTCCGGGTCGGTCTGGGTCGCTCCGGGCCGCTCCGGTGCGGAGCAGGCCGGGAGGGCATCTACATAAGCACATGATATAAATATCTTATGGAAATTTCCGCCGGCTCGGACGTGCGCCCTGCTGGCGATGCGTCCGGTGCTCGGTCCGAGCGCACCCTCGCCGTGGAAGTCGCGGCCAGGATCGAGCGCCTCCTTGGGCTATTCCGGTCACTGAGCCCGCCGAGCGGGCTGTCGCTCACGGCAGCCGCGACGCTCGCCACCCTGGAGCGGTCCGGTCCCAGCCGCCTCACCTCGCTGGCCGTCAAGGAGGGCGTGACCCAGCCGGCGATGACGCAGCTGATCGCCCGCCTGCAGGAGTCCGGTCTCGTCAGCCGGACCGCTGACCCCGCCGACGGGCGGGTGGTCCAGGTCCGGCTGACCGACGAGGGCCGGGCGATACTGGCCCGCCGCCGGGCGGTGCGGGCCGAACGGCTCGCGGAGATCCTGGCCAGGTTGAGCCCGGAGGAGCAGGCCGCGCTCGGCGCGGCGCTGCCGGCCATCGACGCGTTGGCCAACGTCCAGCTGGCCCCATCCCTCACGAAAGAGAGCATCCGATGAGCGGCACCCACGCAGGCTCGGTCGCGAGCCCGTTCAGGCAGCCCAAAGCCGTCTTCGCCGTCGCGCTGGCCTGCGTCGTGTCGTTCATGGGCATTGGCCTGGTGGACCCGATCCTGCCGGCCATCTCCCACCAGCTGCACGCCTCGCCGAGCGAGGTGACGCTGCTGTTCACCAGCTACCTGGTCGTCACCGCGGTGGCGATGCTGATCACGAACTGGGTCTCCAGCCGGCTGGGGGCCAAGAAGACGCTGATCGCGGGCCTGATCCTGATCGTGGTGTTCAGCGCGCTGGCCGGGGCCTCCCCCAGCATCAGCGGCATCATCGGGTTCCGGGCCGGATGGGGCGTGGGCAACGCGCTGTTCATCGCCACCTCCCTGGCGGTCATCGTCGCCTCGGCCAGCGGCGGCTTCGCCGGCGCCATCGTGCTCTACGAGACGGCGCTCGGCGTCGGCATCGCCATCGGGCCGCTGCTGGGCGGCACCCTGGGCGAGATCAGCTGGCGCGGTCCGTTCTTCGGGGTATCCGTCCTGATGGCCATCGCGCTGATCGCCACCGTCGTTCTGGTCGAGCCCACGCCGAAACCCGCGCACAAGACCAGCCTGTCCGCGCCGCTGCGCGCGCTGCGCCACCGCGGCCTGCTGACCATGTCGCTGACCGCGCTCTGCTACAACTGGGGGTTCTTCACCGTCCTGGGGTACGCGCCGTTCCCGATGAACCTCAGCCCGATCAAGCTGGGGCTGGTCTTCACCGGCTGGGGCATCTTCGTCGCCCTGTTCGCCGTCTTCGGCGCGCCCCGGCTGCAGGCCACCTTCGGCATCGCCAAGACCATGTACGCCAACCTCGCGGCCTTCGCCGTCGTGGTCCTGATCATCGCCACCTGGACGACTGACCGGGCGGTGCTGATCCCGGCCGTGATCGTGTCCGGGATCTTCATCGGGGTCAACAACACCATCACCACCCAGGCCGTGATGACAGTCTCCCCGGTGGAGAAGCCGGTGGCCTCGGCGGCCTACAGCTTCGTCCGGTTCATCGGCGGCGGCCTCGCGCCTTACGCGGCCGGCCGGCTGGTCCTGGCCACCAACATCCACGTCCCGTTCTATATCGCCGCGGGCGCCATCGCCCTCGGGATCGTGGTCCTGTCCACCGCCCATGGCCTGCTCACCGAGGCCGAGCGAGTCCAGGCCGAACAGGTCAGCGCCACGGTGCCGGCCAGCGCAACCGGGCCAGCTAACGGAACCGGGCCAGCTAACGGAACCGGGTCGGGCGTACCTGTGGTCGCGCTGGTGCGGTGGCGGGCAACGCGGTGACCCGGGCGGCCGGCGCGAGGGTGATCCTCGCCGCCATAGACAGCTCGCCCGCCGCCACCCTGGTCACGCAGGCCGCGGGCAGGCTGGCGGCGCGCGGCGCCGGCGTGGTCCACCTAGTGCACACCCAGGAGGACGTCACCGGAGGTGACGCGGGTACCGACGGCGAGAGCCTGGAGGCGGCCCGGGCCGTGGTCAGGGACCACCTAGACCAGCTGGCCGCCCGCCACGTCCCGGCCGAGGGCCAGATCCTGCTGCACGCCCCCGACCACGGCACCGCGGGCCGGATGGTCGCCGAATACGCCAACACCATCGGGGCCAGCACGATCGTCATCGGCGCGTCCACCCACGGCGGGCTGTCCGCCCTGATGGACGGCAGCGCCAGCCGTGAGCTGTGGCGGCACACCCGCAGCAACGTCCTGATCGTCAACCCGGATGCGCCGGGCACAGGGCAGGACAGCGCGGCCGACGCCGAGCCGGCCACTCAGGGCGCCTGAACCACGCGGGTCAGGGGAATCGCGGGTCAGCCGTGGCCGGGTTCCTCGGCGGCGAGGAGATCGCGGTCCCGCTGCACCGTCGCGCGCAGTTCCACGGCCAGGTTCTCGAAGGCGGGCAGCGCCGCGACCAGAGCGGCCTCCTGGTCAGCGGGCAGGCCCGCGACGCATTCGGAAATGACCGCGCTTCTTTGCGCGGAGATCCTTTCGTGCCTGCGCTTGCCTTCAGGTGTCGCCTCGACCCGGGCCGCGCGGAAATCGTCGGGGTCGCGCAGCCGCTTTATCAGGCCGAAAGAATCGAGCTTGCCGATTACCCGGGAAAGCATCGTCGGATTGAGGCCCTCGAGTTCGGTGAGTTCGGCCAGGCTCAGCGGCCCGCGGCCGACCGTTATGCCGAGCACGGACGCCTGGGTCGGAGTCAGCCCCTCCTGCCGGGAAGCGGCGTTAAGCTGCCGCGCCAGACCGAGGACTACGCGCCTCAGGCGGATGACCGTGTCATTATCCATACGCGCGCCGCGCCCTTCATGCTGATCCGAACCCGGCTCCCCAATTGCCTGGCGGCCTGAAGTATACGTGCGGCGTCTGTCATGAAACCCTGCCCTGAAGGGCGAGGCTTGTTGCGGGTCGCGGTGACGTCTGGGTGACGCCCTCACGCCGCGTGCGGCTGCATGACGTCAGCCCAGTCCGCGGCACCGCGTGCTGCGATGTTGCGGGCTGCGTTCAC
>Ga0302326_10029765_pt1 | contig 10948 bp, 9 predicted proteins | sample Palsa_T0_3_FD_202264 | JGI IMG/M metagenome (GOLD analysis project Ga0302326, IMG submission 202264) | Peat permafrost microbial communities from Stordalen Mire near Abisko, Sweden - Palsa_T0_3 | ecosystem: Environmental > Terrestrial > Soil > Palsa > Peat permafrost | place: Sweden: Abisko...
GTACATGTGCCAGCGCCGCGGCATCCAATTTCCGAGCGTCGCTTCTGCTTGCCATGCCCCAAAGTATACCACATTACGCACTATTTAATGCACGGATCAGTAACTCGGAAACTTCAACTCGCGCTCGATCACCTGGAAGCGTAGCTCTTTGCGCAAGGGGTCCAGGAGCGGGTCGGTCTTCAGGTTCTCCAGACCCGGATCACGCAGCCGCAGCGCCGTGGCGAGCCAATCTAGCGCCTTCGCCCGATTGCCCCACTGCGCATAGATCGTGGCGTTCTGGTACGCCGCGGCATCGCCCAGTGCTCCCTTCAGTTTCGCAAGCTCGGCTTCCGCATCCGCGTGCCGCCCGAGCTTGTCATAGGTCACCGCGAGGCACCATTGACTCCGCCAGTAGTCCGGCTTCGTCTCGCACGAGGCGCGCGCGCTTTCAAGATCCCCGAGCCCGTAATAGGCGAACCCACGGTCATCGTAGGTCGCGTTGTAGTTGGGCTCCAGACTGATGACTTCTGCGAAAGCTGCAACCGCCTCCTCATAGCGGCGGGCAAAATAGAGCGCCTGGCCGAGCAGGGTATGGCTTGAGCGAGCGAGTGGGTCCAGCACGACGGCGCGGCGGGTGGCCGCAAGGGCCGCATCGAAGTGCCCCATGTAGGCTGCAAATGCCCCGCTTCTTCGCAAAACCTCTGCATTGCCCGGCGCGAGCGCGAGGGCGCGCTCGTAGGCTTCACCCGCCTGCGTGAAGTCAAGGGTTCCATCTTCCGACACGGCCGCCAATGCGAGGTGGGCTTGAGCCAGATCCGGCGCGAGCGCGAGCGCCTGGCGCGCATCCGCCTGCGCCTTGGCAAAGCCTTCACGCACCGCCACTGGGGTATCGGCCTCCGCAGCGACGTCGGAAAGGGCGAATGATCGGCTGGCGAATGCGAGCGCATAGTGCGGATCCAGGCGGATCGCTTCCGTGTACGCCGCAATCGCGGCGGGGAGGTCTTTGGTGTCGCGAAATGAGCTATACGTCTTTGCTCCGCGCAGATACGCATCGAAGGCTGCCGGATTGCGCGTCCCGCCGAGCTCGACTTTGGCAGCGACATCACCGAGGAGCGTGACTTTCAGAGCGCTGGCCACCGCGGTAGCAATCTCGGTCTGCAATTTCAGCACATCCCCTAAGTCCCGGTCATAGGTCTTCGACCACAGGTGAAAGCCCGTGACGGCATTGATCAACTGCGCGGTGATGCGGATGGTGTGCGCAGAGCGCCGGACGCTGCCTTCGAGGACAGCGCCCACGTTCAATTTGCGCGCGATCGTGCCGATGTCGGTGTTCGTGCCTTTGAACGAGAACGCCGACGTGCGCGCGGCGACCTGCAGCCCGTTGATCTCAGCCAGAGAATTGAGCAACTCCTCCGTGAGCCCGTCGGAGAAGTACTCCTGCTCCTTATCGCCGCTGAGGTTAATGAATGGCAGCACCGCGATCGAGTGCGGCGGCGGCCTGAAGGGGACCGCGGTGGTGGCAGCCGCACCTGCCGGGGCGGATGTAGTCAGCGACTGAGACATGGCGACACGTTTCGAGATCCAGAACTTGCCGGCAAGGAAGTACGCCAGCGCCGCGACGAAGACAACGAGGAGCGCGAGTCCAAGCGGGTTTATCCGCAGGGAGCTCGGGACCGTCTGCCCGACTGCCGGTATGGCGCCGGACACCGCACTAGTTCGAGGCAAAGTCGCTGCCGATAGCTGAGACGACAGCAGCTGGCCCACTCGTACGACGAACGTAGGGAATGTTTCCCCTGCGGGCAATCGCGTCCACTGTAATTCCCGAAATCTATCGGGTACCTGCTCGTCGTCGTCTGGCGTATCGTCGATTGCGACGGGCAACAGGAATGCCTTAGTGGCCGAGATCAAGTGAGACCGATCGACGGCCAGCTTCCACTCAAGACGGAAGCACCGGCATAAAACTCGCCGGGGACGACATCGCGCGGTGCGATCCAACACTTGGCGCAGTTGCGCTCAAGGATGTCGACGACGGCTTTGGCGATGGCCGTGTCCTGCGAGGCGTAGCTGATGAAGACGCGGAAGGATGAGCTTGGGATCTGCACGGCCGCCGACGGTTCATTTGGCGGTTGGCCCCCACCTGATTCGGGCGCGTCTCCCGACATTTCCTGCCCCTAGCCTCCGGTTGTCTGCCGGAGGATGCGCCGAGGGCATCAGGCGCGCAACTTGCGGCCGTCAGCCAGCGTCCCGTTGGGGAACTCCGCGCAAGGGAGCCAAACCGGTGTGTCCGGAGTGACTGCTATCGGGCGAGAATTTTTCAGCCTCTTGTGTCCCCACTTGGCTGGTTGCGTTCTACGCGAACGACCAACAAGGGAGGGGTAGGGGACTTACCCCGTGGGCCTCGGCCAAGGGCGATGGCGAGCAGATTGGGCCGACCCGACGCGGAAAAGGCGTGAAAATCATGGCGATAGTGGATCGCCATGGACTGCCGCTGGCGGTCACGACGCATGCCGCGAACCATCACGAAGTCACCTTGGTGCAGCTGACGTTCGATTTCTACATGATAGAGGCGAAGCCGGAGAACCTGATTGGCGACAAGGCGTACGACAGTGATCAGCTCGACCAGAGGCTGCGCGAGCAGGGCACCGAAATGATTGCCCCTCACAAGTCGAGCCGCAAGCGCAAGACTCAGGACGGACGGCGGCTGCGCCGCTACGAACGCCGCTGGATCGTCGAGCGCTTCATTGCTTGGATTCAATGGCAACGTCGGCTCCTGGTGCGCTGGGAGTATTACCCCGTCAATTTCCTCGGCTTCGTGCAGCTTGCAGCCCTATGCATCCTGCTCAGACGGTTTTGAGATAGGTTCTAGTCTCCGGTGATTGTGTAATTCTCACTCTGGATCGCCGAGTTCAGATATCCGTTGAGCACCGCAACCGCCTCGACCGTCTCCGTGGTGCTGACGGTGATCGTACCCGTGTACAGTGTGGAAGACGTCGTGGGCTTGGTGCCGTCGGTGGTGTAGTAGATGCTCGCTCCGAGGCTCGTGTCCGCGTCGGTCATCGAGAGCGGCTGCGGGGTGCTGTATGTGCCCGATTTGAGCGAGAAGGTGGGCTTCGCGGCTTTCGGCTCGATCTTATAAATCGCGTGGGCGATGGCTGATGGCAGCCAGCCATTCAGCGTCGCCATTGCCTTGATGGTCTCGTTACTGCTGACGGTGATCGGCTCTACGTACGCGGCCGATGAGGCCGTCGGTATTGTGCCATCGGTTGTGTAGTGGATAGTCGCGCCGCCCGTTGAATCGGTGATTGTGATCGTCTGTGGTGTCGTGTAGCCCCCCGCCGGCGGGGTGATGCTGGGCGTGGCGACCGTGTACACCGGGGCCGCGTCGGCCAGCATGAAAATGGTCCCGCCACCAGTTGTTCCGCCGCTATTGGTCATCCCGTACAGCGATCCGTTGTTGTCGATGCCCAGCGTGGTGTTCGGGTCCGAACCGTCGCCGTAGCCATAACCGGCGAATTCTGCGATCGTCGAGAAGACGTAAACGAAGTGCGTGAAATCGGACTTGCGCTGGTATTCGAAGACGACACCGCAACCACTTTCGCACGCGTACGCGGCTTCCACCAAGCCACCCTGCGACGCCGTGCCCCAGTAGGAACTGTCGTCGGACTCGAACAGTCCCGCCATTGGAACGCCTCCGTCCGAGCCACCGCTGAAGCTATGCTGGAGGCTGTCGTAGTACGGTTGGTCGAGATATTCCTGCTGCAGTTGGAACAGCGTTCCAAGGCCGTAGGCCCCGCCGGCCTGCGTTGTGCCCCAGAGATAAACCCCGGGTAAAGAGCCTGTACCTTCGCCGCCGAGCAGCCCGCCGTTGGGCACCGCGCCGTCGGTCGTTCCGCCTTGGAAGTCATAAACCTGCGCGTAGGTCCACGCGCCCGGACTCGACGACCGCGTGAGGGTGAATACAGTGCCGTTGTTCAGATTGGGATAGGTCAAGGCACCATTGGGCGTCGTGCCGTAGATCACCCCGGTGCTGTCCATCAACAGGCCCGGGTTCGGCCCCGTTCCGTCGGTCGTGCCGTTGAAGGCGTGCAACACTGTCAATGTCCAGACCGTTTCGCCGTCGACTATCGACGGCGACAACTCGAACACTGTCGTCTTCGTCGTGCCGTAGAGATTGCCGTCAGAATCCTCAATCAAGCTGTTCGGTCCCGTGCCGTCGCCCGAGTTGTTGAAGGAATAGAGGATGGCCTTGCTCCACGTGTCGCCGGCTGCTGCAGGCGGCCATACCTGAAAGATTGTTCCGCAACCCTTGGTCGCCTCCTCAACAGCATTGCAAGCCGCGTCCGTCGACTCACCGCCGTATTGGGTCGTCCCGTAGAAGCTGCCGCTGCCTTCGGGCCCCGGCACCAGGTTGCCGTCGGGCGCGTAGCCGTCCGTCCATCCGAGAGTTGCCGGATTCGCAAAGTCGTAGACCGTCTGCTTGCGCCAGGAGCTGTCGGTCGCGCTGGGCGGAACCATCCTGAAGACCTCGCCCATCTGGTATTGACCACCGGTTGGCGTCGAGCCGTAGCTCATGCTGTTGGGCATCACCAGCAACGGCCACTGCGGCGCGCTGCCGTCCTTCTTACCCTTGAAGGCGTAGATCGGTGTCTCCGAGGCCGCGCTCGAGGGACACGGTCCTGAGAGCATCAGGAGCGATGCGGCCGCAGCCGCAAGAATGTGCCAACGATTGTCCATTGTCCCTCCTCGGAATTCGTACTTGGACGAGTGACTGCCCCCATGAAACGAGTCGTTGTCGGATTGGTGCAAGTGTCTCATCGTTATACCGCGGTCAATCCATACGCTCTGCACTCAGGTAGATCGGAATCGGAGGGCAAAAAGTGACATCGGTTTGATCCGCTCAGGCCCGACGGCACGAACCAGCGGGGACCTCACTGGGCCGATCCGCTGCAAGCATGGGGAGACGCGTTGGCCAAGCGGGGCAAGATTGAGGAAGCGCTTGCGAACTACGATGAGGCTCTCAAGTACGCGCCAAACTGGAAGCAACTCAAGGAAGCGCGACAGGCGGTTGCGGAGCAAAAGAGCTGATTTGACTTCAGCGAAGCGGACGGTCGTGGACGGCAGCTTGGGGTCAAAGAGCGGCGGTCCAGTCAAACTGGCAGCAAGCAATGATTCCGACGATGAGCTGAGGGGCTCGCTGGGGCGCCGAATACTGTCGCCAGTCGCCGCGAGATTCGATGCACCGTGATCATCCGTTTTAGCCGCCCCGAAAACCCTTGAAATATCAAAGGGCTAGAGAGAGTCGGTAATTAACGAATCCTGCCCTCGCTACCAATATTTATATTTATTTTTTAATTCAAAATGTTGAGCGTAATAGCTAAAGTTATTTCTATGTAAATTTCCTGATCCTTACCAGGCGCGCCGATGACTTCATCGCGGCGTCGATTGAAATCGTTGCACGGGTTGCTTTGAACAACGGTGAAGGTGTGCGAAAGCTGCGCGAGGGGCAGCGTCGTACGGCCCAAGCCGCAGCACACAATCAGCTCTCGCCGATCTTCGGTCGCCATCAATATGATTCTGCCGCCTACGATTTCCCTAAGCGTCGCGCGCGTTTCGCGCGCGTTCTCCTCGAGTCGCTTGACCGACGCCGAGACGAACTGCGCGTAGAACTGCGCTGATTGCGGGGTCGAACCCGCGTCTGCAACACGTTGCTCAAGCGCTGCGCGCTGCTCTTCGGCTTCAAGTTTCAACTCTGCCTGGGTGAGCCGCTCGGCAAGCTTTGGACTGGATCGCAATGCGCCGTGAGCGATGGCATCGACGAGGTTCGATATCTCATCGCGCAAATCCTGTCGCCGATCGCCACCGGTTGAAGCCGTGGATTCACTGTCAGGACTTTCTCCACCGTTCCGCATGCGCCACGCACGAAGAAGACGCTCCAGGGCATCATCCCCTACAAGAACCCCGTGAATCCAGCTCAGTAGCTGCTCCTCCAGTCGAACGCGCGGCAGGAGTAGCTTATTGGCACAAGCATGTAGGCCGCCATTGACGCGGCTAGCGCACACGTATGCCTGCCTGGGACCGGAAACCACTTGGTTGCTCGCGCAGACGCCGCAACGAACTATTCCCGAAAGCAGGTACTTCGGGTACGTGCCAGTCGCCCGTGCCCGGTGCTTCGACAGCCCGAGGCGCACTCGGGCACCGATACGCACCGCCTGCTCACGCTGGCGAGCCTTCACTTTCTCCCATAGATCTTCCGAGACGATGCGCAGCTCCGAATGCGAAATGACGATCCATTCCTCTTTCGGACGCAGAGGATATTCGCGCTCGCCGGATTTGAGCTTCTTTCTGCTCCGACGGCGATTCCAGACATATCTGCCGATATACATCGGGTTGTTCAGAATGCCGCTTCCGCGCTTGGAATCCCCATGAATCGCCGAGGCAAGCCATTTTCCATGTTGCCTCCGACGTATTCGACGCCACTCGCCGCCTGGCGAACTAATGCGCTCCTCGTTCAAACGATCGGCGATCCACCGCGGACTCTCGCCAGCGGCGTGCCATGAGAATATCCGCCGAACTTCACGGGCTTGAGCATCGTTAATTTCTCGCCGGCCCGAGCCACTGCGGGTGGCAGGGATATATTCATAGCACTTTCCGCCCGCGATTCTCCCGTCCAGGGCCAGTCCCTTGAGGGCACGGTGCGTGCGGCGCGCAATCTGACGCAACTCCTGCTTCGCCATTGCGCCCTTGATGGCGATGAGAATATCCATTCCTCGTTTCCGGAGCGCGCCCGATCGCAGTATTCGCCGACCGCATCGAACCCATGCCGCCGGCAGAGCTCGCGGCACTCGCGCAGCTGATCGTCGATGTATTCCTTGCGTTGTTCATTCGTCGACACACGAGCATACAGAATAGCCTTCATGGATTCGCCTTTTGCAGTACCGGATGACAATTGTCTTGCTGTGGGCGACATCTTGTCGAAGTCCCATATTGGGACTAAAATGCCGGGATGAGGGTGATCGCGGTTTCCACGCTGAAGGCATTCTGGAGCGCTCACCCTGAGTATCGGGACGCAGAGGGGCCAACGCTCGCCTGGTACAGGGACGTCCTGAATGCGGATTGGTCAAAGCCGAGCGACGTAAAGGCGCAGTTCGGCAACGCGAGCATCCTCAGGGATGGCCGCGTAGTGTTCAATATCGGTGGCAATAAGTACCGTATCGTCGTGTGGATCAATTACCCCTATAGGGTCGTGTACAGCCGCTTCATCGGCGCGCACAAGCAGTACGACGCCATCGATGCGCAGACGATTTGAGAGGTAATCAATGGACATCAAGCCGATCAGGACCAAGACAAACTACCGAGCGGCGCTCAAAGCAGTCGAGTCCTTGATGACGGCAAAGGCCAATACGCCCGAGGGCGATCGCCTGGACGTGTTGACGACGTTGGTCGAGGCCTACGAGCGCACGCACTTTCCAATGGATTTGCCTGATGCCGTGGAGGCCATCAAGTTCCGAATGGAGCAGTCGGGCCTCACGGTTGAAGACCTGGAGCCGGTGATCGGCCGCAAGAATCGCGTTTATGAGATTCTCAGCCGCAGACGATTACTGACTCTGAGGATGATCGAAGGCTTACATACGAAGTTTGGGATTCCGGCTGAAAGTCTGCTCAAACAGCGAGCGCAGAGAGGCCCTAAATCGGCCGAAAGGCGCTCGAAAAGTGAAGAGCGGTAATCGGTGCGCCACTGGCGGCGCTGCCCAGGCGCCTAGGTGCCTAGTTGTTCAAGCGCGGGTCGCGGGGCTCGATGCCGATCGGGCCGGCTGCTTGGAGCAGATCGCGCCGGAAGAACCTCACGTACATCGTTGCCAACAGTTGCATCGCGAACAGGACGATGCACACAATAACAATGCTTCTGCCGGTTCTGAACGGCGCCGACCTGAGTAATGAGAAGAACGCCGCGTATATTAGATATAGGTTCATGATGACGCCCAAGATCGGTACGATCAGGTTACGCGCAATCTCAAACTGCCCGGGCAAGATGCGTCGGAAATAGAGCAGGTTAGCGATATTGACGCCCGTGAATGTGAGCGCGGCGAAGAACACCATCGCATTCGACCACCATACGAAGCTGTCCAGTCCGTTTTGCAGGATGGCAAGGCTCACGCCTCCCAAGGTAACGCAAGTCAGGACGACGACCAGGACCGCGGCTTTCGGAACGCGCTCTGCGCCACTGAGTCTAGCGAGGGGCGCCGGCAGCAGGCGGTGGCGCGCCAAAGCGAAGATAACGCGTGAGGCGCCTTGGACACTGCCGATGTAGATCGCGGTAAGACCGGTGAAAGCGGTGGCTATCACGATGAGGTTGCCCCAGCCCCAGTAAGCACGCGCCACCGGCGTGATCGCGGTCAAACCTTGTGCGCTATATTCAACTACCTTGTCGAAAGGCGTGGATAGGGTGAGAACCCAGGCGTTCGCCGTCCAGAAGAGGGCAATGCCGATGACGGCGAAAATGAGCACCCGTGGGACGTGATGGTGCGGCGCGTGAGCCTCCTCAGCGGCAGTAGCGACCACATCGAATCCGGAAAACGCCAGCATTCCGAGGATTATTGCCGCCCAGAAGCCGGTCAGCCCTTGCGTCGCGTGCGCCGGATTGAAGGGGCCGAAGTCAATGCCACCCGGCTGCCCAGCTTTAACCCAAAGTATGGTTGCTGAAAGAGCGAGGACGACCCCCGTTTCTATCACCATCAGTCGGATCGTGGTCTTGATGGACGCTTTGGCGCCGCGGACGCAAATCCAGGCGATCAATCCCGACTGCAAGACAAGTCCGATCACCAGCGCGGCCAAGCCGGGGATAGGCGCATGCACCCAATCCAGGAGGTCGCGGAAGAATAGGCCGAACAGCAGCGGAACGGTGATCGCGGCTGCAATAAAGTAAGTGATCATCACCAGCCCAGCGATCAACCCAGTCATCGGATTGACGGCGGACCACAGCCAAGCCGCTGCAGCACCAGCCGAAGGCGCGTGACGATTCAGACTGGCATACGACAGGGCCGTGGGCAAAGTTATCGCCGATGCCGCGAGGAAGACGAGGGGTGTGACCGGCCCCGCAGTGGCCTCCATTGGGCCCCACGTAGCGTAAAGGCCGATGGCGGGAGAGGTGATCCCGATGACGAGCGCGGCGAGTCCCCATGGGCCAATGACGTCGCCCTTGAGTCGCGGAGCGGTGACGGCCTCATCGATAGCCGTGTGCTCCACACAATCTCCTCAAGGGCGAACTGACCTCAAATACCTGGCCGAATTCCAAGGTGTTAACTCAATACAAAACGGACGGCAGCCAGGCGCCATCGGGTTGGTTGTAGAGACCGATGGTCATCAGGGTCATTGTGTAGGTAATGCGCAGACCCTGCTCGAGACACCACCGCACCAACTCTCCGTTGCGCGTCGGGACCAGAAAGCCCGGGCCTGGGAACGAGTCTGCGGCTCCTATAAGCGCCTTGAGGTCATCGTTGGTTTCGCCCACTGCATGGCCGAAAAACGCTATAGGGGTCGCATAGCCTGTAACGCGGCCAGCGCGCTCCACGATGCGGGCCGCGCCTTGGACAATCGCGTCGGTCAGTTCGCCACCTCGATCATGCCCGTGCACACGAAAGCAAACTCGGTTGCATGCGGCGAGATCATTCTTGGTCGCAGGACGTACCGCATGACCGGGTATAGCCTTGCGGACCGCAGGCCCTTGGAGACATGCCAGCTGCTCGCGCACCTCAAAGCCCAGCTTGAGATAGAGAGCCAGGGAGCGGTTGTGGTAGCCGGCCTGAACCAGCCGCATGCCAACGAAGCCGCGCTCTTGCGAACGCCGCATGACCGCTTGCATGAGCGCACGGCCGGCGCCATCGTTCTGTAGCGTCGGATTGACCGTGATCGGTCCGACTCCGCTGATTGGATTGCGCTCGTCCAGAAAGTTGCTGCCGACGATGTTTCCATCGATCTCGGCAACTACATTGAAAAAACTCTCATGGGCGATCAGCCCGGCAAGAAAGCCGGCCGCCACTTCTGGACTAGGGAAATCGGGCGGAAAATTATGCGACTCGGCGACGGCTTTGAACGCGCGGTAGCAGATCTCGCCGACCGCGCTGCCATCTGCCGTCTCCCCTTGGCGCAGAAGTACGGTCACTCTGGGTCTCCCGGTCAGTCAACGGCCCTGCTGTCGGGAAGCATTCTAGTACAATCGTACGGCGAGACCTCAGTTGCACCAGATAGTGACGCTTGGGTGCCTATGACCCGAAATTCTGACCCCCGCTGCCAACCGAACCTGCGGCCACGGCCATAGGGGCTGCCCAGCAGGGCAGCACGGTGAAACGCAAGGTGCGTCACCGGGTGCTTTGTCCTCATTCGAAGAAAATCTCGTGGAAATCCAGGTTCCTAGAATTCCGAATCACGCCCCCGCTACCAACCAAGGCAAGTCGACGAATCAGAGGGCCCGCTGAGGCGAACTGCTGAATTATTGTATTCGGCGTATGTAGCTCCTGCGCAGGCCCTGAAATCATCTGGCCGCGCAAATTTCCACCAATCAACATTAACCTCCATTAGTGCCAGTCCGCGGGATCGCATCTCTCGGAGGGGGCAGCGCCAATAGGTGACTTACGGCCACGACCGGCCGATCAAGCCCGACTCCTGGATCTGCCGGACAGCGGACGGTCCCTGGATTCCAACCTCAGTTGCGAGACGATAAGGACCGTTTTCCCTTGCAGCTACCTCGAGCACGCAGACGGTCCTGCGTCGCAGCATTAATATCTTGTGCCAGGCCGGCATACTATCCGCGGCTCCGGGACGGACCCCGTGGCCCCACCAAGCATAACGACGGATAAAGGTGAGATGCGATGAAGCTTCTATTCCCAACACTGCTGCTGCCCGCGGCGGCGCTCGCTGGCACCGGGTTCGACGGCACGTGGAAGACGAACATGGAATCCCTGAAAACGACGGG
>Ga0302326_10029766_pt1 | contig 10948 bp, 10 predicted proteins | sample Palsa_T0_3_FD_202264 | JGI IMG/M metagenome (GOLD analysis project Ga0302326, IMG submission 202264) | Peat permafrost microbial communities from Stordalen Mire near Abisko, Sweden - Palsa_T0_3 | ecosystem: Environmental > Terrestrial > Soil > Palsa > Peat permafrost | place: Sweden: Abisko...
CCGCACGCCGGGGCCTTCGAAGTAGACATCGGTCATGTGTCGCTGCTCGAACAGCACGGCGGTCTCATGCCAGGACTTCTGTTCGTCCTGCCAGGTGGTGAACTGGGGCTGGACAGGAAAGGGGTGGGCGCCGGCGTGCGCGCTACGCAGCATGCCCACCGCCCCGCCGGCCTGGTTGATCTTGTCCTCAAGGCTTTCGACAGCCATGTCTCGTCCCTTCCGCGCTGGCCCAGCGCCGCCCGGTGGCGCCTGCGCCTGCGCCTGCGAAGGAGACGTTACAAGCCGCTTCCCGTCCGGCCGAGTCGCTGGCCGAAGACGCGGGTGCCAGTTAGCGAACCGCGGTGACGGCTCCGGACCGCAGCGTCGTGGCGGGACGGACACCGAACCGCTCGGTGTAGCTGGTCGCGAACCGGCCAGCGTGCCAGAAACCCCAGCGGCACGCGACCCCGGTGGCGGTGGTCCCGTCTCCAGGGTTGGCCCGCTGAAGCTCGTCGTGGGCACGCAGCAGCCGCTGCTCCCGGACGAATTCCCGCGGTGTCATGCCCAGTTCCTTGCGAAAGCCCAGCTCAAGCGCCCGGACCGTGACCCCCACCGCACGGGCGAGCTCGGGGATCGTCCAGGTAGCTTCTTCTTCGACCGAAACCAGGTCGATCGCCTCGCGGACGGTGCGCCGGCCCGGCCGCGTCCCCTCTCCCAACAGCCTGGCCCGGTAGTTGTGGCTGACGGAGAGCAGCACCGAGAAGAGGATCTGCTCCTCCAGACGGCGCCCGACCACGGGCGGGAGGGGGGACCCCGGGTCCTTCCCGTCGTAACTGGCCGCCAGCAGTTCAGCTGCCCCCGTTAGCGACCTGCGAGCGGTGCCAGCGACCGGGCCTGACTGGATGCACAGGTCTGCGGGCGGCGGTTCCAGGAGCAGGTTCCCGAGCGCGAGCTCGACCGCGTGCAAGTCAACACACAGCGTGAGTACCGACGCCTGGCCGCCGAACTGCGCGTGCAAGGCGTCGCGTGAGCAGGTGACAGCCGCCGTTTCACCAGCCAGGATGTCGAACTCGCGGCCCTGGTGGCGCAGGCGCAGCTGACCGTAGACAGGGAGCAGGATCGCCAGGTAGTCACGGCGCGGAGGACGGCCCCTGTCCACAACGACATCGGTGCCGTAGGTCATGTACAGCAGCGAGGCAGAATGTACGCGGACGGCGCGGCAGGTGGCCTCGAATCGGTGGTCACGGTCGCGCACGACCAGCTGGTTCGCGGACAGGACCGCTGCCGCCAGGGCCGATGCCTCGGCTGGGTCCTTGGTGCGGTAGCGCTCGTAGGCGCGCAATGGCCCGTCGTCGCAGCTGTCTTGCGGGGCGACGGCGCTGTCGTGATCGAGCATTCCGTTCTCCTCCCGATCTCCCGGAGGCAAGCACGGCTTGCCAGCCACCATACATCGGCCGGCGCGCGCCGTCAGCGTCGACGCGGCACGGGCACGGGACCACGTCGCGGGCGTCACGGGCCACCCGGCGCGCTAGAGCAGGTGCGCTCCGGCGTCCACGACGAGGTTCTCGCCAGTGACGCCCGGGCAGGTCAACAGGAACAGCACCGCCGCGACGATGTCACTGGGAGTGGGCAGCCGTTTGGCCGGCGTGCGCTGGCGCTGCGCCTCGAAGAACTCGGCGAGGACCGGGTCGGCGTTGTCGATTGCTTCGGTTCCCGCGACCGAGCCGGGCGTGATGGCGTTCACCCGCACCGGAGCGATCTCGACCGCGAGCGAGTTGACCAAGCCGAGGATTGCGGCGTTGGCCATCGACAGTGTCGTGGACCCTGGTGAAGGCCGCCACATGGACAGGCCGCTGAACAGGACGACGGAGCCGTCCGGGTCGAGCTTCGGCAGTGCGTGCGCAACGGCGTTCGCGTAGCCGACCGTCTTAATGAGCATCATCCGTGCGGCGGCGTCCGCGCGGAAGTCGGCTGCGGTGTTGCGGTCGCGTTCGATGGCGGTGAGCACCAGGTGGTCGACCACGTCGATGTCGGTGAACAGCCGGCCGAGGGAGGCGGCGTCCGACAGGTCGCAGGCCAGCCCGCGAGCCGACGGGCCGAGTTCGGCGGCGCGTGCGTCGGCGACGTGCGCGTCCCGCCCGGTGACAGTTACTCGCGCGCCTTGTTCTGATGCGGTTCGGGCCAGTTCGAACCCCAGGCCACGCGCTCCGCCGATGACGAGGAGGTGGGCGTCTTTTCTGAGCATCGTGTTCAGCTTCATGCCAGTCCTTTCCTTCTACGGTGCCGGCACAGCGGCCGGCAGCAACGTGGTCTCGAGCGCGGCGACCAGGGCGTTCAGTTCGGCCGAGTTGCCCGCGGCGCCGAAAAGGTATCGGTCGGGCCTGATGATCACGGCCGCTACTCCCAGACCCGTCACCCAGTCCCGGACTTCCCCGGAGAACTCCTCGAGGACATGGGCGCCGAACGACTCCAGCAGCGCCTTCGTCCGGTCGGTGGTCCCGGACAGGACCGCGGGATCGCCCACCACGGCGAAGCGGTAGCCCACGACGTCGTCGAGGAGCTGGCCACTCGCGGTTCTCGGCTGGGCGCTCAGCGTTCCGGCGAGTTCGTTCGTATCGTCCCGGACGCCCGGGCCCAGACGCGGGCGCAACGCCTCGGCCCGCAACACGGGCGGGTCTTCCTCCGGCGCCACCAGAGCCTCGATCTTGTTCGCCCACTGTGCGGACAGCGTCGTGTACGTGTCCACATGCGGTTGGCGCTCGGTCTCGTAGGTGTCCAGCAGGTCGATCGGCGAGTCGCCCCGAATCACCCGGCCGAGCTTCCATGCGAGATTCGTGGCGTCCCGGATGCCGGAACACATCCCCTGGCCCAGGTGGGGCGGCATGGTGTGGGCGGAGTCCCCGGCGAGGAGGACCCGGCCGGCGCGCCACGGGCTGGCCGTGAGCGACCGCCACTCGTAGACGTCGCAGCGGAGCAGCAGGTACTCGTCCGGGCTGAACCACGGCGACAGTACTTCGTAGGCCTTCTCGGTCCGCTCGAAGGCGGCGGAATCGTCATCCGGGCGAAGCATCAGCTCGAGCCGCATGCGAGGCGCGGCGATCGGCGTGAACGTCAACGGGTTGCGGATCGCTCCCTGGATGAAGGCATCGCGGCCAGTGAGGCCAGCGAGATTGTCCTTGGCGACGAAGGGAGTGATGTCGATGATCAGTGAGCGGTGGGTCGCCTTGTGATCGATCTGCGCGCAGCCCATGAACGCGCGCACGCTCGAGTTGGCGCCGTCGCACCCCGCCACAAACGACGCCCTGATCTGGCGGTCCTGGGCGGTGGCGATCTCGCGGACGTTCACCAGCACGCTGTCGCCCGCGTCCTCCAGCGTCGTGACCTCCCAGCCGAAGTACGTGCTGGCCTGGGCGTAGTTGTAGGCGTAGCCGCGCAACACGGCCTCGAAGTCAGGCTGGTGGAACATATAGTCCGACTGCCACCCCTGCTCGGTGAGGCCCCGGTTCATGTCCATTTGCATCACGATGCGCCACTTGGAGTCGTAGTGGCGGTAGGTGCCCACCAGCGAGAAGTCCTTCTCGAGGTGCTGCACACCGAGTGTCTGGAACACTCTCATCGTCTCGTCGTCGACATGTGTCGCGCGCGGACGGGCCATCGGCATCCGGCCGCGGTCGATAATGGCGACCCGGAGACCCTCCAACTCCAGGAGGCGCCCGAGCGCCAGACCTGTTGTCCCGCAACCGATTATGGCGACATCGACATCGACGTCGACCGTGCTGTTCATATCACCCACTCCTGTCAGCTGAGGCTGAACTTGCTGGTGTACAGGCTGAAGCTGAGCCGGACGGTTCCTTCGTTCAGCTGCCAGCCGTGCACGGTGTTCACGCGAAGGCCTTCGCGGTGGAATGGTTCTGTGTCGGAGATGGCCACCGCCGCTGCCAGGGACGGTGCCCTGAGGATGGCGACGCCGCTGCCGTCCCACTCGTCGCCGTCGATATTGGCGCCGGACAGGAACAAGTTGCCGTTCTTCTCCTGCGCCTCGAGCCAGAGGATGTGTTCCCGGATATGGGGCGCCAGATAGTCCATCGGTGAGTCCACGGGATGCGGCATGTCCATCCGCATCATGTACAACTGCACGCGACGCAGTTTTTGCAGGTGGTCTTCGAGGTCGGGCAGGTTTCCGTCTTCAGTGGTTGTCATCTCTGATCCTCCTTAGAGGGTTGCGGCTGGTTCGTAAACATCGACATGGGTTTTCAGTGTCTTGTTGGCGACTGCCTCCATGACGGGGATGCCGCCGGTTTCGGCTACGGTCACGAAGAGCCGTCCGGCCGTGTCGAGGCAGCACGCGACCGGGTGGCCGTCACCCGTGCTGATCTGGGCCAGCCGACCGGATTGGTCAACGAGTGCGATCGCATGGCCGGTGAGCGTGCAGACCCAGACGCCGTGCGCGGCGGCGCAGATCCCGTCGGGTCGCGCTTCGGGATCCACAACCGCGGCGAGGTCGGCGAACAGCCTCCTGCCGGTGAGCTGTCCGCCTGCACCGATGGTGAAGGCGGTCAAACGCTGGGCCCAGGTTTCAGCGACGACAAGGGTGCGGCCGTCGTCGATGATCGCCAGCCCGTTCGGGAACTCGACGTCTTCTGCCGCCACCGTCGCCCGCCCGTCTGGAGTGACATAGATCAATCGGCCTGGCCGCGGCTGTTCACCGAGGCGGGCGGCGTAGCCGACATCGTCAACATAAAGACCACCGTGGCGGTCGCCGACCATGTCTCCCAGGGGTCCGGCGGCGACGGCGGACAGGTCGGCGTACGCCCCGAAGCCGGCTCCGTCCCAGAGCCCGACTCTCTTTTCGCGCATGACCGCGCCGACCAGGCGGCCGTCGGGAAGGAACCACAATCCATTCGACTGCGCGGCCAGCGGCGTGAAGGCCCAAGTGCCGCCGCTGTCCGTCCAGATCCCGCCCTTTTGGGGGTCCGAGACCCACAGCGCCCCGTCATTCCACCGGGGACCTTCGCCCAAGGTCAGTCCGTCGCCGTACAGGCTCATGAGACCTCCTCGCTGGCGCTCGTCGGCCGCATTCGCGGAGGCACTGTGCTTATTGATTCGCTCGCAAGCTCGCTCATGTCGGCTCTCTTCCTTCCCGCCGGCCGCACGTCGGATGACCGACCCATTCAGCCGGTGGCACTGTGGGCTCCGGTCATGTGGGCGGCGAGGTCCTCCGGGTTGACGAAGGACGGCGGGGGAGGTGGTCCCCAGCTGTAGAGGGCCTTGTCGCCTTCCCAGACGCGGGGGGACCACAGCGCGTCGTCGATGATGCAGTCGAGGTCGGAGTAGTACTCGGAGAACGTCCCCGCGGGGTCCCGCAGGTACCAGAAGAAGTTGGAGCCGATGAAGTGGCGTCCCAGCCCCCACACGTGGCGTTCGGGATGGCCCTCGAGCATCGCCATCGCGCCCCGCCCGATGTCGTCGATGTCGTCGACCTGCCAGGCGGTGTGGTGGAGGAAGTTGACGGGCGCCCGCTGGACCAGCACGTTGTGGTGGTCGGTCGAGCACCGCATGAACGCCGCGGCGTCACGGACCTGGTCGGACACCTTCAGCCCGAACCCGTCGGTGAAGAACCGCTGGGAGGCGGCCTGGTCGGCGGACCCGATCACGACGTGGCCGAGTCTGCGAGGCCGCACCGTGCCTTCGCGCAGGATCCCGGGCGTGCGGGCGTCCGGCCGCCTGATAAGTCCCGGCTGGTTGTACGCGGCTTCCGGGGACGGCTGCTGGACCAGCCGCCGGGTCACCGTGGCCGTGACTTGCAGGCCGGTGACCGGTTCGGCGGCCGTCACCGAGTCGCCGGACAGGCGGGAAACAGCGACGTCGATGCGCCGGAGCTGGCCGGTGATGCGGCCGATGTCGTCGGGGTCGTCCACGCCGATTTCCATCTGCAGCAGCCGCCGGCGCGGCGCGGGCACCAGGCGGAGCTGCCTGCCGCCGTCGGTCGCCGACAGCCAGCCGCCGTCTTCGCCGGTGAGCCCGAAGTCCTTGTAGTAGCCGCGGACGGCCTCGACGTCTGGTACTCCGACCGTCAGCGAGTTCAAGTTGTGAAGAGACATGAACTCCCCTTTCAAGAGCTTTCAGGTGGTCTGCGAGACGTGCCGCGGACCTTCCACGAACGTGTTGCGGAGGCGGCCGACGCCGGAGATCCAGGTCTCCAGAACGTCACCGGGCGCGAGGTAACGCTTCGGTGACCGGGCGTGGCCGACGCCGGACGGCGTGCCGGTGAAGATGATGTCGCCAGGGTTCAGCGGAAGGATCGCCGACAGCCGCTCGATGAGGGAGGCGACGGAGAAGATGAGGTCGCTGGTGCGGGCGTGCTGGACGATCTCGCCGTTGATGCTGCAGCCGATTTCGAGGTCGTCGCGATCGGCCAGCTCATCGGGCGTGACGATTTCGGGCCCGATGGGCGAGAAACCCGGGAAGGACTTGCCGATGCTGAACTGCGGCGGGGAGCCGACAAGCTGACGGGTCCGCTCGGACAGGTCCTGCCCGACCGTGACGCCCGCGACGTGGTCCCATGCCCGTGCCGCGTCAACGCTGACGGCACGCCGGCCGATGACGACGACCAGTTCCGCTTCCCAGTCCACGGTCGCCGTCGGCAGCCTCACCACGTCGTTCGGGCCGGCTATGGAGGTCTGGAACTTGGTGAACACGGCCGGTTCGGGCGGCAGCTGCATCTTGCTCTCGCCGGCGTGGTCGGCGTAATTCAACCCGATCGCGAACACCTGCGAAGGGCGCGGGGCGGGCGCTTCGAGGTGGCCCGGGTCGAAGGGCCCGGCAAGCGGCGCCCGGAGGCCGCCGGCCCAGGCGACGAACTCGTCCCAGCGGGCGAACACGGCCTGCGGGTCCGCGGCGAACCGCCCGTCGCTGGCTTTCTCCACGTCGGTGGCGCCGTCCGGGTAGTTGAGCACGAGCCGGCCATCAAGATTGGCGATACGCATGCAGCGCACTTCCCTTTTTGTTCGATCATCTGATGCGGTCGAAGGTCAGCAGGCACACCTGATGGCGAACTCACGCTCATTCCCGCCGCCCAGAACCTGCGCGTGGGCCGCCGCATTCGCCAGGGCGGAGCCGCGGATCTCGTTGTCGACGCGGTAAACGTCCGCGACGAGGGCTTCCCAGTCCCGTTTGCCGTCCGCGGCCCACTGGAACGGCAGCCGCTTCAGTTCCCAGTCCGGCCCGGCCTGCTCGGCATGCTGCAGCGCGGCCTTGACGATCTCCCGCTGCTGCGCCGTCACCCGTGGCCGGCCGGCCGTGCACCCCAGCGGGAAGTCGAGGAACGAGGCACGAGGCGGCTTCAGGTAATTGGCGTGCTTGTAGAGCGTGGTGATGCTGGTGGTCGGGACTCCCCGCCGTTCGATCGCCCGGGCAAGGATCCCGAAGGCCACGTGGCACTGCGGGCAGAACGGCACCACCAGCACAAGGTCGGCTCCCATGGCGGTGAACTCCTCGGCGATCCGGGGGGCCACCTCGGTCGCCAGCTCGTCGAACTGGCTGATCGAGCCGGTCATCGACACGGCGCTGGCCGCGTACCGGCCGATGACGCCGTCTCGTTCCAGGTCGAGCATGGTGTCCCGCGGGTAGGCCACGTTGGGGTCGGCGAGCGCGAAGGCGCGGATCGGCGTCATGTGCCCGAACAGCACGTCGTCTAGGCTGCGCTCCCTGGGCAGCAGCCGGTAGGACAGGTCGCTGCGCTGCCCGAGCCGCGGCTGGTCCGGGAAGTAGGCGCCGCAGGACACCAGCAGCCCGACCGTGGCCTCACGCAACGGGATCCTCATCGGCGTCAGCGCAGGGGAATCGAAGTCGGGCAGCGGCTCAGGCTCGATGCCAAGCACGTTCCTCAGCAGGTTGTCCGGGTCGAACACCGGGAAACCGGGATCTACCAGGCCAGAAGTCGTCTGATCAACGTCGGTCACGGTCATCACCTCAGAAGGAAGCGGCTGAATACGTCCACGGGAGGGCAGGAAGTGCCGGGCGCGGGTAGCGGCCCCCGCGTCTGGTCGGAGCATGCGCGCGGGATCCCCACCCTGGTCCTGGATTTGTTCTCGAGGTACTCGACGGCCATGTCTCGTCCCTTCGGTTCTGGCCCTGCGCGGCCCGGTGGCGCCTGCGCCTAGGAAACGGACGCTACAAGCCGCTTCCCGTCCGGCCGAGTCGCTGGCCGAAGACAGGGGTGCCAGTTAGCGAACCGCGATGTCTTGCGTAGTTCGAAAGCCCAGCTCAAGCACCCGGTCCGTGACCCCGCCGCACGGGCGAACTCGGGTATCGTCTGGCGCCACACGAGACCCTCTAGGGCTCGCCGTGGCCTCTGTCGCAGCCGACGGGCGGCAGTTGTGATGCCCGGCCGCCTTCCCCGGACTGACACAACGGGCTGGTGCCTCCTGCGGTCAGGCTGCCGCCGGCCGTCGGTCCTCCGGCCGCGTGGCGGACGCGGCCCGGTGGCGCTCGATCCGCCGCCGGACGTGCACGGTGCCCGGCGTCGCGTAGATCTCGGCTTCCCGCTCCGGCGCGTGGCGTCGCTCGGCCAGGTGGAGCAGGTCCACCCAGGACAGCACGGCCAGCGATCCGGCCAGCCAGATCCCGAGGACGAGCAGCGGGTGTCCCAGGCTGGCGTCCGGCAGGTAGACCACGTCGCGCGCGGCGGACACGATGGCCCCGTTCGGCAGCCACGGCGCTACCTGGCGGAAGCCGTCCGGCAGGAACGCGAACGGCAGCGTCCCGCCGGACACGGCGTTGCCGACGAAGACGAACGCGAGCGCGGCCAGGCCGGTTCCCGGCAGGCCGACGACCGCCTGGCAGGCAGCGACGAACGTCACGAACGTGAGCGCGCCGAGGACGCCGACACCGATCAGCGCGGCGCCAGCGCCGGTCAGCGCCCCGTAGACGACATCGAGCACGAGCACGGCGGCGCAGGCAACCAGCGCGGCGTAGAGGGCCGCGGCGGCGATCCGCCACCATATCCGGAAGCGGCGCCCGGCCAGGAACAGGCCGATGCCGCCGATCACGCTCGGGAGCAGCAGGCCGATTTCGAAGACGAACACCGATAGGCCCACCCGGTCGCTGGCCGGCAGCGGCGCGACGTCGAGGGGCCGGGCCTGGCGGTGGGACGCGGTCGCCACGGCGGTGAGGGCGGCGGTGACGGCCTGCTGCTGGCTGGTTCCAGCCGCGCCGGCCGTCACGATCGTGACGGGGCCGGCCGGGCCGGCCACCAGGCCGCCTGCCGCCGACTGCGCGCGCACGCTGTCGGCCACGGCCTGCCCAGAGGGCTCGGCCACGACACTGAAGCCGCCGGGCTCTGCGTGCGCGAGCCCAGCGGACAGTTCCCGGGTGAACTGGGCCGACGCGGATACGGCAAGCCGCACGCCGTGAGGTGCCGGGGCGTGATCGGCGAAGCCGAACGAGAGCGTGAGGATGAGGCCGACCAGAGCCGCCGCGACGGAGATCGCGAACAGCCGGGCGGGGGATGGCTGGCGGGGCAGCCGGGTTGTCTCGGGCATGGGGCTCTCCCAGGTGACGTAGGCCACTGGTCACTAATGACCAAGCGGTTACTAGCGACGCTACCACCTCCAGGCCGGTAATGACCAGTTGTATACTTAGCTCATGGAGAGTCCCCCAGACGGCCCGCGCCCCAGGCGCCGGCGTGACCCGGAGGCGTCGCGCGCGGCGATCCTCGCCGCGGCGGGCGAGGTGTTCAACGAGCGCGGCTACGCCCGGGCGACCATCCGGGAGATCGCGCACCGGGCCGGTGTCACGCACGGCCTGGTCATGCGGCACTTCGGCAGCAAGGAGCAACTCCTCCTCCAGGCACTGCCCGGGCCGCGCGCCATCACCGAGGTCACGCCCGGCGACCTGGACACGCTCCCTGAGCGCATGGCGGCGGGGTTCGTGGCGCAGACCGAGCCCGCGGGCAGCGGCCAGACGCCATTCGCTGTCGCGCTGATCCGCAGCGCGGCGTCGGGCGACGAGGGCGCTATGCCGCTCTACGCGGCGGCCGAGCGTGAGGTCACCAGCACCCTCCGCCAGGTGCTCGGCCCCGGCACGGAGGTATACGCCAACCTGCTCAGCTCGCTGGCCATCGGCGTCACGTTCACCCGCCACGTCGCCCGCACCGGCGCCCTGGCGGAACTCACCCCGGAGGAACTCGCCGCCTACCTGGTTCCCGCTTTCCGCGCAGTGCTGGCCCCGGCCATCGCCGCCGCGCACGCCGCAGCCGACGGCGCACCCGTTCCGACCCTGAGAGGGGCTCCCGTGGCACTGGCGGAGCAAGACAGGATCCACATCACCGACTTGATCAACCTCCACGGGCACCTGCTCGATGCGGGGGACCTGGATCGGGCGGGTGAGCTGTTCACCCCTGACGTCGTCTACGACGTGACCGACTTCGGCTTCGGCTCGGTGTACGGGACCGCGGCCCTGCGTGAGTACCTACTCGCGTTGGGCGAGGCCAATCCGGTCGGTCATCACGTCACCAACATCGTGATCACCCAGATCGATGAGCGCTCGGCGCGGGTCCGATCCAAAGGACTCGGCGTCAGGGCCGACGGGACGGCCCGCAGTGTCGTCTACGACGACATCGTCACGCGGCAGCCCGACGGCTGGAAGATCAGCCACCGCACGGTGACCCTCCGACGGGCGCCACTCGGCTAGCCGGCATCCGGGCCGCGCAAGGTCCTCAAGCGTTGCCGCCAAGCCTCCATCGACCAGTGCGTTGAGGACCCGGGGGTCGGGTAAACGACGGGAGAGGTGCCGCCAGGCCCTGGGACCGGTAGCGCCGTTCGAGGAACGGCGCGAGGTAGTTCACCTGGAGACCTCTTCATGAGCACGACCGCGACAGCGGGCGAGGAACTGCTGCATGCTCTGCGGCAGCGACCGGACGAAGAGACCCCGTGGGCCGCGCTCCGCCAGGCGCTGGGCCCGCTTGTCG
>Ga0302326_10029768_pt1 | contig 10947 bp, 10 predicted proteins | sample Palsa_T0_3_FD_202264 | JGI IMG/M metagenome (GOLD analysis project Ga0302326, IMG submission 202264) | Peat permafrost microbial communities from Stordalen Mire near Abisko, Sweden - Palsa_T0_3 | ecosystem: Environmental > Terrestrial > Soil > Palsa > Peat permafrost | place: Sweden: Abisko...
GACTTCGAACCGGTCGCTTCGCACGGTGCGGGCGAGGCGATGCGGCACATGAAAACCATCCAGCGGAACGATCCCGCGGCTTTCGGGCGAAACCCAGAACAGCAGCGGGTCGTCGCGCCGTTCCGCCATGGGAAAGATGCCCTGGGCGTAAGCGCGCAGGAGCAATTCCGGAGTGAGCCGCGTCGAACCATGCATCGCGTTGTCCTCGCTTGCGTTGTAGCGCAATGCAAAGGCGAGTGCATGGTTCGTATGCGAACTACTTTCGATCGACGCTCCAGGGCCCGGCCCCGGCGGCGGCAAGGAACAGGAACACGAAGCAGAACAGGATCGCGGCGTCGCCCTCGTTCAACACCGGAAACGGGCTGGTCTTGAAGTGGAACACCCAATAGGCCACCGCCATCTCGCCTGAGCAGATGAACGCGGCAACGCGCGTGAACAATCCAATGGTGATGAGGAATCCGCCGACGAGTTCGATTGTGCCGGCAACCATAAGGATCATCGGCAATGGATGATCGAACATCGCGACATGCGGAAAATGAAACAGCTTGGACATGCCATGCTCCAGAAAGAGCAGGCCGGCGACGATACGCAAGACGCTGAGAAGCTGAGGTTCCCACTTGGCAAGAAAGGTCATGGACGATTCCCCTCTGGTTGATCCACGAGCCTAACCCGAGTCGACCCGATTCGGCAGACCGACTCACGCCCCGTGTGCGGCGAGGTAGTGCTCCAGCCAGTGGATGTTATAATCCCCGTTCAAAATATCCGGATCGCGTATCAATTGCTGGAACAGCGGGATCGTCGTGTCGATGCCGCCCACGACCAGTTCGTCAAGCGAGCGGCGCAGGCGCATGAGGCATTCATTGCGGTTCTTGCCGTGCACGATGAGCTTGCCGATCAGGCTGTCGTAATAGGGCGGGATGCGATAGCCCGCATAGATTCCGGAATCGAAGCGCACGCCCAGGCCGCCGGGCGCATGGAATTGCGTGATGGTGCCGGGCGAGGGCTGGAAGGTGAACGGGTTCTCCGCATTGATGCGGCATTCGATGGCGTGGCCCGCAATCACGATGTCGCTTTGCTCGAACTCGATCGCGCCGCCGGCAGCAATCCGAATCTGTTCGCGCACGATGTCGATGCCGGTGATCGCTTCCGACACGGGATGCTCCACCTGCAGCCGCGTGTTCATCTCGATGAAGTAGAACGCCCCGTCCTCGAACAGAAATTCGACCGTGCCGGCGCCCAAATAGCCGAGCCTGGTGAGCGCATTGGTGACGACCTTGCCGATCGATTCGCGCTGCGCCTCATTGAGCGCGGGCGAGGGCGCTTCTTCCCACAGCTTCTGGTGCCGGCGCTGCAGCGAGCAATCGCGCTCGCCCAGATGCACGACCTTGCCGAACGAATCCGCCAGCACCTGCACTTCGATGTGCCGCGGCCGCTCGAGATATTTTTCCATGTAGATCGCATCGTCGCCGAACGCGCTCTTCGCTTCGGCGCGCGCGGTGGCGAGTGCGAAGCTCAAATCCTCGGGTTTGCGCGCGACCTTCATGCCGCGCCCGCCGCCGCCCGCTGCGGCTTTCACCAAAACAGGGAAGCCGATCGCGGCGGCGATGATCTGCGCATCGCGATCGGAACCCACCGCACCGTCGGAACCGGGCACGGTCGGAATGCCGAGGCCTTTAACCGCCTGTTTTGCGGCGATCTTGTCGCCCATCAGCCGGATATGTTCGGGCCGTGGTCCGATGAAAGTGATGCCGTGCTCGGCGACGATCTCGGCGAAACGCGCATTCTCGGAAAGAAACCCGTAGCCCGGATGAATCGCTTCCGCGCCGGTGATTTCGCACGCCGCAATGATCTGCGGAATGTTGAGATAGCTTTGCGTCGCGGAAGGCGGCCCGATGCAGACGCTCTCGTCGGCGAGGCGCACATGCATCGCATCGGCATCGGCCGTCGAATGAACCGCCACGGTGGAGATTCCCATCTCCTTGCAGGCGCGGTTGATGCGGAGCGCGATCTCGCCGCGATTGGCAATCAGGACTTTTTCGAACATCTCAGGATATGATGAGCAGCGCCTGGCCGAATTCGATCGGCTGCGCATCGTGAATGCAGATTTCGGCGATCGTGCCGCCGCGCGGCGCGAGAATGGGATTCATCGTCTTCATCGCTTCGACGATGAGCAACGTGTCGCCTTCCTTCACCACATCGCCCACTTTGACGAAGGGTGGCTTGGTCGGTTCCGGTGCGACAAAAACCGTGCCGACCATGGGCGACGTGACAGTGCCCGCGGCGTGGCCTTCGCGTTTCGGCGCGGGTGCATCCACCGCGGGAGCACTTGCGGCGGCCGTCGCCGCCGTCGCGGGCGCATGCCCTTCGACATGCGCAATCGGCGAAAGCTGGCGCGACACGCGAATGCGCTGGCCGTTGTGCTCCACTTCGATTTCGGTCAGCCCAGTTTCGGCGAGCAATTCCGCCAGCTCGCGCACCGCCCCCGAATCGATGGCCATGTTCGCCTTCGATTTCCCGCCATTGGAAAGCCTGGCGCCAAGTTCCTTCACGTCTTTAATATTCATTCCGTTCAATCCTTGAGGAGACCGGCCAGCGCATCGATCGCTAGCAGATATCCGGTCGCGCCAAGCCCGCAGATCACGCCGGTTGCGGCCTCGCTGATATAGGAACGCCTGCGATAGGGTTCCCGCCTATAGGGATTGGAGAGATGGACCTCGATGAGCGGCTTGTCGAGCGCGCGGGCGGCATCCAGCAGGGAAACCGAGGTGTGGCTCAGGCCCGCGGCATTCAAAATGACCCCGGAAGCCTTGATCCGGGCCTCCTGCAACCAGTCGATCAGCTGGCCTTCGTGATTTGAGTGACGGAACGTCACCGAAAGCCCATGGGTGTTTGCCCGCGCGGCCACGGCCTTCCCGATCTCGGCCAGGGTCGCGCGGCCATAGACCTCGGGCTCGCGACTGCCCAGGAGGTTGAGATTCGGTCCGTTGAGGACATATATCGGCAAGGCCCCATTGGTTTTGCCTGGGGTTTTGCGGGCCACGGAGCCTCCGGTTAACGCTGTGCTTCGGGCGTTATAATGGTCCTTGGCGGATACGGAAACATCAAAGCGGGAAAAGGCTTTATGGCCCTCAGCGTGACCATCAACGGCGAAGACCGGCAGCTGGACGGGCCGGTGAACATCCGCGAGCTCGTTTCGGGCCTGGGTCTCGACCCGGCCAAGATCGCGGTGGAGCGCAATCTCGAGATCGTGCCGCGTTCGGCCTATGCGGCCGTGATGGTCGCGCCGGGCGACCGCTTCGAGATCGTGCATTTCATCGGCGGCGGCAATGCGCCGGTCGAAACGCCGCGCGCCGACACGCCGTTCGTTATCGCGGGAAAGACGTATCGCTCGCGGCTCATCATCGGCACGGGCAAGTATAAGAGTTACGCCGAGAACGCGGCCGCGCTCGAAGCGTCGGGCGCGGAGATCGTCACAGTTGCGGTGCGCCGCGTGAATCTCACCGATCCCAATCAGCCGAAGCTGATCGACTTCATCGATCCGAAGAAGGTCACTTATCTCCCGAACACCGCCGGCTGCTTCACAGGCGAAGATGCCGTGCGTACGTTGCGTCTGGCGCGCGAAGCGGGCGGCTGGACTCTCGTGAAGCTGGAAGTGCTGGGCGAGAAGAAGCTGCTCTATCCCGACATGCTGGAGACGCTGCGCGCCACCGAGATGCTGACCAAAGACGGTTTCCAGGTAATGGTCTATTGCAGCGACGATCCGCTGATGGCGAAGCGGCTGGAGGATATGGGCGCGGTGGCGATCATGCCGCTCGCGTCGCCCATAGGGTCTGGCATGGGCATCCAGAGCACGATCAATATCCGCATGATCATCGAGGACGCGAAAGTGCCCGTGATTGTCGACGCAGGCATTGGCACGGCCTCGGATGCGGCCGTCGCGATGGAACTCGGCTGTGATGCGGTGATCACCAACACCGGCATCGCGCATGCGAAGAATCCCGTGATGATGGCGGCTGCGATGAAGCATGCGGTCGAAGCGGGGAGGCTCGCCTGGCTCGCAGGACGCATGCCGAAGAAAGCCTATGCCGATCCGTCCAGCCCGCTGGCGGGATTGATTTGACGGCCGATCGCGGGGCCAAGCTCGAAGCCACGCTCGACGCTGTCGAACAAAAGCTGACGCAAACTCCTGAGTCTGTGGATCTGTTGTTCGAGAAGGCGCAACTGCTCTCATTGCTCGGGCAGGATGCGGCGGCGCAGGCCGCCTATGTCGCGGTGCTGACGCGCGACCAGGCACATTTCGGCGCGTTGACAAATCTTGCGTCGCTTGCGCTGTCATCCGGCCATCGCTCCGCGGCATTGACCGCTTACAAACAAGCGGCGGAGACGCACCCAGACAATCCCACGGCCCTCGTCAATTATGCGGGCGCGTTGCTCGACGACGGCAAGCCAGCGGACGCGCGCAAATCCTACGAAGCCGCGCTCAATATCGAACCCGCGCATGCCGAGGCACATCAGGGCCTGGCGTGCGCGTTTGAAGCGTTGGGAGACAGCGATGCGGCGGCGTCGCACTGGCGCGCCGGCTTTGCGGGCCACAACATCGTCGTGCGTCCCTATCGCGGACGAGAGACTGCACCGCACATCCTGCTGCTCGTGTCGATCAAGAGCGGCAACATTCCCACGAATCTGATCCTCGACGATCGCATGTTCGCGGTCACGGCACTCTACGCCGAATTCTACGATGCCGCCGTGCCGCTGCCGGAGCATGACGTTCTGTTCAATGCGATCGGCGACGCCGATTTGTGCGGCGAGGCACTCGCAAAAGCCCGAGAGATCGTGTCGAGAAGCCGCGCACCGGTGATCAATCCGCCCGAGCGCATCATTCCCACCGGTCGAAGCGAGAACGCGAAGCGGCTCGGACAGCTCGACGGTATCATCGCGCCGAAGGTCGAGACACTTCCCAAAAGCATCTTGCTCTCCGCCGATGGACCTTCGTGTCTCGCGCAGAAGGGTTTCGAATTTCCGCTGCTATTGCGTGCGCCCGGATTTCACACCGGGCAACATTTCGTGCGGGTCGAGCGAGCGTACGATCTCGCGACGGCAGCCGGACAGATGCCTGGCGAGAGCGTGTTGGTCATGCAATATCTCGACGCCGCGGGCGCGGATGGAATGGCGCGCAAATACCGCGTGATGTTCATCGACGGAAAATTCTATCCCGTGCACATGGCGGCGTCGCGCGACTGGAAGGTGCATTATGTCACCTCCGACATGGCGATCCGGAGCGATCTGCGCGCGGAGGAAAAGACGTTTCTCAACGCGATGCCCGAAGTCCTGGGCATCCGCGCGATGGCCGCACTCGAACATATCCGCGATACGCTTGGTCTCGATTATGGCGGCGTCGATTTCGCGGTGGCGCGCGACGGCAGCGTGTTGCTGTTCGAAGCCAATGCCACGATGACGATCCTGCCGCCCAGTCCCGATTCGATGTGGGACTATCGCCGCGGAGCAATCGCGCGCGTGCTCGATGCGGCGCGGCACCTTGTGATCGACCGAGCGGTGTTGCTCTGAGAACACAGTGAAAAATGCGTTCGAAATAATAGAGGCAAAAAAGCCCAATATTCCTGGTTTTTTTTGCGAAAATAACAGGCTAGCGCCGCCTGTTATTTGCCTGGATTGCGAAACCGACACAGCGATGCAACCACGCAATAGTTTCGAGTCTCGTTCGGCTCTTGCTCCTGATAAACAGGAAAATAACCGGAGCAACTTTCTTACGCTATGCACGAACGCAATTCGCGCCGCCGACTTTCCTCCCCCGTTTGGGGGAGGTGAATCGCGCGCGATAGCGCGCGAGACGGAGGGGGCCGCACGGCGTTGGCACCCATCGACGCGCTTCGCGCGCCACTTCCCCGTAAACGGGGGAAGAAAAGAGATAGCTCCATTCATCTCTTCCATGGACTAGCGAGCGTCGAAGCGAAATCAATGCGGTCGACAAAATAAAATTGAACAAACCCCGCACGATCGCGAAGATTATTCTGCGAGATCAACGCACTGGAAGTGAATCGCAAACGCGCCGATGCCGTGGCGAACGCTGCGTGCGCGGCAGACCGAGAAATGTTACGATTGGACCGTTGCTAAGAACGTTGAGGACATGCCGGTCGACCCTCTGCTGACGCGCATCGTTCCCCAGCTGGCGAAGGTGCCGGGCATCGCCGCTGTCGTTCTCGGCGGTTCGCGTGCCAGAGGCACGGCGAATGCGACGTCCGATTACGACATCGGTCTCTATTACGGTCCGGACGAGCCGCTGGACACCGAGCACCTGTTGAACGTCGCGAGGGGCCTGGTCGACGACCCCGGTGCTGCCGCGATCACGCCGGTCGGCGGCTGGGGACCTCGTATCGTCGGAGGAGGATGGCTGTCGATCGAAGGCCGTAAAGTCGATCTGTTGTATCGCGGTATCGAACCTGTTCGGTCAGTGATTTCCAACTGCCTCGCGGGACAAATCTCCATGGACTACCAGCCCGGGCATCCGCACGGCTTTTGCTCTGCGATCTGGATGGGGGAAGTCGCACTGTGCCGGCCATTGCACGATCCCCACGGATCGATCGCAGAACTGAAAGCCTTGACCTCGCCATATCCGGAAAAACTAAAGGAGGCCCTGCTGAAGACGTTCCTGTGGGAAGTCCTCTTCAGCATCGAGAACGGAGAAATTGCGATGGCGCGCGGCGAGCAGAGCCACATCGCCGGATGCGTGTACCGGTCCCTGTGCTGTGTCGGACAGGTCTTGTTCGCTCTCAACCGGCGTTACCTGATCAACGAGAAGGGTGCGTTGGCGGAGGCGGCCACGTTTTCTTGTACCATACCTCGTCTACTGGACCGGGCGAGCTGCGCATGGGCTGCTATTGGAGGGTCCGAATTCGCGGCCGCTCTCGCCGATCTGAGGGCACTCGATGGAGAACTGCGGGCGCTGGTGGCGACTGCGACCTGATAGAGTTCGCCGAAGCGGAATCAATGCGGCGCGCGAAAACTTTGTCGGCAAAAAAATCGCACGCTTGTGAAGAGCCTTCCGCGAGATCGACGCGCTGCTGTCGAAGCGGACTTCGAATTCCAACCGGCCGCGTCGGTGTCAACTCGATCACGTTGCCGTCACGCCGCAACCGGAGTTTACCGAGTATGGATTCGCCATTGCCGCCGAATAAGCGGCAATGGCGAATTGAGACGTCAAGCACTGCTGTTCTAAACGTCCGGCCGCAAAGTTCGGTCGACCTGCATCAGTTCGACCGGCGCGCCATTCACTTCTATGAAGGCAACGAGGACGCCGCGGCTCGGGCTGTTGGGCGCGATGAGGATTTTATGGCCCGCGATCGCGGCTTCGAGGTCATCCACTTCGAACGCGACATGGGCCACCGTTTTCACCAATTCGGGATAGGAGGCATCATCCCAATAACGCTGCCATTGAATGCCGAACGGGTTGTTCTTGTGATCGCTGACCGTGATTTTCAGGCGCGGTAGCGGAATTTCTCCCGCGAAGGAGTCTTTCGTGGGAATGCCGATGTGATTGAATTTCATTCTGGTCTCCGGACCGGGCGCGACAACGCCGCAGCGCGGACGAATATCCGCCGCTCGCGCGTCGCGATGTGAAAATTATGGGGCGAGCAGTGCGATCGCACACGCTCGATCGGTCAGGTAGCTGAAGCCTTCATGAAACGCCCCATTGTCTGAGGGTTGGTCCTGGACGGTGCAATCCCGTTTGCGCTTTATCAATCCGAGGCGCGAATTGACCCTGACAGGGTGTCGGACCTGAGATGGGTGCCCGCATCGGCGTGGCGGGTGCTTCGCGCCGCCGTTTGAGAGGTCATCTGCGCTCGTTCCCGTCTTCGCCGTCCCACGGCACGCGCGGCATGTCGTTGGATACGCGCCCGGGAAAACGCGGCTTGCGTTTTTCGAGAAAAGCCGCGACGCCTTCTTTCACGTCTCCGCCCGCGCCCAATTCCATCGCGAGCGGTCCGTCGATCTTCAGGACTTCGGAATAATCCGGTGCGCCGGCGTAGCGCCACAACAGCTGCCGGGTGAGGGCGATGGAGACGGGCGCGGTTTCCTCGGCGATTTCGCGGGCGATTTCCGTTGCGCGATCGAGCAGCGTTGCCGCCGGCACAATTTCCGAAACGAGTCCGCCCGCCAGCGCTTCCTCGGCCTTGAAGAGCCGTCCGCTCAGACACCAGCGCAGCGCCTGGCTGAGGCCGACAAGACGCGGCAGAAACCACGCGCTGGCCGCTTCGGGCACGAGGCCGCGCCGCGCGAAGACGAATCCGAAGCGTGCACTCTCGGCGGCAATGCGAATGTCCATCGGCAAGGTGAGCGTGAGCCCCACGCCGACGGCCGCGCCGTTGAACGCGGCGATGGACGGCTTGCGGCAATTGAAGATCGCATCGACGAAACTGTTTCCGGAGCGGCGCGCGTTTGGTGCCCCGAACGACACCGAAGTTCCGGCCGTGGCATCGAAACTGTTGGCGCCCGCCGAAATATCCGCGCCCGCGCAGAAGCCGCGTCCCGCGCCCGTCACGATCACGACGCGGATCGCGTCGTCCGCATCGGCGCGCCGGAATGCATCCGCCAATTCGCGGCCCATGACGGCCGTGTAGGCGTTCAGCTTGTCCGGCCGGTTGAGCGTGACGGTCAGGATCGGGCCGTCGACGTCGTAGAGGATGTCGCTGTAGGTCATGTTGGCGGTCTCCGAAATGTAAGGCCATAGATTGTGACTCGTCTCACCCTTAGGTGTCACGGCCCACATTTCCACCCGCCCCTTGAGGGCGGGTCGAAATTGTCTTTGAGCGACAGCGAAAAGAGAATTTCGGGGCGGGGTACTGTTTGCGCAGTACCCCGCCCCGAAAAATATCTCGCTACGCTCGAATTTTTCGACCCGCCCTCAAGGGGCGGGTGGAAGGGAAAGCGATATCGATGTGTCCGCATGTTCGAGCATCGCGAGTGCCAGGCGCGCATAAGCCGGCGTGGCGTTGACGGCCTCGAAATTGCTCGCGACGGTTCCGCTCAGGACGCGCCGATAGACGCCCTGCATGATGGACGCGAGCCGGAATTGGGCAAAGGCGAGATAGAAATTCCAACCTTCGATCCGCGTGCGGCGAGTCTGGCGCAGATAGGCGCGCACAAAATCCTGCTCCGTCGGAATGCCGCTAGAGGTGTCGCTGCCGCGCAGCGAGCCGCGTTCGTCGGCCGGGCGGTGCCAGGGCAGCGCGCTGAACGCCAAATCCGCCAGCGGATCACCGAGCGTGGCCAACTCCCAATCGAGCACGGCCACGAGAAGCGGCGCGGTGGGATGAACGATCATGTTGCCCAGCTTGAAATCGCCATGGACGATTCCCATGCGCCGCTCGTCCGGGACGGAATCCGGCAGCACGCGAATGAGCTCTTCCATCTCGGGGATGAGTTCGGTCTCCGTGGCGCGATATTGTTTGACGAAACGGCCGAGCTGGCGGGCGATGTAATCGCCGGGCTTGCCGAAATCGCCGAGACCGACAGAAGCGAAATCGACGCGATGGAGCTTGGCCATCGTATCACCGAAAGAATCGTACACCGCGGCGCGCGCATCCGGCGCCAGATCGGGCAGGCGAGGATCCATCAAGATGCGGCCGGGCACGAAATCCATCACATAGAACGCCGTGCCGATCACATCCGCGTCGCCGCAATAGACCTGCATGCGAGGCACCGGAACATCCGTCTGCGCCAGCGCCTGCATGATCCTGTATTCGCGGTCGACTTGATGCGCGCTGGGGAGCAATTCGCCCGGCGGCTTCTTGCGCATCACATAATGCGCCCGCGCGTCGGCCGGGCCCGTGGATAGCAGAAAGGTGGGATTGGATGCGCCGCCCTGGAACTGTTGAATCGTCAGTTCGCCTGCATAACCCGAGATATGCGCGCGCAGATAGTCGTCGAGCTTCGCCTCATCGAAACGATGCCGCGGCGCGATGTCTCCCACCGGCAGTACGTCTGTGCTGTCGGCCAATGAACGCTCCGCTATCTCGATGCGGCGAATGAATCGCGCAATTGACGCTTGAGGAGTTTTCCCGTCGCCGTGCGCGGGAGTTCCGCCTCGGTCAGCCGAATGGAGGAGGGAATTTTGAAACGCGCCAGCTTCGGCGCCAGGAATTCCCGCAATTCCTGGTCGAGATGGCCGGCGCGCGCCACATCGGCCACCTGGACGATCGCCGCGACCTGCTCGCCATATTCGGCATCCGGCAGGCCGATGACAGCCGCGTCGCGCACGAGGTCATGTTCGAGCAGGGCCGCTTCGACTTCGGCACAATATACATTCTCGCCGCCGCGGATGATCACATCTTTTTTGCGGTCGACGACATAGTGCAGTCCCTCCGCGTCGCGATAGCCGAGATCGCCGGTGCGAAACCAGCCGCCGCCGAACGCGGCCTCGGTCGCCTCGGGGTTCTTCCAATATCCCGGCACGACATTCGGGCCGCGCACCCACAATTCGCCGATTTCGTTGTCGCCGAGCGTGTGGCCCGCATCGTCGACGATGCGGACTTCGGCACACGGCACCGGCCGGCCGACGCTGTCGGGATGGGCGAAATATTCTGCGCCGCTGTTGATGACGACTGCACTCGTCGTCTCCGTCAGCCCATAGCCGTTCACTGGCGAAGCCGCGTGCGCGAACTGCTTGCCGATCTTGTCGATCAAATCGGGCGGGACGGATGCGCCTCCCGCCGAGATGCCCAGGATTGAGGAGACATCGGCACCCGAAGACCGCGCAGCCTCAAGCATCTGCCGTACGACAGTTGGAACGCCGGAAAGCCCCGTCACCTTGTGCTTCGCGATCAACTCGACGGCTTCGCGCGCATCCCATTTGTACATGAGGACGAGCTTGCTGCCGATCGCGGTGCCGACCAGAAGCCCCGTCAGTCCGCCGATATGGAAAAAAGGAAA